>Ga0209474_10005624_pt1 | contig 10649 bp, 8 predicted proteins | sample GraSoiAngelo_145_FD_185902 | JGI IMG/M metagenome (GOLD analysis project Ga0209474, IMG submission 185902) | Grasslands soil microbial communities from the Angelo Coastal Reserve, California, USA - 14_1009_05_20cm (SPAdes) (version 2) | ecosystem: Environmental > Terrestrial > Soil > Grasslands ... | reverse complement strand
ATCTGGAGCAATGAGGATTTTCATTGTAGCGCGAGCGTCTCGCTTGCGAATCTGGAGTGCAAGCCGCAGGCATGCGCTACTTCAGTTTCTTCTCCAAAATTTCTCCGACAATCTGCGGGTTTGCTTTACCCTTCGACAACTTCAGCACCTGTCCCTTTAGAAAATTTAGTGATGCAACGTTGCCTGCTTTGAAATCTGCTACTGGTTCGGAGTTCGCCGCGATGACTTCGTCACACAGTGCTTCAATCGCGCTAATGTCGCTCAGTTGCTCGATGCCTTGTTCTTTCACGATCGCGGTTCCGGTTTTTCCAGTCGCGAACATCTCCGCAAAAACATCCTTGCCCTGTTTGCCGCTGATTTTTCCGCTGTCGATCAAGTTCACGAATTCATCAAGCGCCTCCGGCGGAATTGGGCATTCGTTAATCCCTTTGCCAGCGGCGCCGAGCGCGTTCTGCAAATCGTTTAAGATCCAATTAGCTATGTTCTTCGGCTTTTTCGCGCCTTTGGCAGCGGTCTCGAAATATCTCGCTAACTCGAGATCGTTCGCCAGCACGGCGGCATCGTACGGGCTGACCTGATATTGTTCGACGAACCGTGTGCGCTTCGCCTTTGGTAACTCCGGCACGCGCTCCCGCACCTCGGTCACCAGCGCATCCGTTTTCACCGGGATGAGATCTGGATCAGGAAAATACCGGTAATCGTGCGCGAATTCCTTGGTCCGCATGGGAAATGTTTCACCCGCAGCATCGTTCCAGCCGCGGGTCTCCTGCTCCATCCGTTCACCACGCTGCACGATGCTCATCTGACGACGAATCTCGTAAGCGAGAGCGCGCCGGACACCGCTGATCGAGTTCAAATTCTTGAGTTCGATTTTTGCTCCGAGTTCGGTTTGATGTTCAGGGCGTACGGAAACGTTGCAATCGCAACGGAGTTGTCCCTTCTCCATATCAGCATCGCTCACGGCGCCGTAGATCAGGATTTGTCTCAACCCACTTAAGAACGCGAACGCTTCCTCGGGCGAATTGATTTCCGGCTGGGTCACGATCTCCATCAATGGCGTGCCGGCGCGATTGAAATCAATGCCAGTGCTGTTCTCGAAATGGAAACTCTTTGCTACGTCTTCCTCGAGATGGATCCGCACCAGATGCACTTCCTTGTCGTGCGTGACGATATTTTTCTGTGCGTCCTTGGGATAAGCGAGATCATGCAACGGCACGCTGCCATTCGTACACAGCGGCATGTCGTACTGCGAAATCTGATAATTTTTCGGCATGTCCGGGTAGAAATAGTTTTTGCGATCGAATTTGCTGACCGCTGCGATATCACATCCGAGCATCAGTCCCGTCAGCACGGTCATGCGTAACGCTTCCTGATTCATCACCGGCAACGCGCCGGGTAGCCCGAGGCAAACCGGACAAGTGTGCGTGTTCGGTTCGGCGCCAAATTCAACCGGCGAAGCGCAAAACATTTTGGATCGCGTCTTGAGCTGCACGTGCACTTCCAAGCCGATCGTCGCGATGTAGTTCATGCGCCGTTCAATATTCGTTGAAGCGTTGAATGGTTAAAGAGTTAAACGGCGGTCATTCTGAGCGAAGCGAAGCGGAGTCGAAGAATCCCGCAGCGGTTACGCGTGGTTACGCCACGGGATTCCTCGACTTCGCTCGGAATGACGGCCATTCCAAGGCTTCAAGGCTTCAACGATTCAATGCTTCAACGGACCAAGCAATCGCTCGTTGCCGCAATGCGTGATCGCAAAGAACGAGCGCGGCCATTGCTTCGACAATCGGCACGGCTCGTGGAAGAACACACGGATCATGCCGTCCGCGGGCGACTAGCTCAGTCTCTTCGTTTGAAGTGGTTACCGTTTTCTGTTCGAGCGCGATCGTTGCAGGCGGTTTAAACGCAACGTGAAAGTAAATGTCTTCGCCATTGCTGATGCCACCTTGCACGCCTCCGGAGTTGTTCGTGGTCGTCCGAATTCTTCCAGCGCGGGTTTCGAATGCATCGTTGTGCTGCGAGCCCCGCATCTGTGTCGCCGCAAATCCAGAGCCGATCTCAAAACCTTTTGCCGCCGGAATGCTCAGCATCGCTTTCGCCAAGTCTGCTTCAAGCTTGTCGAACACAGGCTCGCCAAGTCCGGCTGGGATGCCGCGCGCCACACACTCGATTACGCCGCCGACAGAGTCGCCTGCATCCCGAATCTGCTCGACCAGCGACATCATCTTTTTCGCAGCGGCGGCATTCGGGCAGCGGACAACATTTTTCTCAACGTCATTCATCGTCACGGTGGAACGGTCAATTTTCGCAGTCACTTCGTGGATTTGAGTCACGTAAGCGACGAGTTCGAAGTCCGCATACAATGCCGACAATGTTTTTTTTGCAATCGCACCGGCCGCGACGCGACCAATCGTCTCGCGCGCAGACGCGCGACCGCCGCCGTGCCAGTTTCGGATCCCGTATTTGGCCTCATAGGTGTAATCGGCGTGCGACGGTCGAAATTTGCGCGCAATTTCGCTGTAATCTTCGGGTCGAGCGTCTTTGTTCCGAACAAGAATTGCGATCGGCGTCCCGAGCGTTTTACCTTCAAAAACGCCGGACAGAAGTTCGCATCGGTCTTTTTCTTTGCGCTGGGTCGTCAGTTTGCTTTGGCCCGGGCGACGACGATCCAACTCTCGTTGAATTTCGGCTTCAGAAATTTCGATGCGCGGCGGGCAACCATCGATTACGACGCCGATGCCGCCACCATGGGACTCGCCAAATGTGGTGACACGGAATAATTGACCAAATGTGTTACCCATAATGCGAAGATGGTAAACTAATGGCGGAAAATGATAAGACGTTTCCGAACGCTTCGGTAGGGCGCGACCGCCGGGCGCGCCGCGAGTTGACGGACAATTCGGCGAGCCGTCCCTAACAATGTTCAGATCGCTTCGAGCGCGTTCTTTAAATCGTCGATCAAATCGCGGACGTCCTCGACGCCGACAGACAGCCGGACAAGCGAATCGGTGATGCCGAGTTTTTCCCGTTTTTCTATCGGCACGGAGGCATGCGTCATCAGCGCGGGATGATTGATCAGGCTTTCCACGCCGCCGAGGCTTTCCGCCAAGGCAAACAAGTGCGTGTTCTCCAGAAAACGGCGCGTTCCGGCGAGGTCAGTTTTCAAAACAATGGTGACCATTCCGCCGAACCCGCGCATCTGTTGCCGGGCCAAATCGTGTTGTGGATGCGATTTCAGTCCGGGATAGTGGACCGATTTGATCTCGCGCTGATCCTCGAGCCAGCGCGCAATCTCCAGCGCGTTTGAGCAATGCCGCTCCAACCGAAGCGCCAGCGTTTTCAAGCTGCGCAGAACAAGAAAGCTATCGAACGCACCGGCAATGGCGCCCACCGAATTTTGCAAAAACGCAATTTGATCAGCGAGTTCCTTGTTTTTCCCAACAACGACAACACCACCGACCAGATCGGAATGCCCGTTCAAATATTTCGTTGCGGAATGCAAAACGATATCGAACCCTGATTCAATCGGTCGCTGGATCCATGGAGTAGCGAACGTATTATCGCTAACCGAAATCAATTTCCGTTTGCGCGCGATCTTCGCGATTGCGTCAAGATCCATCAGTTTGAGCAGCGGATTACTCGGCGTCTCGATCCAAACCATGCGCGTGTTTGGTTTGATCGCGCGCTCGAGATCTTTGGCATCGGTCAAATCGACGTAGGTAAAATCTAGATTCGCGGAGCGCGCGCGCACCCGGTCGAATAACCGAAAGGTCCCGCCGTACAGGTCGTCGCTGGCTATTATGTGCGAGCCGCTGTCGAGCACCTCCAGCACCGTTGCCATCGCAGACAGACCGGATGCGAATGCGAACCCGCGCGATCCGCTTTCCAAATCGGCGATGCACTTTTCGTATGCAAGCCGAGTGGGATTGATTGAACGCGCGTAATCGTAGCCTTTGTGTGTCCCGGGGCTTTCCTGCACATACGTTGACGTGGCGTAAATCGGTGTCATCACGGCGCCGGTCGTGGGATCCGGCTGCTGCCCGGCGTGAATGGCGCGCGTCGCGAAGCCTTGTTCTTTTTTCATTGTCGATATGAGTGTGCTAGACAAACTCGCGTTCTGGCGGTGCGGACGATTTCGGCATGTGAAGCCGGAGATAGGAAAGCAAGTCGGTGCGCGTAATCAGCCCCAGAAATTTGTTTCCGTCCATCACGATAGCGACTCGGCCACGATCGAATACGCCCAGTAAGTCTGCGATTTTGGCGTCCGGCGGCAACGTTTCTAACCGGTCCGTCATCGCCTTGCTCACGGGATCGTTAAAGTGCGACGGCTCGCGGTGCACTTTTACCAGGAGATCGGATTCGTCGATGATCCCGATGGCGCGTCCGCTTTTATCGACCACCGGAAGCTGTGACACGTCAGAGTCGCACATTCGTTTGAACGCTGTGAGCAATGAATCATCGGGCCCTATCGTGATCACTTCGCCCGCTTCATATCGATGCGAGATCAAATCGCTCAGATCGCCGTGCGGCGGCCGATGAATGAATCCCTGCTCGGCCATCCAAAAATTGTTATACATTTTGGAGAGATATTTGTTGCCGGTATCAGGGACGAATGTGACGACGCGTTTCGGTTTTGTTTGCTCCCGACAGTAACGCAGCGCGCCTGCGAGAAGCGTGCCAGTGGACGACCCGCCAAAGATTCCTTCCTTACGCAAAAGCTCGCGCGCTGCGGCAAAACTTTCCTCGTCATCGATCTCAAATGCTTCTGTGACTAACGACATATCCGCGATGTCTGGGATGAAATCTTCACCGATGCCTTCTACTGCCCAGCTGCCCGATTCAACCAGCTGACCAGTCTTGACGTACTCGTACAAAACCGAGCCGGTCGGGTCGGCCAAGACCATTTCGATGCCGCGCCGCGGTTTTACGCGATTAAAAAATCTACCGAGCCCTGTCAGCGTTCCACCTGAGCCGACTCCCACGACAACCGCATCCACGTCATGCCGCATTTGCTCCCAAATCTCCGGACCGGTCGTGCGCTCGTGTGCGAGCGGGTTCGCCGGATTACCAAATTGGTTCACGTAAAAGCTACCCGGAATTTGTTCGGCCAGCCGGGCCGCGACATCCTGGTAATACTCGGGATGCCCGCGCGTCACATCAGACCGCGTGATCCGCACTTCGGCGCCGAGCGCTCTTACGTGCGATATCTTTTCTTGCGACATCTTGTCGGGAATTATCAGTAAGACGTGATAGCCCTTTGCGCCCGCGACCAGCGCCAGCCCAAGGCCGGTATTGCCTGCTGTGGCTTCAATAACTGTGCCGCCGGGCTGCAATTTCCCGTCGGCCTCAGCTGCTTCGATCATCGAGAGTGCGATCCGGTCTTTGATTGAACCACCCGGATTTTGATTTTCGAGTTTGAGAAAAAGTTGACACGGCCCGGTATCGAACTGCGTTACTTCCACTAGCGGCGTATCGCCGATGAGCGAAAGAATCTCGGGCGGTTTGCTGTGAGCAATGGCGGGCGCTGCGGAACTCTGACTCATAAAGTTACTCGATCGACGGCTCGCCCTTGTGCGACCATTCCGACTGACTGTCTGTCAAAAATTGTTGGAGCACAGGAAAGCGAATCTCGCCGTAGTTCAATGCGTAGCGGAGATCGCCGCCTTTGTAAATCCAAGTCGTCGGAATCCAACTCAGCGGCAAACTGGCAAACTGTTTGATCTTGTTTTCGCCGCGACGCGGACGTGGATCAGCGAGAATTGTCACGTTCGGCTGGTCGGCGATCCCGAATTTGTTCAGCATCGCGTGCCCGTCCTGCCCATCATTCCAGACTGAGACGAAACAAAACTTCACCTGTGGATTTTCATTGATCATTTTGGTCCACCCGCCCGTTTTTAGCTCAGCCTGGCAGTTAGAGCACCACGGCGCCCAGAAGTGAACGACGGTGGTTTGTGGCGATTTGATTGCGGCGAGAACGGCTTGTTCTGCCGGGGATTCAGCCCAGAGTGAAGCAACTGGGACGAGGACGATCAGTATCAGTAATCGGACAAGCAACATCTTCTGCTCTAGAATAGAGGCGAAACATCCAAGGCTCAACGCTGAACGCCGAATGTTCAATGCAGTCATTCCGAAGCGACGTAGAAGCTGCAACGCATCGGACGAAGTCCGCGAGCGCAGGCGTTCAACCCTGATTAATCGATTGACAACTTCGCGGGATCCTTCCACTCCGCTTCGCTGCACTCAGGATGACATGCGGCGGTAGCGTTGCGCAGGTCAGTTGACCAGATGCACAAAAACGCCTAGTATTCCGTCCCTATTCCGCTTCCGGCAGCAGCCGAATGCGCGGACATCGGTGTTCAATTTGAGTGCCGCTGTACTGAAGAGGAGGCCTACTTACTTTATGATTCAAATGCAGGACGTGATGTCGAAGCCGATGCCGGACTTCCGAGAAGGAAGCATCATCAAAGGGCAGATTTTGGAAGTTCGTCCACGCGAAGTGCTCGTCGATGTGGGCTACAAGTCCGAGGGTGTCATCCCGTTGAGCGAATTTGAAGATCCCGGGTCGCTGCAAGTTGGCGACGAGGTGGATGTTCTCCTGGAGCGACTTGAGAACGAAGAAGGCATGGTAGTGCTTTCGAAGGAGAAAGCAGCTTACCGCCAAAATTGGAATAAGATCGTTCACGTTTTCCAAGGCGACGGCCTGATCAAAGGCAAGGTCAGATCGGTGGTTAAAGGCGGATTGATGGTGAACATCGGGGTGGAGGCATTTTTGCCGGCATCGCAAATCGATGTCGTTCCGCCAAAGGATTTACAGCAGTTCGTCGGCAACACCTATGACTTCAAAATCGTTAAGCTCAATGACGACCGAAAGAACGTCGTGCTCAGCCGGCGGGAGGTGATCGAACAGGAGCGCAGCGAAAAGCGCCAAAAATTCCTGGAAAACGTGAACCTCGGCGATCGCGTAGTCGGCAGCGTGAAAAACATCACGGACTTCGGCGCGTTTATTGATCTCGACGGCATGGATGGTTTGCTGCACGTGACGGACATGACCTGGGGTCGACTGGGACATCCCAGCGAATTATTGAAAGTCGGGCAGCAGTTGGAAGTCGTTGTGCTCGACATCAACAAGGAAAAGGAGCGCGTTTCGCTCGGACTCAAGCAAACACAGAAGAACCCTTGGGACCAAATCGAGGAGCGTTTCCCTGCCGGACAGCGAATTAAAGGTAAGATCACGAATCTTGTCCCCTACGGTGCTTTTGTTGAGATCGAGGAAGGCGTAGAGGGTCTGATTCACGTGTCAGAACTCTCGTGGACGAAACGCATCATGCGTCCTTCTGATATTCTTAGTGTCGGCCAGGAAGTCGAAGCCGCTGTTCTGGGCGTGAACAAAGAGGAACAAAAAATTTCGCTCGGGCTGCGCCAGCTCGAGCCAAACCCGTGGGATGAGATCGAGAAGAAATTCACCATCGGCAGGCAAGTCAAAGGCACCATTCGGAACATGACCGCTTACGGTGCGTTCGTGGAACTGGAGGAAGGTATCGACGGCATGATCCACGTGTCCGACTTAAGCTGGACTCGTAAAATTAATCACCCCAGCGAGATGTTTAAGAAAGGCGACGAAGTGGAAGCTGTCGTGATCGACATCGACAAAGTCAACCAACGCATCAGTCTCGGGATTAAACAGCTGGCCGAAGATCCGTGGAAAACGATTGATGAGAAATACAAGATCGGTGACTTGGTGAAAGGTAAAGTGACCAAGCTCGCCAGCTTTGGCGCGTTCGTGCAATTGCAGGACGACATTGATGGGCTGGTTCACATTTCACAGTTGAGCGAGGATCACGTCGCCAAGGTTAAGGACGTCCTTAAAGTTGGCCAGGAAGTGGAAGCGCGCGTGATTAAGGTGGACAAAATCGAGCGGCGCATCGGCCTCTCGATCAAAGCCGCGAATTATTCCGAAGAACAATTGCGCAAGGAAGTCGAGTCCTTTGATACGCTGCGTCCCGGTGAAGATATGGTTGGGTTGGAAAAAGCTTTCGCCGCAGCCGAACAGGAAGAATATCGCCCCGGGGAATCCAAGCGTGCCACAAAGGAGTCGAGCGACTCGAACGGCGAATCGAAGAAGGAACCGAGCAAGAAATAGTTCCGGCTTTTTCGTAGCTGTTCAGCGGTAGTCGGGCAACAAATGCGTGCCTCATACGGCGCCAGGGTTTGGGCCGGCCTGATCGTCTATTTAATCGCGTTGCTTGGTACTTTGCTGTTACCAAACGAGAGCGCCCGGCCTTGGGCCGTTTTGCTACTCGTTGTTTCCGCACTGCTGGCGGTCGTCTTGTGGGGCCGACAAAATTGGGTATCGGCGTTTCCATCGGACGCTACTGCTTCGACAGGCGTACACCGCAAACGCTTATTCTATTTGCTTGGAGTTACGATCGCGATGCTGCTTGTTCTTGCAGCGGACGTTCGCTATGCGGCAGCGCCAACTGAGACGTTCGGGCTCGCAGGTATCTTATGGATCGCAGGCATAGCCTTGCTGCTTTGCTCTGCCTTCTTCGGCTCACATTCATTATGGGGTGTTTCCAGTGCGCCACGCCTTCCGCGTTGGCCGACGTGGGAAATAGCGCTTCTGGCCGTGCTGTTCGTCCTTGCGTTGCGCAGTCGAGTTTGGAACCTGACGAATTTCCCAGACAATATCCATCCGGATGAAATCATGACCGGGCACCGTCGCCACTCAGAGTTATCTAAATCCAACAACTCCGCCATCGTCGGTCTTTAGCACGTTGTGGAGCGGGATTGATTTGCCTGCTCTTTGGTTCTGGTTCGTAGCCGTATTTCTGAAGCTGGGTGGAACCTCGCTTGCAATGTTAAGGCTGCCTCCCGCTTTATTCGGAGCGGCTACGGTTATCTCGCTTTACGCATTGTTACGCGGAACATGAGGCAGATATGCGGCGATCGCTGGAAGCACGATCATGGCTTTCAGCGTTTCGAATGTTCATTACAGCCGCCTGGCGCTTAACAACATCGTTACACAGTTCTTCTGGGCCACTTGTTTCCTTTTCTTGTTGCGCGCGTTGTGGTCGCGTCGCCCATCTGATTGGGCTTTGGCAGGTCTGTCGGCTGGATTAAGCGAGTACTTTTATTATGGAACACGGCTTCTGCCCTTCATCCCGGCAATGTTCATGGTGTTTCTCCTTACTGTTCATAGGAAACACGCGCGCCAGTACGTGGGCGGTTTTCTCCTGCTGGCGGGAAGTTATTTCGTGGGCTTTGGGCCGCTGTTGCTTCACTTCAGTCGGAACCCAAACCTCTACCTGGGGCGAGGTGCAAGCCTCCTGATTTGGTCACCGCACATTCCGATCAGTTTCGTTGATTTCCACCGCGCTTGGACAATGATTTGGCCAGTGTTGTCTGAGAACTTGCTTGGAATTAGCACTCACACTTCACAAGCCATCATATTCTATCGCCCCCTGTTGTTACCTGCCGAAAGCGCAGTCCTGGTTCTGGGCGTTGCCCTGCTTTTCTGGCACTGGCGTCATCCTGCCGCGTTTCTCATACTCGCCTCGGGGCTAGGTGTCTTGCTCGTGGGTGGAGCGCTCCTAGCGTATCCGAACAGCGTGCCACCCCTGATCAATCATTGGACTCCTGCCTTCTCGGCCTTCTATGTTGCGCTGGCAGTACCTGTCGGCGCATGGACAACGGCGGGACAATCGGAGTTGGAATCCCGTTTGCGGTGGATTTTGCCTGTAACGGTTGCGATTGCGTTACTCGTGCTTGGCTGGTGTAATCTGAATGTTTATTTCCATCGCTACTACGCGGACCCTGAGAGCCTGAAAAGCAAAGCGTACAGGGCGGCACAACGGAATTACGAGGTGCAAACTGCTCACAGCCGATACTCAGCATCGCTCGGCCCCAACTATAAGGTTTTACAGTAGGCCAAAGTTCGTGGCCGTATGATCCTGTAACTACGCAATACCTCATGAGAGAGCAGAAGTGGACGCCGCTGACCAATCCTGCGACGGAATTGGCGTCCATAACTCGGGACAACAGAGGAGTGGCATTCCTCTTTTCCCTGGAAAACGAGCAATATCAAAAGAGGACACTTGAGCTTTTTACCGGCGGCAATCACGGCGAAGTAACAAGGCAGCGCGGCAAGCACTTGTTCTATACATACGTGCTCACGCCACCTGAAGCACAGGCGCCCCAGAAATAACGTTTCGCTTTGGCTCGACCTGATAATCGGACGCGGTTATAACTGGGACTGATGAGATTTGGCTTACGTCGCTGCCCGCGTCTGCTAGTGGCACCCGCTTTAGCCGTTCTGCTTTTTGTTATGGCTGGCTGCGGGAATTCCAGCATAGTCGGCAGATGGCGGATGTCAGGAGCTGAAAATCAAACAGTTTGGGAATTTTCTGGTAACGGCTCCGTGCTTGTTGGAGAAGTTCGTGGCAGATATAAATTTGGCGGTGAGAACCGAATTAAAATCGAGACGCCATTCGCGACGACAGTTTACCTGGTCACGCTTTCGAATGACCAGCTCGTGCTCCAGGAAATGGGCGGTTCCAGGCTCGAGTTCACAAGGGTACGATAGACGCCGCGGTAATCCGTAGCACAGGCATCTTGCCTGTGGGGCAATCGGGCGTCTCGCCTGGTTAAAGCAT
>Ga0209474_10005623_pt1 | contig 10651 bp, 5 predicted proteins | sample GraSoiAngelo_145_FD_185902 | JGI IMG/M metagenome (GOLD analysis project Ga0209474, IMG submission 185902) | Grasslands soil microbial communities from the Angelo Coastal Reserve, California, USA - 14_1009_05_20cm (SPAdes) (version 2) | ecosystem: Environmental > Terrestrial > Soil > Grasslands ... | reverse complement strand
GAAGCTGCGCGACGCCACGCCGATCGAGCCCGGCGACTTCTTCGTCGCCGGCGAGCGGTTGTTCCGTTTCGACGGCGCGTGCGAGCTGCCTGTCGGTGAGCCGGCGGACACACCGCACCTCGGCGCGCCCCGTCCGGAAGGCACCGTCGTGCGCGTGACCGAGATCCTCCGCGGCGGAAAGACGGGACGGATCTGCTTCCGCGGGGGGCCGACCATCTCGGTCGGACGCACCGCGTGCGACTTGAACTTCCCCGCCGATGCTCAGCTCGCCGCGCGCCACGCGGAGCTGCGCGTTGCGCCAGATGGATCCGTGGTCCTCGTCGACCTGAACGCGGCGCCGGGAGGCGTCTTCCTCCGCCTGCGGCCGCAGCAGTCGATCGAGCTGCAACCGGGCGACGTGCTGCAGCTCGGGGACCAGCAGCTCCGTCTCGAAGTCGCCTGAGCGGCCGTGCCCGCGAAACAGGCTGTCGCGTTTCCGCAGCCAGCTTCGAGGCCACGCTGCGCCTGCATAGCCAGCGAGAGAGGCTAACGCTTCACATCGGCAAAGATGCGCGCCACGCTCTCGCGGTAGCGCACCGGCCCCGCGACGGCAGCCGCCACCCCGACGATCAGGAGCGCGGCTGTAGCCGCCGCCACGATCCAGAGCGCTTTCGAGCGTCGCACCGCCGGGGTCGCCTCCGCGGCAACTGGCGCGACGCTCCGCGGGGGTGTGGCGGCGCGCGCGGCGGCGAGCGCCTGTCCGGGAACGGCGAGCAGCTCTTCCCGGAACTGCTCCGCGGTCTGCGGCCGTTTCGCCGGGTCTTTGGAAAGAGCGCGGAGGATGAGCCGCTCCATCGCCTCGCTGATCGGCGCGTCCGGCTGTCGCTGCCGCGGCGGAACCGGCGGCTCGTTGACGTGCCGCGTGAGCACTTCCATCGAGTTCGCGCCGTCGAAAGGCAGGTGCCCCGTCGTCATCTGGTACAGGATGACGCCGACGGCATAGAGGTCGCTGCGCTCATCGAGAGCGCTGCCGGTCGCCTGTTCCGGCGCCATGTACTGCGGGGTCCCGCACACCACGTCGTGGCGCGTGAGCCCCGGACTGTCCGAATCGAGGATCTTGGCGATGCCGAAGTCCAGCACCTTGACGTGGTCGGGCTGGTCGCGGCGCGCCTCGACCATGATGTTCTCGGGCTTCAGGTCGCGGTGGATCACGTTGTTGACGTGCGCCTCGCCGAGGGCAGAGCAGACCTGCGCCATGATGTCGCACAGGCGCTCCTCACCGAGCGGCCACTCGTCGCGCAGCACGAGCCGCAGGTCCTTGCCCTGCACGTACTCCATGACGATGTACAGCGTGCCGTCGTTCTCCAGGCGGCCGAAGTCGAGCACCTGGATGACGTTCGGATGATTGAGCCGGCTGGCCGCTTTTGCTTCGCGCTCGAATCGGCCTACCAGCGTCGGATCCTCGAGCAGCTGCGGCTTGAGCATCTTGAGCACGATCGGTCGATCGAGCGCGAGGTGCCGCGCGCGATACACCTTTCCCATGCCGCCCTGGCCGATCAGGTCCTCGACCTGAAAACGGTTCGCGATGAGCGTGCCGACCAGCGGGTCCGCGGTCGCCGTTTGCGCCGGGCGGAACCCGGGGTCGGTTGCGCCCCGCACCAAGGGAGCGCCGCAGTAGACGCACAGCTTGGTCGCGGCCGGCGGCAGCGCGCGCTGGCAACGTGGGCAGGACTTCGTCACCGCTCCCACGTTCGCACAGGTGAAGCGCTTCTTCCAATGTATGCAGCGCACCGCAGACCGGACCTCGAGCGCGGCTTGACCCTCCTTTTACGCGGGGACTACAACGAGCCACATGGAGCAGAAGCAGTGTCCGAAGTGCGCTTCGCTCAATGCGCCGACATTCAAGTTCTGCGCGCGCTGCGGGACGCCGCTGTCGGCGGCAGCGGCGCCGCCGAAGGTCGCCGGATGGCCGGCAGCAAACCCCGCGGTCGCCGCCACCAAGGCTGCTCCGCCGCGCCCAGCAGTCGCGAGCGGTGCCCCGAACGCTGCACCGGCGCGACCGCGCGCGCGCATCAGCGCGATCGCGCGCGACGGCAGCCGGTCGGCCGATTACGTGCTGACGCGCCCCGAGACGCGCGTCGGCAGCGCCGTCGACGACGCCGAGGTGAAGCTCGACAAGGATCCGTACGTCGCGCCGGCGCACGCGCTGTTCAAGTTCGAAGGGGATCAACTCACCATCCGCGATCTCGGCACACAGAACGGCGTCTTCCTGTGGCTGCGCGAGCGCGAGCTCGAATCGGGCGCCGAGCTGCGCATCGGCCGCCAGCGGCTGCGAGTCGAGTGGATCCCCGAGGAGGCCGGGGCCGCCGCCGAGCAACCGTTGTGGGGTAGCCCGGATCCCGGTTACGTCGCGCGCGCCGTGCAGCTCCTCGAAGGCGGCGGCGAAGGCGACGTCTTTCCCCTGAAGACAGGCGAGAACCTCGTCGGCCGCGGCAGCGGCGACGTGACCTTCCCGCAGGATGGGTACGTGTCCAGCCGCCACTGCGTGCTGACGGTCGGGGACGGCCACATCGCGGTGAAGGATCTCGGATCGGCGAACGGCACGTTCGCGAAGATCAACGGCACCGTTCCGGTGTCGAACGGCGATCTGCTGCTCGTCGGCGAGCAGATCCTGCGCGTCGACCCACTCTAGCGTTCCAGCCCGTCGATGCGGTGGCGCTATGCGCTGCGCTGCAGGCGCTCGCAGAGCTCGCGGCGGACGCGGGCGCGGAAGCGCTCGAGACGCATCGTGACGGCGCTCTTGCCTACGCCCATGCGCTGCGCGATCTCGCGCGCGGAGAGCGTCCCGTCCAGATAGAAGAGGCGGACGGTCTCCTTCTCGGGCCCCTCGCGCAGCCCATCGATCACTTCGCGCACGACGCGGAGTTCGGCTTCGCGCTCGAGCTGCTCGCTCGCTGCAGGCGCGCAACCTTCCGCGAGCCTCGCCTCCACCGACGCTTCCTCGGCCGCCTTGTCGTGCGTCGCGCGCGCCGACAGGTACGACCGCCCGCGGTTCCTCGCGATGGTGAACAGCCAGGCGGAAAAGCGCTCGGGATCCTTGAGGCCGCCAAGCGCGCGGAACGCCCGGACGAAAGCCTCCTGCACCACGTCGTCGACCTCGTCGCAGTCGAGCTCCGTGAAGCTGCTCGCCAGGCGGACGACTGCGCCGCGGTAGCGGCGGTACAGCTCCTCCTCGGCGAGCCTCGATCGAGCTCCGGAGGTCAGGGCGTCGGCGACCAGCTCGCCGTCGGTCGGGGGCGGCGGAACGAGCTTGAGGCGCGGGGTCTGCGCAAGCTCGGAGAACCGGGGTGCGTTCGCGGTGCGCATGCCCTCTAGCACCGCGCGTGCCCACGCCATCCATGACAGGCCGCCAGAGGGAATTCAGAGGGTTCCACGCCACGGTGCTGGTCGCCGTACCTCCTGCGACCGCGACATCCGTGTCAGGGTACCTGGGGCAGGTGCCCGATCCACGCGCCGCACGCGAAGCGGTCCGCGGCGCGCCCGACGTTCGGCTAATCTGCCGCGCCCATGGTGCAGCTCGGGGTGGTGAACGACAAGGCGCTGTCGGAGCTGGGATGGCCCGAGCTCCGCGGAGAGCTCGCGCGCCGCGCCCGAACGCCCATGGGACGCGGGCGCTGTGACGCGCTTGCCCCGGCAACGGACGGCGAGGAGGCGCGCACGCGGTTGGCCCTGATCGAGGAATCACGCGCACTGCGCCGCCTCGACCGTGAGGTGCCGCTCGCTGACGCGCTCGACCTTCGCCCGGCACTGGGCCGGGCCGCCCGAGAGGGGATGCTGGAACCGCAGGAGCTGCTCGCGGTGGCTCGCCTCGTGCGCGCGTGCGCGTCGGCCCGGCGGTTCTGCCTCGCGATGCGCGAGTACGCGCCGCTCCATGCCGTGGTGGCGGAGTCGCTGAGCGAGTTCGATCCGCTCGCCGCCGAGCTGGAGCGCGCGTTCGATCCGTCGGGGAAGCTGCTCGATACGGCGAGCGCGTTGCTATCCGAGCTCCGCGAGCGCGCGCGCGGATTGCACCGCGCGATCAAGGCGCGTCTCGAGCAGATGCTCGAGGATCGCGATATCGTCGCCATGCTGCGGGACGCGTACTACTCGGTCCGCGGCGATCGCTACGTGCTGCCGGTCCGCGCCGAGCACAAGACCCACCTCCCCGGCATCGTGCACAACGCGAGCGGCAGCGGCCAGACGCTGTTCGTCGAGCCGCAGGAGCTGCTCGAGCTCGGCAACCAGCTCACCATCGTGGAATCGGGGGTGCTGGAAGAGGAGCAACGGATCCTCACCGAGCTTTCCGCCGCCGTCGGTCGCCGTGGGCCGCAGCTCGAGCAGGACATCGGCACCCTCGCGCGGCTGGACGAAGCCGGAGCAGGCGCGAGGCTGGCGGACGACCTGGGCGCCGCCGCGCCCGAGCTGGTCGACGGGGCGCGTTCCGCGTTCGAGCTGCGCGGCCTGCGGCACCCGCTCCTCGCGCTGCGCACGTCGGCGGTGGTGGCGAACGACGTCACGCTGCCGGAACAGGCGCGCGCACTCATCATCAGCGGCCCGAACGCTGGCGGCAAGACGGTCACGATCACGGCCGTGGGCCTGTGCGCGCTCATGGCGCGCGCGGGTATTCCTGTGCCGGCGGAGCGCGGCTCGAAAATGCCGCTGTACCGGACCGTGTACACGGCGATCGGCGACGAAGGAGACCTCTCGCGCGACCTGTCCACGTTCACGGCGCATCTGACGGCGCTGAAGCACATCCTCGAAGCGGCCGGTCCAGGAACGCTGGTGCTCATCGACGAGATCGCCGCGGATACCGACCCACGTGAGGGCGCCGCTCTGGCAGTCGCGGCGCTGGAGAAGCTCGTTTCGGCGGGCGTGCAGGTGCTGATCACGACCCACCTGGAGGAGCTGAAGGCGCTCGGTCTGTCGGACCCGCGCTTCGCCTCCGCCAGCGTGGGATTCGATCTGCAGCGGCTCGCGCCGACATACCGACTGCAGATGGGCGAGGTCGGCCGCAGCTCGGCGATCGAGATCGCGGCGCGCGTTGGCATCCCGAACGACGTCTGCTCCCGAGCGCGTGAGCTGCTCGGCGGCGGCGGCTCGGCGCTCTCGGCGGCGGTCGAACGCCTCGATGCGGAGCGCGCCGCGCTGGCGGCGGCGCGCGCGGAAGCCGAGCGGCTGCGGGAAGACCTGCGCAAGGAGCGCGAAGCGGCGGCCGCGGAACGCGAGCGCCTCGAGCAAGCCGAACGCGAGGTCCGCGCCGGCGCGCGCGCGGAGCTGGTCGCGGACATCGCACGGCGCAAGCTGGACGTGGCGCGGCTCGTGGCCGAGCTGCAGGCGGCGCCGCAAATGGCCCGGGCGGTGGAGGTTGAGCGCGCGCTGGCGCAGGCCGAGGCGGAGGAGCGGCGCGCCGAGGCGCGCGACGACGCGCACGCGGCGCCAGCCTCGGAGTTGCGTCCGGGCGCGACGGTGCGCCATGCGCACCTCGGGACGGAAGGGACGATCGTGGAGATCTCCGGTGAGCATGCGCTGGTGCAGATGGGCCCGATGCGCTCGAAAGTGCAGCTCGCGGATCTAGTCCCGGTGACCCGGAAGCAGCGTGGCGCGCAGCCGGGATTCCGCAAACCCGCGGCGGACCGGCTGCGTCGCGCGGAAGCAGCCCGGGCGGCGCCGGTCGCTTCGACGCAGCCGACCGTCGACGTCCGCGGGCTGCGCGTCGACGAGGCGCTGCGCTCCCTCGACGAGGAGCTGGACCGGCGGCTGCGCGAAGGCGCGGAAGAAGTGCACGTTTTGCATGGCCACGGCTCGGGCGCGCTCAAGTCGGCGATTCGCGAACACCTCGCCCGCAGCCCTTACGTTCGCCGCTCGCGTCCCGGCGAGTCGCACGAAGGCGGCGATGCAGTGACGATCGCCGAGCTCTAGCCGCTGCCGCGCCGCAGGCGCGGCTCTGCGGCTAGCACACGCGTAGCGTGACCCTGGGCGTCTCGTGGATACGAGACGCCCTTATCGACTGAAGAGCAGCGCGACGGGAATTGCCGAGAAGAGACGATCGAGGCGCAGCGGGCCTTCATGCTCCTCGCCAGTGAACACGTCGAGGTAATGCCCGGGCACGGGAAGCACCGTATCCGCGAACGATTCGGCCGGAAGCTGCGCGCCTCGCAGGAGCCCCGCGACCAGCCGCGGCACGACGAGGATGGCGCTGTCGGAGCCCGCCGTGCGAGCGAAGGCGAGGACGTTGTCCGCGCGCGGGCCGCTCGCCTGCAGCGCCTGATACCCGCTCGAGGTGAACAGATCCGCGTGCTGCCGCCGGGCGTGCAGGGCGGCCTGCAGGAGGAACAGCTTGATGCGGCCATCCTCCCATCGGGCGTACAGGTCGCGAGCGACTTCCGCCCGCGGCCGCGCGTCGCCCGCGATCTCGCGCAACGCCTGCTTGCGCGTCTCGAAATCGACAGGGCGGCGGTTGTCGGGATCGACCAGCGAGAAATCCCAGAGCTCCGTCCCCTGGTACACATCGGGAACGCCCGGCGAGGCGACCTTCAGCACGACTTGCGCCAGCGAATTGTGCATTCCGATCTCGGCGCACCGCCTCTGGAACTTGAGAAAGTTCTTCCAGAAGCCGTTCCTGGGCGGCAACTGCAGCACGTCGCGCACGAACCCGGTCACCGCCTCCTCCCAGCGGCGATCCTCCTGGATCCAGCTCGTGTTGACCTTCGCCTCCTTCACGGCCTTCACCATGTAGTGCTGCAGCCTTTCGGAGAGCTGCTGCATCTCGTCGGGCGGCGGCATCCGGGCGCCGTCGGCGTCGGTGTGGTTCGGCCACGCGCCGATCAACGTCTGGAAGAAGAGCATCAGCTCGTTGCGATCGGGAACCTTGCGTCCGTCGACCTCGCGGAGCAGCGGCTCGAGGCGGCGCGTCCATGACGCCAGCGCCGCTGCCCACTGCCGCGGCATCTCGCTCAGCGCGTCGATACGCGTGCGCGTGTCCTCTCCGCGCTTGGTGTCGTGCGTCGCCGTCGCAAGCAGCGTGCGCGGCCAGCTCCGGGCGCGCAGCTCGTTCTGCGCGTGGAACTGCGCTGGCGTGAAGCCGAAGTGGCGCGGCTCGCCGCCGACTTCGTTCAGCGAGAGCAGGCGGTTGTAGACGTAGAAGGCGGTGTCCTCCAGCCCCTTTGCCATCACGGGACCCAACATCTGCTGCAGCTTGATGACGAAGGCGAGCTGTCCCGGGCGTTCCTCGGGCGCCACGTAGGCAGCGAATTTCTGTAGCAAAATGTCGGCGATGAAATCGTAGATCGACTCGTTCTCGACCGGGTTCTTGCGCTTGGCGCACGCGACCGCCTGGAGGATGTACTTGCGATCGCGCTCGTCGACGATCCCGTCCTCGGCGATGTACGTGCGGTACACCGGGAAGCAGGCGATCACCTCGATGAGCGCGGTGCGGAGCGAATAGAGCGTGAAGTCGCGAGTCCAGCGATTCGCCTCCGAGATCCGGTTCAGCTGGCGGGCGAGCAGGTTCATCTCGGCGGCCATCGCCGTGTACAGGACGAGCTTCTTCTTCTGATAGACGAGCTCCTCGAAGTCGATGGGACCGCCGATGTACCGCGTGTAGATGCGGTTCATCATGTCGCGCGCGGAGGGATCGACGAATAGCCCGTTCACCTGGTTGAGGAAGTCGTAGCCGGTCGTGCCGCGCACCGCCCACGTCTCCGGCAGCCGCTCGTTCCCGCCGAGGATCTTCTCGGCCACGACGAACACGGGCTTGAACAGCGGCGAGTCCTGTCCTCGGCGGCGCAGGTCACGCGCCAGCTCGTCGCGGATGGCGGGCTCGATGTCGTCCCACCGCTCGCCGCGGCGTTCGGCCAGCGCCTGCGCCCGCTGCAGGATGTGCGCGTCCTGCAGCAGCCGGAAATACCGCGACGGATAAGCGAGCCCGTCGGGATGGTCCACGCGGAACCCGGTGATCTTTCCTTCGTTCAGCAGCCGCAGCGGAACACGGTGCGCTTCCTCGAAGACGATCGGATCCTCGGCGCGGATGGCCGCGAGCGAGTTGATGTCGAAGAAGCGGCGGTAGTTGATCTCTTCCGACGAGACGCGCCAGTGGGCGAGCCGATAGACTTGCGCCGAGAGGAGCCGATCGAGGAGGTCGAAGCTGCGCGGCTCGCCCGGCTTGCCGTTGAAGATCGCGACGTTCTCCTCCAGGTGCTCGCGGATGCGCGGGTCCGTCGCGCAGAGGGCCGCGACGCGCCGCTTGATGACTTCCTTCTCGCGGCGCCGCTCGTCACGCTTCTCCGGATCCTGCTCGTGACGCGTGGGCAGGTGCGAGACCGCGGTGACGATGCTCTTCAGCTCGTCGAGCGACGGGTCGCCCTCGGGCAGCTTTTTGTCCAGCTCACCGAGCCGGTGCGAAAGGACCTGGCCGTATGAGCGCGGTGAGACGGGGAAGACGTGGTCGTAGTAGTGCACCTGGAACGCGCCGTTCACGAGCTTGAGCTTCAGCTCTCCGCGCTCGAGCACCGCGCCGTAGCGATCGCCCAGCACCGGGATGAGGATCTTGTCGGCCAGCTCCTCCTTGACGGGGTGCCACTCCACATCGAAAAACCGCGCCGCGCGCGCCGATGGCCCGTTCTCCAAGAGATCGAGCCACAGCGCGTTGCCGCTGCCGACGCCCATGTGGTTGGGAACGATGTCCAGCACGTACCCGAGGCCGTGCTCGCGGACGGTGGCGGACAGCGCATCGAGCTCGGCCGCGGTGCCGATCTCGGGATTCAATTGCTGGTGATCCTGGACGTCGTAGCCGTGCGTCGATCCGGGCGCGGCCTTCATCACGGGGGAGGTGTACAGATCGGTGATCCCGAGCTCGGCGAGGTACCCCGCGATCTCCGTCGCCTGACGAAACCCGAATCCCTTGTGCAGTTGCACGCGATAGGTCGCGACAGGCTGGGGAACGCCCGCCAGCTCGGCTGCCACTTCGTCGAGCAGCGCGCGGGCACGCGCCTGGACCGGCGGTGCCCCGAGCTCGCGTTCCTGGCGCACCCGGGCCTCCCCGGGAGGCGCTGTGACCTAGCGCACTCTCCCGTACCGCTCGGCAAGATGCGTCAGGAGGCGCGTGGCGGCTACCGCCTCGGGAGCGGTCTCTAGCTCGCCCAGGCGCCAAGGCAGCCGCCAGGTCCAATTGTGGCTGCCGACCGTTCCCGGAGTGTTGAGGCGCTCGCGCAAACCGAGCGCGTCGGTGATGGGCGTGAGGATGCCGTCGGAAGAGCTCGCGTACAGCAATTCGAGCAGCGCCTTGCGCGTGGCGTCGGTGTAGTGGCGCGTGTCACCGCGCAGCTGATCGAGGAACGGCTGCTTGAGCTGTTCGCGCCGGTCGTGATCCGACAAGCCTTCCCACCAGGTGTGGAGCGATTCCGTATCGTGGGTGCCGGTCACCGCGACGGAGATCGTGGGAAACTTCCGCACGTCGCGCGGGATGCCGTCGTCGACTTCCCAGCGCAGCACTTTCGTTCCGGGGATACCGATGTCCGCGAGCGACTGCCGCACGAAGTCGGGAACGGTGCCGAGATCCTCCGCGAGTACCTCCGCCTTCTCCCCGAAAAGATCGAGGATCCGCTCTCCCTGTGCGCGCTGCTGCTTTTCGTCGCCAGGGACGAAGAAGGCCGGTGAGCCGTCGATCGGTCGCGCGTACGTCCGATACAGCCCGACGACGTGGTCGACGCGGAACGCGTCGTACAGCTCAGCGGCGCGCATCGCGCGCGTGTGCAGCCACGGATCGCCCGCTTCCCGCATCTCGTTCCACCGCGGAACGGGCAATCCCCAATCTTGACCGTCGGCGCTATACGCGTCGGGCGGAACGCCAACTGTCGTGTCGAAGCGGAACAGGTGCTGCAGGCCCCACACGTCGGCGGAGTCTTCGGCCACCATGAACGGCAAGTCGCCAACGATCTTCACGCCGAGCGAATTCGCCTCCGCGCGACCACGGCGCCACTCGGAGTCGGCCACCCACTGGGCGTAGCTCAGCGCGGCGATGTGATCGTGCAGCTCTTCGCGTGCTCGCGCCACAGCTTGCGGCTCGCGATTGCGCAGCGGCGGCTCCCAGTCGCGCCAGCTCTTCAGCCGCTGGTCATGCAAGGCGCGATATAGCGCCCAGTCCGGCAACCAGTCGCGATGCTCTTCCTGGAACATGGCGAATTCACGCGCCCGCGCCGAACGCGTCCGGATCTCTCGATCGCGAAAACGTTCCCATGCCCTGCGCAGCGCCGAGCGCTTCGCGGAGCGGATCGCCTCGAAATCGACGCGCGCTGCCGATCGGTCCGCCTCGAGTCGCCGGCGCTCGTCGTCGGTGAGCTCGCCGTCCAGGTCCTCGACGGAATCGATATCGATGTGTACGGGCTCCAGCGCGCAAGAGCTGGATGCGGCATAGGGGCTGTCCTGGCCAGGCGATACCTCGCTGAGCGGCAGCAGCTGCCACAGCGTCGAGCCGCTCTGGCGAAGCCAGCGCGCCACCCCTCCAGCGTCGGCGTAACTGCCCAGCCCGGAACGCGGGCCGCGGATGCTGGACAGCGGCAGCAGCAGACCAGCGCGCCGGCCTAGATTGAAGCGATGCCCCAAGCTCGTGGACTCCGGATGAACCCCCGTTGTAGCC
>Ga0209474_10005622_pt1 | contig 10651 bp, 8 predicted proteins | sample GraSoiAngelo_145_FD_185902 | JGI IMG/M metagenome (GOLD analysis project Ga0209474, IMG submission 185902) | Grasslands soil microbial communities from the Angelo Coastal Reserve, California, USA - 14_1009_05_20cm (SPAdes) (version 2) | ecosystem: Environmental > Terrestrial > Soil > Grasslands ... | reverse complement strand
GGGCACCCTGCCCGCGCTAGCCGAGCACGGCCTGAAGGTCAGGCCGGGCACGCTTCCCGCGATCAAGACGCGCGCCTCCTCGGCGAGGAACGCGATCGTCCCGCCCTCGCGCAACCGCTACCTCGCCGAAGTCGCGGACACGGTGCGCGGCTACCACGCCCGCGCCGGCGAGCAATCGAGGATGGCGCGCGAGCGGCAGCAGCTGCTTGCAGCCAAGGCGATGCTCTCCGCGGCGGGCAAGGACGCCGCGGTGCTGGATCCGCTCATCGAGGAGAAAGACGCCGGGCTCGATGCGCGTTCCCGGGAGCTCATCGAGGACTGGCCGGAAACGAAGAAGACCTACGCGGGCGACGAGCAGGTGGTCAGGGTGCGCGAGCGGGAGATCCATACCCGGCTCAACACGGTTTCCCTTTCGGGGACCCGGGTGCCGAAAGTCGCGCTGCCGGGCTTCGAGGACCATGGCGAGATCCTGAAATGGCGCATGCGCGAGAACCTGCCCGGCTCGTTCCCGTTCACCGCGGGCGTATTTTCCTTCAAGCGCGAGAACGAGGATCCGACGCGCATGTTCGCGGGCGAGGGCGATCCTTTCCGCACCAACCGCCGCTTCCACCTGCTGTCGAAAGACATGCCGGCAAAGCGCCTCTCGACCGCGTTCGATTCGGTGACGCTCTACGGATTCGACCCGGACCTGCGCCCGGATATCTACGGCAAGGTCGGCAACTCGGGCGTGTCCATCGCCACGCTGGAAGACATGAAAGTCCTCTACTCGGGCTTCGACCTGTGCGATCCGGCGACGAGCGTCAGCATGACGATCAACGGGCCGGCGCCGACGATCCTCGCGATGTTCCTGAACACCGCCATCGACCAGCAAATCGACAAATTCAGGGAGAGCAATGCCCGCGAGGCGACCGTCGCCGAGCGCGAGGACATCAAGGCACGGACGCTTTCTGCCGTTCGCGGCACGGTGCAAGCGGATATCCTCAAGGAGGATCAGGGGCAGAACACCTGCATCTTCTCGACCGAGTTCTCCCTCAAAGTGATGGGCGACATCCAGGAATACTTCATCGGTCACGACGTGCGCAATTTCTACTCCGCCTCCATCTCGGGCTATCACATCGCGGAAGCCGGCGCGAACCCGATCTCGCAGCTCGCCTTTACGCTCGCCAACGGCTTCACTTTCGTCGAGGCCTACCTGGCGCGCGGAATGAAGATCGACGATTTTGCGCCGAACCTTTCGTTTTTCTTCAGCTACGGCATGGAGCCCGAGTACGCCGTGCTCGGCCGCGTGGCGCGGCGCATCTGGGCGGTGGCGATGCGGGAGAAGTACGGCGCGAACGAGCGCAGCCAGAGGCTCAAGTTCCATTCGCAGACCTCCGGGCGCTCGCTGCACGCCCAGGAAATCGCCTTCAACGACATCCGCACCACCCTGCAGGCGCTGATCTCGACCTACGACAACACCAATTCGCTGCACACCAACGCCTACGATGAGGCCATTACGACGCCCACCGAGGAGTCGGTGCGCCGCGCAATGGCGATCCAGCTCGTCATCAACAAGGAATGGGGACTGGGAAAGAACGAGAACCCCAACCAGGGCAGCTTCGTGATCGAGGCCCTGACGGATCTCGTCGAGGAAGCGGTGCTGAAGGAGTTCGAGGCCATCGCCGAGCGCGGCGGCGTGCTCGGCGCGATGGAGACCGGCTACCAGCGCGGCAAGATCCAGGAAGAGTCCATGGTCTACGAGCACCGCAAACACGACGGCTCCTACCCCATCGTCGGCGTCAACACCTTTCGCAACCCTCGCGTAAATTCAATCCCGCGGAAGCTGGAGCTGATCCGCTCGACCGAGGAGGAAAAGCAGTCCCAGCTCAGGCGCCTCGCCGAGTTTCACGAGCGACACAAGGCCGAATCAGGCCCGATGCTGAAGCGTCTGCAACAGGCTGTGGTCAGGGGCGAGAACGTCTTCGCGGTGCTTATCGACGCGGTGCGCTGCTGCTCGCTCGGCCAGATCACCTCGGCGCTGTTCGAGGTGGGGGGCCAATACCGCCGCAATATGTAGGAAGAGCAGGAGCACGTTGCATCACCCTCTACGCGAAATGGCACGCCACCACGTGCCCATGTCCCACGTCCCGCAACTGCGGCTCGGACGCGGGGTCGGTGCAGACGGCGGGGCGGCCCTTGTCCTGGTAGAGCGGGCAGCGCGGAGCGAAGCGGCAGCCGTTGACCGGCTGCTCGAAGTCGAACACGCCCCAAGTGGGGCGCTCGCGCTCGGCGGGCGCGCCTGCGCGGGCGTGCAGGCTCACCTCGGTGTTCTGCTTGTCCGCGAGCGACGCCCACAGGATGCCCGTGTAGGGATGGCGCGGCTGGTGCGCGATGTTCTCCGCCAGACCCATTTCGACGATGCGTCCGAGATACATGACGGCGACCTTTTGGCTGACCAGCTCCACGACCGGGAGATCGTGCGAGATGAACAGATACGTGAGCCCCAGGTGTTTCTGCAGGTCGCGCAGCAGGTTCACCACCTGCGCCTGGATCGAGATGTCGAGGGCGCTCGTCGGCTCGTCGGCCACGATGAGGCGCGGGCGCACTGCGAGCACGCGCGCGATTCCGACGCGGCGCTTCTCGCCGCCAGAGAGCTCCGAGGGGAAGTTCGCGAGCTTGCTGTCCTTGAGACTTACCTGCTCCAGCAGCTCGCGGACGCGGCCTGCGATTTCGGCCTCGCTGGGGCGCTCGTGCACGGTGAGCGCCTCGCGCAGGATGTCGCGCACGCGCATCTCCGGGTTGAGCCCCGCGTCGAGGTCCTGGAAGATCATCTGCATCTCGCGCCTTAAGGGGCGCAGCTCGGCGCGGCTCAAGTTGGTGATGTCGCGCCCGTCGAACACGATGCGCCCGCTGCTCGCGTCGGTCAGGCGCAGCACCGTGCGTCCGATCGTGGTTTTGCCGCAGCCGGACTCCCCGACCAGGCCGACGGTCTCGTTTTCCCTGAGATAAAAGCTCACGCCGTCGACCGCCGGAATCACGCGCCCCTGGCCGGTCAGCATCGAGACGAGTCCGCGACGCTGCCTGTAGTCCTTGCGCAGGTCGGTGACTTCGAGAATGGTGCGACTCATGGTTTCCCCGCCGCAGGGTATAGCCAGCAGCGCACCTTGTGGCCGGGCGCGACCTCGCCGAGCGGTGGCTCGAGACCGGCGCAGTTTCCGCGGATCGCCTCGGTGACACGGTTGCAGCGACCGTAGAAACGGCAACCGCGCGGCACCTCGATGGTATCGAGCACCTCGCCTTCGATCGCCTGCAGATAACTTTTCCGGCGTATCGTCTCCGCGCTCGGGATCGAGGCGAGCAGCGCCGCGGTGTATGGGTGGCGCGCTGTTGCCTCCGGCGCGAGCACCTCCGCGGCGCGACCGGTCTCGACCACCGTGCCGCCGTACATCACCGCGATGCGGTCCGAGAGGCGCTGGATCACGCTGATGTCGTGGCTGATGAGGAGCGTGGTGATGCCAGTCTCGGTCTTGAGCTGGGCCAGCAAATCCACGATGGTGGACTGGATGGTCGCGTCGAGGCCGGTGGTCGGCTCATCCGCGATCAGGAGCGAGGGTTCGGCGGAGAGCGCCATCGCGATCATGGCGCGCTGGCACATGCCGCCGGACATGCCGAAGGGGAAGTTGTCGAAGCGCAGCCTGGGCGAATCGATGCGCACGCGCTCGAGCCAGTGGATCGCGCGTTCCCTGGCTTGGCGCTCGCCCTTGAAGTTCGTGTGCAGGCGGATGGTCTCGACGAGCTGTTTGCCGATCGTGGAGTAAGGATTCAGCGCCGAGCGCGGGTTCTGGAAAATCATTGCGATCTCCTTGCCGCGCACGCCCGCCATCAACGTCTCCGAGTGCCTGCGCCAGCCGCGCTCGTCTTTCTCCACCGCCATGACGCGTCCGTCCTGCTCTGTGACACGCGCGTAGTTCTCCAGGCCGGCGAGCCGTTCGATTGCAGGTCGATGCGACCGCTGATCACGCCCGGCCCGGCGGTGACGAGGCCCGCTGCCGAGAGCGCGGTGACGCTCTTGCCGCTGCCGCTTTCCCCCACGATGCCGAGCGTTTCGCCGCGCATGACGCCCAGGCTCACGCCGTCCACCGAGCGGATAAAGGCGCGTTTCGCCCGTGAATAGAAATAAGTACGCAGGTTCTCGACGGCGAGGAGAGGCGCGTCCATCACTTCCTCCGCTTGCCTTCGAGGAGATTGTTGAGTCCGTCGCCGAGCAGCTGGAATCCGAGGATGGTCGCGAGGATGGCGAGGGCCGGCGCAGTCGAGGGCCAGAAGTTGCCCTGCAGGAAATAGTTCGCGCCGGCCTGGACCATGTTGCCCCAGGAAGGCGTGGGCTCCTGCACGCCGAAGCCGAGGTAGCTCAAGCTCGTCTCGACCAGGATCGCCTCGGCCATGCCGAGGGTGGCCTGGATCACGAGGAGCGCACGGCAATTCAGCCACAGGATGTGCTTGAGAATGACCGTGTGAGCGGGCAGCCCGAGCGCGTGCGCCGCCTCGATGAAGCTCTTCTGCCGAAGAAATGCGATCTTGCCCGCGATCAGGTTGGCGATCACCGGCATGCCGGTGATGCCGACGACGACCATGACGTAATAGATGTCGGCTTTGAATGCGGCGATCACGAGCAGGATCAGCACCAGGCGCGGGAACGAGTCGAGCAGATTGTCGAAGTAGGTGATGATCGTATCGAACCAGCCGCCGCGGTAACCGGCCAGGATGCCGAGAACGCTTCCGCCGACGACGGAGATCGTGATTGCGAGCAGTCCGGGGAGAAAGTAGGCCTGGATGCCGAGGATCAGCCGCGCCTGCAGGTCGCGCCCGAGGAAATCGGTGCCGAGGGGGTGCCCGGAGGTGAACGGCGCCGCGTTGATCAGCCCGATGTCCATGGCTTGCGGGTCGTGGGGCAGCCAGCCGAACGCCCCGAGCAGGTACGAGGCCACCACCACCGCGACCACCAGCAGGCCGTAGGCCACGTAGACGAGATCGAGCGGCCCCGCCCGCTGCCGCAGGGACAGCTCCGAGAACTGCCCGATAGGGCCGGGCGTCTGGACGTAGCGGCGCACGCGCTGCCTATTCCTTCGATGCGCGCGGATTGACCGCGGTGAAGACGACGCGCTGCAACAGGTTACCCAGACGTACGAACGCCGCGGCAACGAGGGCGATGCCCATGATGACCGGAAAGTCGCGGTCCTGCGCCGCCTGCCACGCCATGCGCCCCATGCCGGGCCAGTTGAACACCTGCTCGACGATCACCGCACCGCCGAGCAGGAACGGGATCTTGGCGCTCATGATCTCGGTGACCGGGATCAGGAAGCCCTCCTTGAACGCGTGGCGCCACACCGGCGCGCCCTTGGCGCGCGCGGTGCGGATGTAGTCTTCGGCCAGCACCCGCGACAACTCCTCGCGCAGGTGGCGGATCATTTCCGAGAGCGTGCCGCTCGCGATTCCGAGCACGAAGATCGGCACGAGGAAATAGAGCCATGCGTGCTCCTGCTTCGCCGCCGTTCCCGAGATCAGCGGGAACATGCCGAACTGGTGGATGAAGACGTAGACCACGATGTAGCCGAACCAGAACACCGGTACCGCCGAAAGGACGTACGCGGCCAGGGTGGCGGCGGTGTTGCCGGTGGTGCCGCCGTGCGCGGCCGCATGCACCGCGATCGGCACCGCGATCAGGAGCGTGAGCGCGAGTGAGCCGAGCGTGAGGGTGAGCGTGTAGACGCCGACGCGGGCGAGTTCAGGCAGCACCGGCAGGCCGGTGCGGATCGAGTTGCCGAAGTTGCCCTGCAGCATCTTGCCGAACCACGCCGCGTACTGGCCGTACCATGTCTGGGGTACGCCCAGCGCCTCGCGCATGCCGAGGGCGAGCTGCGAGCGGGGCGATTGGCCCTCGAGCAAAACGTTGAGAGGGTCGCCGGGCGCGAGATAGAGGATGGCGAACACGACCACGCTCACGCCGAGCAGCAAGAGCGCGGTCACCGCGAGCTCGCGCGCGAGCACGCGGCTGACGGGCTTGATCGCCGCGAACTTCATGGTAAGCGCCGTCCTCCGCCACTGTCATTCTGAGGAGCGCAGCGACGAAGAATCTGTTTTTCCGGACAAAAGCAGATCCTTCGGTGCGCTCAGGATGACGCCGCCGCGGGCGGCGTCACTTCTGCTCGCTGGCGGGAATGAACCACTCGTCGGCGAACGAGAAGAACTTGTACGGGTGGATCTGCACGCGCCGCAGCTTCCTGTGATAAGCGCTGTAGTTGGTGAGCGTCCAGAGGAACGTGTACGGCTGCTCTTCGGCGAGGATCGCGTGAAGCTTGCGGTTGATCGTCCGGCGCTTCTCGTGGTCGAGCGTGAGCTTGCTCTCGACGATGAGCCCGTCCACTTCGGGGTTGGAATAGCCGCCGAAGTTGTTCTTCCAGTCGCCGATTTCGGCCGAATGGAACAGGGACGAGATGTCAGCCGAGTCGTCGAACACCCAGGACGCGAACATGATGTCGAAGTTGTGCTCGAGGAAGACGTCTTCCTTCCACGCCTGCCACTCCTTGAACTCGACCGTGATCGCGATCCCGGCGTTCTTGAGGTAGTTCTGGAACGCGAGCACGACGCGCTTCACGGCTTCGCTCTCCTTCTCGATCGGGACTTTGAGCGATAGCGCGAGCTTCTTGCCGTCCTTCTCCATGATCCCGTCGGCGCCGGGCCTGAAGCCCGCCTCCGTGAGCAGGGCGCGCGCCCGCTCGGTGTTGAACGGCAGCGGCTTGACGTCGAGGTTGTAGGCCCAACTGCCGGGCGCGAACGGACCGGAGATGACCGTGCCCTGGCCGTTGAAGAACGAGTCGAGCATCTCCTGGCGGTTGACCGCGACCGTGATCGCCTGGCGCACGCGCCGGTCGGCGAGCAGAGGGTTGCGCACGTTGTAGCCGAAGAACGAGTACGACAGCGCGTTGTACGGTTGCAGCACGAAGCGCTTGTCGCCCTGAACCTCCGGCAGGTTGCGCGGGTTGACCAGGACGATCATGTCGATGGCGTTGAACATCAGCGCCTGGGCCATGATGTTCTGGTCGGCGAAGGGCCTCGCGATGAACTTGTCGATATGGGCGCGGCCCTTGAAGTAGTCGGGGTTGGCGACCATCACCACCTCGCCGTCACCGGTGACGGTCTGGAGCATGTACGGCCCGGTCCCGATCGGGCTGTGGGCGAACCGGTCCTCGCGCGTCAGGTACTGCGGGTTCGCCGGACCGTGCTTGGGGATGATCTTGAAGCTGAATTTCGCCAGAGCGTTCAGGATCGGGCGCTTGAGCGTGATGACCACCGTGTAGTCGCCGGTCTTCTCGACCTTCTCGATGAACTCGTAGCGCACCTTGAGCGGCGTGATGGTCTTCGGGTGCATCATGATGTTGTAGGTGAACACCACGTCGTCGGCGGTAAACGGTCTAGGGGCTTCGCCCTCGCGCGGGTGCCACTTCACGTCCTTGCGCAGGAAGAACGTGAATACGCGGCCGTCCTTGGACGCCTCCCAGCGCTCGGCCAGCTCAGGCACGATTTCCTGCTTCTCGTCGATGCCGACCAGGCCGTTGAACACGAGCTCGGTGATGCGCAGCGAAATCGTCTCGTTGCTCGTGATCGGGTCGAGCGTCGCAGGCCGCCCGTACTCGCTGTAGTTGAGGACGCCGCCGTCGGGGCGCCCGTCGCCCTTCGGCGCGGCATGCGCCGGAAAGCACCATGCCATGGCGACGCCCAAGCTCAGTACCGTAATACCAAGGATCCGTTTCATAAGTTCCTCGCTCGTTGACTCCGACAGTTGCGATTCATCTTGCGGCTGCTCAAAGTATCTTCACGTCGCCGGCGCTGCGCTGCTCCATGGAGTACACACCCTGCATCGCCTCCTGAATCTGGCGCACCACGGGAAACTCCTTGCTCATCTCGAAGAAGATCTCGAGACCTTCGGAGAATTTCTTGGTCCGATAGTAGGCCTCGGCCAGGCCGGCGAGCATTTCCGGGTCGTTGGCCTCGATCTTGTTCTTGTTGCTCTTGTCGCGGCCGGCCTCCATGTAGGAGATGGCGCGCGCGTAGTCCTTCTTGCGCAGGTAGTAGCTGCCGAGAGCAAAGTTGAGCCGCTGATAGCGCCGCCCGTCGCCCGCCTCGGTCACCTGGCCGACGCGCGCGAGCACCTTGGAGCACTGGGCCTGGGCGTCGGCGCAGCCGAGCACGATGTCGGCCAATACCTCGGGGTCGCTGCCGCTCTCCGCCATCGCGGTCCACGCGCTCTCGGCTTCGGCGCGCCGGCCCTGGCGGTGCGCGATCAGGGCCTGGCGCACCCGGGCGCGCTCGCGGTACTGGACCGGCGTCTGCGCTCGGGCGAGAAAGGCCTCCACGTACGTCGAGGCCTCGTCGCGGCTACCCAGGTCGTTCAATACCTCGGCGAGATAGTATTCCGCGCTCGGTTTCATGCGCGCGTCGGCGGCGGCCTGCTCGAGCTGACGCCGCGCGAGCTCGCGATAAAGCCGCGTCAGGTCCGTGAGCAGCGCAAGATCGTAGAGGTTGATGCTCTTGGCAGTCCCCTTGGCCGCCCTAAAACTCTCGACGTATGAAGCCATTCCGAGGTCGCCTGCGCGCGCCACCGCGAGCGCCTTGTCCGGCGCACCGGCCGCCGTATAGATCTCGATGAGGTAGCGCCGCGTGCGCGCCGACAACTGGGGTGCGAGGCTCGCGTCGTCGGCAACGCGCCGCAGCGATTTCACGTCCGCGAGCTGGACGCCGCCCTGGGCCGCGGCGCGCGCCAGCGCGATCTCCGCCGCTCCGCCCGTGCCGGCCCACACGGCGCGCGCGCCTTTTGCGTCGCGCTGCGCCCACAGGACGCTCCCCAGGCCCACGCTTGCGAGCGCCTGATAGCGCTTCTCGATCCCCGGGTCGGCGCGGACCTGTTCGAAGTGGCGCTGCGCTTCGGCCGCGCTTCCGCGCGCGAGCAGGGCCTCGGCGAGGTGCAGCCGCGCGTAGCGGCTGCGGTCCCCGGTGCGCGTCTTGAGCAGCTTGTCGAGGTAATCCAGCTCGGCCGCAGCGGCGGTGCGGCCGAGCGCCTCGTGCAGGTCGGCGTTGCGCACGTAAATCATGCCGAGCACGAGCCGCGCCTGCGGCCGGCGCTCGGCCTCGAGGCGGGCGAGCGCGTCTTCGAGCACGCGTGCCGCCTGCTCGTAGCGGCGCTTCTCGTAGAGCTTCATCGCCGCACCGACCGGGTCGTCGTCGGCGCCGCGCGCGGGCGCGCTCGCTCCGAGGGCCGCCGCAAGCAAGGAGGCGAACAGCAGGTGTACGCAGGCGTGGCGGCGCGTCATGGCCTCAATCCTTGAGCTTCGCGAGGTAGACCTGGTCCCACTGGTCGACCTGGGCGCGAAACGCGATCACCCCGCTCGAGGAACAGGTGACATCGTGGTTCATCTTGGTTCCGGTGCGTACGAGCGTGCTCGTGCGGCCGGCGACGTCGGCGACGTAGATCGGGTTGTAGGCCTGCCGTTCGTTGCGCACGTACACGATGCGGCGGTTATCGGGCATCCACGCCGGCCCGCGCTCGACGTCCGGGACCACGTCGGTCGCCACCACCCGCGCCGCCAGCCCTTCGCCTTCGGTCGGGTCGGCGCCGTCTGCGGCAACGACCACGATGGCCCAAGTCTTGGGATCGTCGGCGGGGTTGTAATTGGTGTAGAACGCGACGCGCTTCCCGTCCGGCGACCACACCGGGCGCAGGTCGTCGTAACGCCAGGTGCTGAGCGGCTTCGGAGGCACGGGCGGGGTGCGCCCCGGCTCGAGTATGTAAATGTCGTGGTTCTCGTTGATTCCCTGGATGACGGCGAGACGCTTGCCGTCCGGGGACCACTGCGGATAGAGATAGGGCCACTCGCCGTGCGTGAGTCGAGTCGTGGTCTTCGTGAGGAGATCGAGCAAGTACACGTCGCCTTGTCCGCTCCGCCCGGAGATGAACGCGATCTGGTCGCGCACCGGCGACCAGTGCGCGTGCCCGTCCTTCTCCTTGTGATTCGTGATGCGCGCGATGCGGCCGTCGGGCTCGCGCAGGTACAGGTCGTAGTTGCCCTCGCCGCCGTTGCTCATGAACACGAACCGCGTGCCGTTCGGCGACCAGCTGATGCCGGAGTTATAGCTCGTCTGCTCCACGACCTCGGGGAAGAAGAACGCGCTCTGGCCCGGCGCGACCGGGGCCTGCTGGTGAATGGTTTGGACGACCTCGCCGTTGACGCGCACGATCGCGATTTCCTTGTTGTCGCCGCGTGAGCGCTCGAACGCGACCAGGTCTCCGGCGGGCGACCACACCGGGTTCGAGTCATTGCGCCCCCGGGCGATGGGAACGAGCGGCCGCACGAATTCCGGCTCGATTCCGGCCTCTCCTGCGGCCGGCGCTTCTTCGGCAGCCGCAGGCAACGCAGCAACTGCGGGCCAGGAGAACGCGACGAGCAGGGCAAGCGAAGGGCGCCGGGTGTGCATCGCGTTCGGGCCGGCGCGATTACTGTTCCTGGATCTGATCGCGGTATCGACGCGCCCCCTCGCGAGCCTGCACGAAGGCCGGATTGCCCTCGAGCTTTTTCGGGAAGAAGTCGAAGTACTCTCGCCACGCGAGGCTCGCGCT
>Ga0209474_10005620_pt1 | contig 10654 bp, 10 predicted proteins | sample GraSoiAngelo_145_FD_185902 | JGI IMG/M metagenome (GOLD analysis project Ga0209474, IMG submission 185902) | Grasslands soil microbial communities from the Angelo Coastal Reserve, California, USA - 14_1009_05_20cm (SPAdes) (version 2) | ecosystem: Environmental > Terrestrial > Soil > Grasslands... | reverse complement strand
CGTGCTCGTTCTGCAGATGAGGGAGCGAGTTGTCGGCGACGAGCGCGACGTCGACGCTCGCCGACCGCACCGCGAGCGCCCGGAAGTCGGCGACGTGACAGGGCAACGCGAGCCCGCGTCGGCGCGCTTCGGATCGCGCGCGGTGCACCGCGGCCGGAGAAACATCGGAGCCGAGGACGCGAAAGCCCTGCGCGGCGAGACCGAGCGCCTGCGTGCCGATGCCCACCGCCGCATCGAGCACGCGCGACGCACTCGCGCCCCAGTGCTCGCGGATGAGCGACGCGAGCGCCGCGCCCTGTCGAGCGACGCTCGCGTCCCAGTCCTCGTAGACCAGGTGGTACCACGGCGCGAGCGCGTCGTAGAACGCGCGCGCCGACGTCGGGCTCTCTTCCCGCACGAGGGCCGATGCTACACTGGCGCCATGCCGCCGAGCCTGACGCTGCCACGCGCCGATGGAACGTTGACGCGTTACACGCTGAGCGGTCGGACGCCGATCGCCGGCGCGCCGGGACCGATCCGAAGCCGCGTCGGGATGGCGGCCGTGCACGTCGTCGCGAATCCACTGGCGGCCATCAATCCGACGCTCGACGTGGCGCTCGACTGGGACGCGACGCTGGCGTTCCGGCGTCACATCTGGTCGCTCGGCCTTGCGGTCGCCGAGGCGATGGATACCTCGCAGCGCGGGATGGGCTTTCCGTGGTCGTCGGCGAAGGAGCTGATCAAACGCTCCGTGGCCGAGGCGAAGATGATCCCCGGCGCCGTCATTGCCTCCGGCGCGGGCACGGACGATCTGCAGCCCGGACCGCGGGTGACGCTCGCCGACGTCGAGGCGGCGTACGAGGAGTCGTGCGGCTTCATCGAGTCCGTCGGCGGCCGCATCATTCTGATGGCGAGCCGCGCGCTCGCCGCCTGCGCCAAGGGCGCCGACGACTACGTGAAAGTCTACGGCCGCATCCTGGGGCAGGTGCGAGAGCCGGTCATCATCCACTGGCTCGGCGACATGTTCGATCCCGCGCTCGCCGGCTACTGGGGCTCGCACGATCTGGACCGCGCCGCGGAGACGCTGCTGGCGATCGTCAGCGACTACGTCCCGAAGATCGACGGCGTGAAGATTTCGTTGCTCGACCAGAAGCGCGAGCTCGCGATGCGCCGGCGCTTTCCCGCGTCCGTGCGCATGTACACGGGCGACGACTTCGACTATCCGACGACGATCGGCGGCGACGCGCATGGCTATAGCGACGCGCTGCTCGGCATCTTCGACGTCATCGCGCCGGCGGCGTCGGCCGCGCTGCACGCCCTCGATCGCGGCGACCGTGCCGAGTTCGAGCGCGTGCTGGCGCCCACGCTGCCGCTCTCGCGTCACGTCTTCGGCGCGCCCACGCGCTTCTACAAGACGGGCGTCGTGTTCGCCGCCTATCTGAACGGCCATCAGTCCCACTTCCGGATGGTCGGCGGCCTGGAGAGCGCGCGCTCGATTCCGCACCTGGCCGAGCAGTTCGTGCTGATGGACGCGGCCGGGCTGCTGCGCGATCCGGAGCAGGCCGCCGAGCGGATGCGCCGGGTTCTTGCCGTTGCCGGCGTCTCGTAGCGCGCACTGAGTGCCGTCAGTGCCGTCGGTGCTCGAGTGGATCGCGACACTCGCCGCGGGCGTCTTCGCCGGCGCCGCCGTCTACGTGAGCCTCGTCGAGCATCCGGCGCGCGTGAGCCTCGGGCCGCGGGCGGCCATGCAGGAGTTCGCTCCGAGCTACCGACGCGGCGCCGCGATGCAGGCGCCGCTGAGCCTGCTCGGCGCGGCGGCGGCGATCGTGCGCTGGGCCAGCGGCGGCTCGCTCGCGTGGGTCGCCGGAGGCCTCGTTCTCGGCGCTCTCGTGCCGTTCACGCTGCTCGTGATCCGGCCGACCAACTCGCGGCTCCTCGCCAGCACGCCTGAGATCGCCTCGGGGGAGGCGAAAGCGTTGCTCGAGCGCTGGGGGCGATTGCACGCCGTGCGGACGCTCGTGAGCCTCGGCGTCTTCGCCGGGTTCGTCGCGCTGCTCGCGCGCGCCTGACTCCACCGCGCGGTGCTACACTGCGGCCATGCCAGAGGGCCGCCGATGAATCTGGTGCGGTTGCTCGTCTGGGCGCTCATCGTGATCCTGCCGCTCACCGCCATCCTCGTGCTCGCGGTCGACGATGGCGTGCTGCTGCACCCGTCGAGCAAGCATGCGCCGGCCGCCTCGCGCGCCACGCTCAAGCTGCCCTCCGGCATTGCAGCGCCGATGACCGCGCTCATCGCGCCGCCGCTGCTCGGCGCGATCGCCGCCGCCGCCGCACCGGCCGCGGTCTCCTTCGCGCCCCGCCCGCCGTTCGTGCCGCCTCGCGGCTAGTCCTCCTCGCGTCCGCGTCGTCGTCGTTCGGTTGCATCGAGGAGGAATGTCATGGGAAACCTTGCGAGCCAACTGCTCGTCCTCGTCATCGTCGCCTTCGTCGTCTGGGTGTGGCTGCTGTTGCTGTTGCGCCGCGTCCAGGAGCCGATGGCGGGCCTGCTCGCCGCGCTCCTGAGCTGGGCGCTGGCCAGCGTGTGCGTCCCGTGGGTCGTCGACGCGCTCCAGCACCACCACGTCTGGCCGCTGCTGTGACGATGCGCGGCGCGTTCCGTTGGCCGGCGCGCGTGGCCCTTGCCGTTGGGACGGTGCTGACGGCGAGTGTCCTCAGCGTGATCGTCGAGCCGTTGACCCACGCCGCCGCCTCACCGCTGTTCGTGGCGGCGGTGACGGCGAGCGCGTGGCTCGGCGGGCCGGGCTGCGGGCTGCTCGCAACGGTGCTCGCGACGCTCGCGCTCGATGCCGTGATGGGGTCCGCGTGGCCGTCGTTCGCGCTCACCGAGGAGGCGATCGCGCGGCTGGCGGTCTTCGTCTTCGTGGCGTTGTTCGTGAGCGCGCTCGACCACGCGCGCCGCCGCGCGGAGAGCGCGCGCGCGGTGCTGCTCGAGCGCGAGCGCACCGCCCGCGCCGAGGCCGAGGATGCCAACCGTGCCAAGGACGACTTCGTGACCATGGTGGCGCACGAGCTCCGGACGCCGCTCACCGCGATCCTCGGCTGGAGCGCCGCGATGACCGACGCGCGTCTGGGACCGGCGCTCATGGCCCGCGCCCTGGAGGCGATCCGCCGTAACGCGGCGCTGCAGTCGCGGATCGTCGCGGATCTCGTCGATCTCTCGCGGCTGGGGCGCGGGCGGCTGTCGCTGCAGCTCGAGCGCGTGGATCTCGGCGGCGTCGTCGCCGCCGCCACCGATGCGCTGGCGATGACGGCCACCACGCGCGGCATCAAGGTGGTCACCAACGTCGCGGGCTGCCCGCCCGTGCAGGGGGACGCGGCCCGACTGCAGCAGGTCGTGTCCAACCTGCTGGGCAACGCGCTGAAGCACAGCGATTGCGGGACCACCGTGCACGTCGACGTCGACGCGCTCGGCGACCGCGCGCGCATCGTCGTCCGCGACGAGGGCCACGGCATTGCGCCGGAGCTGTTGCCGCACATCTTCGAGCCCTATCGGCAAGGCGAGGGCGGCGTCATGCGTGCGGGGCTCGGGCTGGGCCTCGCGATCGTCCGGCAGCTGGTCGAGCTCCACGGCGGCCGCGTGGAGGCGAGCAGCGCCGGGATCGGTCAGGGTGCCGGCTTCACGGTGCTCCTGCCGGCGCTCACCAGAAGCGAAGCGTCAGGCGTGCCCGAGGGCCGTTGTCGATGAGCTCGAAGACGTTATCGTCCTCGTGGCTCTTCTCGTGCTGGTGCAGATACGTGAACTGGTAGCCGGCCTCGACGCTGAGCATGTTCGTGAGCGCGTACGTCACCGCGAGACTGGCGTCCGCGTGGCTCTGCCAGGTGTAAACCGTCCCGCCCTCCGTGCGAAGACTGTCGACCTTGGGAAGGAGGCCGCCGGCCACCGAAGCGCGCAGGCCGAGCCGCTCGGTCAGAAGAGCTTCGTAGCGAAGCCCCACGATCGGCACGGGTAATTCCTGGAGGTAGAAGTCCTCAGCTTTCGTCTTGGGGCGCTGGGTGAGGGCGGCGTTGAGCCACACGAACGTCAGGCCGGCGCTGCCGACCAGACGGCCATGATCGCCCACACTGGCCAGCACGCGTTCGTAGGCGAGACTGGCGCGCCAGAAGTCCAGGTTCGTGTCCACGCGACCGGCCGCGTATTCCTGGCCGTCGTACACAATGGCGCGTTCGAACGTTTTTCCACCGCGCAGAACGTAATAGAGGTAGGTCGCACGCACGGCGTCGCGTGGCGTGAGCCAGAACGCGATGCCGGCCTCGATCGCCTCCGAAACGTCGAGACCGAGATCGCTCAGACGCAGGTGCGTGCCATGTGTCGCGGTCTCGTTGACGCGGATATAGCCGACGGGAAAGCCGACGCGCCCCTCGACCGACACCTCCCAGCGTGAGTCCGTGTCGGTCGGCGATGGTGCCGGCGTGAGCGTCGTCTGCGCGTGCGTCGGGCTCGGCAAGCATGGCGCGAGCATGAGAACGAGGATCGTGCCGATGAGTCCTCGCATGGCGGCCTCCTTCTGTGGCGTCACGGCGGGAGACGAGCACGCTGCACGCTCAAACGGCGAGCGGGTGCGGTGCTCTCGGTCAGTCTCTACGCGGCGGTCAGGAGGTCTTCGGCGGTCCGCGTGGAGACGTCGCCGTCGCGAGGAGCGGGGCGGAACCGTCCGTCGACCGGGCGACGACGCGTGCGACGCTGGTCCCGCGCACATCGACTCCGCCCGCGGACTCCGGCTCGACGGCGCAGCACTGCAAGACCGCCTCGACCGCGGAGTCCAGATCGTCGTTGTCCCAAAACCCACTGATCCAGGACGGGTCGGGTGGATCGACGTACGCGAGCGTGGTGAGCGCGGGTGAGAGGAGCGCGACGAGGAGCAGGAGGATGCAGCGGCTCACGAGACCCGATTACGCCCGACCGCCGTGGTCGTCAAGGGCCGGCGTCGCCGCGATCTCGCCGACGACTCTCACGCGAACGCGCAGCGAGTTACCGGGCAGGTAGGCCAGCGGCAGATCCTCGACCTCGACGACGCGCAGCGAATCGCGGGCGGCGCCGGCGGTGACGGCGCGCGCCTCGGCGCCCGCGCGAGCGCGTGCAATGGCCTCGTCGCGCGGCAACGACTGGAAGATCTGATCGACTTCACCGCTCACCTGGGCGATGGCGGCGCCGACGGCATTGGCCACCGCCTGGTGCTTTACGGCGATCACCGACGACACGCCCGCCAGGCGTGAGGGCACCAGGAACGCGCCGCCGCCCACCACGACCAACGGCACGTCGCCGGCCTCGGTCTTCACGCGGTCCACCGCTTCCTCGATGGTCGCGCCGATACGCTCGACGGCGCGCCGCACGAGCGACGCGGGCAGATCGGCCACGCGCGCGCGGTCGCCGAGGTCGAGCAGCCCCACCGCGACACCGATGTCCGTTGCGGTCAGCGTGGCGCCGCCGAACACGCGGGCCTCCGTCGTCAGCCGATAGCCGACGCTGACCGGGCCGATCGAGAGCGGGTCGAGCGTGACGTGGCTGCCGCCGCCCAGTCCGAGCGAGAGCAGATCGGGCATTCGGAAGAGCGTGCGAACGCCGCCGACCTCGACGACGTTGTTGGCCTCGCGCGGAAAGCCGTGACGGAGGGCGCCGACGTCGGTCGTCGTGCCGCCGACGTCGACGACGAGCGCGTCGCCGAGCCGCGAGAGAAAGGCCGCGCCGCGCATGCTGTTGGTCGGCCCGGACGCGAACGAGTACACCGGATACGCCTCGGCGACGTCCGCCAGCATCACGGTGCCGTCGTTCTGCGTGAGATAGAGCGGCGCCGCGATGCCGCTCGCCCGTAAGGCGTCGGTGAACGCGCGCGTGGTTTTCCGCGCGAGGTCGAGCAGGCACGCGTTGAGCAGGGCCACGTTCTCGCGCTCGAGCAAGCCGATGCGACCCAGGCGGTGCGAGAGCGTCACCGCGGCCTGCGGACATTCCTCGGCCAGGATCGCCGCCGCCTGCTCCTCGCACGACGGGTCGAGCGGCGAGAAGACGGACGCGACGGCCACGGAGGTGACGCCGTCGTGCCGGAATCGGCGCGCCGCCGCGCGCATGCCCGTAACGTCGAACGGCACGATGGGACGGCCGTCGTACTCGTGACCGCCTTCGAGCATCACGATCTCGCCGCGCACCAGGTCGGCGAGATCGTCGGGCCAGTCGACGAACGGCGGCAGCGAGGCGCTCGCGGGCAGGCCGATGCGCACCGCCGCCACGCGCGTGAGCCCGCGACGCTGCACGACCGCGTTGGTGAAATGCGTGGTGCCGATCATCACGGCGCCGACGTTTGCGGCGGCGGGTGCCGTCGCGAGCAGATCGGCCAGTGCGCGCGTCACGCCGCCGGTGACGTCGGCCGTCGTCGGCGTCTTCACGGCCGCGGCGACGCGGTCGCCATCGAGGAAGACGGCGTCGGTGTTGGTGCCGCCGACGTCTATTCCGATTCGCCGTCGGAGGGCCTTCGCAGGGCTCCGGCCCTCGACGGTCGGGCGAACGTCGGCCGTGTTCATATCAGGCAAATACCGAGTGGAAGTCGAGGTCGTAGCCGAAGGCGCGCGGGCCGACGTGCTCCAGTCCCTTGGGCGTCAACAGAATGGGCGCGGCGGGCAGGGCGACGACGGTCACGCGCTGGCCGTAGCGGAGCGTCTCGGTGCCGATGGCGTCGCCGGAGACGGTGTCGAGCACGCAGATCAGGTCCGGCGTCGTCACGCGCACGGCGCCGTCGAGCCAGCCGACGGCGAACTCGTTCTGAAACGCGAGGCGGAAGGTGTGGCCGCGGTCCGCGTCCAGGCCGTCCAGCGTGGCGGTGCCCCGCAGGAACCCCTCGGTCGCGCGCCGGGCGACGTCCTGCACCTTGCCGGTGAAGAGCCGCAGCCCGCGCTCGGTATCGATCGCCGCCTGGACGGGATCGCGGTGCTCGCGCCGCGCCGCCTGCACCGCCCGACCCAGGCGGATCGCCTTGGTGGTCGTATAGAGGATGCCGCACTCCTTTACTTCCTTGCCGGTGCGCGGCGCCTTGCACGTGCCCGCGATGGAGCCGACGGCGACGCAGGCGGTCCGCGACAGCCGCTCCATCCACTTCCATGATTGGGCGCGTGCGACGATCACCGCGTTGTCGCGCACGTCGGCGAGCGTGAGCGGGTACATCGGCAGGTCGTGGATCGCGAACGAGGTCATCTGCGCTTCCGGGAATGCGCGCCCCATGCAGTCGCCGTCGACCACCGGAACGCCGAGGAGCGCGGCCGCCATGAACGGCTGGATCGAGTTGCCGCCGCCGATCTCCAGCGACATGACGGCTCGGAAGCGGCGACCGAGGTACTCCTCCATCATCCGTACCGCCCGCTCGATCGTGCGCGGATCGGTGAGGCGCTCCTGGCCGACGAGCGGCGCCCCCATGTTGGAGACGATGGCGACGAGGTCGTCGTCCGCGAGGTCCAGCGCGTCCATCAGCCGCACGACGACGCCGTCGCGATAGAAACGCCGCATGTTGAGCAACGCGAGGTACGGGCTGCCGCCTCCGCCCGTGCCGAGGATCCAGGCCCCGATGGCCAGCGACTCGATCTCGGCCGCGCTGACGTCGCGAAGCGGGGCCATCAGAAGCCGGTGAATTCTTCGAGGCCGACGACGCGCGCAATGCCGAGCACGACGACCAGCGCCACGCCGATGGCCACCGCGGAGACCGCGGCAGCTGTCGGGTCGAAGGAGTATTTGAGATAGGCAAACAACTCGATCGGAAGCGGAGTTAGCCGAGATGAGGTCAGGAACAGCGAGAGGGTGAAGTTGTCGAACGAGATCGCGAACGCGAAGATCGCGCCGGCGACGACGCCGGGCTTGATCACGCCCAGCGTGACCTCGAGGAACGCACGGACCGGATGGGCGCCGAGGCTCTGCGCGGCTTCCTCCAGGGCGAGGTCGAAGTGGGTCAGGGTGGCGCTGACGGTACGCACGACGTAGGGCGTGGTCACGACGACGTGCCCGATCAACAGCGCCCAGTACGTCTGGTGCAGCCGCACGAGCGTGAAGAACTGCAGCAGGGCCACGCCCGTGAGGATCTGCGGCAGCAGCAGCGGCGAGGTGACGAATGCGTTGAGGGCGTCGCGGCCGCGGAACCGGCCGCGCACGAGCGCGATGGCGGCGAGGGTGCCGGCCAGCGTGGAGGCCACCGCCGTCCACGACGCGAGCTCCGTCGAGAGCCGCAGGGCCTGCATGAACTCGCGCCGCGCGAAGAAGTTGGCGAACCAGCGCAGCGACAGCCCCTGGGGCGGAAAGGTGAAGAACGAGCCGCTGTTGAAGGCGGCCACGACGACCACCAGCATCGGCACGAGCAAGAACGCGTAGACGGCCACGACCGCGGCGCGCAGGATCACACGATGCCCCGCAGCGCGCGCTCCGTCACGCGGATGTACACGGCGATCAGCACGACCGAGATGACGAGCAGCACGAACGCGTTGGCGGCGCCGAAGGGCCAGTCGAAGACCGACAGCACCTGCTCGTAGACGATCATCGGCAGCACCTGGACTTTGAAGCCGCCAAGCAGGACCGGGACCACAAATGACGAGATCGCCAGCGAAAAGACGAGCAGCGAGCCGGCGAGGATGCCCGGCAGCGACAGCGGCAGCGTGACCTCCAGGAATGCGCGCCGCGGCGAGGCTCCCAGGGTCATGGCCGCTTCCAGCACGTGCGGGTCGATGCGCTTCAGCACGCCGGTCAGCGACAACACCATGAACGGCAGAAAGACGTGGACGAGGGCGACGGCGACGCCGAAGCGGTTGTACATGAGCGGCAGCGGACGCGCCAGCCAACCGTGCTCGATCAGCGTGGCGTTGATCAGCCCGCGGTCCGCGAGCAGGATCATCCAGCCGTAACAGCGGATCACGATCCCGACCAGCAGCGGGGAGAGGATCGCCACCAGCAGCAGCGGCTTGACCCGCGAGCTCGTGCGGGCGAGGTGATAGGCGAGCGGATAGCCGAGCAGCAGCGAGACCACGGTGACCAGCGCGCCGAGCACCAGCGTGTCCCACAGCACGCCGACGTAGTAGGCGTCGGAGAAGAACCGAGCGTAGTGGTGCAGCGTGAACGTCCACTGCAGCTCGCCGAAGGACTGCCGCGAGACGCTGATGAGCATCATCAGGACGAGCGGCGCCGCGAAGAACACGCCGAGCAGCGCGGTGAACGGCAACAGCAGCAGTACCCGCGCTCCGGGACTCATTGGCGTCTCGGCATCGACATGGCGATGCCGATCACAGCGCGAGCAGCTCCGCGGCCAGACGCGCGACGAGCAGGTTGGCGACGAGCACCGGCACGCCGAGGCGCGCGGCGAGATCGCGCCGCGTGACGTCGCGAAAGCCGATGCAGTCCATCACCACGAGCCCGGCGCCAGCCTCGCGCAGCGCGGCCGCGGCGCGGCCGAGGGCGGCCGGATCGTGCTCTTCGTACGGGGAGAGCGACGCCACCGCGGCGTCGAAGCCGTCGGCGCGCCAGCGCGCGGTGGTCTGCGCCACGTGGCGCTCCGACGGCGTCAGCACCCCGAGTCGGCCGGGATGCGAGAGGCCGCGCAGCACGCCGAGCAAAATCTGGTGGGGTTCCAGCAGCGGCCGTCGCGCGGCCATGCGCGGGAAGGCGCCGGTGCAGAGCAGCACGGTCAGCGCGACGCCCTGATCCTCGAGCGCGGCGATCCGCGCCTTCACCCGCGACAGCACGCGCGACTTGCCGACGAAGACCGCGGAGCCATCCGCGAGCCGCGTGACGAGGATCTCGTCGTCGCCTTCCGGCGCCAGTGACGCGATCGCCGTCCGATCGAGACCATCGAGCGCGCCCGCTTCGACGATCTCCACGCCCGGCAGCAGCGCGGCCATGTCTGGTACGACGTCCGCGCGCGGCGCCTGCCCGATCGTCACCATCCCGATCCGTGCCTTGCTCGTCATTCATCATGGGGGGCCCCGATATGGCCCCCCATACCCCCCAACGTTCGGACGCGCCCCGGCGAAGCCGTGGCGCGCCTCGGGCTCGCCGTGGCGCGCCTCGGGCTGGACACAGACTTCTTCATGACGTCAGCACACGCGCGTCGGCGGCCGCCCAGCCAGCACGTACGCGGGCGCCGGCCGGAAAGCGCACGCGGCCGAGCTCGACGGCCTGCAGCTCGAGGCCGCCCTCGGCGGCGAGCAGATAGCGCACCGTCTCGCCCTGGTAGACGACGTGGGCGACCGTCGCCGCCACCTGATTGTCGAGCGCGGCCGTGTCGTCGAGGCGGATGCGCTCCGGCCGCACCGCGACCGTGACGGCAGCGCCGGCCGTGGGAGCGGCGCCGGCGGTGGCGATGGTCAGGCCCGCGCACTCGACCGCGGCGTCGCCGCGGCTTCGTCCGACGAGGAGGTTCGTGTTGCCGATGAACCCGGCCACGAAGACCGTGCGCGGCGTCTCGTAGATCTCGCGCGGCGCGCCGATCTGCTCGATGCGCCCGGCGCGCATCACGGCGACGCGATCGGACATCGTCAGCGCCTCCTCCTGGTCATGCGTCACGTAGATCGTGGTGACGCCGACGTCGCGCTGCAGCCGCTTGAGCTCGACCTTCATGTGGTCGCGCAGCTTCTTGTCCAGGGCGCCCAGCGGCTC
>Ga0209474_10005619_pt1 | contig 10656 bp, 12 predicted proteins | sample GraSoiAngelo_145_FD_185902 | JGI IMG/M metagenome (GOLD analysis project Ga0209474, IMG submission 185902) | Grasslands soil microbial communities from the Angelo Coastal Reserve, California, USA - 14_1009_05_20cm (SPAdes) (version 2) | ecosystem: Environmental > Terrestrial > Soil > Grasslands... | reverse complement strand
ATCATCGGTGACCGCGGCACCGGCAAGACCGCCATCGGCGTGGACACCATCATCAACCAGAAGGGCCAGGACGTCTTCTGCTTCTACGTCGCCGTCGGCCAGAAACGCTCGACGGTGGCCCAGGTGGTGAAGGTGCTCGAGGACGCCGGCGCGATGGCGTTCACGACGGTGGTCGTGGCCTCCGCCTCGGAGCCGGCGCCGCTGCAGTACATCGCCCCCTACGCCGGCGTCACCATGGGCGAGTATTTTCGCGACAGCAAGCGCCACGCGCTGTGCATCTACGACGACCTCAGCAAGCACGCGGCCGCCTATCGCCAGCTCTCGCTGCTGCTGCGCCGGCCCCCGGGCCGGGAGGCGTACCCGGGCGACGTGTTCTACCTGCACTCGCGACTGCTGGAGCGCGCCGCCAAGCTCAACGACGCGCTCGGCGGCGGCTCGCTCACCGCGCTGCCGATCATCGAGACCCAGCTCGGCGACGTGTCGGCCTACATCCCCACCAACGTGATCTCGATCACCGACGGCCAGATCTATCTGGAGTCCGACCTCTTCTACGGCGGCATCCGGCCGGCCGTGAACGTCGGCCTCTCGGTCTCGCGCGTCGGCGGCTCGGCCCAGATCAAGGCCATGCGCCAGGTGGCCGGCAAGCTGCGGCTCGACCTCGCGCAGTACCGCGAGCTGGCGGCCTTCGCGCAGTTCGGGTCGGACCTCGACAAGGCCACCCAGAACCAGCTGGCCCGCGGCCAGCGCATGGTCGAGCTGCTCAAGCAGGGCCAGTACCAGCCGTTGCCGGTCGAGAAGCAGGTGGCCATCATCTTCGCCGGCTCGCAGGGACTGCTCGACGATCTGCCGGTGGACGCCGTGCGGCCGTTCGAGGAATTCCTCTACGGCTGGCTGGAGCGGCGGCAGCCGCAGATCCTGGCCGAGATCCGCGACAAGAAGGAGATCAGCGACAGCCTCCGGGAGCAGCTCGGCAAGGGCGTCGCCGACGCCAAGGCCGAGTTCGTCGCCGCCAAGGGCATCAAGGCCGCGTAAGGTCATGGCAACGCTGCGCGACATCCAGCGACGGATCCGGTCCGTCCAGTCCACGCAGAAGATCACCCGCGCCATGAAGCTGGTGGCGGCCGCCAAGCTCCGCCGCGCGCAGGAGCGGATCCTGTCGGCGCGGCCCTACGCCAACAAGATGGCCGAGCTGCTCGGCCACCTGGTCAGCGCCGACTCGGGTGACGACGATGGCCACCCGCTGCTCGAGCAGCGCGAGGGACCGCGGCGTCAGATCGTCATCGTCACCGCCGATCGCGGCCTGGCCGGCGCCTTCAACACCAACGTGATTCGCCGCGCGGTCGAGCTGCTCCGGGAGTCGAACGTCGCCGAGGTCACGCTGGTGGTGGTCGGTCGCAAGGCCCGGGACTTCTTCCGCCGCCGCGCGTACACCATCCGGCGCGACATGATCGGCTTCTGGGACCGGCTGGCCTACAGCCATGCCAGCGAGCTGGCCGACTACTTCATGCAGCAGTTTCGCGACGGCGAAGTCGACGAGGTCGTCCTCATCTACAACGAGTTCCGGTCGGTTGCGCTGCAGCGTCCCGTGCGCGTGCCGCTGCTGCCGATCCCGCGCGCCCAGGCGGCGGCCGGGCAGGGGACGGAGCACGTCGACTACATCTACGAACCGAGCGCGACGGCGATCCTCGCCGACCTCCTGCCGCGCCACGTGCGCATGCAGGTCTACCGGGCGCTGATGGAGTCGCTGGCCGGCGAGTACGGCGCCCGCATGACCGCCATGGAAGCCGCCACCAAGAACGCCAAGGAGATGATCGACGTCCTGACGATCCAGTACAACAAGGCCCGCCAGGAGAAGATCACCAAGGAGCTGCTCGACATCGTGGGCGGTGCCGAAGCCCTCAAGCAAGGAGCCGAAGCATGAGCGACGGGAAGATCGTCCAGGTCATCGGGCCGGTGGTCGACGTGGAATTCGAGCCAGGACGCCTGCCGGCCATCTACAACGCGCTGCTCGTGCAGGGCGTGGAGAACAAGGACATCTTCGCCTATTCCTCCAAGCTCACGCTGGAGGTCGCCCAGCACCTCGGCGAGGGCCAGGTCCGCACCATCGCCATGGCGTCGACCGACGGGCTCACGCGCGGCATGATCGTGCGGGACACCGGCGCGCCCATCACGGTGCCCGTCGGCAAGGAGACGCTCGGCCGCATCATGAACATCGTCGGCGAGGCGGTCGACAAGGGCCCGGCCATCCACACCAAGAAGACCTACCCGATCCACCGGCCGGCGCCGTCCTTCGAGGACCAGTCGACGAAGGTCGAAATGTTCGAGACCGGCATCAAGGTCGTCGATCTGCTCGAGCCCTACACCAAGGGCGGGAAGACCGGGCTGTTCGGCGGGGCCGGCGTCGGCAAGACCGTCCTCATCCAGGAGCTCATCAACAACATCGCCAAGCAGCACGGCGGGATCTCGGTCTTCGCCGGCGTCGGCGAGCGCACGCGCGAGGGCAACGACCTCTACCACGAGATGAAGGAGTCGGGCGTCATCGAGAAGACCGCCCTCATCTTCGGCCAGATGACCGAGCCGCCCGGCTCGCGCCTGCGGGTGGCGCTGACCGGCCTCACGGCGGCGGAGTACTTCCGTGACGAGGAAGGCCAGGACGTGCTGCTCTTCATCGACAACATCTTCCGCTTCACCCAGGCCGGCTCGGAGGTCTCGGCGCTCCTCGGCCGCATGCCGTCGGCGGTCGGCTACCAGCCGACGCTGGCCACCGAGATGGGCGAGCTCCAGGAGCGGATCACGTCGACGCGGAAGGGCTCGATCACGTCCGTGCAGGCCATCTACGTGCCGGCCGACGACATCACGGACCCGGCGCCGGCCACCGCCTTCGCCCATCTCGACGCGACCACGGTGCTGAACCGGGCGCTCACCGAGCTCGGCATCTATCCGGCGGTCGATCCGCTGGCGTCGACCTCCCGCATCCTCGACCCCAACATCCTCGGCGAGGAGCACTACCAGACGGCGCGCGCGGTGCAGTCGATCCTGCAGCGCTACAAGGATCTTCAGGACATCATCGCGATCCTCGGCATGGAAGAGCTGTCCGACGAGGACAAGCTCACCGTGGCGCGCGCCCGCAAGATCCAGCGCTTCCTGTCGCAGCCGTTCTCGGTGGCCGAGCAGTTCACCGGCCAGCCCGGCCGCTACGTCAAGCTCGCCGACACCGTGAAGTCGTTCAAGGAGGTCGTCGAGGGCAAGCACGACGACCTGCCCGAGCAGGCCTTCTATATGGTGGGAGACATCGGCGAGGCGAGGGACAAGGCCAAGAAGCTTCGCGAGGCCGCCTGAGTGGCCGAGCGCCTCACGCTCGAGCTGGCGACGCCGACGCGGATGGTCGTCGCCGCCGAGGTCGACGAGGTCGTCGTCCCCGGCAGCGAAGGCTACTTCGGCGTGCTGCCCGGGCACGCGCCGTTGCTCGCCACGCTCGGGACCGGCGAGCTGACGTATCGGGTCGGGCGCGACGAGTATCACGTGGCCCTCGCGTGCGGCTTCGCCGAGGTCCGCAACGACAAGATCATCATCCTCGCCGACGTCGCCGAGACGCCCGCCGACATCGACCGCGCGCGGGCCGAGCGGGCGCGCGACCGCGCCGAGGCCCGGCTCGCCGGGCGCGCCGGCCAAGAAGAGGTCGACTACACACGCGCCATGGCCGCGCTGGCGCGCGCGCTCACCCGACTGCAGGTCGCCGGCCGCGGTCAGTAGCCGGCGGCGCTTACTGCCCGGCGGAGCATGCACGCCGCCCCGCTCCACCGGGCGATCTGATCGGGCTCCCCCACGTAAGCCCTCGTCGAGCCGACCGCGCGGCAGTGGCCTCCGCTTTGCTCCAGCGCGGAGCCATGTTGACCGTACTGATCGTCGACGACGAGCCGCACGTGGTCGAGTTGATCCGCGTCACGCTGGAAGACGATCGCGTCCGCGTGATCGAGGCCTCCCAGGGCGGAGCAGCGCTCGAGCTCGCGGCCGAGCTTCAGCCCGAGCTGATCTTCCTCGACGTCCATCTGCCGGACATGAGTGGACTGGAGGTCTGTCGCCGGCTGCGGCGGCAAGCCGCCCCGGTCGGCACCCGGATCGTCATGCTCACCGCCGCCGCCCAGCAGGACGACGTCGCGCGCGGACTCTCGGCCGGCGCCACGCACTATCTGACCAAGCCGTTCTCACCGGTGCGACTGCTGTCCCTGGTGGAAGGGCTGCTTCCGCGCACGGCATGGCTGCCCGACTAGCCGCGGATCTGCAGGGCCTGCGGTACGCCGAGGACGTGCGGCGCCTCTACCATCAGCTGCGCCGCTCGGTCTGTCAGTCGCTGCTCGGCCTGGCGAACGCGCTGGAGGCGAAAGACCCGTGTACGCGCGGTCACTCCGAGCGCGTCGGCGCCTGGGCTCGCCGGCTCGGCACCGTGCTGGGATTGCCGGCCGACGAGATCGACACGCTCACGCAAGCCGGGTTCCTGCACGACATCGGCAAGATCGGCGTGCCGGAGGCGGTGCTGCGCAAGCGCGGCGCCCTCGATCCCGACGAGTGGGCGCTCATGCGCCAGCATCCGGTCGTCGGCGCCCAGATCGTGGCGCCGTTCGAGTTCTTCGCGGGGGGCGCCCTCGTCATCCGCCATCATCACGAGCGCTGGGACGGCAGCGGCTATCCCGACGGCCTGGCGGCGGGCGCGATCCCGCTCGGCGCCCGCATCGTGGCCGTCGCCGACGTGCTCGACGCGCTCACGTCCAAGCGTCCGTACCGCACGGCCCTGAGCGTCGACGCCGCGCTGGCCTACCTGGCCGCCGAGGCGGGACACACGCTCGACACCGACGTGGTCGCCGCGCTGCTCGACATCGTTGCCGCCGACGGCACGCTCTGATCCGCCGAGCGCGATGCGCGCGCTGGAGCAGCCGCTCGTCGTCTCGCGTGTTCGGCTCTTCGACGGCACGCCGGTGCCCGCGCTGCTGATCCTGGCCGTCGCGTGGCTGGTGGCGGTGGCCGCCTTGCCGCCGGCGGCGGCGCGGATCGCGGGGCTGGCGGCGGGGCACGGCGCGCTGCTCGGCACGGCGCTGGCGTGGACCGCGGTGGAGCGCCGCGATCGCTGGGCGCCGCTCGAGGCGGCCGTCGTGCTCGGGGTCGCGACCATCTGCGCACGAACGCTGCCGGGCGGCGCCCTGGCCTACCTCGCGGTTCCGGCGTGGGTGGCCTATCGTCGCCCGGCGTGGCGGCCCGGTGTCGGCGACGTCCGCGCGATCCTGGGCGGCGCGGTTTTCGGGCTGCTGCTCGGTCTGCATCTCTTCGTCAACGCCTCATTGACCCTCGGGTATCGCATGCGACCAGCGCCGATCCACGAGCTGATCGGCTGGTGGGCATACGACGTCGGCGCCAACGTCCTGGCCACCGAGGCGTTCTTCCGCCTCGCGCTCTTCCGGCGCGTGCATCGCCGCTGGTCGCTGCCGGCGGCGGTGGCGGTGTCCACGGCCGCGTCGGTTGCCCGCTACCTCGTCGATCCGCTGCTGCCGCACTCGCTCCCGATCCTGGCCGGCGCGACCTTCTACCTGGCGCTGCTCGGCGCCGGCAATTGCTGGCTGCTCGCGCGCACGGGCAGTCTCGCAGCGCCCGTCAGCGCCGGCCTGCTGTTCTTCGCCGCCTACCGACTGCTGGCCCCGCGCTGAGCCGCCGGGTGGCCGGGCTCATCGCGCTCGCGCTCGGCGGCATCACGCTGGCCATCGCACTCTCCGACGCTGGCGCCGCCTCGCTCTGGCGCCACGCGTATCACGTCCCCACCGTCGTGGCGGCGCTACGCTGGGGCGGCCCCGGCGTCGTGGCGGCCCTCGCCGCCGTGCTGCTCTACGCCCCGTTCGTGCTGCCGGCGCTGGAGCGCTCGGGCCCGACGCCGGCGGTCGTGGAGGGGCTGCTGACCTTCGCCATCCTGCTCGGCGTCGGCGTGCTCAGCGCCGGGCTGGCCGCCGGCGCTCGTCGTCAGCGCGCGCGCTACGACACGCTGCTGGCCGTGCAGCGGGCGGTCGACGGCGACGCGCCGCTCGACGTCGCGCTCCCGCGCCTGCGGGCCTGCCTGGAGGCGCGGCTCGGCGGCACGGTCGGTGTCGCGCTCGCCGATGGCGCCCGCCTGGCCGTCGCCGGCGGCGCCGGCGTGGCGCCGGGCTCGGCGGTGGCGCGCGTGGTAGCAACCGGGACGCCGCTCTTCGTGCCGGACGTCGGCGGCGGCGACCGGCCCCGGCGATGCTTCGTCGCGCCGCTGCTGGGACGGACCGGCGTCAGGGGCGCGCTGGCGCTCGAGCGCGAGGGAGAGGTCGGCGCCGACGAGCGCCGCGCGCTCCTGGCGCTGGCCGCCCACGTCGGCCTCGCGCTCGAGAACGCGCGGCTGGCGGCTCGTCAGCGCCGCTTCGCCGAGGAGCTGGGCGAGAAGGTGGCGGCGGCCACGCGGCAGGTTATGGAGAACGATCGCATGAAGTCGGAGTTCGTCGCGATCGCTTCCCACGAGCTTCGCACGCCGCTGACCGCGCTGCAGGGCTTCAGCGAGCTCCTGGCGACCCGGCGCTTCGCCCCGTCGGAGATCGGCCGGCTCGGTGCGATCATGTGCGCGGAGACGGAGCGGCTCGGCCGCATCGTGAGCGACTTCCTCGACCTCTCCCGGCTCGAGCGAGGCCTCGCGCCGCCGCTGCGCCGGGCGCGGGTGGACGCCGCCGTGGTGGTGGCCGATGCCGTCGAGGTGCTGCGTCGCGCCCGGATCACGCACGCGCTCGAGCTGGAGTGCGACCGCCCGCTGCCGCCGGTGGACGCCGATCCCGACGCGCTCGACCGGGTCGTGAAGAACCTCGTGTCCAATGCCGTGAAGTATTCGCCGGCCGGCAGCCGCGTGCGCGTGACGGCCCGACCGCTGCAGGCGCCGCCGGCGGTCGAGATCGTCGTCGAAGACGAAGGCCCCGGCATCGCCGAGGTCGACCTGGCGCGCGTCTTCGAGCCGTACTACCGATCGCCGGGCGCCGCGCGCGCCGCCGGCGGCGTCGGCCTCGGGCTCGCGGTGGTGAAGTCACTGGTGGATGCGCACGGCGGCACCATCCGCGCCGAGAACGTGGCCCCGCACGGCACGCGCATGACGCTGATTTTGCCGGCCGTTCCTTGACACTCCGCGTCGGCGGCGTGTAGTCTTGGCTGCTGTGTCACGTCGCGAAGAGATCGCGCAGCGGATGGCCGACGCCGTCGTGAAGCGTCTGGTCGCGCGCAAGGTCGTCGAGGTGCGGGGCGACGAGAAGGCCCTGAAGGGGACGATCCGCCACGTGCTCGTCGACAACCTCGCCGCCGAGGAGCGGCTCGACGCCGACGCCCGCAAGCTCCTGCTCGAGCACGCCAAGATGATCAAGGACTCCGCGGCCGACTATCGCGCGCTGCTCGGCAAGGTCAAGGAGAAGCTCGCGCGCGAACGGGGATTCATCCTCTGATGCGCATGAGCCGTGAGCGCATCTTCCACCTGGCCGACCTCATCCTGAAGGAGCTGGGCACCGCCGCGGGCGTGCACGTCAAGGTGCCCGACGACGTGCGGCCGGAGATCATCCGGGCGCTCACCGAGGAGTCGAAGCTCGAGGAGTCGATCGACAGCGAGGTGCGCAAGACGCTCGGCTCCTACTCGCGCCCGATGCCGGAGGGCAGCCGCGAGTGGGAAGTGCTCTACGACAAGACCCGCGAGGAAGTCTACCGGCGCAGGTTCCGGCTGTGACGCGACTGGTCGTCGCGATCACCGGCGCCAGCGGCTCGATCTATGGCATCCGGCTGCTGGAGGTGCTGCGGGCCACCACGTCCGTCGAGCTGCACCTGGTCATCTCGGTGGCCGGCAAGCGCACGCTCGTGGAGGAGACGGACTTCAGCATCGCCGACGTCGAGGCACTCGCCCACCACCGCTACGACGTGAAGGACATCGGCGCCACGCTGGCCTCCGGCTCGTTCCGCACGGGCGGCATGGTGATCGCCCCCTGCTCGATCAAGACCGCCGGCGCCATCGCCGCCTGCTACGCCGACGGCCTCATCGCCCGCGCCGCCGACGTGACGTTGAAGGAAGGCCGGCCGCTCATCCTGCTCGTGCGGGAGACGCCGCTGCACGTGGGGCACCTGCGCATGCTGACGTCGCTGGCCGAGATGGGGGCGGTGATCGTGCCGCCGGTGCCGGCCTTCTACAACCGGCCGAAGGAGCTCGACGACATCATCAACCACACCGTGGCCCGGGTGCTGGACCGGCTCCAGCTGCCGCAGACGCTGGTCGGCGAGTGGCAGGGTACGAGCGCGCGTCGCGGCTCCAGGCCGGCCGAGTGATCGATCTCTCGGTCGTCATCCCGGTATACAACGAGGAGGAGAACCTCCCGCCGCTGTGGGCCGAGCTCCGCGGCGTGCTCGCGCCGCTCGGGCTGAGGTTCGAGGTCGTGTTCGTCGACGACGGTAGCCGCGACCGCAGCGCCGAGCTGATTCGCGGCTTCCGCGACAGCGACCCGCGCGTGCGGCTGGTGCGGCTGAAGGCCAATGCCGGCGAGACGGCCGCCACCGACGCCGGCTTCAAGGCCGCGCGCGGGCGCTGGGTCGTCACGATGGACGCCGATCTGCAGAACGATCCCCACGACATCCCCGCGCTGCTATCGCACCTGGACCAGTGGGACGCGGTGACCGGCTGGCGCGTGAAGCGCAGCGAGGGTGACTCGATCCTCCGGCGCGTCTCCTCCCAGGTCGCCAATCGCGTGCGCAATCGCCTCAGCGACGAGACGGTCCAGGACAGCGGATGCACCTTCCGCGCCTTCCGTCGCGAGTGCCTGCGGGGGCTCGTGCTCTATCGCGGCTTCCACCGCTTCGTCCCCACGCTCCTCAAGATGCGCGGCTATCGCGTGCTGGAGGTGCCGGTGAAGAACCGGCCGCGCCGCTTCGGCCAGTCGAAGTACGGCGTCATGAACCGGGTGTTCGTGGCCACCGCCGATCTGCTCGTCGTGCGCTGGATGAAGAACCGTTTCCTCCGTTACGAGGTGGCCGAGGATCTCGGCGGTCAGCCCGGCCAGGAGTAACCCCGCCATGAACGTCCTGCTCGTCGGCCTCGGCCGCTGGGGCGAAAAGCACCTGCGCGTCCTCACCCAGATGGGCGCCACCGTGTGGGTGGCCGACGTCGCCGACGAGCGCCGGCAATGGGCGATCGGGCAGGGGGTGGATCGCGCGCGGGCCGTCGCCGATTTCCGTCAGGCGCTCCCTCACGTCGAGGCGATCGACGTCGTGACGCCGGCTGACAGCCATCGGGCGGTGGCCGAGGCCTGTCTGCGCGCCGGCCGTCACTGCTTCATCGAGAAGCCGCTGACGGTGTCCGTCGCCGACGGCCGAGCGGTCGCCGAGGTGGCGCGGGCGACCGCGCGCGTCGTGCAGGTCGGTCACATCTTCCGCTTCCATCCGGTGACCGCGGCGCTGCGGGCCGCCCTGGCCGCCGACCGGATCGGCGCCGTTCGCTATGCGACCGGACGGTTCTCGGGCTTCAAGCGGCCGCGGACCGACGTCGGAGTGACGCACACCGACGCCATCCACTACTTCGACCTGTTCGCGTCCCTGCTCGGACGCGAGGCCAGCAGTGTCGCCGCCGTCCAGCGGGATTACCTCGGCCGTGGCCTCGACGACATGTCGGTGACCACGGTGACCTACGGCGACGTGCCGGTGATCGTCGAAGCGAACTACTTCGTGCCGGGCACCCACCGCGAATGCGTGATCGTCGGCGAGCGCGGCAGCCTCGTCGCCGACTACGGTGCGTCGACCGTCACGCTCCATGCCGGCGAGCACCACCGGCGCGGCGCGGCGTGGGAAGCCGTGGAGACCGGCAAGGAGGACCTGCCCGCCCGCGGCGACGAGCCGCTCCGTCTGGAGCTCGAGGCGTTCCTGGCGGCGTGCGAGGGCCGGGGAGCCAATCCGGTGCCCGCCGAGGCCGGCGTGCACGCGCTCGAGATCGTCGAGGCGGCCGCGCGCTCGGCGCGCCTGCAGCGCGTCGTCGCGATCTCAGAGATCCGCTGACCTCGGGCGAGGCGCCCGGGCCCACGCCGCTGCCTCGCCCGGGCAGCCACGAGGAACTGGCCGCCTCCTGATCAGCGACTGACCGCACGGCGTCGCCGCGGGGCGACGATCTCGCGCTGGCTTCTTGGGATTCCACGCAGTTGCAGTCGGCTCCGAGCGGACGCCATCCGTGGCACCTCGGTTGCAAAAATTACCGCGCCATGGCCTGCGCTACAGTTTTGCCAACCGCAGATTTCTTGACGGTAAAAGTGGCTTGTTCCACCACACTCGTTCGGTGGTACCTGTCGGAGGTCCAGCCGTCCTCTCCGCCCACCAGGTCGGGACGCTCACTCCCTCGGTGGACACGGACTAACAGCGCCGGAAGTTGCTCGTTCCCGGCCGTGACGCTGTCCGTTTGCGCGGTCGCTGGCGCCTCATCGGAGCCGTGGTCCTGATGCTGAGTGCCGGCTACGCCGCCGAAGCGTCCCCCGAATCCGGGATCGCGCCGGAGCTGCTCGCCAAGGCGCGGGCGCAGGGTGAGGTCCGGGTGATCGTCCATCTTCGTGTCGGAGCGGCCGGCAGCGCCGCGATTGCCGCGGCGCAGGACGCGGT
>Ga0209474_10005615_pt1 | contig 10662 bp, 11 predicted proteins | sample GraSoiAngelo_145_FD_185902 | JGI IMG/M metagenome (GOLD analysis project Ga0209474, IMG submission 185902) | Grasslands soil microbial communities from the Angelo Coastal Reserve, California, USA - 14_1009_05_20cm (SPAdes) (version 2) | ecosystem: Environmental > Terrestrial > Soil > Grasslands... | reverse complement strand
AGCAGGTTTTCAGGCTTGATGTCCCGATGCACGATCCCCTGGCCGTGAGCGTAATTCAGCGCATCAGCGACCTCCGCCGCGATCTGAAGCGCATCGTCGAGGGGTAGCTGTTTTGCTCGCATCAGCCGCGTGCGAAGTGTCTCGCCTTGGACATAGGGCATGACATAGTACAGGAACCCGCCGGCGTCGCCGGAATCCAGCAATGGTAGGATGTGGGGGTGATCGAGCTGCGCGGTAACCTGGATCTCTCGCAGGAAGCGCTCGGGACCGAGTGCGTGGGCAAGTTCAGGCTTCAGGACCTTGAGCGCGACGGCGCGGTCGTGCTTCAGGTCCTGGGCGAGGTAGACGGTGGCCATCCCGCCGTGGCCGAGCTCGCGCTCGAGGCGGTAGCGGTCGGCGAGAGCCGCGCTGAGGGCGGACAGAGCGTCGGTCACAGGCCAGACGCTCGTGCACACGTCGGGTGGTGTCAACGGTGGTGCCAGCTTCTTCGTCTCTCGCGAGCGTTAACCAGCGGTCCGGCAACGGAACTCGTTGAAAACACAACGGCCAGCGCTGGTGTGCGCTGGCCGTGCAGGATTACGAATCGAGAGCTCTACCACTGAGCTGCGGTGGCGGCCCCCTAACTTAGCGACAGGCTTTTCTACGCGGTGCTCCCTCCGCCCCGACCACGTAACCCTCGAACAGCAGTCGTTACAACGGCACCGAAACAGTCTTGAGCTCCTCGCCCTTCGCGAGGGTGACATCGGCGACGGCGCGACCATCCTTCAACGATGGTGTGACGCCGACGGCGCGGAAGCCGGCGTTGCCTCGTAGGGCCTGCTCCACCGCTGCCCGAAGGGACACCTTCCCCTTGGCCATCGCCGCCTTCTGGCTCTGTGCGGCGGTGTAATCTTCGCCTTCTGCAATCGGCTCGGCCTTGACGACCTTACCGGTGTTGTGATCTACGAGCACCTCGAAGAACTTGCCGTCTTTGATCGTGTAAACGGAGAGCTGCAGTTTGCCTTCCTCCATCTCGAACTTGGCGGAAATCGGCTGGCCGTGACTGGCGCTCGCCGCCAGACCACGCTCGAGCGGCACCCGAGCGCCCAGAACCGCCTTTGCGACCGCGGCCTGGTTCCCCTCCTGCTCGTCTTTGTCCTGGGCCGCGAGCGTGCTCCCCCAGGACGCCGCTGTCGCGGCCAGAACCGGGACAAGCCATGCCTTCCTCGTCATGTTCATGTGACGCCCCCGATCTCGGTGTAGTGAACTGATGCCCTAGTCCGCTTTCTTGACGTTCATCTTGTCCAACGCGGCCCGGAGTCCGTGCGCCAGCTTGAGCGCATCGTCGTTCGCCCAGTAATGCATGAAGAAGAGGTGCGGGCTGTCGGTCAGCATATGGCTGTGGAGGGCCGTGATGGCGATGCCGTTGTCGCGCAGGGCACGGATCACGGGGTTCACCTCATTCCCGATCAAGACGAAGTCCCCGGTGATCGCCGCCTTGCCACCGCCCGTCGGCTGGAAGTTGATCGCCGTCGCGAGTCCCATGGACGGCGGCACTGCCACCCCGTCAGCCGTGATCTGCTCCGCTCGCGGCACGCCCACCTGGTACACGCCACCGTTCACTCTCCCGTGAAACCCGAGGATCTGGCCAATCTGCGCCGTGTCGATGCCGAAGCTTCCGGCGGGCGCCGCGGCCGCGGGCCCCCCGAACGGCGTCGTGGTGAGGGCCAGCGCGGCGTGCACTGCCGCCGCGAGCGTCGCCGGCGTCCCATGCCCCGCGATGTGCACGTACATCACCCGAGGGGATTCATGCAGGAGGTGGTTGTGCAGCGCGGTCTGTTCGATCCCCCCGTCCTGCAGCTTGCCGAGGACGGGGCCGACCTCGCTCTCGAGCAGCACGAGGTCGCCCATCAGCATCGCCTCAGTGTCGCTCACCTGCTTGAACGCGACCCACGAGCCAAGCGCCAGCGCGGGTTTCACCGCCACACCGCTGGTGGTGACGTGGAGGTCACTGCGCGGCATCCCGACCTTATAGGCCCCGTCCGGTTGTAGCGCTCCAGACTTGCCCAGTCCCGCGTCCACCCGTTTCCAGTCGATGGGCGCGAGCGGCTGCTGCGCCTGCTGGCGTGCTGGCACGATCAGTAGGAGCGCGGCGAGCACCGAGATTCTTTGACCCATATCTCCTCCGGTGAGGTGATCCCGATCCAGGGAAGCCTTGCTCGGCAAATTCTCGCACGATACACTTGTGATAGTCAAGAGATTCGTTTGGGAGATGACACGCCGACATGCCACAGTCCGTCGCGAACCGTTGGGTCCTGCTGATCCATCAGATCCCGCCCAAACCCGACTACTTCCGGGTCAAGGTGGGGCGCAGGTTGCAACGTCTCGGCGCCGCGGCGATCAAGAACTCGGTCTACGTGCTCCCCCGGTCAGACGAGACGGTCGAAGACTTCCAATGGCAAATGCGGGAGATCGTGGCTGGCGGCGGGGAGGCCTCCGTCTGCGAGGCCAACTTCGTGGATGGCCTCACCGACACCCAGATCGAGGCTCTGTTTCGCGCCGCTCGGGACGCGGATTACGGCGAGATCGTGGCGGATGCGCAACGCCTGCGGAAGCCGGTGCCGAGCGACGGGCGGCGCGGGCGGACTGACGGTCGGGGGCAGATCGCAGCCGACGTCAACCGGTTGAAACGGCGCCTCGCAGAGATCGTAGCGATCGACTTCTTCGGGGCCCCGCGCCGCCGTGCGGCCCAGGAAGAGGTCGCACAACTCGAGGCGCGGCTGCGCCCGTCGGACACTCAAGTCCCGGCACCAGCTCATTCCGCCCAGGCGCCCCGCGGCGCTACGTGGGTAACCCGGGAGGGGGTCTACATCGATCGCATCGCGAGCGCGTGGCTCATTCGCCGGTTCATCGACTCGAAGGCGCAGTTCAAGTTCGTCCCCGCCGAGGGGTACCGGCCGCGGCCGGGCGACCTCCGGTTCGACATGTTCGAGGCCGAGTACACTCACGAGGGGGACGCCTGTACCTTCGAGACGCTCGTCACGCGCTTCGGGCTCGGCGATCGTGCGCTCCGCGTCATCGCGGAGATCGTGCACGACATCGATTGCAAGGAAGCGAAGTTCGGGCGGCCCGAGGCCTCAGGGATCGAGCGACTGATCGCCGGCATCGCGAAGCAGCACGCGGAGGACACCGCGCGGCTCGCGCACGGCGCCGCGCTCTTCGACGCGCTGTACGCCGGGCTGGCGGCCACCGCGGCGGAGACGGGTCGAACGCCGCCCACAAGACGCGGTGCAGCGCGGGCGACTACGAGGTCGTCGCGACGGTGACGACAGGCGCCGGCAACGGGATGGACGCGGGGAACACCCCGCCGACCGCCGTCGAGCGATCGAGCCTGCGGGCGCTTCTCCTCTACTTCCTGCGGCTCGGCACACTTGGGTTCGGCGGGCCGATTGCGCTCGCCGGACACATGCAACAGGACCTGGTGGAGCAGCGCGGCTGGATCAGCGCGCAGGAGTACAAGGAGGGCCTCGCCTTTGCGCAGCTCGCCCCAGGCCCGCTCGCGGCACAGCTCGCGATCTACCTCGGCTGGGTGCGTGGCCAGGTGCTTGGCGCGACGGTGGTCGGGATCGCGTTCGTGGCGCCCTCGTTTCTGATGGTGCTCGTTTTATCCGAGCTGTACGTCCGCTTCGGCGGACTGCCGTGGATGCAAGGGTTGTTCTACGGGATCGGTGCCGCGGTCATTGCCATCATCGCCCGCAGCGTGCTGAAACTCGTGCGGATGACGCTGGGCCGAGATCAACTGCTCTGGATTCTCTTCGCGGTGAGCGCAGTGGTGACGGCCTGGACCGAGTCCGAGATCATCTGGGTCTTCCTGGTGTGCGGGTTCGTGCCGATGTTGCTCCGTGGACGGCAGCGAGCTCCGGCCACACGCGCTCTCGCGTTCCTGCCAGTTGCTCCGGGGCTCGCCACCAGTCTCGGCGGCCCGGCGTCGATGGGTGTGCTGTGGAAGATCCTGGCGTATTTCGCCGGCGCCAGCCTGTTTGTCTTCGGGAGCGGGCTCGCGATCGTGCCGTTCCTATACGGCGGCGTGGTGCAACAGTTCCACTGGCTCACCGAGCGGCAGTTCATCGACGCCGTGGCCGTGTCGATGATCACGCCGGGGCCCGTGGTGATCACGGTGGCGTTCATCGGCTACCTCGTCGCGGGACTCGCCGGCGCGACCCTCGCCGCGATCGGGGTTTTCTTGCCCGTCTATCTCATCACGGTTCTCTTGGCTCGGCGCTTCCATCGGGTGGCGAAGAATCAGCAGGTGAAGGCGTTTGTGGACGGGGTCACGGCCGCGGCGACCGGGGCGATCGCCGGGGCCGCCGTGATCCTCGGCCGGCGGGCGCTCCTGGACGTGCCGACGATCTTCATCGCGCTCGTGACCTTGGCGCTCCTCTTGGCCCCCAGGAAGATCCCGGAGCCCGTGCTAATCATCGCAGCGGGACTCATCGGGTTGGTGGTGAAGGGCGCCGTTCCGGCGGCTCGGTGACTGGGGGGTGGAACCGTGCAGTGGGTGACGCGACGACAAATCCGCGTGAATCGCACGGCGACCGCCTGGCTGATCCGGCGTTTTATCGATCCGGGCGCCACCTTCACCTTCGTCGAACCGGGTAAAGTGGCGGAGGTTGAGCGCCGGACCGGCGCCATCGGTTTCGACGCTCCAGGCGCCCGATATCCGCACCAGGACGACCGAGACCGCTGCTCGTTCGAAGCGCTGGTGCAGGAACACCGTCCCGACGACCCCGCGCTGCGCGAGCTCGGGCGCATCGTGCACAGCGCCGACTTCAAAGAAGGACTCACCGCCATCCCGGAGGCGGCAGGCCTCTTGGCCATCTCCCAAGGCTTCCCGGTGGTGGCGCGCGACGACCTCGACACCGTCGAGCGGGCGTCGTTTCTCTACGACGCGCTGTATGCGTTCCTGCAACAGCCACGGGCGTGACCCCCTCCACGCGCGTGACCATCGCGATGGCGGGCATCAGTCTCGTGACCGGGGCGGCAGCCGCCCAACAGACTCGGGACACGAGCGGCGGAAGAGACAGGTCGCCGAGCAGGGTAAGCATTCGGGCCGCCACGATCCTCACGGCGGTGACGCTCGACGGCAGGCTAGACGAGGCGTTCTGGGCGACGGCAGACTCGATCGACGATTTCCGCCAGCGCGAACCGCTCGCCGGATCCCCCGCCACCGAGCGGACGGTCGTCAAGGTGGCGCATGACGCCAACGCTCTCTACATCGTCGTGCGCTGCTACGACTCCAACATGCACGGCGTGCGGGCCAGCCAGCTCCGCCGCGATGCCGACCTCTCGAGTGATGACAACGTCCGGCTCCTGATCGACAGCTTCGACGATCGGCGGAGCGCCTTCGTGTTCGCCACGAATCCGAACGGCGCCCTGTGGGACGCGCAGTTCTCAGGCGTCGACGACTTGAACGAGAACTGGAACGGTATCTGGGAGGTCGCCGTCTCGCGCGACAGCGCCGGATGGACGGCCGAGTTCCGCATCCCGCTGCTCGCGCTGCGGTTTCACGCCGGGACCAACCCGGACTTCGGGTTCAATATCCGACGCTTCATTCGACGCAAGAACGAGGAAGACCTGTGGCGCTCGTACGGCCGGGCGCAGGGGTTCTACCGCCTGAACAATGACGGAACGATCACCGATCTCGGGGATCTGCACCGTCCCCACGAACTCGAGCTGTACCCGTATGCGCTCGGTCGGGCCGTGGAGACGGAGCACGATAGCGTTGGCGGAGAGACAACGCGCGGTTATTTCGGCGGTAAGGGCGGGGCAGACGCCAAGCTCGGCATCACGCCGACCTTGACCGCGGACTTCACGGTGAGCACCGACTTCGCGCAGGTAGAAGCCGACCAGCAGGTGATCAACCTCACCCGCTTTCCGTTCTTCTTCCCCGAAAAGCGCCAGTTCTTCCTCGAATCGAGCGGCCTGCTCGACCTCGGCACACCCGGACGGGTGCAGCTGTTCTACTCGCGCCGCATCGGCCTCGACACCAGCGGTGCGCCGCTGCCGATCGTCGCGGGGGGCCGGCTCTACGGGCGGCTCGGGCCATGGAGGATCGGTGTCCTCGATGCGCAGACCGGCGGGGCGGACAAGGCCAACGACGCTGTCGTTCGGGTCCAGCACGACCTGTTCGACCGGTCGTACGTCGGGGCGATCGGCACGCTCCACGCATCATCCGGTGGCCAAGGTGTGCAGCGAGCGGGCGGGTTGGACGTCGACCTCCCCCTCGTCGTCCATGGGGCCAACCTCGAGCCCAAGTTCTGGATTGCCGGCAGCCAAACGCCGGGGGTGCCTGGGACTCCCCTCGCGTGGCGGCTCTCCACCGACAACCCGAACGATCTGTTCGACAACTTCGTCTCACTCTACCACATCGACTCAGGGTTCGCTCCGCCGTTGGGCTTCGTCCGCCGCACGGGGATCTGGGAGACGACCGGGCACGTGGACGTCATGCCGCGGCCCGGCGTGCTCGGGATCCGGCAGCTCGACTTCACGTTTCCCATCCCGAGCTGGGACATCATCGCGAACGAGACTGGCTCAGTCTTGCGGAGCGCGGACTGGCAGACGGCGTGGTTCGAATGGCGGGTGTTCGGGGGCGACCGGCAGAATGGCGATCACTTCGAAATCAACTTCCAACGCCTCATGGACGCGCCCAGCGGCACCTTCGAGATCTTCCGCGGCGTCGTGATCCAGCCCGGGCGCTACTGGTGGTCTCGCTACGAGCTCCAGTACTTCATGAACCCGGGCCGTCCCCTGAGCGTCGGGGCGTTCGTGAATTGGGGCCAGTTCTATGGCGGTCACAGCACCGATCTCGAGCTGACGGCCGCGTGGCGCGGCGGTGGCCACATCATCGTCAGCACCGACTTGACCCGGACCAAGGCCCAGTTGCCGGTCGGCGCGTTCACCGCGGTATTGTCGGCGAGCCGGCTGGAGTACGACTTCAATACCCGCACGAGCCTGCTCGCGTTCGTGCAGTACGACAATGAGAGCGAGCGCCTCGACTTCAATCTGCGGTTCCACTGGATACCGGTGATCGGGGACGATGTGTTCGTGGTGTGGAACTCCGGGTACACCACCCAGCCGCTCGCGCGGTTTCGCTTCCCGGACACCCGGGCCCTAGCCCGCCCGCTCAACGGGGCATTCGTCGTCAAGGTGGTGCACCGTCTCACGCCGTAGGGAGGATAGCTAATGCTCACGCCCACGGTCACAGCATTCGTGCTCGCAGCGACACCGCAGGTGCCGACGCCAAGCTGCACCCTTGCGGGTCCCCCTCTCGAGGCCCACTGGTCGGGCGCTATTCCGCCGGCGTCGACGGCCGACGCGCCACTCCGCCTGGTCGCCGACGTGCCGTTGCCGGGGAGCGCGTCTCGCTTCGACTACCAGAGCCTCGAGCCGGCGTCCGGGCGGTTGTTCATCTCACACATGGGCGCTGGGCAGCTCGTGGTCTTCGACGTGCGCGTCGGGCGAGTCATCGGGAATCTGGACGGGTTTCCCACGGTGACCGGCGTCCTGGCCGTGCCCACAGAACACAGGGCGTATGCCTCCGCAACAGGGGACCATGCCGTTGTCGTGGTGGACGATTCCACGCTGCAGATCGTGACGCGGGTCCCGGGACCGCGGTTCCCGGACGGGATCGCGTACGCTCCAGAGGCGCGGCGGGTCTTCGTCTCGGACGAGTCGGGGCGGCGGGACGTTGTGATCGATGCGACGACCACCACTGTGGTAGCTCGGCGGCGAGGCGGGCAACACCCAGTACGACGCCGGCTCGCACTGTGTGATCGTGGCAGTCCAGACCGCGAACCAACTCGCGGTAATCGACCCGGCGACCGCCAGCATTGCGCGGAGAATCACGCTCGATCCGGCGGTTCGCTACCCGCACGGCTTCTACATCGACGCACCACACCGTCTGGCGTTCATCACCGGTCAGGAGAGTGGGACGTTAGGCGTGCTGGACCTCCGGACGCTCCAGCTGCGTCAGGTGCTCCCCATCGGGAGCGATCCTGATGTCCTCGCATTCGACCCAGCTTTAGGGCGGCTGTACGTGGCCGCCGAATCCGGGGTCGTGGCGGTGTTTGGGGAGCGGGACGGATCGCTCGCGCAGCTGGGCTGGTACCGGGCGCCGAAGGCGCACTCGGTCGCGGTCGATCCCGTCACGCACCGCGTCTACCTGCCGCTCGCGGACGTGAGCGGTCATCCGGTCCTCCGGGTACTGGTGCCGAGCGATTCTCACTGAGCAACTGCAGGAGGAGTCCATGGACCGAACTTGTCGATTCGCTGTGATCGCGTTGGGCGCCGCCACGCTGAGCAACGTCGTTGACGTTGCTCAACTGAGTGGGCAGACGCCACCGGCGGTCATTTGGACTTTCGATTCTCTGTCACCGGGACAGCCGCCAGCTGGCTTCTCCTTTGGGCGTACCGGCGGCGGCCGCGTGGGTCGTTGGATTGTGCAATCAGCTTCAGACGCGCCGAGTCCGACAGCGATCGGACCGACTACCGGTTTCCGGTCGCGGCCGCAGTGTCGCCGAGCTTCACGGATGGCAGCGTCTCGGTGAAGTGCAAGCCGGTGTCGGGGCATGTTGACCGGGCGTGCGGTCTCGTGTTCAGGTACGGGGATGAGAACAACTATTATCTGACGCGCGCCAACGCGCTCGAGGACAACGTCCGCTTCTACTACGTGAAGAACGGACGCCGGATCCAGCTCGCCAATTGGAGCGGCAAGGTGACCTCGGGCGTCTGGCACGATCTGCTGGTCGAGTTCCAGGGGGATCATGTCGAGGTGTACTGGGACGGCACCAAGCGGATCGACGCGCACGACCACACGTTCAGTGGTCCCGGTCGCGTCGGCGTATGGACCAAGGCCGACTCGTACACCTTGTTCGACGATCTCACTGCGAGGCCGCGGGGGTCGTGACCACGCAGCGGGCCAGTTCTCCCCCTGATGCAAACGAATTCAGAGGGACCTCTCGCGTACATCGCGGACTTTTCGCTGTGCTCGTCTTGGCCCTGTCTCCCCGGCCAATCGTGGGACAGCAACCCGCGGCCCCGTACCGCGTTACGTGGTTCGACGCGGCATCCGTCGGAGCCGCCGGTGTGCTGTATCTCCTCCCCAGAGCCCTCGGATTGCCCAACGGCGGGCCGTCGTGCGCGCCATGCGATCCTGCCTCGCTGCCGGGTGTGGACCGCTGGGCGCTCAGGCCCGTCTCGGCGACAGCAGCGACCGCCAGCAACCTGGTCCTGGTTGGGGTCGCGGCGTCGGCGGCCTTCCTCTCAGCGCACGATCGGGCGCGCGCGCAAGCGCGCGGCAACGCGGCGGTGCTAGCGAGCTCGGTGGCCTGGACCGCGGCCACGACCGAGTGGCTCAAGGTGATCGTGCGCCGCAAGCGGCCGGTCCTCTACACGAGCGACGCGACGGCCGCGGCGGCAGACAAGGAAAACCAGGAGTCGCTGCCCTCAGGTCACGCGTCGGTCGCCTTTGCGGCAGCGACGACCTACTGGGTGCTGGCCCGGCGGGAGCGCCTACCGCACCGGACGCGGAACACGATCCTCCTCTACGCGGGCGCCGCGGGTGTGGCCGCACTCCGCGTCGCGGCCGGCAAGCATTTCCCAACGGACGTGCTGGCGGGCGCGGCCATCGGGAGCGCCGTCGGCTGGCTCGTTCCGACCATTCATCCGACCCAGCCCTGATCCGCGGGGCGTCCCCGGGCGGCGGCAGTCAATCTCCCGGTGCGCCCGGAGGCCGCGATCGGTGGCACATGGCATAAGGGCGGTGCCCTGATGCACGTACAGAGTGTAGCCAGTACGCGATGTTCTAGGCATCCGTGTTGTGACTTAGGTACCAAAGAGCTACTCAGAATGCCTGGAACCGCACACTATTGCTCATAGCACGACAACCCCTGAGCCGCACCCAGGGTTTGCTGCTACCTGCTCTCCCAATTGACAGCATCGGCCGTCGCCGGCAGCTGATGCTAGTGGAGCAGTCCCGCAGGTGTTTCTACGGCCCCGCCCATGGCGGCGTTGTTCTTCGCCACGATCACATACGCCCCGGCGAGCACGGCCGCAATCAGCAGCGCCAGGATTGTCGGAGTGTGGGTTCGCTTGTTCATACTTGAGTCCCCCAGGTTCTACCGCAGTGAGAGCAACGCCGGTCTGCCGTTCTGGATCACCCACACCGCCGGCCTGGATTGGAAGTTCCCGCTCCCCGGCGCTTTGGTCAGCGGGCCGGCCGTCCCATCGTACGTGGCAATGTTACGGATATACACGGCGGGATTTTCCCCGCGCTCGAACGCCTGCACGATCATGTTGAAATCGTCATAGGCGTAGGGCATCATGTGCGTGGCGAATCGGGTCCCGGGATACTGTTTCTCAAAGCGCCGCTTGAATCCGATATCCCGAAGATCGCTGTCGGTGTACCACGCGCCTTCGAACAGCTCCGGCCACTGAGTCACCGATGGGGCCACGACCGAAGCAATGTTGCGGATCTTGACCTCGAACAACTGTTGGCCTAGCAGCTCCAGCTGCGGGCTCAGCGCTTCAACAAAGTAGACGTCGGGGTTCGAGGCCCGGGCTTGCGCGATCATCGATCGGAAGTCGGTGACCGAATCCGCGAATTCCTTGACGTAGGTGGTCGGG
>Ga0209474_10005614_pt1 | contig 10663 bp, 12 predicted proteins | sample GraSoiAngelo_145_FD_185902 | JGI IMG/M metagenome (GOLD analysis project Ga0209474, IMG submission 185902) | Grasslands soil microbial communities from the Angelo Coastal Reserve, California, USA - 14_1009_05_20cm (SPAdes) (version 2) | ecosystem: Environmental > Terrestrial > Soil > Grasslands... | reverse complement strand
CCATCAGCCAGTGGCCGGCGTGTGGCACGACGAGTTCTTGCACGTTCGTCGCCGCGTTGCGCATGACGACCGCCACATTGGCGCCGAAGGCCTTCGCGGCGCCGATGGCGAGCACCGGCATCGCCAGCTTCGTCTCCATCGCCTTGAGGTTGTCGGCCTCGTCCTTCTGGCCGATCGCGAGGAACTGGGCGAACGCGGAATGCATCGCGCCGGGCCGGGCGTAGATCGCGGCGTAGTGGCGGCGGGTCGCTTCGTCGATCTTCGACGGGTCGCCGGCGAACTCGTTCCAGAAGCGGTCCAGGTAGATGCGCTCGCGGCCGGCGACGAGGCGCTCGGCGTCCGGGCCGCCGAAGTTGAAGTGCCACAACGCGGGCAGGCGCACGATCTGGTTCCACGGCGGGATGCCGGGCACCGGCGAGTCCATCACGACCAGGCGGCTTGTCTTGTCCGGATAGCGCGCCGCGTAGGCATACGCGACCATCGTGCCGATGTCGTGGCCCACGATGTCGGCGCGGTCGATGCCGAGCTTGTCGAGGACGGCGCGGATGTCGCCGGCCTGCGTCCACTTGTCGTAGCCGCCGGCGGGGTGCGAGGACAGGCCCATGCCGCGCAGGTCGGGCACGACGACGGTGTGGTCCTTCGCGAGCTCGGCGGCCATCGGCGACCACATGTCGCCGGTGTTGCCGAAGCCGTGGATCAGCACGACCGCGGGCCCGTGGCCGCCGACGCGGACGTTGATCGTCGCGTCGGCGTTCACCACCTGCGAGCTGCGGAAGTCGGCCGGGAAGGGCGTGGGCGCGGCGTACGCCGACAGGGCGCCCAGCGCCAGGCTGGCGGCGAGGCCGGCCGCGACTCGGTGGAAGCGGCGGGAGAACGTGGACGAAACGGTTGCGGACATCATCGGCTCCTCAGGGTGGGGGGACGGGCATCTCGGATTCGAGGACGTTCGCCGGATGCCGTGACGCCAGTCTTTAAGGGAGTCGCTCACCAACGTCCCGCCGTCGCCCCGCCATCGATCGGCAGGACTACGCCCGACGTGAACTCGGCGTCCGCGAGATAGAGCGCCGCGTCGACGATCTGGGCGACATTGCCGATCCGCTTCATCGGCGACATCGTCTTCAGAAACTCGTGCGTCGCCGGATCGTGCATCGGCGTATCTATGACTCCAGGCGCGATCGCATTGACCCGAACGCCTTTCGGCGCCAGCTCGAGCGCAAGCGCGCGAGTCGCCTGGTCGATACCGCCTTTGATGAGGACGGCGAGGAGCGCAGGAACGTTCGCTTGTGGCTGACTCGCAAGGCTTGCGGTGATGTTGATGATCGAGCCGGAACCGCGCTCGGCCATGTGGCGCGCGGCTTGCTGGCTCGGATAGAAGAAGCCCTTCAGGTTCGTGCTGATCATCTGCTCGACGTCATCGACGACGTAGTCGGCGGTCGGCTTTGCGATGAAGACGCCCGCATTGTTGACGAGCACGTCGACGTGCCCGAATCGTTCGAGCGCTACCTCGAACAAACGCTTGCCGACTTCGGGTCGGCCGATGTCCCCTTCGACCGGGACGAAGCGGTCGGGCGAGCCGAGCGTGCCTTGAACCTTCTTCAGGCGCGATTGCGTGCGTGCGTTGGCAATGACCACATAACCGCGGTCGAGAAATGCCTGGGTCAGCGCCAGGCCGATTCCACTCGAGGCTCCCGTCACGATCGCGGTCTTCGTGCCCATCTGCATCCTCCGTTGTCGCTCTCGTGCGACGCGGGGGAGTGTGTAGCGTTCGACGAGTTTCCATGAGACGGAAAGTGATGGAATCTGTTTTGCAGGAGTGACAAAATCTCCACATGACCGACCTCAACGAGATCGCGGTCTTTGTCTCTGTCGCGCAGCTCGGCAGCTTTACCGGGGCTGCACGCGCGCTTTCGATGCCAGTGTCGACGGTCAGCCGGCGGATTGCCGATCTCGAACAACAGCTCGGCGTGACACTGATACAGCGGACGACGCGAAAGCTCACATTGACGGCGCAAGGACGCGACTACTTCGATCAATGCAGCGAGCCGCTCGCGCACCTCTACGATGCCGAACGCGTGCTGACCCACAGCCAGCGCCAGCCCGAGGGCATCCTGCGCATCTCCGTGCCGGTGATCCTCGGCGATCCGGTTTTTCTTGGCTTTCTTTCCGACTTCCTGCGCAACCATCCGCGCATCCGCCTCGACCTGTTCATCACGAACCAGATGCTCGACCTCGTGGCGGAGAGCATCGACGTGGCGCTGCGCATCGGTGAGCTCAAGAGCTCAAGCATCGTCGCACGCAAACTTGGCACCACCGTGCGGTACGTCGTCGCCGCGCCGGCCTATCTCGCCGGCCGCGCGCGGCCCCGCGAGCCGGCGGAGCTAGCCGAGCACGCGTGCGTGCTGCTCAATGCCGTCAGCAACGAGGCCGAGTGGGAGCTGGTGAATGACCGACATCGTGCGCGCGTCCGTGTCATCGGCGCCGCCGCGAGCCGGGATTTTCAGTCGCTCAGCTTCTTCGTCGGTCGCGGACACGGAATCGGTCTCATGCCGTCGACCTACTGCGACTCGCAGATCGAGAACGGCACGTTGGTGCGCCTCCTGCCGAAGTGGAGCTCGCCGCCGGTGTCGGTTCACGCCGTGTATCCCACGCGCAAGTTCCTGCCAGAGAAGATGCGAGTCTTCCTGCAAGCGCTGCGTGACTGGCGAAGCCCGTTCTGGGTCTCGGCGTAGTCGGCGCGCTCGCGCCACCTTCGCGAGCGCGGCCGGTTTTCGTTCTCCCTTCGGCGGCGAAATTCGCACAGCCGACTCTAGTTTGCGGCGGACTTCGTTTCTTCCACGAACTCGACGTCGATGGTCAACTCCACCTCGTCGCCGACGGCGACACCGCCAGTTTCCAAGGTCTTGTTCCAGACCAAGCCGAAGTCCTTGCGGAACAGCTTGCCGGTCGCCGAGGCGCCCCGGACCGTATTGCCCGACAGGGCTTTGGAAGGCGGTGCGATCGAGTCGACGGTCAGGGTGACCGGCCTCGTCACCCCGTGGATCGTGAGGTTCCCGATCGCGAGGAGCCTGCCGTCAGCGGCCTTCTCGAAGTGGCTCGATTTGAAGGTGATGAAGGGATACTTCGCCACGTCGAAGAAATCGGCGCCGCGCAGATGTTCGTCGCGCTTTGCGTTGCGGGTATCGACCGATGCCGCTTCGATGGTGACATCGATGCGGCAGCGGGTGAGGTCAGCATCGTCGATCTCCACCTTGCCCGCGACCGTATCGAACTGACCACGAACCGTTGCAACCATCATGTGCTTCACGGCAAAGCCAGCAGTAGTGTGCGAACTGTCGACCAGGTACGAAGCGGCAATCAGCATCAGTGAGGCGAGTTGCATGGGGTGTTCCTCCTTGTGCCGATGGGATGCGGTTGCGGAGTGCCGGTTCGTCCAGCAAGTTCAAAACACTCTTCCAGATCAGGAACAGTGGATCTCAACCTGCTGCCGGGGAGTTCATGCCGTCGCCGAGGCGCGTAGCTCCTGATCGGGCCAGCCACTACGCAAGGCGCAGGCTGAGCTGGCCCGCTTGTCGCGCGTCATGGGGGAGCGCATCCATTGCCCATGAGGTGAAGCAGCCGCTCGCCGCCATCGTCCGCAATGGACAATGGGTGCCTGCGATGGCTCGGCCGCGACGAGCCAGACGTCGGCGAGGGCGCGCCGCTGTCGAGCGTATCATCCGCGACAGCAACCCTGCGCGGCGGGGGGCCAGCCCGCGGCCGCGGTCTGCCAGGGTTGAAAGTGGACCCGGGACGAGGGAGGAAGGCGACACAACCTGCCTTATCTGTCCCTCGGCCCATGATGTGACATCTGGATTCTTCTTGAGACGCTTAGCGCCCGAGTTGGCCGACGTGATATCCCAAGCGGTCTTCCACATCACCCGGTCGGTGAAATCCCCGCTCTATTAACATCCTGATCCTCTCTTGCGCGGCCGGCCGCGTGATCGAGGCAAGGCACACATCCCACTCCGGTGCGATTTCGAAGTCAGGCGGCAAACTGGCCACGTCGGCGAAGCGCTTGGTCTCGCTGATCGCCTGCTTGTCGAACGATGCGATGCGGGTTGCGAGGGACTCGACAAACGCGTCGAGGTCGGAATCCGGCAATGACCGGTTGACGTATCCGTAGAGTTCGGCCAGATCGCCTGGGATGTCATCGGCCCCCAGAAGCACTTCCAGTGCGCGTCCTCGTCCCATCAGACGCGGTAGCCGTGCCATTGGGCCACTTCCAGGCACCACACCAGCCCCGACTTCGAAGTGAGACAAGATTGCTTTTTCACGGCTGGCGAAGCGCATGTCACAGGCCAGGGCCAGCTCGCTTCCGACACCGGTAGCGCGTCCCCGGATTGATGCAATCGACACGACCGGGGCGCGACTCAGCCGTACCAGCATGTCGGGCAGAGGCTGCAGCCCCGTCGGTCCGGGTGGTAGACCGGTTGTATCCTCGAGTCGCGCAAGGAAGTCGTAATGAGTCAGAAAGAACCCTTGCACCGCGCTGTCAAAGACGACCACTTTGACGTGCTTGTCAGTTTCAACCGCTGTGATGATCTCATTCAGTTGCGTGCCAACAAGATCGACCACAGGAGGAGCCAGATGGAGAGCCCGATCGAGGTCGTGCGCAGGTTCTGCGCGGCGTGGTCCGACAATATCGGGGCCGCCGAGCTGGCCGCATTTTTCACCGACGACGCCGTCTACCACAATATCCCGCTGGCGCCGGTCACCGGCAGGGAGGCCATCGCGAACAACATCGCCTCGTTCATCCGCCCTGGCGCGCCAGGCATCGAGAGCATCCAGTTCCGCGTCATCAACATCGCAGCCAATGGTCCGGTCGTGATGACCGAGCGGGTGGACGTCTTCAAGCTCCCTAACAAGTCGTTCGAGCTGCCGGTCATGGGGACCTTCGAGGTCAGTGACGGCAAGATCAAGGCCTGGCGCGACTACTTCGACACGAACCAGTTCACCAGCCGGATGGGATAATGCACCCCTACCGCGAAGCTGCGTCGCGGATTTGGCGCATCTTCAACGGATGTTAATTCGGCCCATGGCTAGTGTCCGAGGCCGGAGAGGAATCCCACATGGATAAGAACACGCACGCCGGTCTCACTGCGCTGCTGACGCCCGAGAGCAGTGTCGTGCTGCTGATCGACCACCAGCCCTTCCAGTTCGCGAGCTCAACAGCCAAGAACCCGCGATGATCGCGAACCAAGGCCCTCGACGAAGCGCTGCGGGCCGATCCGTCGTTCCGCCTTTTCCGGCGCAATTCGAGCCTGGTCGCCGATCCCAGCTCGCAAGGCGTCACGCTGCGCGGCCTCGGACCCTCCGGCGTCTCGCGCGCGCTGGTGCTGGAGGACGGCGTGCCGCTCAACGACGGCTTCGGCGGCTGGGTCTACTGGGGCGCCGTGCCCCGCCTGGGCATCGCGAGGGTGGAGATCGCGCCCGGCGCCTCCTCGGCACTGTTCGGCTCGTCCGCCGTGGGCGCGGCGGTGGAGATCGTCTCGCGCGCCGTCGTCGATCGCGCCGAGGTGGAGTTGGAGGGCGGAGGCTTTCGCACCGGCGAAGCCGCCCTCTCGCTGGGAAAGCGCGGCGACAAACTGGCCGCCTCGCTGGATCTGGAAGGGCTGGGCACCGCGGGCTACCAGGTGGTCGCCTCGCCCGGACTGGTCGATCACGCTGCCTCCAGCCGGCGCGTGAGTGGACGCGCGCGCCTGGAGGCGCGGCTTGCCCCCGAGGTCATGGCCTTTGCCCGCGTGGGCGGATTCGGCGAGTCGGAGGACGGCGGCACCCGCTACACCACTGCCTCGGCGCGTGAGGCCGAAGTGGTGGCGGGCGTGACGGCCGGATCGTTTGACCTCAAAGCATTCGCGCGACAAGCGCGCTTCGATCAGGATCGCGCGCGCCTCTTGCCCGACGCGTTCGCCCGCGCCTCGGAACAGCTGGCCTCGTCGCAGGCGGCCCCCGCCGATGACGAAGGCCTCTCGCTGCAGTACGCGTCGGGAGGGCTGGTCGCGGGCCTCGACGCGCGGCGCGTCTTCGGCCGCTCGCAGGAAGCGCTGCACCCTGCCCCGCTCTCGGCCGCCGCGGTGATCGCGCGCAACGCCTCGGGCGAGCAGCAGCAAGGGGGCATCTTCGTCGAGGAGGTCCTCTCGCCGTCTTCTCGACGGTCGGGCGAGTGAAGCCAGACTGCGCTGCAGCAAACGCTGCGCTGACGGGCAGCCCTATGCCTATGTCTTGATTTCTCCCTGCGCGGCGGAGTTTTAGTCTGCTGCCGCCGCGCTCTGCTAGACGTGGAGCGCGATAAGCGAGAGGAGGGCCAGGCAACAGAACCGCGCTTATCCGTCCTTTCGCCTTCGCCTATCGGTCACGCCATCGTCCAATTGATCCACCGCGATGCATCTGGTGTGATTCCCCAACTTCCAAACGAGGACCGTCCATGAAGCTCGAGAAACTGAATATTGCCGGCTGGATCGCCGCGCTTGCCGTCGGCCTGTTCGCAGGCGCCTCTCCTGGCCATGCTCAGACCTCGGATCGCTCGATCCGGCCGTTCACCGTCCAGGTGCCCCAGGCCGCGCTCAATGACCTGCGCCGGCGCATCGCTGCCACGCGCTGGCCCGATCGCGAAACTGTCGAGGACTTCTCCCAGGGTGTGCAGCTCGAAAAGCTGAAGCCGCTCGTGCAGTACTGGGGGACCCAGTACGACTGGCGCAAGGCCGAAGCGAAGCTCAACGCCCTGCCACAGTTCGTGACGACGATCGACGGCGTCGACATTCACTTCATACACGTCCGCTCTCGTCACCCGAACGCTCTGCCGCTGATCATCACGCACGGTTGGCCGGGCTCCGTCATCGAGCAACTCAAGGTCATCGCTCCGCTCACGGATCCTACCGCGCACGGAGGCAGCGCCGAGGACGCTTTCGACGTCGTCATCCCGTCCTTGCCGGGCTACGGCTTCTCCAGCAAGCCTACCGGCACCGGTTGGGACCCCGACCACATCGCGCGGGCCTGGGCGGAGCTGATGAAGCGCCTCGGATACACCCGCTACGTCGCGCAGGGCGGCGACTGGGGCACCCCCATCTCCAGCGCGATGGCACGCCAGGCGCCCGCAGGATTGCTCGGCATCCACATCAACTTGCCGGCGACGATCCCGCCCGAGGTAGGCGCGGCGCTGGGCACCGGCGGGCCCGCGCCGGCGGGACTCTCCGACAAGGAACGCGCCGTGTTCGACGCGCTGATCGCGTACAACAAGAAGGGGAACTCGGCCTACTTCGTGATGATGACCGCGCGGCCGCAGACAGTTGGCTACGGCGCAGCGGATTCACCGGCCTTCCTCGCCGCGTGGATGCTCGTGCATCCAGGCTTCGCGCAATGGACGTTCGGCAGCGATCCCCAACAGTCCCCGACGAAAGACGACGTGCTGGACAACGTCACGCTGTACTGGCTGACGAACAGCGGGACCTCGTCAGGGCGGCTGTACTGGGAGAACGGCGCGCGAGGCAGTGTCATTAGTGCGGCCGCGCAAAAGACCGCCGAGATCTCGCTGCCGGTTGCGATCACGGTATTCCCGGAGGACGTCTATCGCCCTCCAGAGACCTGGGCCCGGCGCGCCTATCGCAACCTCATCTACTTCCACGAAGTCGATAAGGGCGGGCACTTCGCCGCGTGGGAACAGCCGGAGCTCTTCTCGGCTGAGTTGCGCGCCGCGTTCAGGGCGCTCCGTTAAGTGCCTGTCACTCTGTCTCACTCACACTGAAGAAGGTCGAAGGCTCTGCATGCCAAGGAGATTGCAATGAGAGTCGTTAGAGTTGCCGCGGTCCAACTGGGTCCCGTCCTCTATAGCCGCGAGGGAACGGTCGAAAAGGTCGCGCGGAAGATCCACGAGCTTGGCCAACAGGGGGTGCAGTTCGCCACGTTCCCGGAGACCGTGGTGCCGTACTACCCGTACCTCTCGTTCATCCAGCCCGCCCGCCCGCGAGCACCGAGAGTGGCCCGGACTTCTTGCCGTACACGATGCTAGAGGGCGCGTCCTACGGTAAGACTCGGTAGGAGGGTCGACCCGTGGCCAACCCCGACGACGTCGTTCCCGATCTTCCAGCCTTGCCGCCCGGTTCGGAATTCTCGTACCTGGAAGGGCGGTTCCACGAGATCTTCGCCCCAGTGAACGAGGCCGATATTCCCCGGGCAGCCCGCTTCGGGGAGCGCCGCTCCTACCCGGATGGAGCGATGCTGTTCGAGGTGGGGAAGCCTGCTCCGGGAATGTTCGTGCTTCTCTCCGGTCGGGTGGCCTTCAGCCGGCGCGATGCGCTCGGGCGCAGTATCCCCATCTGGGAGCGTCGAGGGCGGGGTCAATTTATCGGCGAGGTGGGACAGCTCTCGGGAGCCGATGCCTTAGTGGACGTCCAAGCCCGCGGCCCGGTGGAGGCACTGCTGCTCCCTCCGGAGAGACTCCGGGCCTTGCTGGTGGCCGAGGTCGAGCTCGGCGAGCGTATCCTCCGCTCCCTCACCCTCCGCCGGCTCGTTTCGCTCGCGCTCGGCTTTGGCGGCCCGGTTCTCATTGGTCCGCCCACCGATTCCCGGATGCGGGCGCTCGAGGAATTCCTTGTCCGCAGCGGCCATCCGCACCAGGTCCTCGACCCGGAGACCGACACCGATGCCGCGGGCCTGGTCGGGCGCCACGCCGCGGGTCCGGACGACCTTCCTCTGGTTGTCTGCCCCGGCGGAGCGGTTCTCAAGAACCCGGGGGACATCGCCTTGGGGAGGTACCTGAACGTCCTGCCCAACTCAATCCGGGAACGTGGCTATGACGTCACCGTGGTGGGGGCCGGCCCAGCTGGGCTTGCCACCGCGGTCTATGCGGCATCGGAGGGCCTGTCGGTTCTCGTCATCGACGGTCGGGGCTTCGGGGGTCAGGCGAGCGCCAGCGCACGCATCGAGAACTACTTCGGCTTTGCCACCGGGATCACCGGCCAGGAACTCGCCGGGCGCGGTTTCACCCAGGCCCAGAAGTTCGGAGCCGATTTCGCCATGCCCGCCGTTGCAACCCGGCTCACCTGTCATCCGCGCGAAGCCAAGGGACCCCCACTCTCCCTCGTGCTCGAAGATGGGCGGACCGTCTCCACGCGCGCCGTCGTCATCGCCTCTGGTGCGCGCTACCGTCGTCCTTCGATCCCGGCGCTGGACGATTTCGAGGGCCGCGGGGTCTCCTACTGGGCCTCTCCCATCGAGGCTCGGAGCTGCCGGGGAAAGGACGTGGTCCTCGTCGGCGGGGGGAACTCCGCGGGACAGGGAGCGGTTTTCCTCTCCGGTCACGCTGCCCGCGTGCTGCTGCTCATCCGGGGTTCGACCCTGTCCCAGAGCATGTCGCGCTACCTTGTGGACCGGATCGCCGCCACCTCCAACATCCATGTCCACCCCTTGACCGAGCTCACCGCGCTACGGGGGAACGAACGGGGGGAGCTGGAGAAGGTCCGGTGGAAGAACCAGCGCACAGGACTCGAGAACGAGGCGAACGTCCGGCACGTCTTCCTCTTCGTGGGCGCCGATCCGGCGACCGAGTGGCTCCGGGGCTGCGACGTTGCGCTCGATGGGAAGGGTTTCGTGAAGACGGGGGTCGACCTCACGCTCCAGGAACTGGTCCGGGCAGGCCGCAAAGACGTCCCCCGACCGTTGGAGACGAGCGCGCCGGGTGTCTTCGCCATCGGCGACGTGCGTTCCGGCTCGGTGAAACGCATCGGGGGCGCCATCGGCGAAGGGGCGGCGGTGGTGGCCCAGCTCCACTCCTACCTGGCCGAGCTGGACGAACAGAGTATGGGTAGGTCAAGCACCACCCCCGAGGCCTTGCTCTGAGGCCACCCGGGGTTCTGGCACATCCGTTCGGTGGCCTCCACGGCCCTGCTACCCACCGCCGCCCAGGTCTTGGCGACGCTGGCGATCTTGCCGCGGCCCAACCCGCCGCCTGCGTACGCTTGCACAGGCACGCTCCTCGCTGCGGAAATGGGCCACCGGCATCGCGGTCCGGCGCGGGAAGAAGATCGCCATCGTGACCCTGGCGCGGAGGATGGCCGGAGTGCTCCTTGCGATGATGCGCGACCGCACTTGCTACTTGCAGCCGGCATTACTCGCACCGGCGGCTCAACTCGCCTGACTCGACTTACGGACCATCAGTCGTCACCGGCAACGGGACTCAGCGCAGTTCGAGAAGCTAGCGCGCCGCCGTCGAGTGACAAGAAGCCGCCGCCAGAGATACATCGCCGCATGAGATTTATCGCGCTCGTCAAAATGCTGGTGGCAGCGACGGCAACTACGATGGCGACGCTTTCGAACGCGCGCGCCGAGGGGCCGCGCACGGCGGACCACGCGCGCCTCGGCGTTTTCATCGACAAGTGGAACGTGGTGGGCGACATGACGCCGAGCGCGCTGAGTCCGGGCGGCCGCTTCACCCTGCGCGGCGGAGTTTAGTCTGCTGCCGCCGCGCTCTGCTAGACGTGGAGCGCGATAAGCGAGAGGAGGGCCAGGCGACAGAACCGCGCTTAATCTGTCCTTTCACCCCCGACACCAACGACGTTCCCGCGGCTCTCCCACAGGACAGCGCAAGGACCAGTGATCAACGCTGGACCGTTTGTTGGGGGGAGGTCCA
>Ga0209474_10005613_pt1 | contig 10663 bp, 6 predicted proteins | sample GraSoiAngelo_145_FD_185902 | JGI IMG/M metagenome (GOLD analysis project Ga0209474, IMG submission 185902) | Grasslands soil microbial communities from the Angelo Coastal Reserve, California, USA - 14_1009_05_20cm (SPAdes) (version 2) | ecosystem: Environmental > Terrestrial > Soil > Grasslands ... | reverse complement strand
CCACGAATGCGTCGAGATCCTCTCGCGCCACACGGATAGCGTTCAACACGCGGATGTGTCGCAGTTGGCCCTGCGCGCAGAGGGCGTACACAGTTTTCGTAGACACGGCGAGGCATGCAGCGACGTCCCTTACTCTCAGTAGCGTCCGCAACCTGTCCGCAGAATCCTCGTTAAACGGTGCGAAAACCTGCGAATCCCTGGAATCCTCGCCCGCCTGATCCCGGGTAGTTGCAAGAGGTTGCGAAGCGCTGCTACTTGCTGGAACCCGCTCGTACGGCCTTCGAAGCCGCGGGCCGGGGGTTCAACTCCCTCCAGGCGCGCCAGCGCAACCTTGCGAGTTGCGAGGCGCCTAGAAGCCGCTCCCGAGCATTTTGAGTGGACCCCGGGGGCCTTGCAGCACTAATGCAGCGCCACACTGGAGCTGCTCGGCGCGAGCCATTCGGGTTGCCACCGCTTCCGCAAGCGTCGTCATCCTCGCTTGACCCCATAGCTTGCTGAATCGCCGCACCGACGCGCTAAGACCGCCAGACCAGCGTCCTGCGTTGCCAGCGAGTGGGCGAGCGCTTCCTTCCACCAGCTGCGCGGACTAGTGATCAAATTCGCACGGGGGCCTGCAAATGCGGAGACGCGTCGTCGCGGTGGCAAGCCTCGCGCTGCTCACGGCATGCAACAGCGGTAGCTCGCTGCCAGCCACCGGATCGGTTTCGTCCGACGGCGGCAGCTCGGTGGATGGCGGCAACTCGACTGACGGTGGCAACTCGACTGACGGTGGAACCGTCTCGTCGGGCGCCGCAGATGCGGGCTATCGTCTTGTGGATCTCGGCGACCTGGGCGCCGACGGCGCAACAGCGGTCGGCCTCACCGCGGACGACCGCGTGCTCGTTCGCAATTTCGAGCGCGCCGCATTCATCGATTTACGCACGGGCGCGCTCGAGGATGTGACTGCTGCGGAGCGCCTCGTCGGCTCGGGGAACTCAGGGATGGACGCGCTCGGGAACATCGCCTTCGCCGATCGCCACGCTGGCACTTGTGACGACCAGCGCGTCATCTTGCGATTGCTGGACGGCTCCACTCGCGACTACGGGACACCTCCTCACGGTGATCTAAGCGCGATCGACTGCAGTCAGCGCGGTGGATGGGTCATTGCGCTCACCGCTGCCGGTGCACTGGTCACCTGGAAGACCCACGACGGCTGGCGCGCCTTCGTCGGAACCGGCAGGTCCTGGCGCAACCTGGGCGATCTTGGCGTCAACACGCTCGCCGTAGCGCTGAACGACGCGGGCGATGCGCTACTCGACTCAGATGCGCGGATTTACCTCTCGAACAATGGGACGCTAACGCTCCTGGACGGGATCGAGGGCGATTCGCCCGTGCCCCTCTCCATCAACGCGGCCGACGAAGTGGCAGCTAGTATGTTCGCTCCGGACGGTCCGCGACGGCCGGCGCACTGGTCCAAGGGCTCGACAAACGAGCTTCCACGACCACCAGGCCACGATGCCGGCGCCGCCATCGGTATCAACGACAGCGGCGCGATCGTCGGCTGTACCCGCGTCTCGTGGGACAACTCGCGCGGCGCCGACCACGCTGCGCTGTGGCAAGACGGCGCCGTCCGCGATCTCAATGATCTGGTGGCAACGCACGAGCTGCACCTCTCCTGCGCCCGTACTATCGGCGAGGACGGCGTGATCGTCGGCTCGGGTTACGCCACGACAGGACTGCCGCACGCGTTCGCCCTGCTGCCGCAAGCACCGTCAACCGATGGAGGCACGCCTGAAGTCGTAACCGGCGCAGTGCGCGTCGCCGGGCGCGAGGAGCACGCTGTGGCGCTGGCCGTGGACGCCGCTCGCGTGTATTGGACGCGCCTTACTGGTTCACGCAATGGACGGCTGCCGGGTTGGGAATTGCGTGCGGCGCCCAAAGCAGGTGGCGACGCGCAGACGCTCGCCAGCGGGGCTGGTGAAATCGATGATGTCATTCTCGACGACGCGTTTGCCTACCTGGCCGGCGGTTCCAACGGCGGCGCGGTGTACGGCGGCCAGGTACTGCGCGTGCCGCTCAGCGGCGGAGACCCGGTTGTTCTGGGCACCGGCTCAGGTCAGCTCGCGCAAGACGCAACGTTCGTCTACTCGTTCATCCCTCCTCCGCCTGAGGACAAGATCTCGCATATCGTCCGGCTCCCGAAGGCGGGCGGCGCCTCGAGCAACCTCGTGGACACCATAAGCGGCGGGGTCGGGCTCGCGTTGGACAGCGGCAACCTGTATTGGGCGAGTGCTAGGTTCTTTTTGTCGATGCCTGCGGCGGGGGGCACGCCGCAGAAGATCGCCGCTGACGGGAGGATTTGCCCCGGGCGCCTGAAGCTCGCGGGCGGCTTCGCCTATATCGACTGCGGGGCGAGCGTCGTGCGCGTGCCGCTCGCGGGTGGCGCCATCCAGGAGTTGTGGGCGCCTGGCTTTGCGTTCAATCCGCGACCCGACGTGGATTACTCGCAGGGCTTGGTTTTCTGGACCGAGAGCGGCGGTGCAACACGCAATGGCTGTTTGTGGCGCTCATCGGCTGACGGCAGCCAAGCCTCGTGCCTGGAGAGCTCGCCATTCACGTACTCCGCAGTGCGTGTTGACGATCACGACGTCTGGTTCATTCGCGACTGGGCTGTCTACAGGCTGCCGCGCTGACACAATCTACAGCCAACGCACTGGGGCCGGAGCGCGCTGCTACCGAGGGGGATGCGAAGAATTCCACGTGAACGATGGCTAGTACCTGATGCCCGCTTCACGAGGCGCACCGCGGTCTGCGAAGGTGCGCGTCCAATCCTTGATTCCCCACCTGTAGGAGACGGTTAATCGTCGGGTCTGCGGCGCGCCGCGCGCGCGCAACGGAGGGCCCGATCATGCGACAGGCCACGACGTCCGTGCCGCTGTTGGTAGCAGCGATGGCTTGCGCGGCGTGTAGTCCGCGGGACGTCGCCATTGGTGTATCCGTGGCCCCGGCCTCCGCCTCAGTCGGTCCCGACGCCATGCAGCCCTTCACCGCCACCGTGACCGGGACGGCGAACACGAGCGTGACCTGGAGCGTCCAGGAGGGCGCCGCCGGCGGCACCGTGACCGGCGCCGGCCTGTACACCGCGCCGTCGAGAGAGGGGACCTACCACGTCGTCGCGACGAGCGTCGCCGACAGCACCAGGAGCGCCGTCGCGACCGTGACGGTGACCAACTCACCACCTCCTCCCGGAGGGTCGGACCTCATCCCCGCGGCTCGCCAGACGGCATGGAATCCCGGCATCACGAGGGACGACCAGCTTGGACTCGCGCTCGGGCCGGACCGGCTTCCGCAGCGCACAACCATCTGCGCAACCGTAAGCGTCGGCGGCAACATTCAGAGTGCGATTGACGCCTGCCCTGCCGGCCAGGTCGTACAACTCGCGGCCGGCACGTTCACGGTGTCGGCCACCGTAACGCTCACGAAGGGCGTCGTCCTACGCGGCGCCGGCTCGCAGGGCGCTCCCTCCGGCACGACGATCGTGAAGAGCGGTGGCGGCACGGTGCTCGCGATCGGCACCGACCGGGACGCCACTTGCTACGGTGGGACGGCGTACAACCTCGCGGCCACGGGCGCGAAGGACTCGACCACGCTGTCCGTCGGATCCGCCGCGGCGAACTTCCACGCCGGAGACCTCGCCCTCGTGGACGCGGTGGACGATGCGTCCATCCAGCAGGGCGACTGCACTTATTTGAAGCGCGTGAGCGGGCGGTCGGCCTCGCAGCGCGTCGAGATCAAGGCGGTGGACGCGGCCGGCGGCACGCTCACGCTGGGCTCGCCGCTGCACTGGACGTTCCCGGTCGGTTCGCCCTACCTCGGCCAGATCACCCCGGTGACGCGCGCTTTAACGCGATGGGCGGGCATTGAGGCTTTGCGCATCCAAGGCGGGACGAACTCGAGCTACAACGGCGCGATGGCGGGAGGGATCGACATCTCGAACGCTGCCTACTGCTGGGTAAAGGACGTGCAGACCGATGGCACGAACGCGGGCATGCATGTCGCCCTCACGGGCACGTATCGGTGTGTCGTGAGGGACAGTGTCTTTCACCATTCGGCGAACTACGGCTTCGGCACCGACTGCTACGGCGTCGTGATCCGCTGCGGCTCGGCGGATAACCTCGTCGAGAACAACGTCGTCCGCTTCATGAACAAGCCCATCCTCTTCGATGTGTCCGGCGGCGGCAACGTGGTGGCATACAACTATGCAGACAACTCCTGGTCGACGCCCGCCACCTGGCAGGAGGTCAACATCGACTCGCATTGCGCGTTCCCGCACATGGAGCTCATGGAGGGGAACTGGGCGCCGCACATGGGAGCGAGCACGACGCACGGCAACGCCGGCTACCTCACGTACTTCCGCAATTACGCCTCGAGCAAGTTCGCGCCGCCGGCGGTGGTCGGATCGACGGCGACTCAGACCGGGAATATCACCGCGCTCGAATTCGACGGCGGCGACGTGGGCATGAACGTCCTTGGGAACGTCCTTGGGACGGCCGGATGGACGAGCACGTACGACGCTCACACATCTGGTCCGTTCGCCGTGTACCAGACCGGCGCGAACGGATCAGGTGCGACCGACATCGCCTTCACGTCGCTGTTCCGTCACGGGAACTTCGACAGCGTCAGCAACGCCGTCGTCTGGGATCCCGCTACGGCGTCGCACGCACTTCCAAGCTCGCTCTATCTCGGCGCGAAGCCGGGTTGGTGGCCAGCCGCGACGCCTTGGCCCTGGGCGGGGCCGGATCTCTCGCCCATGGTCGGCACGCTCCCCGCGAAGCAGCGCTCGGACGCGATGGGGCTCTGAAGGGCGCGGTTGATCGGCTCGAACGCTGTCAGGCGACTTTGGTCTTCTTCAGCGCCGCCGCTAGCGCGCGCGCCAGGTCCTCAGTGCGACCAACGCCCCAGTAGTGCAGGAACATCATCCGCGGGGTCTCGCCGGTCATGTGCTGGTGGATCGCGACGATGTTGATGCCGCCGGCGCGCAGGGCTTTTAGGACATCCTGCAGCTCGCCTTCGATCATCGCGAAGTCACCGTCTACGATGGCGCGCTCGTCGCTCCCCGCGAAAGCAGCCCAGGTGTTGACGCCCATTGCGTTTCCCATCGTGTGTCCGGCCATCTTGACCTCGCGCCCGATGGTCACCTTGTAGACGCCGTTGTTCATCTCGCCGCTGCGCCCCAGAACGGCGTCGATGCGCTTCGGATCGAGACTGCTGTTCGCCGGATCGATGTCGCTCGCGGGCACCGGACCCTGCTGCTTCAGCACCGCAAACACCTTCGCGACGCCTTGGGCGAGCTTCTCCTCGTCGCCCATCCCGCCGATGTGCATGAACATCACCCGCGGGTTCTCCCACAAGAAGTGGTTGTGCAGCGCCGTCACTTCGAGCCCATTCTGCAGGGCCGCGTCCATGGCCGGGTTGACCTGGTCCTCCGTCAGAACGATGTCACCCATCACGACCATGTGCGTCCCAGCCTTGGTGAAGGCGGCCCACGCGGTCAGCCCGAGCGGCGGTATCAGCTTCGCGCCTGCCGCGCTGACTGCGAGATCGCTGCGCGGCACCTGGACCTTGAAGACACCTTCCTTCTCCGTCCATTGTCCCTTCACGCCCGTGATCTGCTCGATACGGGCCGTGTCAAGACCCTTCGCCGCCATGGCGGGAGCTGTAGCCAACAAGAGCACTGCTGCCAGTTTCTTCATGATGCTCCTCCTCTACTTTGGCGTGGCGGTCAGGTCGTCGAATTGGATGATTGAGTCGGCTTTGGTCCAGACGCCGAACTTCCCCGCATTCGCGAAGGTGGAATCGTGCGCGTCGATCACCTTCTTGCCGTCGTAGAAGACCTGGATGTGGTCACCGACCATCTCTACCGCGAGGTCGTGCCAGACGCCGGAAGCGACCTTGCCGTTCCAACCATCGAAGCGAACGCGTTTTCCCTTCACCACGTGGTACAGGTGGACGTTGTCCTCGAGCGCGTTCGCACGGGTGATGTAGTAGTTGTCGGAGTCCTTGAGTCGCCAGATGATCCCGCACCCCTGATCGCCCTTCCCCGCGATCGGCTTGCACTTCACGGACAGGCGCAGGTCCTTCAGCTCCGGCCCTGTGTAGGCGATCGGAAACCGATAGTCGGTCGCATCTCCGTCCGTCTGCGCCAGCACGTTCTTCCCGCTCGGCGCGTCCTCGGCGACCTGGACGATCCACTTGCCGGGGCGACCTTTGCCAGTGAGACCAAACTCGAATCCTTTCGGGGGAATCCCTGCAGCATCAGCGTCGAAGTTGAAGGTGACCATCTTCTTCTCCTGACCGAACGCGGCCGCTGAGAGGACCACCGCCGCGAGCGCTAGTCCGGGTTTGTTCCTCATGACTCCACCCGGCGCCCGCGATCGGAGCGCTTGCGCTTGAAGTATTCGTACAAGTCATCGAGCACGGCCTTGGCGCGTGCCAGACGGGCTTCGTCCTCTCGATGCGCCATGGCGATCGAGTTGACGATGAGCTCGAAACCAGCGGTTTCGGGCCTGCCGTGCTTCGCATCTTTCAGATCGATGTCGTGAACGATCTCGGCCATCGGACGCAGTGCGGCGTCCGTGATCTCGAATCGCGAGAGCAGCACCTCGAACGTACAGAGCTCGCCCTGATGGGTGTACTCGCCGTCGAACATGTCGAAGCGCAGCTCCCCCGCCTGGTGGCGGTACTCGCGTGATGCCACGAACCTGAACCGTGCTTCTGGATCGATGAACCGCCGGATGAGCCAGGCGCTCGCCATGCGATCGACGTGGATGCCGGTGCGCGTAACCCACGTGCGGCCGCGCGGCCTTGCCTCTGGTTCGGAGGTCTTCTCCACCTTCGCCGACGGAGCGAGGCGCTCGGCAAGCTCCACGAGGAGCCCTTCGAGAGGTTCGCGTGCCCGACCGAGGAAAAAATCGACGGCCGCCACGTCCGCGACGCGTTTCTGCAGGCGTGCGAGGTGCCCTTCCAACTCGGCGCGGCGCTCGTCCGACAAATCGGTCTTCCGCGGCAGCTTGCGAGCGAGCTCCCGCGCCTCGTTCGCGATCTCCTGATACTCCGCGTCGCGAGCCGCCCGGAACATCTCCTTGACCTGCTCGTCGGAGAGGCCTTCCACGAATCGCGCTTCGACGAGCGAGGCGTCGCCACCACCCTCGACGATCTCACGGAGGACCCAGTTCAGATCTTCGTGCGCCTGCTCAGTCGCGGGAAGAGCGTAGACGGAGTTCTTGATGCCGACCGCGCCAAGGCGCTGAAGCCGGCGCCAGATCTTGACCCGGAAGTAATTCGGCTTGGGCGGGATCTGGTGGATGAGGAGCAGCCACCCGCCTTTCTCTCTTTCCGGCACGGCGCGCGGGTTTATAGTGCAGCCGTATCCTGAGTCAACCTGGACTGATGCAAGTGAATCCGACAAACGTCCCCACGAAAGAGCAGCCTGTGGGGGCGCAGTCGTCCAGCGACATCGTCCCCTGCTCGATGCGAGACCTTCTTCTGTACTTCCTGCGACTCGGCACTTTCGGTTTTGGCGGACCGATCGCGCTCGCCGGATACATGCAGCGGGATCTCGTCGAGAATCGTCGCTGGTTTTCGAGGCAGGACTACCTCGAGGGGCTGGCGCTTTCTCAGCTCTCGCCCGGACCACTCGCAGCACAGCTGGCGAAGTATCTGGGTTGGGTGCGCGCAGGCATCCCAGGCGCAACATTGGTGGCGGCGGCGTTCATCGCGCCGTCGTTCGTGATGGTGCTCGCGGTTTCGTGGCTGTATGTGCGTTTCGGAGGCCTTCCCGGCATCCAGGCGCTGTTCTACGGGATCGGCGCAGCCGTGATCGCGATCATCGCTCGCAGCGCATACAAGCTCGCGCGCACGACTGTCGGCAAGGATCCCGTGCTCATCGCGCTGTTCGCGATCAGCGGAGTCGTCACCGGATGGACCGAGAAGGAGATCATCTGGATCTTCTTCGGCTGCGGATTTGTCGCGCTTCTCGCCAAGGCCTGGCGACCGTCAGCGGCAACGGCATCCGTACTGCTGGTGCCTACCTGGCTAATCTCCGGCATTCGCGGTCCCGGAGTGGCAGAGCTGTGGCGCATCGCTTGGTATTTCACCCGGGGCAGGCGCCTTCGTGTTCGGCAGCGGCCTCGCGATCGTGCCCTTTCTCCATGGAGGCGTCGTGGACGGATTCCACTGGCTGAACGAGCGCCAGTTCCTCGATGCCGTCGCTGTCGCGATGATCACGCCCGGGCCTGTCGTCATCACGGTCGCGTTCATCGGATTCCTCGTCGCCGGACTATCGGGAGCCGTCGTCTCGGCGATCGGGTCTTCTTGCCGCCCTACCTCATCGTCATTTTTCTCGCGCCGTACTTCCGGCGCTGGTCAAAAAACGCGAACGTCAAGATCTTCGTGGCGGGTGTGACCGCCGCGGCTGCCGGCGCGATCGCGGGCGCCGCCTATGTTCTGGGAAGGCGCGCCATCGTCGACGTTCCGACCGCGATCATCTGCGCCGTCATCCTTTTGCTCCTGGTCAAGGCTCGCAAGATTCCCGACCCGCTGCTCATTCTTGGCGCAGGTGCGGCGGGGCTCGTGTTGCGTCATGGAGCTGCGCCATGACACGCGCTGGCGAGCGCCTGCTTGCCAATCCTTGACCACGACATCCCGCCGACTCCAAGGACGATAGTCGAGCGTTCTTGAGGCTCACCTGGTCGGTGAGCTCGCGCTTCCGTGCACCGGCACATGTGCGTTCGCGTACGGCAAACGCGCCGCAATAGCGCTGTTGCCCGATAAGCACTTAGCAGAGCCCCTGCTGCAGCATACCGAGTAGGGAAGAGGTGGCACGTCCTCTTGGTTAGCCGCCCAGAACGAGCGAGCACCCGCCGTTCCGGGAAGCAGCCAACCAAGGAGACGCACCATGAAGCTGTCCCAGCTTGCCGCCGCTGCAGTCGTGCTCCTGGCAGGCAGCGCATCGCAAGCGGCGCAGGTCTGGACGGCACCCGCTGCCGTAAAGGTCCAGCCGCAGAAGAAGCCGCCGCAGAACGCGAGCACGAGCGCCGCGATCAGCGCCGCCAAGAACGAGTTCGAATCGTTTCAGGTCGTCGTGACCGGTCCGGCAAGCGGCGTGTCGATGAGCCTGGAGGGCGTCGGCGACGGCAGCGGCCACAGCATCTCCGGCCGCGACGTGACGCTCTACCGCGAGGCACTGATCAACGTCCCGGTGGCGACGGGCGGCGATGGCGCCGCGGGCATCTGGCCGGACGCTCTGATACCCGACGTCGATCCAATCGTTGGCGAGAAGCGGAATGCGTTCCCGTTCGACGTGCCCGCGGGCGAGAGCCGCGCCGTGCTGGTGGATATCCATGTGCCGGCGGACGCGGCCGCGGGCGTGTACAACGGCACGCTGCTTGTGACAGGGGGCGTGACCGCCCAAATCCCGGTCAGCGTCACGGTGTGGGACTTCGCGGTTCCATCGACCTCGTCACTTCGCAGCGCCTTTGGACTGGCGTGGAACGGGCCCTGCCTCGGGCACGGCGACGGGAATTGCACCAACTTCGACTACGAGCAGCGCCTGCGCGCTCGTTACGTCGAGGCTGCCCTCGATAACCGCATCAGCATCACGTTCCCGGTAGTGAGCTCTCCCATCAAGCAGGACGGAACGGGGAACTGGGCCGACTACGATACCTATGCGGGCCCGTTTCTCGACGGAACGGCAAATACGCGCCTTCAGGGAGCGAAGCTGAGCGCCGTCCAAATCCAGGGCGTCGGCACAGCGACCGTTGTGGCGAAATCGTGGTCCGATCACTTCAAGGCGAAGGGCTGGACCGACCGGCTCTTCAATTATCTGTGCGACGAGCCGCCCCTCACCTGCCAGTGGACGGACATCAACCCGCGCATCGCGTCGTCTCGCGCGGCCGACCCCTCCATGCCGACGCTGGTCACGACCACGATAGACCAGGCAGCCCAGCACGGCATCACGGGCATCGACTGGTTAGCACCGGTGATCAACTTCATGGAGGACCGTCCAGGCACTACGTACGCCGGCTCGCAGCGGGCGAAGTACGGAAACATCGTGTGGTGGTACCAGAGCTGCATGAGCTACGGCTGCTCAGGCGTCGGCCCCGGTTACGATTACGTGGGGGGCTCGGGCTGGCCCAGCTACGCGATTGACAGTGACGCCACCCGTAGCCGCGCAATGGAATGGATGAGCTTCAGCTACGACATGTCCGGCGAGATCTATTACGAGACGACCCAGGCGTACTTCGACGGCGACCCGTGGATGACCCAGCAGGCTTTCGGCGGTTCCGGCCAGGGCACCCTCTTCTACCCAGGGACGACGGCACGGATTGGCGGACAGACGGAGATCCCGGTGGAGTCCCTCCGCTTGAAGATGATTCGCGACGGCATGGAGGACTACGAGCTGCTCGCCCTGGCGCGGCAGCTCGGGCTGGGGGATCAGGCAAAGCAAATCGCAAAGAGCGTGTACCCCGTGACGTATCGAGCGACGACTACCCCGGCCGCGCTCGACTCGGCTCGCTCGCAGCTGGCGCAGATGATCCTGCACGCGATGGGCAAAGACGCAGCGGCTCCGCAGCAGACCGATTCGCAGCAGACCACCTCGCCGATCACGATCGGCTTCGCGAAC
>Ga0209474_10005606_pt1 | contig 10667 bp, 8 predicted proteins | sample GraSoiAngelo_145_FD_185902 | JGI IMG/M metagenome (GOLD analysis project Ga0209474, IMG submission 185902) | Grasslands soil microbial communities from the Angelo Coastal Reserve, California, USA - 14_1009_05_20cm (SPAdes) (version 2) | ecosystem: Environmental > Terrestrial > Soil > Grasslands ... | reverse complement strand
GCCGTGGCGCCGGTTCGTGCGCATCGAGCCCTCGACGTCGTTGACGACTTTCACCGGGCGCCCGACCGTGGCCGAGATCACCGCCGCCAGCGGCTCCAGCTTGGGAAACGACTTGCCGCCGAAGCTCCCGCCGACGTACGGCACCACGACACGGATGCGGGCGAGATCGAACTCGAACATGTCGGCCAGCTCCTGACGGAGCTGGTAGGGATGGCCGGTGTTGGTCCACACGGTCAGCTCGGCCGGCGTCGCGCTCGCGACCGCGCCGTGGGGCTCCATCGTGTAGTGGAAGACGCGCGGGAACGTGTAGGTCCGCTCGAGCACGACGTCGGCCTCGCGGAAGCCCTGCTCGGTGCTCCCCTGCTCGAGCGTCACGCGCGCGCAGACGTTCGTGCCGGGCACCGTCCGCCACCGGCCCTGCCGGCCGAGCGGCGGGGGCGTGTCGTGCACGAGCGGGGCCGTCGGCAGCAGCGCGCGCTCCACGTCGACCACCGGCGGCAGCGGCTCGTAGCGGACGTCGACGAGTCGCGCGGCTCGCACGGCCGTCGGCCGGTCCCCGGCGACCACGACGGCGACCGGCTCGCCCTCGTAGCGGGCCTTGTCACGCGCCAGCACGCGCTGGTCCTTGAGAAACGTGCCGAACGGCCGCTCGCCGAGGACGCCGAGATCGCCGGCGGCGAGGACGGCCAGGACGCCGGGCACGGCCGCCGCGGCCGCCCGCTCGACCCCGACGATGCGCGCGTGCGCGTAGGGGCTGCGCACCGGCGCGGCGTAGACCACGCCCGGGATGACGAGATCGTCGAGATACTGCGCGCGCCCGGTGACCTTCGCGACGCCGTCCTTGCGCTCGACCGACTGCCCGACCTCGCGCAGGCCCGGCCGTTCCCCGAGCTGCTCAGCCACGGTCGTCGCGGACGCGGACGAGATCGCCCTGCTCGTCGAGCCGTCGAATCGTCTCGCGCGGGCTCATGGGCGAGTCGCATCGTGGCCGTGGGCCGAGAGGTTGTCAAGTCGCCGGGCCTGGGCTACAAACGACCGATGCCGGTCACTGCCTCGCTCGGCGTCGCCTTCGACGGGCGCAATCCGCTGGCCGTGCTGCGCGAGCAGGCGCGCGTGGCCGAGGAGGCCGGCGCCGACACCGTGTGGGTGTCGAGCCATCTGTTCCTGCGCGACCCGTTCACCGTCGCCGCCGTCGTGCTCGGCGCGACCGCGCGCGTCGGCGTGACGCTGCTGGCCGTGAGCCCGCACGCCATGCACCCCGTGCACATGGCGATGGCCGCCGCCACGCTCGAGGAGCTGGCGCCGGGCCGCGTGCGGCTCTGCGTCGGCACCGGCGCGCCCAACGACCTCGCCGACGCCGGCATCGAGCCGCAGCGGCCGCTCCGCACGCTGCGCGAGACGGTGGACGTCGTTCGCGCGCTGCTGGGCGGCGACGCCGTCACCTACAAGGGCGAGCGGTTCCGCATCGACCACCGGCGGCTGGGCCCGGCGCCTCGCCTCCTGCCGATCTTCCTGGCCGCCACGCAGCCGCATGCGCTCGAGCTCGCCGGCGCGCTCGCCGACGGCGTGGTGCTGTCGAGCGCGTCCTCGGTGGAGTTCGTCGGCGCCTCGCTCGCGCACGTGGCGCGAGGCGCCGGCGACCGCGCCGTCCGCCGCGCGGGGCTTGTCTACGCCGCGGCGGCCGAGCGCGAGGCCGACGCGCTGGGCCGCTTCCGCCGTCAGCTCGCCATCACGCTGCGCGCGGGCCACCATGCCACGAACCTGCGCCTGGCCGGCGTCAGGCTCGACCAGGAGGCGCTGCAACGGCTGGTCGGTCGCGAGGACTGGGCGGCGGCGGAGGCGCTGATCGGCGACGAGGTCGTGCGCCGGCACACGGCCTCCGGCACGCCGCCCCAGGTGCGCGAGCGGCTGGCCGCCTACCGGGCCGCCGGCCTCGACGAGATCGTGCTCGGCGGGCTCTACACGCCCGAGGAGACCCGGCGCACGGTCGCGATCGCGCGCGGGCGCGCAGGGTGAGCCGCATGCGCTTCAGCGTGCAGCTGCCGACCTGCACCGAGGGGCTCGTCAACCCGATCCCGTTCGCCACGCCGGCGGACTTCGTGCGCCTGGCCGAGGCCGCCGAGCGGCTCGGCTACGCCGGCGTCTGGGGCAACGACCACGTCACCGCCGCGCCATACGTCGGCGAGCAGTGGAGCGAGCCGCCGAACTTCTACGAGGTGCTGGTGACGCTCGCCACCATCGGCGCCCGCACCGAGCGCGTGCACCTCGGCACCGCGCTGATCGTGCTGCCGCTGCGCGATCCCGTGCTGCTGGCCAAGCAGGTCGCCACACTCGACCACCTGACCGGCGGCCGCGTGATCCTCGGCGTGGGCCTCGGCGCCTACCGGGAGGAGTTCGAGGCGCAGTGGCCGCGCCGGGCCTCCACGCGCCGCGGCGACATCTTCGACGAGTCGCTGACGGCGCTGCGCCTGCTCTTCACCGAGCGGGAGGCGAGGTTTGCCGGCGTCCACGTCGCCTTCGAGAAGCTCGAGTGCTATCCCAAGCCGTTGCAGCAGCCGTTGCCGATCTACGTCGGCGGTCACAACGAGGCCGCGGTGGCCCGCGCGGCGCGGCTCGGCCAGGGATGGCTCCCGGGGTGGCGGCCGTTCGAGGAGGTGAAGGCCCGGACCGCGCTGCTGCGGCGGCTGACGGCCGAGGCCGGCCGCGATCCCGGCAGCGTGGAGGCCGCCGTGCAGCTCACGCTGATGCTCGGTCGCACGGACGAAGAGGCGGTGGCCCGGTACCGGGGTACCGGGATGGTGCAGCACCGCCGCTCGCTCGCCGGCAGCGGGCGCGACCCGGAGCTGGCCGAGGCGAACAACCTCATCGGCAGTCCGGCCCACGTGCTCGACCACCTCGCCGCCCTCGCCGACGCCGGCGTCGATCACGTGTGCGCGATCCAGTTCCCGCACGAGACGGTCGCCGAGATGCTCGAGCAGATGGAATGGTTCGCGCGCGACGTCATCGCCGTCTTCGCCCGTCACTGAGGAGCCCCCCCACTGCGTCGAGACCACCACGGGCGGCCCCGCCCGGCGGCCTGCTGGCCGCCGTCCTCGTCGTCCTCCCGAAGCATCGCCCTGGGCGTCGGCGCCGCGGATTATCCCAGCCGCGAGATCGAGCTGGTTGTGTCGTTCCCCGCCGGCGGGCCGGCCGACGAGGCCGAGTCGAGCAGCGTGGGCAAGGTGGCCGAGAAGCTCGATCTGCCGAAGCAGTGAGGTATCCTAGCCGTCATGACGAAATCGGGCTCCGACACCTTCGAGTCGCTGCTCTCCAGTCGCGCGCGGGTCGGCTGGGGCGTCGCCGTTGCCACCCCGCGTCCGTCGATGAGCGCCCTCTACGAGTTCGGCGGCGGCTATCCCGATCCCGCCTCGTTCCCCTACGAAGGCATGATCGAGGCCACCGCCGACATGATGAAGGCCGAGGGCGCCGCCGCCATGACGTACGGCGAGCCGCAGGGCTACCGCGGCCTGCGCGAGCTGATCTGCCACAAGTACGAGCTCTTCGAGAGGATGAAGGCCGACCCGGACAATATCATCGTCGCCAACGGCTCCGGGCAGGCGCTGGCCCTCGCCTTCGGCGCCTTCATCGATCCCGGCGACGCCGTCATCGCCGAAGCGCCGACGTTCTCGGGCTCGCTCAACACCATCCGCCGCCACGGCCCGCAGATCCTCGACGTCCCGGTCGACGACGAGGGGATCGTGACCGCAGCCGTCCGGGAGCGACTGGAAGGGCTGCGCCGCCAGGGGCGCCGCTGCAAGCTGATCTACACGATCGTGAACTTCCAGAACCCCGCCGGGCCCAGCCAGTCGCTGGCGCGACGGCAGGAGCTGATCGCCCTCGCCAACGAGTATGAGACGCTGATCCTGGAGGACGACGCCTACGGTGAGTTGCGCTTCGAGGGCGAGACGCTGCCGCCGCTCTACTCGCTCGACACCGCCGGCCGCGTCGTCCGCGCCGGCACGCTGTCGAAGATCCTCGGCGCCGGCGTGCGGCTCGGCTGGCTGTGCGCGCCGCGGGAGATGATCCCGGCCTTCCAGGGTTTTCTCTTCGGCGGCGGCGTGAACCCGTTCATGTCGCGGGTGGCGACGTTCTTCCTGCGCACCGAGATGCCGGCCCACGTGGCCCGGCTCATCGACGTCTACCGCGCCAAGCGCGACGCCATGCTGCGCGCGCTCGACGAGGTGCTGGGCGGGACCGACGCGGTGATCAGCCGTCCGCAGGGCGGCTTCTTCCTCTGGATCAAGCTGCCGACCGGCACCAGCCAGAAACGGCTCGCCGAGCTGGCGATCGAGGCCCGCGTGCAGTACACACCGGGCCCCGCCTTCTACGCCAACGGCGGCGGCGAGGAGTTCATCCGGCTGGCGTTCAGCTACGAGCCGCCGGAGAAATGCTACGAAGGCGCGCGGCTGCTCGCGAAAGCGATCCTCGCTGCTCGGACTTGAAGGAGATGGGGGGCCTCGAAGGGCCCCCCAATCCCACTATGGTGCCTCGGAAGCGCCCGGCGGAGCCGTGGCGCTCCTCGGGAACCTAATCCCGCTCGATGTCGCGGACGTAGATGTGATCGGCCACGACGGAGCGCGCCTTGATCGTGTCCGCGTAGATCACGCCGGCCGTGACGGACGGCGCCTTGATGTCGCCCTTGGTGTCCTTGATCTTCACGGTGTCGGACTGGTGAACGGTGCCCTGCACCATGGGCGCCTTGATCTTGTTGGCGTAGATGGTCTGCGCCCGAACATCCTGCGCCTCGATGTCGCCGGCCTGCACCGTGGCCGGCGCGGACGGCACGGCGACGGTGGGCGCCGGCTGTGGCACGACGACCGCTGGCGCCGACGGCTGAATGGTCACCGACGGCTGGCTCGGCTGCACCACGACCGGCGCCTGCCCGGGCTGCACGATGACGTCGGCGGCGCCGGCGAACCCGGCCGCCACGACGCCCGCCACGAGCCCGATCACGGCTGCGAACCACATTGTGCGTGCTCTCATGTTGCCCCTCCCCCGTGGACCCGCCCGGTGGCGGGATCCGACTTTTCGGGATCAGGGGTCAGAGTTGCAAAGCGGGTGCCGCCGAGGGCACCTATGCTATCGTGAGCGAGCATCCCTCTGTGAGGACGCTGGCCTTGGACATCGCACTCGCGATCTCTCTTCGACCCACTGACGCCCCGCTCGCGTCGCGCGAAGACCTCGCCGAGCTCGACGGCGACGACGTCCTGAATGCCGTCCGCCGCGCGCTCGCCACGCTCGGCTCGGTGCGCGTCTGGGACACCGCCACGCTCGGACCGGCCGCGCTCGCCGCCGAGCGCAGGCCCGATCTCATCTTCAACCTCGCGGAGGGCGTGGCCGGCAGCGGGCGCGAGGCCCAGGCGCCGGCGCTCTTCGAATGGCTGCAGTGGCCCTACGTCGGCAGCGATCCCGTCACGCTCGCGATCGCTCACGACAAGTGGCACACGAAGCGGATCCTCGTCGCCGACGGGATCCCGACGCCGGCCGCGCGCCTCGTGCAGGACCCGCGCGACGCCGCCCTCGTCGACCTGGCCTTCCCGCTCATCGTGAAACCGGTCGCGGAAGGCTCGGGCAAGGGCATTCACGACGAGGACGTGGTCTCGTCGCCGGGCGAGCTGGCGGCCTGCGCGCGGCGCAAGCTCGAGCGCTTCCGGCAGCCGGTAATCGTCGAGGAGTTCCTGCCCGGACGCGAGCTGACGGTGGCGCTCATCGGCAACACCGGCGCCTGGGACGTGCTGCCGCTGGTCGAGGTCAACTTTCCCGCCGTCGGCGGTGGCCGCCATCGGGTGTTCGGCTACGAGGCCAAGTGGTCGGAGCCGACGCCGGACGATCTGCTGTGCCCGGCGCCGGTCGGCGAGACGCTGCGGAAGGAGATCGAGGTGCTGGCGACGGCGACCTGCGACGCGCTGCGCGTCCGCGACTGGGCGCGTGTCGACGTGCGCCTGGACGCCGACGGCCGCCCCTCCGTGCTCGACGTCAATCCGCTGCCCGGCATCATGCCCGGGGACGGCGACATCTCCTGCTTCACGCGCGCGGCGTTCGCCGCCGGCCTGCGCTACGACGACCTGATCCGCCGCCTCGTCGACACCGCGGTCGAGCGGTATCGCTCGCGTTCCTTCCTGTCCTACCGGCCCGGGCCGACGGCGTAGCGCCGATGGGCGAATCGATCCGCGCGCGTATCCTCGACCTGCTGCAGCCGACGCCCGCGGAATGGGCGGACTGGAAGTGGCACTTCCGCCACCGCATCACCTCCGCCGAGGCGCTCGCGCGCATCGTGCCGATGCCGCCCGAGGCCGTCCGCCGGCTCGCCGCCGTGGCCACGAAGTTCCCGCTGTCGATCACGCCGTACTACCTGGCGCTCGTTCGCGACGACGATCCCGACGACCCGATCCTGCGGCAATCGATGCCGGACCCGCGCGAGACCGCGCTGGCGGAGGTCGGCGAGGACGATCCGCTGGAGGAGTCGGCCGACTCGCCGGTGCCCGGGCTCGTGCATCGCTATCCCGATCGCGCGCTGCTGGTCGTCACCGACATCTGTCCGCTGCTGTGCCGGCACTGCACGCGCAAGCGCGAGTGGGAGTTGGGCAACTGGGTCCGCCGGCCGGCCGAGATCGAGGCCGCCGTCGAGTACCTGCGCGCCACGCCGACGATCCGCGACGTCATCATCTCCGGCGGGGACCCGCTGACGCTGGACAATGGTCGCCTCGGCGATCTCCTGGCCCGGCTGCGCTCGATCCCGCATCTCGAGATCATCCGGTTCGGTACCCGGTTTCCCGTGGTCCTGCCGCAGCGGATCGACGCGGAGTTCTGCCGGCTGTGCGATCGCCACGGGCCGATCTGGCTCAACACCCACTTCAATCATCCGAACGAGATCACGCCGGAGGCCGAGCGGGCGGTGCGCGAGCTCCTGCGGGCCGGCGTGCCCGTCAACAACCAGACGGTGCTGCTGCGCGGAATCAACGACACGGTGGAGATCCAGCGGCGGCTGAGCCGGGAGCTGCTCAGGATCCGCGTGCGGCCCTACTACCTCTATCACGCCGACGAGGTTCGCGGCACCGAGCACCTGCGGACGCCGGTCGAGCGCGGGCTCGAGATCCTCGAGGGCCTGCGGGGCCACACCTCGGGCCTCGGCGTGCCGACGTTCGTCATCGACGTGCCCGGCGGCGGCGGCAAGATCCCGCTGCTGCCGAACTACGTCGTCTCGTGGACGGACGAGGAGCTGACGGTCCGCAATTACGAGGGCCTCACGTTCCGGTACCGCAACCCGGCGGACGACGCGGCCGGCCGGGCGTCCACCGCCGCGGCGTCGCCCCCCAGCCCGCGCCTCGCCCGGCGCCGCCAAAGGAGTGACACCGCGCGGAAGCGCTCGTGACGGCGGGGTCGCCGCTCGGACCGTTCGGCTTCCTGCGCGTCTCCCTCGCCTGGCTGCGGCCCTACCGGGCGCGCTGCGCGCTGATCGTCCTCACCCTCGTGCCGGCGGTAGCGTTCTGCACCGTGCAGCCGCTGCTGCTGAGGGCGCTCGTCGACGAGGCGGTGATCCCGCGCGATCACGCGCGCGCCGTGCTCCTCATCGTGGCGCTGGCGGCGCTGCTCGCCGTCGACGCCGTGAGCGAGCTGGCCAACCACTACCTGATCGCGCGGGTCGGCAGCCGGGTCACCAACGACCTCCGGCTGCGGATGCTCGAGCACTTCCAGCGGCTGTCGCTGAGCTTCTACGACCGCTCCCAGGTCGGCAGCCTCCTGTCACGCTTCACGTCGGATCTCGACGCCGTCGAGCGCGCGCTCACGCGCGATCTGCGCACGGCGATCACCCGGGCGGGGACGATCGTGGTCGGCCTGGCGGTCCTCTTCGTGGTGGAGTGGCGGCTGGCCCTGCTGACGCTGGTGTTCCTGCCCGGCATCTCCCTGGGCCCCCGGCTGATCGGGCCGCGCGCCGATCGGGCGAGCTACCAGCGACAGGAAGAGGGCGCCCGCTTCGCCGCCGCCGTGCAGGAAAACCTCTCGGCCCAGGTCGTGATCAAGGCCTTCGGCCTGCAGCAGCTCACGCTCGGGCGCCTCGGCGCCGACCTCGCCCGGCTGGCGGCGCGCACGGAGCGCGTGGGGCTGCTGGCGGGCCTGCAGGCGGCGACGATCTCGGCCAGCGGATCGAGCCTGCTGGTCGTCACGATCGGCGCCGGCACGTTCCTGACGATTCGCGGCGAGCTCTCGGTCGGCTCGCTGGTGGCGTTCTTCGAGCTCATCTGGTGGATGGTGTCGGCCGTCCAGCAGCTCTCCGACCTCGTGCTGCCGCTGCAGCAAGCAGCCGGGGGAACCCAGCGCATCCAGGAGCTCCTGGCCGAGCGACCGGAGGTCGAGGACGCCGCCGACGCCGTCGCGCTGCCGCCGTTCGCCCGCGAGCTGCGCTTTCACGAGGTCGGCTTCAGCTACACCAGCGCGCGGCCGAACCTGACCGGGGTGAGCCTGACCGTTCCGGCCGGGCGCTCGATCGCGATCGTGGGACCGAGCGGCTGCGGCAAGAGCACCGTGCTGGGGCTGATGCTGCGCTTCCGCGATCCCGACGCCGGTGTGGTGAGCGTGGACGGCCACGACCTGCGCAGGGTCACGCAGGCGTCGCTGCGGGCGCAGATGGCTCCGGTCTTCCAGGACAGCTTCCTCTTCGACACGACGATCCGCGAGAACATCCGCCTGGGCCGGCCGGGCGCCGCTGATGTCGAGGTCCAGGCGGCCGCCCGCGCGGCCGAGATCCACGACTTCATCGTGTCGCTGCCGCACGGCTACGACAGCCACGTCGGCGAGCGGGGCGCGCGGCTGTCGGGCGGCCAGCGGCAGCGGATCGCGCTGGCCCGGGCGATCGTCCGGAACCCGAGCATCCTGCTGCTCGACGAAGCCACCTCCGCGCTCGACGCCCAGACCGAGGCGGCGATCAACGCCACGCTGGAACGGCTGGCCACGGCCCGGACGGTCGTGTCGGTCACGCACCGCCTGACCTCGGTGGTGGGCGCCGACCGGATCGTCGTGCTGGATCACGGCGAGGTGCTGGAGCAAGGCAGGCACGAGGAGCTGCTCGGGCTCAAGGGCGCGTATCACCGGTTGTGGGAGCAGCAGTCGGGATTCGTGATCAGCCCGGACGGCCGGCGCGCGGCCGTGACCCCGGCCCGCCTGCGCGCGATGCCGGCCTTCGAAGGGATGGAGGACGATCACCTGACGCAGCTGGCGGCCTGCTTCGGCAGCGAGCACCATCCGGCCGGCGCCACGATCGTGGAGGAGGGCGAGGAGGGCGACAAGTTCTACGTCATCGCGCGCGGGACGCTGGAGGTCGTCCAGGCCGACCGTGCCGGCCCGCCGCGACTGCTGCGCGTCCTGCAGGACGGCGACTTCTTCGGCGAGATCGCGCTGATCGAGAACGTCCCGCGGACGGCCACCGTGCGGGCCCGGACCGCCTGCCTGCTCCTGGTGCTGGCGCGCGACGCGTTTCTCGGCGTGCTGCAGACCTCGCCCGAGCTGCGGGCCGTCTTCGATCGCGCCGCCGCGCTGCGCCGCGAGGACGCCATCCGGGAGCGCCTCCGCGCCGCTCCCGAGTGACGTCGAGGCCCGGGCCTGTCGCGATGGCATGGCGCGGTGCCAATGGGTGTTCGCCCGAAGGTGGCCGCTGGATCAAGCGTGACCGCCGGGCCCGCCTTTCACCACTTTCTGTCCGGCCCGCCTGAATCCTGACCGCCGTCGGGCCCCGCCCGGGCTTGGCACAGTTGGTGCTGGCCACTGCGGGGTTGCGACTCTCGATGTTCGCGCGTGGGAAAACCCGCGACAACGAAGCAAAGGAGGATTCGCATGATCGTCGGATCTCGCGTACTCCGCTTCTCGGCGTGCCTTGTGCTCCTGGGCCTCGTTGCCTGCGACAAGGGGCCGTCGGCTCCGAGCAGCCAGGCGAAGCCCGCGGCGTCCGGCACGGTGGCCTCCGCGATGCCGGCCACGACGCCGAGCGCGAAGGACTTCGCGCCGTCGACCAATCTGATGCCGCTTCACTTCGCGTTCGACAGGAGCGAGGTGCTCGCGGGTGATCGCGCCGCCCTCGACCAGACCGCGCGCTGGCTGAAGGCGCGGCCCGATATGACGGTGCAGATCGCCGGTCACGGTGACGAGCGCGGCACCGACGCCTACAACCTGGCGCTGGGCGAGCGGCGCGCGCACTCGGTCCAGATCGCGCTCACCCGGCTGGGCGTCGATTCCCGTCGGCTCACGACCACGAGCTACGGCGAGAACCGCCCGCTCTGCTCCGTTCACAGCGAAGACTGCTGGGCCAAGAACCGCCGCACGGAATTCCTCGTCAAGCCCCAGTAGCCCCGAGGCGCTCTCGAGCAGCGGGGGTCCCGCCGCCGGGACCCCCGGAGTCGGCCGCCACGCATCGACGGGCGAGTTGCGCACGGCCGACGTCCGGGATACAAGGGCCGTCGGGAGGTCCCGGATGACGATCGATCGGCTCGCCCATCCCGCCCTGGTGGTCGTGGACATGCAGAACGACTTCGTCCGGATCGGGGCTCCGCTGGAAGTCCCCGAGGCGCGGCCGACCATCCCGGTGCACCAGCGGCTGCTCGCCGCCTGTCGCGAGCGGAGCATCCCCGTGATCTACA
>Ga0209474_10005605_pt1 | contig 10667 bp, 8 predicted proteins | sample GraSoiAngelo_145_FD_185902 | JGI IMG/M metagenome (GOLD analysis project Ga0209474, IMG submission 185902) | Grasslands soil microbial communities from the Angelo Coastal Reserve, California, USA - 14_1009_05_20cm (SPAdes) (version 2) | ecosystem: Environmental > Terrestrial > Soil > Grasslands ... | reverse complement strand
GGTTTTGTGTCGCCAGCGATCCGGTAATCTTCCAGCAAGTTCGCGAGTTCTTTCGACAGCCCCGGAAAGGAATAGAGGCCGTGGTCAAGCCATGAGCGTGTTGTTCCAATCGACGTAGATGTGAGCACCTTCGCGAGCAATTCGTCGTGGTCGTAAAGATACCAAGTTTCACCACTCGCAAACGCGACATGAAGGTCCTTGCCGTGATATTTCCGCGAAAAGGTCAGACGACTTTTTAGTTGAACCCGAAGAACCTGGCCGGAAATGTGAAGCGCGATGAAATCAGCGCCTTGCCAATCATCCGACAAACGGAAAGTGACAAAGCCGTATTCTGCCAGCACAGCAGAGACCTTTTGAAAATTAAAGTTCTCCTTCTGACGCGCGTTGAGTTCCGCGTAAGGAGTTTTTACAAATTTCATAATTCAAAGTGCGGTCCAACAAGTTGGGGCGCGAGTCAGAAATCAGAAGACGACCGACGGTGTCAAGACTCGATGGTTAGGCAATATTCCCGTCGACGGTAGAATGACGAAGGAGGAACGCAAGAATACAACGGGAAATCCGTTTGCGAAGACACCAACGCGCACCTGCGCTAACACCGTGTGCCCACCATCTACCAAACGACGTCCGACCGATAATTTCATACGTGCGGTTCAAAGTCACCATCACTGGACGTGTAAGTGGGCGTCTTAACCAATGAGTCCTGAAACGTCGCAATCGAACGACGCACGGATGTCGGGGTGATCCGAAATATGCTGTCGCTATCCAACATGTGCTGGCGTCGCGCTTTCGTTTTTGTTCACTTTCTAGATGTAACTTATGTTGACGATCGAGAGCTGCTAGTTTTCGCTCCCCCTCCTCATACCGTCTTCGCATTTCGGCGTCGATCAGATTCTTGTCCCCGGTGCGTAAAATTCTCTCGAAGTCGCCATCCTCTTGCTCGCGCTCCCATTCATCGTGGCCGGCCTTCCAGTCCTTCCACCGCTCCCAGTCACTTAGGGATACATCCGCAGGTCCGCCTCGTCGCCCTCGCTGATAATCATGCTCAGACATTAGTGTTCCTTAATAGCGATGCCGAACGTCGGAGTTGAAGCGGCGACGCGAATTCAATCAAGCATCGCCCGACGAATCAAGTTGAGAAACACGCTCCCGCCGCTCGCGTCCAACGATTTTATGCGCCGGCGTCGTTGGGAGGTTCCTCAACCAAGCCACGCTCCGTGAGATAAGCCATAAGATCTGGACGGAGCGCGATGCCACCATCTTCAAACGCAACACCCAAGACAACTGTAACGAGGCGCAATGCTACGCTGTTCGAGCGTCCGCCGCCAATTGTTCGTGGGGCTGCGACAAGAAATGGAGATATCTTCGCCGCAACTCGCGCAAGGTGTCGAACGCGCGTTTGGTTTCGGCGTCGATTCGTTGAAAGGATAACAATACCTGAGTGCGCCGCTCTTGGCCGAGCCGCTCGAAGGTACTACCAAAGAGTGTTCGTTCACCAGCTTCGTCTAGCGGGTTGTTCTGTAGCGTTACGTTTGAGATTTCCCACAGAAGAAGCGCAACCATTTCGCCCACCATACCGCAAAGTGCGATACAGGAGAGGTAACTGCCGAGCCCATAACTACCCTTAGCGTGACGAAGGGGCCAGACAAGTTTTTCAAGAATCGTGGGCTCTGCGGGAGCCACGGGAATCGGATCATTTAGGGCAGCGATCTCCTGATATCGTTGACAGAAAGCGTCAACGGTCCCGTCGAGTTGCGGTGAGGACAAGAAGTGGAGAATGTTTTCCGCAGTTGGATTACCCTGTTCGAGAACGTTCATCTCCAGCTCAGGGAGTTTCAATGGATTGACCCATGCTCTGAACAAAGGCATGTTAGAAATCCTCTCTTAGGCGCATAGCGTTTGAGTTGACGCGGCGGCACGAATCAAAACAGCCTGCGCCTCACCAAGTTAGTTACGGAACACGCTCCCGCCACACTCGCGGCCAACGATTTGTTGGGTGTATGCGCAGGTGTTAATTCTGAACTACGAATTCTTTCGGTACAAAACAATTGCACAGAACGTCCTGCACTTAGCTTGATAACTGAACTGGAATGACTCTGATGTTCGCGTTTAGAAGTGCTAGACGAGAAACATCAGGCTTCAGTTTAGCTAAGAGCCGTTCATTGCCTACTGCTACGAAGATGACCGGCTGGTCAAGCGATAATAGCTGTGAGATCTTGTGCAAGAAACTCGTGTGGGTGCGTACGTGCCAGAGGTCAATACCCATCTGCTCCTGCCTACCGTCAGGATCAACCCAGGATAAAAGGAAGTCCATCTCGTGCGAGACTTCGGCTCGCGATACACGGACGTTACGCAGCATAGACACGCCCATCAACCTGGAATCCGTCTCAATGGCTTCCTTCAGGTATTCAGCGAACTCGTTCTCCTCAATGATCCAAGAAGTGGCCCCTTGAGGTCGCCAATTAGAAATATGCTGAAGGAGACGGTGCTCCCGGCCTTCTTCTCCGGTTTCTTGGTAGAAGGTTTCGATATCAACTCGGATCAACCGGGCGCTTGCTACATTTAGCATCTTTGCGAGAATCCCAAACTCTTGGAGCTCGACAAGGATATTGTACCCGCTGGCGGAACTGCGAAACCGCATAATCACGCTGCCCCGTCTAGTACCAATTAATTGCGCATCTGGCACTAATCGCTTAATGGAAGTAGACAGAGCTTTCTCATCGTTGGGCAGGTCTGGTGTGCCGCTCAGTCTAACCTCCCAAGTTACGACCTCCTCCGTCTCTCCTGTCGCGGCAACATCAAAGAGAATCTCTGTTAAGAGAAGCTGATCATTTGGAGATAGGTTGGTCTTAAGGCCACGACCACCCCTTCGAACGGAAACACGATCAAACAATTTCTTAAACTCCGGCCCGTCAGAACGCCTGTCGCGTAAAATGGAAAACATTAATTCTAACCCCAGTCTGGTGTCGTACCACTCACCATCCACCGCATCTGTGTTCAGTTGCGCAGCAGCTCGCAGCAAAGCCTTCGGCATCGGGTCGACTCCCCGAAACTCGCCTAACCCGCCTGTTCCGTTCGCGGCAATCGCAAGGTACCCATTGCGGATCTTCTGCACATACTCTAGGGCCTGCCGATACTCATCTTTCATCGTGCGAGTGCCCGCTAGCGGTATTCCCAATGTCTCTTCCCGTGCCAGCAAGTCATAGAAGAAATTCTTGGTGAAAAAACTCCGGGCTCCGCTCTTGTGAATGTTGGCGTGCAACTCGAAGTCGGTTATTGTGACAATACTAACCCCTGGCTCGGTACAAGTTACTCGCGAGAGTGTACGAATCATATCTAGTTCCAGGTTCGCCTTATGCACATGAAGGGTCTTGAATGCATAGAATCGCTTGAGGGCGGTACTAGGCCCCGAAAGCAAACAAGCGATATCGAGGTCGCTGTACTCGCGGTCGAACTGCTCACCGCTCTTGTAGATAGCGCTTCCAAACAAAAAGAGTCGACATGGCAAGTCGGCTACAACCTTTGCAGCCCATGCTTCGCACATGCGAATTGCGTCGTTAGCCTCGGCGGTCCATTCGTTCATAAACGATTCTCAAGAGCAGGACGGTAGAAGTGTCGCAAATATCTACGATCACAACCAACGTAAAGCCTTGCGGCCCTAAGAGCGCGTGGTCTAAGTCCGCTCTGGGGCGTTATACCTCCGAGAGAACGGCACTGCAAGATTTATCGACCTTAGGAAAGTCGCGCAATAGTGAGCTCGATCTCTATACATGAAGTGGCGATTTTCCCGCCTTCGGCTGAAAAGTGATGGGCGCAAGGCTGCTGAAGCCGACAAACCCGACAGGAATCTGTCGGGTTTGTCGTTTTAAGGTGGATTGAGCCTTATCTCTCAACTGAAGTTTCGTTTACGGGTCAGTAGTCGTCCGGTAAAAGGATCGTCGTGGCGCTACGATCGTTTTCGGTGATGATCCAAAGCTTCTGGCCTTTGGCAGTGCGATAAGCGCTCAACAGACGAAAGCCTTCCCTTAGTGAAAATTCATTCTCTCCCAAGGCTTCGTCCGATAGCTCGCCCCAATCGCAAGACATATGACGCCGCAAGAATTCCAGCGCAGTCTGTCCAGCGATCATGAGTGCCTCTTCTGCTCTGGGCGTGATGTAGGTTTGTCCAAGGGCAAAACGCCTGACGCTAGGTCGTTCGCTCGCGTTAGAGTTCGGCTGCATCGTTTTTTCTCCTGTGACTATTTAAAAGTGGGCTTGGTGGGTCAGGCAGCGTTCGCGCGCTGACCTGACCCTTTTTCTTCGCGGCGGTAGCTTAGTTCGCGTACTCGGCAGATCGTTCTTTCGTCGGTCGTCCCGCGCGAAGGATTTGATCGGCTGCACGGAAAATCTTTTGCGCGCTCTTTTCTGGAATCGCGTCGGCGTCATATCCGACTCCCTGATATAGCCAGTTTTGGATATAGCCTCTGCAATAGTCCGCACCTTCAAGGTTCAATGCTTCGCAGCACAACAAAGCGACTGATTCCGCTTCGACTTCGCGAAGGTTTCTCGGCGTCTGTTCTGTGTCGGTGAAATCGCCTTCGGACGTGTGCAAAAGCACGTGGGCCATTTCGTGAAAGAGTGTCTTGTGCGGAAGTTGCGCTACTGGATTGATCGCGATCTGACTGCCACGCGCGAACCCCTGACAGTTTCCGTCCGTCTTGTCGAAGGTGATCCGCTCAATGCAAAGCGTCTTCAACGCTAGCTCGGCGTCCCACTCCGGGATCGTCACTGGCCCAAGCTCGCTACCGTGGGTCTGACTGACTACAAACCATCGGGCACGGTGAACAAAGGTCGTATAGGTCTGTTCTTCGCTCGATGCGTCGGTGGTTTTTGATTCATCGTCGCGGCGCTTGCGGGTTATTGGCATGCAAAGCGTCAAAGCCTTTTCGCCACGTTTGACGATTCGGCCTAAGATCTGCCACTTGGGATACGTATTGATTGGCCCTGGCTGTATGCCGCGCAATTGGCATTGAATGAGCGCGAGGATTTGATTTCCTACGCTGTAATTCCAGAACGCGCTATACGCCTTCATGATGGTTCCGGGTTCGTTGACGGCCTCAACAAGTAAGGCTGACCACTTCGGAACGTTCGCTGATTGTCCTTGTCCTTCGTTCTGCATTGTCGTTTCTCCTTCTTTGGTTTTGTGCTTTTGAGAAGGTGTTTCCCCCTCGCAGCGAAGAAGATCGAAACGACTGGGCGCTCATTCGCATCACCCGCAGGGGCGGAACGAAGTGGAGCACTCGGAGCGAAACATAGAGTTGTGCGAATGGGCTGTCGTGAAGAATCGAAGCGAAGAGGGGGACAAACAAATTCAAGGCTTTTCAAGTCGAATCGAATGTAATGTAATGAGGGCGAGGTGCTACCAGCGGCTAGTCTTCTTTAATCGCTTTTGGCATACACTCGCGCGGCGGAAAATGCACTCACTCATTTGAGGTAGCGAAGAATCACGGAGTTATGAAATGAGGGCTGGAAAGGGAACAGGGAATATCTCAATCGAGGCAGCGGTGATTTCGGTATGGATCACAATGCTCGGTCAAACCCAATCTCCATTGATATCACTCTTCCTCAGCGTGCTTGCTGGGCGTACTCCGCAGATGCCGAATCGAGACGCTGTCCTGGCTCAGATTGAACCGTCCCTGAAACAGGCTGTGCAACTTGTCTGTGCAATAGAGGTTTTCAAAGGCTTTCTAGGGAATCGAAACGCGAAAAATGCCGTGGCCTTCCTTTATATAGCATTTCGTTTCATGAAATTCGCTGGGCAATCGCCCACACGAAGGCAAAGCATTGAACTCTGGAATGCGGTGTGGGAGAAAGCACGACAATTTCCGTTGGTTGCCGAGGAATGGGAGAACCAAAGGGCCCAAGGCGATCTTGATGGATGGAAAGTTGAGGTGCAAGAGGCCGCTCGGCGTCAGCTTCGAACACTTAAGAGTCAATTGCCCAGGATTGAGAGAAATAGTTTGGCAGTTTATTCCAAGGTATTCGAACGGTTATTTGGAGATCGTCCATCCTCTGACGATTAGGGTTCTTCCGGGCCAAAATTTAGCTTATTCGGCTCTTTTCAAGTCCATCATTCAAAATAACAATAGAATTGCGAATAATTATGAGTCACGGGAGGTTTACTCAATGTTGTGGCAAGACGTTCAAAGACCGGTTTATCAGGACTTCGAGTTGTTAGGTTCAGGCGCTACTGGCGAAGTCTTTAAAGCGTGTCGGCTAAGTGATGGTTTGACGGTAGCGAAAAAGTATTCGCGCTTCTTCGACATTAGCGCGTTGCATGACTTTCAACGGGAAGCGTGGAACCAACAACGAGTCAACAGCCCGTTTGTCGTTAACATAATTGACTTTGATTTCCGATCGCAGCCGCCCTTCTTAGTCCTAGAATATTGCGATCTTGGTTCTGCTAGAGAGGCACTCGCGAACGTGTACTTCCAACCGGATAAGATCGCTGCGCTGTTAAGCCATGCAGCCGCCGGTATCGAGGCTATTCAATCACTCGGAGGCGTTCATAGAGATATCAAACCCGACAACCTCTTGGTTAAGACAGACCAGAATGGTAACTGGGTTATGAAGGTTAATGACTTCGGTATCGCGCGTCTGCCTCAGGGAATTGCCGGAGCATTTCTAACTAGGACACCGGCCGGAACACCCGGCTATGCCGCACCGGAGATTTTGAGGGGCGCTCCACCGACAAAGGCCTCCGACATTTTCTCTTTTGGTGTGACGATCCATGAACTATTCACGAACTTTAGGCCTGCACCGGGATCTAAGATTCTGACTTGCCCTGGGATATTACGTCCGCTGGTCCAACGAATGATTGATATAAACCCGCTGAATCGACCACATATCGGTAAAGTTCGCAAGGAGTTAATTTTCGCAAGCGAAGCACTGAAATGTCAGAGACAGGGGATAATGCTGCTAGGTGGCATCGTACTTGTCTCAGTGGTGGTCGCGCTAATATCAAAGGAGGGATGAGTCTTTGAGTTCGACGCCAAGTTGTTAGGCGTTAAATGAGTCACACCATCCTCACAACGGGTGTGGCGTCTGAAAAGCCGGAGAGTTAGCCGCGGCAGAAACATAAATGACACGGCCTTACGCGAGAACTTTGGCATACCACAAACTTCATCCCGAGGTTTCACTGGAGCGCTATGTTCGGGCAAAAGTGCTCGAGACAGCAGATCGAGCGCTGGCGCGGAAGCGGATTTATCTAGATACACGTTACTGGGTCGCATTGCGTGATGTTCAACTGCAGCGAGCGCGCAATGCCATCGATAAAGAGCTACTGGATACTCTAATTCAACTCGTTCGGGACGGTAAGGCTATCTGTCCGATCAATGCCAACCTTTTTGCTGAGCTCTTAAAGCAACGAGATGAAAAGACGCGGTTGGCTACCGCCCAAGTGATCGATGAACTGTCGCTAGGGATAGGAATACAGTCTGAGGATGAACGCGTCGGCACCGAAATCATGCACTTTCTGCAACGAAGTTTGCGCGGACAAGATGCTTTGGAGCCGTTAGAGCGTCTGGTGTGGACATCGGTGTCTTATCTGCTTGGTTATACTTTTCCAACCATAGGCATACTTCCTGAAGGAGAAATGTTGGCCTTGCAGAAGTCATACACAGATGATTTTTGGAATATTCCTTTTTCTGAACAGATTTCAATGCTTGGAGATGCTCCAGTGCAATTCGATGGTAGATGGGACCGCATAGCTGAGAACATCAACCGAGAGACAGAAAAATACGGGGGCAATCCAAAATCGTTCAAGCAAGTTCACGTGGACGAATTCGTTGGTTTCTTAGATGCGTTTATACCGGCAATGAGGCAAATGATTGGTCGAGTAACCGCTCAAGGGATGGGACTTCCTGTGTCGGAGGAAGGTCGATTGGCGTCAGAGGAGGACGCGCGTATTCTTTTACGAATTCTGCGGGAAGCATTCAGGAAAAACAAATTAGGAACGCAATTGCCTTCTGTAGTGATCAAGTCAGGCCTTTACGCAGCCATTCGTTGGAATCGAGGAAGGCAATACAAAGGAAACGATCTGCATGACTTCGGCCATGCGAGCGCCGCTTTGTTCTATTGTGACTATTTCGCGACCGACTCCGGTCTGCGTCACCTAGTCAATGATGACCTTAGATACGATCAAAAGTATGCCGTAACTGTCGTGGACAATGCTTCGGCTTTGCTTCGGGAGATAAGACAGCTTTTGAATTAAGGAAACAGGGACTCGGTGTACTGCCCACGCTCGGTCGCAACCAATAAAGCACTCGCAAAAAGTGAAAAGTTGTGCGGATGGGCTAGTACTTTACAGAAAATCAACTCACCATTGACTGTTAGATTTAGAGCCGCTCATGCCATGCAACGCGAACCTCAGGCAGCGGGTCGGTTTCCGCGACCGCTTTCCACTTAGCGAGTATCTCAGGACGGAGTTGCGATTTATTTTCAAAAGCTCGGTGAAGGGATGCGGCCAAGTGCGCTGCAGCTGCGCGATAATTTGGTCTGTCTTCCACTCGAATGGTGACTTCGCGCTGATTGAGTTCGGCTCGCTGTTTCTCAGTTGGTAGCTCTGTGTCAGTCAAAAGATATTCAAGTCCGCGAGCCAGCAACTCAACAAAGGTATATGAGAGAGCATTTGGCATTTCGTCAACAATCAAAGACGTCTGCATTATCGCGGAAAGCAACGCCGGCTCACGCCTCAGCGCGATCTTATTACCCAATTCAATAAGCAAATCCGCAGGGGGTTCGGGCAGCGTCGAGTACGTGCTATACAGCACCCACCAATACACGGCAAAAATCGCATGACGTGATCTGCTTTCATCGCTTGAGCTAAGCGCGGTCCGTATGTGATTCACAAGTGCCAACAGTCGGTCCGCATCCACGAATAGTGTCATTGGCTGAGCAAGAAGAGTCGAATAACCTGAGGTCTCAATCTCCTGCACAACTGTTAAAACATCAGCGGTACACGCGGACGCCGAAGTCAGATTAGGTAATACAACTTTACCTAACATCACTAGCAGCTGATGAATCGAATCTGCATGCCGATCTTTGAGATCGACAATTCCCCTCTGCCGATCCTTTTCAATTATCGCCTTTTCGTTCTCCCACCATTCTCGCGCTTTAGCGAATAAGGATATGGCTTGATTTTCAGACCACTTAAACAAAGTGCCCGAGCCTTTGGATAGCGCGCGAGGTGAGGCGGTCGCGCCAATCAGCTCTTCAAAATAATGAGAATCGTTAGATGAGAGACTCAACAGTCTTTGTTGTAGCTCACTTCGGTAATTCTCAGCGACGTTGGGAGGTGGGAATCTCATCAATACCCAGAGATACATGTTTCGATTCGCCGGCAAACCATTTTCATCCAAACGTGACCACAACGCTTCGCTGAAACGGATGGTTTCATCCTGTGTCAACATGCGTATTTCATCGACAAACAACAAGCGGTGAATTGCCCTTTCGCGAGCGACCTCTTTGGCGTGCTTTACCAGGTCTATGAGATGGCTAATGGGTGCGGCCCAGCTTGAACGATCAAACTGATCATATGGAGTTCGGCTCTTTGGCCATTCCAGTTTATGAAAAGGATCTCGAACGAGATCGGGGTTACTGGATTCATGTCCGGGTTCGGTTGCTACCGGCAGGGCCAACAGAACCCCTAGCTTCTCCAACAATTTCCCTCGCGGAAGGGCGAAGGTAATCCTCTCTAGCAGCAAGTCGGTCGTTTTACGGTGTACGTATGAATTCTGCCGAAATGTCGAGGAGTTATACATGTCGATGGCAAAACTGAATAGCGATCCTAAGTCTTGCTCTGAAAGGCGGAAACAAAGCCTTGAAACCAGTTCAGAGAATGTCTCGAGGTTCTGAGCAAGAAACGTCTCGCCTTGAAATACTTGTCGCGGATCAGCGGCCACTGCATTCACTGACTCTTTCATTGCTTTGGTTAACAACCCGGCGAACTTGTTAACTTCATCCTCGGTCAAGGTGGCTACGCGCACCCGATCAAACCATTCAGCTAGTATCTTATCTTCGTCTGATCGAACCATGGTGCTGAGAGCCCACATGGGGAAGAATGGGAACATCAGTCGAGCTGTGATGGCGCCTTCCTCGCTCGCCATGTGAAGCGATCCAACGCGCATTGGCAGTGCGCCGTCTTCAAAGAGTCGCAGGTAACTGAAAGCATCGCTTATCCTAGAAAGGAGCGATGGGCCAGACCAAATGTGTGTGGTGTGACTCATGGGATCGAAATTGGTCGTCTCATTTCGACCGGTACGTGAGTCGTTTGCAATGATTTGGATTTCAGACTGTAAGTTATTTCGCTCGAACCAAGGATCGATTTCATAGGCCTTCAACTCGTCCCACCGTTGTTGCAGTCTTTGCGACGCATTCCTTTTCCTTGGGCGGTCGAGCGTAAATAACAGAAGCATTAGCCAGGCCTCTTGCGATAACAGTGTGTGGTCAGTTACGTACGGCTGCATAGCCGCGCGCACATCGGTGAGCAGCAGCTCCGCGATTGAGCTAGCTTCTTCTGCTTTTCCAAGCTCAGCTAATAACGCTGCGCGCTTAGCTTCCCAAAAACCGGACTGCTGACGAGGCCATTCATCGAGAAGTTTTAAGGCAGCGGTTTGATTAAATTGAAAAAA
>Ga0209474_10005604_pt1 | contig 10669 bp, 8 predicted proteins | sample GraSoiAngelo_145_FD_185902 | JGI IMG/M metagenome (GOLD analysis project Ga0209474, IMG submission 185902) | Grasslands soil microbial communities from the Angelo Coastal Reserve, California, USA - 14_1009_05_20cm (SPAdes) (version 2) | ecosystem: Environmental > Terrestrial > Soil > Grasslands ... | reverse complement strand
CGTCTCGGCCGCGTGGGCGTTGGTGCAGTACCCGAGGTGCGCCCCGCTGGCCAGACGCATCAGGCGCGCGGTCCGCGCAGGATCGAGTTGCCCTCGAAGAGCTGGGCCGGCGACACCGGCGTGTCCAGCTCGCGGAGGTCCAGCCGTCCGCTCTTGGCGAAGAACGAGACCGGGTTGTGCCAGACCACCTTCTCGATCTCGTGCTCGGCCATGCCCTTCTGACGCATGAGGTTCACGGTCTTGGGGATCTTCAGGGGATCGCTCTTGCCCCAGTCGGCCGCGCTGTTGATGACCATGCGGTCGGTGCCCCACGTCCTCAAGATCTCCACCATCCGCGGCTCGTCCATCTTGGTATCCGGGTAGATCGAGAACCCCATGGTGCAGCCGGTGTCGATCACCAGTGGCACCGTCTGCTCGGTGTTGTGATCGATCAGCACGCGCTCGGGAGGGAAGTTCACCTCGCGCATGATGGCCAGCGTCCGCTCGACGCCGCGTACCTTGTCGCGATGCGGCGTATGGACCAGTGCCGGCAGGTCGTGAGCGCGCGCCAGCTCGAGCTGGGCGGCCAGGAAGCGCTCCTCGCGGGGCGTGATGTCGTCGAAGCCGATCTCCCCCACGCCGAGCACGCCGTCCTTCTCGAGGTAGCGCGGCAGCAGGGCCAGGACGCCCTCGTTGAGGCGGTCGTCGTTGGCTTCCTTGGGATTGAGCGACAGCGTGCAGTAGTGGCGGATTCCGAACTGCTCGGCCCGGAAGCGCTCCCAGCCGATGATGGCGTCGAAGTAGTCCACGAAGGAGCCGACCGAGGTACGCGGCTGGCCCAGCCAGAAGGCGGGCTCCAGCACCCCGACGATGCCGGCCAGCGCCATTTGCTCGTAGTCGTCCGTGACACGGGACAACATGTGGGCGTGGGGCTCGAAGATCCTCATGAGGGCCTCCTATCGGCTCAGGCCAGGGCGCGCTCGAGGAGGCGCCGGACCGTGGGGTCGTTCTCGCGAGCGAGCCGGTCGTCCAGGAACGGGTGCGTGCGCGGGTCGCCGATGCGGCGGAGTCCCTGCGCGGCCGCCGCGCGATGAGCTTCCGCCGGATGTTCCAGGTACCCGCAGAGCTTCCCGGCCAGGCCGGGCGTCGGGTGGAGGGCGGCGACCGGCCAGATGTCCGGCGGTACCGATCGCCCCGCGACTTCCCGCTCGGTGACGTACGAGAGCAGCATGCGCGACAGCTCCCCGTCGGCCCGCGCCTCGACGCCGGGCAGTCGCGCGATCGAGACGCCGACGAACGCGGCCTTCAGCACGGCGTGACGGAACTCGTCGTCCGGCAGGAAGCGGCACGCGTAGGGGTTGTCGGCGAGCGCCGCCTCGAACAGCTCCACCGCGCTCGACCGGACCGCGTCGCGCACGGCGTCGATCGCGCCCGGTGTGCGACCGAGCACGGCGAGCCCGCGCAGCGCGCCGCAGCGCTCGCGGAGATCGCCGGCGAAGTAGATCTCGCGGGCCAGCGCCTCGGCGTCCCCGGCGAACGCGCACAGCAGCGTGACACGACCGGCGTCGTCGAGGCGCCACGCGCGCAGCGGCACCTCGATGTCCGCGTCGCGCGGGACGAGCGCCGACCGCGAGCCGAGCGGCTCGCGTCCGATCCGGCGCCCCATGGCGGGAAATGCCGTCAGGATCGCCTCGGGCTCGCCGCGCGCGGCGGCGGCGATGCCCGTCTCCAGCCACTCGCGCGCGGGAGGCGGAATCCGCCGCGCGAGCTCGTCACGCAGGGCGGCCAGCGGCTCCGGCGCCAGCGCGCGGACGAGCGTGCGACACTGCCGCGACAGGGCCTCCGTGTCGACGCCGCTCGAGACGCGCGCCCGGGCCGAGACGACCACCGCCCCGATCTCGTCCTCGCCGAGGAGCAGCGGCACGGTCAGCGTGGTCTGGTCGGTCTCGACCTCGGTCAGCGGCTCGGCCGTGGCGGCACCGTTGGCCCACGCGATCTCGCCCGGCCACGGCGCCCCACTGGCGGCGCGCTGGCCGAGGGCGGCCGCGAGGAGCAGCACGGCCCGCTCGGGGTCCTTCAAGTAGACGGCGGCGCCGGTGGCGCCCGGCGTGTCGATCGCCTTCTCGAGGGCGTGATCGAACAGGCTCCGGGGAGTCGCCACCGTCACGCGGTCTCCCGCTCGGCGGCCGTGAGATGGGCGAGCGCGGCCCTCGCCACCTCGGGGGCACGATGACTGTCGCGACTCAGCTCGACGCCGACCAATCCGCCGTACTCGACGTCGCGAAGGGCGGCCAGGATCGGGCCATAGCGCATCTCGCCGAGCCCGAAGGCGAGATGCTCGTGAATCGGTCGGCGCATGTCCTCGGCGTGGACGTTGACGAGCATCGGGGCGACGCGGTGGACGACCTTCTCGGGCGCATCGACCTCGGTGAGCAGGCAATGACCCAGGTCGAGCGTCAGCCCCAGCGCCGGTGAGTCGACCGCGGCACGCAGGTCGAGGAAATCCCCGACGCTTTCCACGAGCATGCCCGGCTCCGGCTCGAACCCGAGGGCCACGCCGATGGTCTCCGCGCGGCGCGCGATCGCCTCCACGCCCTCCACGAGACGCTGCCGGAGGACATCGGGCGCGGCCGTGGGCGGGACCCCGCTCCACAGCGAGACGACACCGGCGCCGAGGTCTCGCGCGATGACCAGGGCCCGCTCCAGGAACTCGTGCCGCCGGCGACGGCCGTCGGCGTCGCCGGTCAGCAGCGTGGGCTCGTGCTTGCGCCTCGGGTCGAGGAGGAACCGCGCGCCCGTCTCGACCACCAGCGACAGTCGCAGCGTCTGGGTCAGGCGGGCCACGCGCCCGACTTCGGTGGCCAGATCGCCGGAGAACGGATCGAGATGCGCGTGGTCCAGCGTGAGGGCGCAGCCCTCGTAGCCCAGATCGGCCATGACGCGCAAGGCATCATCGAGCCGGTGGTGGGCGAAGCCGTTCGTGTTGTAGCCGTAGCGGAACGAACGGCTCATGCGCTGGCAAACCGGCGTCCGAGGACGTAGGCGGGAATGAAGAGGGCCGCCACCAGCGTACCGGCCACCAGGCCGCGCGCCGCGCCGGTGAAGGCCGCGTCGACCAGGATGATGCCGAGCACGGTGGCCTTGATGACGCCGATGATCCGCCGGGGCGCCGGCTCGGCGATCGCCGCCCGTAGCGGCGGCCAGATCCAGAGCACGAGCAGGGCGAGGAACACGACGCCGACGGCGCCCCGCGCTCCCCATCCCAGGACGAAGAGCGCGACCGCCGCCGCCAGCAGCACGGCGAAGGCCGCGGTGGCGCCGCGGACGAGGGTGACGGGCGCGGTCATGACCTCGAACCGACTGACCACCGTCAGCACCAGGACGTACGCGAACACGATGGCCGCCGCCCCCACCGCGGACCACGCCAGCGCGCCGAGCGCGATGCCCACGCCGACGTTCAGGGCGCGGCACGATGCCATCACCGGCGGGCCGGCGGCGGTCCCCTTGGCCACCGCATCGTAGAGCACGATGGCGCCCACCAGCAGCAGCGCCGCCACGAACGGCCGGAGGCCGGAGGTGGCCGCCAGGCCGACGCTGAGCCCGAGCAGGACGGCGGCCACCCCGAACGCGAACGGCCGGGAAACCCGTCCCGAGGGAATGGGACGCTCGGGGCGCTCGCGCGCGTCGAGGGGCGCGTCGCAGGCGTCGTTGAGGGCCATCCCGCCCGCGTAGGCGCAGGCCGACGCCAGGAGCAGGACCGCGTGGGACGACGCGAGAGCGGCGCCGCTGACCGCCATCCCCATCGCCACGTCCGACGGCGCCGTGAAGACATTGGGGAGACGGATCAACTGCAGGATGCTGGTCAGGAACCCTTTACGTGTCGGCACAGGAGTGCGTGCTGCTCGGCCAGATCGTGGACCTCGCAGCTCACCGGCGATTTGAAGAAGAACGCCAGGTGCCCGAGTCCGCCGCGCTCGCCGCGCGAGGCGGCCAGATCGACCAGGCGCACCAGATCGAGCACGAGCGGGGCGGCCAGCGCGGAGTCCGCGCCCTGCCACGTGAACTGCAGCGTCATCGGCGTCTTCAGGAAGCCCTCGAACTGGATGAAGTCCCAGGCGGTTTTCCAGTCGCCGAACGTGGGCACGTAGTCGATGCGCACGAGGGTGTGGGGCTCGTAGCCGAGGATGGACGGCACCACCTTGCCCTTGGACTCGGTCTTCGACGCCGCCGTGACGGGATCGGACAGCGCCAGCCCGTCGGCGTTGCCCAGCACGTTGAACCCGACCCAGCTGCGGACCTGGAGGGCGCGCATGCGGAACATGGGGGCCAGCACGCTCTTCAGCAGCGTCTCGCCGGTCTTGCCATCACGGCCGGCGTGCGGTACACCGCGGGCCTGCGCGAGCGCCTCGAGGGCTGCGAGCGAGGCGCCGACCGAGGGGGTGAAGTTGACGTACGGCATCCCCATGTCGATCGCCGCGTACGCGTAGAGCGCGCTGATCGGCAGACGCGCGTCGGCGACGTCCAGGGCGCGCTCGAATCCGGCAAGATCGAGTCCGACGAGATCGGACGGAGGCAGCGGCTCGGTGGTCGCCAGGTTGACGACGATCACCCGCCGCGCTCCGGACGAGGTCCGGAACTCGGCGAGATCACGCTGGACGGCGCGGACGAACTGGCGCGGCGACTGGCCCGCGACGATGGTGGGCGCGAGCCGCACATGCTGCTCGCTGGTGGCCAGCTCGTTTTCCAGCAGGCGGACCAGGTCGGGCGCGAGGGGCCCGACGTCGCGGCAGAGCGCGTGCGCCGCCTTGACCAGCGGTGTGTCGAGGACATCGTGGCCGCCGAAGACGAGCGCGTCGAGCGCAGCCAGTCCGGATGCGTGGAACGGGTCGCTCTCGGTGACGAGTCCGACGGAGCCTGTGTGACCACGCTTGAGCGCGAGGGCGCCGACGATGGTCGTGGTGGCCACGGCACCACGCGCGCCAATGAGCCACACACCGAGTGGTTCGTCGACGGATCGCCGCTGATCGGCCGTCATGCCAGGATCTCCACCGTGCGCTGGTCGAGAGTCGCGCGAGTCACACCACTCATCGTCGCGCCGACCTCCCCAACGGGCGGCTCATCTTAGGACTCCGACCAGGGGATGTCAAGGCAGCCACCGTGCGCCGCGCACTTGCTTCGACCGGCGACGTCGCCATATATTCGGTGCCGCACCGGCGACCGAGCGGCACGTCGCGTCAACGAAGGGCGACGAACACATGGTGTGGTCATACAGAGCTCTCCTCGGGCTGGCGTTCCTCGCGCCGATGCTGCTGGCTGCCCAGGCGGTGACCGCTCAGAACAGTGCCACCACCGGCAACACGTCGAACGGCCGGGAGATCTTCCTCCGCTACTGCTCGGGCTGCCACGGCGAAGACGGTCGCGGTGAGGCGAAGACCTTCCGGCCCAACGTCGGCAACCTCGCCGTCAAGCCGCTCATGGACGAGCTCTCCGACGAGTATCTCTTCACCGTCATCAAGAAGGGAGGCGCAGCCGTCGGCAAGAACGCCGCCATGCCCGCCTGGAGCGCGCAGCTCGGCGACGACGACATCCGCGACGTCGTGGCCTTTGTCCGCACGCTTGCCCGACGCTGACCGGCCAGGCCGATGACGACGGTCCCTCGTAGCGCTCGCGGCCCCAAACCGAACGATCGAGGAGGAACATCGATGAAGATTCTCAGGATTGCCGGAACGGCCGTCGCCGTCGTGCTGCTGTCGGCGACGCTGGCATCGAACGCGGGGACGGGCAAGTCGGGGGGGTGGGTGCCCCGCACGGCCGTCAGTCCGGACCCCAGCAAGCTCACGGTCCCCAAGGGGTACAAGGCCGAGGTCTTCGTGGCCGGACTCGATACCCCGAGCTCGGCCGCCGTCGACAAGGAAGGCAACGTGTGGGTCGCCATCTCGGGCAACCTCTTCGGACCATTCGAGTACGAGTACAACGGTCAGCGGATCAAGAACCCGGTCTCCGGACCCCACGTCAAGGTGTTCGACAAGGACGGCAAGCACCTCAAGGACATCGGCGTCGGCAAGTTCGGATTTGTGATGAACGCCATTGGCTACTGCCCGGAGAACAACAAGGTCTACGTTCCCGAGTACTCGAAGCACATCTGGGAGATCAGCGGTGTCAACGGGGAGCTGAGGAAGATCATCACCGACCTCCCGATCGGCGATCACCAGATCGGCGGCATCACGTGCAAGGACGGCTACATCTACTGGGGTCAGGGATTCCCGAGCAACAGCGGGTTCGCCGACCCGGACAATCACGGCTGGACCGCCGAGATCGACCCGTTCTGGCAGAAGCACGGCGACCCGGCGCTGCCGAAGACGGCGCGCGATCCGGTCTGCCGTGACATCGTCCACACCGGGCTGAACGTCCTGTCGTCCGACGGGCGCCTCACCGGCGCGCTGATGCCCGCCGGCGTGCCGGCCAAGCCGGGCATGGTCATCAAGGCCCAGGTGCCCTGCGGCGGGTCGGTCATGCGCGTGAAGATCGACAAGCAGGGCGGGAACGGGATGTACAAGCACGAGGACATGGAAGTCTACGCGATGGGTTTCCGGAACCAGTCCGGCATCAGGTTCGGTCCGAAGGGCAGCCGCTTCGAGACGGCTCTGGCCGTCAGCGACAACGGCGTGAACGACCTCGGACACCGGCGCATCGCCAATGGCGCCGAGAAGCTCTGGATCGTGACCGAGAAGGGCCAGGACGGCGGCTTCCCCGACAAGGAAGGCATGGGCTTCGTCACCAACAAGCGCTTCTCGCTGAAACCGTACAACGGCTCCAAGATCGACTCGCCCTACCCGCGCCTCTATATCGGCGACAAGCCGTGGGTGCCCGAGATGCCGCCGTATCGTTTCCCGCCGCACGTGGAGGGCATCCGCGGCGTGCCGCTCATCGTCGCCAATCCGAACCCCAACGGCTACATCAACCCGGTCCTCGAGTGGGACACCAACAATCCGATGGACGGCATCGCCTGGGGTGACGAGCGCTTCGGCGCCAAGGACACGATCTTCGCGGCGATCTTCGGCATCATCGACAACGGGCCGGAGAGTCTGGTGCCGACGTGGCCGGCCATCGTCCGAATCGACTTCCTGCAGCCGGCCGGCGTCAAGTGGTCCTATTTCATGCGCAACCGCGATCCGGGGCCGAACGCCTACCAGAAGCCCGAGAACCGGGGCGGCCTGGAGCGGACGAACGACGTGGTCTTCGCGAACGACGGCAAGACCATGTACGTGGTGGATTATGGCGAGCTCTACATCGACTACTCGATGCCCTCGCCCTTCTTCACCACTCCACGCTCAGGGGTGATCTGGAAGGTCACCTACACCGGACAATAGCCGGCGCCCGATGGGCCGCTCGGGGACGGGGAGAGCACCGTCCGTCTCCTGAGCGGCCCACCTCGCGCGCGGCAGAGAGCAGTCTTGACTTTCGAGGGCGCGCCCGCTTGACATGACGTGCGACTCGCCGCCAGAATCGCGGCCAGTGGACACGCCGAGGCGCGTGCATTCCGGATGGCCACGCCGCGCATTATTGCGGACCGCCCTCGGCGCCGGCATCTTTCTGTGCGCGCCTCGGCCTGCTGCCGCTCAGGCCGGCGATCCCCGAACGCAGCGTCCTCTGGCCGGAGACCGCTTCGTGTTCGCCGGCGGAGCGCGCATCGGACAGGTCATCACCCTCGGCGATCTGCTGGTGGGCCAGCCTCCTGTCATGGTCTATCCCATTGACCCCGGTAGCCGCATCGTCCGTGACGGCTCGCGTCTGAACCAGATCCTGCTCGTCCGGCTTTCCCCGGACGAGCTCGACGAAGACACGCGCGCCGGCTCGGCCGACGGCGTCCTGGGATATTCGGGTGTCTGCACGCACGCCGGCTGTGACGTGACGCTGTGGCAACCCGAGACGCGACGATTCCGCTGCCCATGCCACGAATCGGAGTTCGATCCGCGGGACAAAGGCCGCGTCGTTGGCGGTCCCGCGCCGCGCCGGCTCCCGCGGCTGCCGGTCAAGATCGTGGACGGCGTGGTCGTTGCCGGCGGAAGCTTCATCGGCCGGCCCGGCTTCCTGCCGGGCTGAACGGTGGCCGGCGCCACGTACCCTTCACCAAAAGTCGGAGGAGAACGACGATGACAAGCGCGAGAGCCCTCGTCGGAATCGGAAGCCTTCTGGTCGCGACGACGGTGCCGGCAACGCTGCTCGGCGGATGCACCACACAAGGCATGGGGACGGGCACCGCCACCATGACGCAACCGGCGCCGCGCGCGCGCACCACCACCGGCGCCGCCAGCTACGCAGCCGTGACCGACCAGCGGCTCGTGAATCCCGAGGCCGACAACTGGCTGATGTACCGGCGAACCTATGATGGCTGGGGCTACAGTCCGCTCGAGCAGATCAACACCGGCAACGTGAAGAACCTCGTGCCGCTGTGGACCTTTTCGACCGGCGTGGCCGAAGGTCACCAGGCGCCACCCATCGTCAACAACGGCATCATGTTCGTGAGCACGCCGCAAAACCAGGTGCTTGCCCTCGACGCCAAGACCGGCGAGCTCCTGTGGCGGTACAAGCGCGAGCTGCCCGAGGATCTCTTTCAACTCCACCCGACCAACCGCGGGGTGGGCCTCTATGAGGACAAGGTCTATCTGGCCACCCTCGACGCCCATGTCGTCGCCCTCGACGCGCGGACCGGTAAATTGCTCTGGGACCGGACGGTGGAGGACTACAAGAAGGGGTATTACATGACCCTGGCGCCCCTGGTGGCCAAGGGGAAAGTGATGGTCGGCGTCTCCGGCGGCGAGCTCGGCATCCGCGGCTTCGTCCAGGCGCTGGACGCCCGCACTGGCCAATCATCCTGGAAGACGTTCACCATCCCGGCGCCGGGCGAGCCGGGTTCCGAGACCTGGAAGGGTGACTCGTGGAAGACGGGCGGCGCGTCCGTCTGGATCACGGGCAGCTACGATCCCCAGCTCAACCTGACCTACTGGGGCACCGGCAACGGGGCCCAGTGGATGGGCGATCAACGTCCCGGCGACAACCTCTACTCGTCCTCGGTGATCGCGCTGGATGCCGACACCGGCAAGCTGCGCGCGTTTCACCAGTACCACTGGAACGACTCCTGGGACTGGGACGAGGTGTCGGCGCCGATCCTGATGGATGTCCAGCGCGGCGGGCGGACGATCAAGAGCCTGGTGCATCCGGGCCGCGACGGATACCTGTGGGTGCTGGAGCGGCGGGCCGACGCGATCGCCTTCGTCGATGGCAAGCCCTACGTCAAGCAGACGGTGTTCACGAAGCTCGACCCGCGCACCGGCCGCCCCGAGTACGACCAGACGAAGAAACCGGTCACGGGGAAGAAGATCCCCTTCTGTCCGTCGCTGTGGGGCGGGAAGGACTGGCCGCCGGCCGCCTACAACCCGAAGACCGGATATCTGTACATCCCGACCAACGAGAATCTCTGTGGATCGCTGTTGGGCACGGCGAAGCCCTACGAGGAGGGCAAGCTCTGGCTGGGCACCGAGATCAAGGACATCGGGATGGTCGTCGCGGACGGGGCGAACCACATCGGCGAGATCCAGGCCTGGGACATGAACACCGGCCAGAAGGTGTGGATGCGCACGTTCGAGTCACACAACTGGGGACCGGTGCTGACGACCGGCGGCGGCCTCGTCTTCGCCGGCGGGACCAACGACCGGTACTTCCGTGCCTTCGACGGGAAAACCGGCGAGCCCCTGTGGCAGTGGCGCACGAACTCCGGCATCACCGGTGTCCCGAGCTCCTTTGCTGTCGATGGCGTGCAGTACGTCGCGGTGCAATCCGGCTGGGGCGTCGATGCGCAACGGATGCAGGGGGCGCTCGACGACATTCGCGGGGCAAAGACGGATGTGCCCCAGGGCGGCGTGATCTGGGTGTTCGGCGTGAAGCGGTAACGGCCAGCCTCGGCCCGACGGGCACTCCGGCTCCTGCCGGAGTGCCCGTTGCGGGCGACTGGGACCTCCGGCGGGGAGGGCCCGGTCCCGTCGAGTGCGGCTATCAGAACCCGCGTCGCTTCATACACGCCATGTAAGCGTGCCTGAACGCCGGGTCGGCCTGGCCCGCCGCCGCCATACCACGAGACGAGTCGTCAGAGGCGGACGAAACAGTCCCGGTCGTCGGTGCCGGGCTCGGGGTGGCCGGAGGTTGGGTCGCCGGTGCCGCGCTCGGGCTCACCGGGGTACCAGGTTTCGTGCCGGTATCAGCTCCGGCCACCGATGACGGGCTCGGGGTCGACGGGGGTTCCGTCGTTGCTGCCGCGCTCGGGCTCACCGGGGTACCAGGCTTAGCAGCGGTATCGGCTCCCGTCGCCGGTGCCGCGCTCGGGCTCGCCGCTTGAGTGTGTGCCTCTCCGTTGCAGATGTCGAAATCAGCCTGCGCCGGCCCAGCAGCCTCGGCGAGGCTCCCGAAGGTCAGTAGACTCATGCTCACGAGGACGAGTATCTCGACCATCAAGCTCCGCATGATTCGCCTCCCTTTCCTGGACCCCACTCGCTGATGCCCCGCGGACATGCGCGCGCAAGTTCCAGGCCACCCAGACCCCTCCAATTTGGACGCGAGGCTGGCCAAGGAAGCGGACGCCGTCGGGGACGCCTCGAGTGAGACGCCCCGACGTCGTGGTTCAAGCGAGAAGCTT
>Ga0209474_10005596_pt1 | contig 10686 bp, 8 predicted proteins | sample GraSoiAngelo_145_FD_185902 | JGI IMG/M metagenome (GOLD analysis project Ga0209474, IMG submission 185902) | Grasslands soil microbial communities from the Angelo Coastal Reserve, California, USA - 14_1009_05_20cm (SPAdes) (version 2) | ecosystem: Environmental > Terrestrial > Soil > Grasslands ... | reverse complement strand
TTGAAGCCGTCCTCGCCGACCTTCTCGACATATTTCTTCGGTACGATCCAGCCCGCGCCGGTGGCGCTGCCGTAAAAGGTGAGGAAGTCGGGCCACGGCTGTTTGAACTTGAAGCGGACGTGCCGCGGATCAGGGGTCTCGACCGCGTCGACGCGGCTCTTCATCATCTGGTGCGAGGCGCCGCGATACCGCTCGAAAGAGAACTTCACGTCCTCGGCCGTCACCGGTTCGCCGTTATGGAACTTGGCGCCGTGGCGCAGCACGAAATCGTAGCTGAGCCCGTCCTCCGCGGCGGTGTAGGACTCAGCCAGGCTCGGCGCCAGCGGCTGACCGGGCATCGGCTTCACCATGGCGTCGTGCAGCGCGTACAGCACCACAAAGGGGGTGATGATCGCCGGCGTCTCCGCCGGATCGAGCCAAGTCGGCGCCAGCGAGATCGGCACGCCCCAACTGAGCTGCCCGGCCGGCGCGGCTTGCGTTGTGTCCGGCATCCCGAGCACGAAGCCGAGCGCTCCCAGCGCCAGCATATCGCGGCGGGTCATGCCACGCCCGGCGGGTGTCGTCTCCATGGATGTTCCTCCCGTCGGGGCTCTCGTGACGGAGCCTTGCGGCGAATTTAGACCAGGCGCGCGCTGATGTCGCCGCTCTTCTCGGGAGAGTGGAGCCGCTCCAACCGATTATGTAGCCGGGCAGCTATGTCATGGCCTAACCGGCTTTCAGCGTTATGTCCTCGTAGGGTCCGGTATAGGCGAAACCCGGGATCAGCCCGAAACCGGACTCGCCGACCCGCGGCCCGTGGCCGTTGATGAAGGCGAGCTGCCAGATCGGTGCGTACATCGTGCGCTCGTGCACGATCTGCTGCATTTTTTCGAGGATCGCGGCCCGCTTTTTCTGGTCAAGCTCGGCGCCCTGCTGCTTGAACAGCTCGTCGAGCTCGGGGTAGCTGCCATAGGCGTAGGTCCCGCCTTTGACCGCCAAGGCTTCGAGCCGGGTCGCGGCGTTGCCGAAGGCGCCGCTGCCGCCCTGGATCAGGTTCTTGTACTTCTTCTCCGAGTAGCCCTTGAAGAAGGCGGCGCGTTCGAATGGCTGCAGCCGGATGCGGATGCCGACTTCGCGCAGATTGTTGACGATCGCCTCGCCGAGATTGGAATAGGACGCATCGCAATAAAATTCGCCGGCGTCGAAGCCGTTGGGATGGCCCGCTTCGGCCAGGAGCTGCTTGGCTTTCGCAGGGTCATAGACCGGCTTCGGCGGTTGCCAGTAGAAATCGAAGGTGTCCGGCACGAACGAATTGCCGGTCAGCCGGGAATAGCCGAGGGTCAGCGCCTGGTTGATGCCGTCGCGATCGATCGCCAGGCTGGCGGCGCGGCGCACCCGCTCGTCATGCCACGGTGATTTCGGGTCCCACTGATCGGCGAAATACACCCACTGCGTCCCCTGGATCACCGATGGTTTCAAGGTCAATCCGGGTGTCGAGCGCAGCTCTTCGGCAAGCTCCCCGCGGATCGAATAGACGATATCGACTTCGCCTCCCTTCAGCGCGGCAAGCCGCGTCGCCTCGTCCGGGATGCAGCGGAACACCAGGCGCTTGACGCTTGGCTTCTTGCGCCAGTAGCCGTCGAAGGCTTCCAACGTCAGTTCGATGCCGGGATTGAACGACACGAATTTGTACGGTCCGGCGCCGATCGGCGCTTTCTTGAAGCCGTCCTCACCGACCTGTTCGACATATTTTTTCGGCACCACCCAGCCGGCGCCGGTGGCGGTGGCGTAGAACACCATGAAATCGGGCCACGGCTCCTTGAGCGTAAAACGGACATGCCGCTTATCGAGGGCCTCGACCGAGGCGACGCGCGCCTTCATCAAATCGTGCGAGGTGCCGCGGTAGCGCTCGAACGAGAACTTGACGTCCTCGGCGGTGACCGGCTCGCCATTGTGGAACTTGATCCCGTCGCGCAGCACGAAATCATAGACCAGCGCGTCTTCCGATGCCGACCATGATTCCGCCAGGCTCGCCCCCATCGGCTGCCCCGGCATCGGTTTCACCAGCGCGTCGTGCAACGCGTACATGACCATGAAAGGCGTGATGATGCCCGGCGTCTCGGCCGGGTCAAACCAGGTCGGCGCCAGCGAGATGTGAACGCCCCAGGTCAGCTGTCCTTGCGGCGCGGCGATGAGCCGCCCGGGCATGCCGGCGGTCACGGCAAGACCGGCGAGAGCAAGAACGTCGCGGCGGCTTACATGAATCCCGTTGCGGCCGGGCGCATTGCTCCCGGCGTCCCCATGAGACGATGCCATATCCTGCTCCATGCGGCTCCTGTTGAGAGGGAGCCTTGCGAGCAGTCTAGGTCCGACGAACCGTCCGTGTCATCCACCCGCAGGTATAGGACGATCGCGTTCAGACCGGCTTCAGCGTCATGTCTTCATAGGGCGAGGTCCAGGGATCGCCTCCGATCGCCCCGATCATCGACTCGCCGACCCGCGGCCCGACGCCGCTCAGCGCCGCCAATTGCCAGAGCGGCGCCGCGATGACCTTTTCCTGCACAAGCTGCTGAATCTGGAACAGCAGCGCCTCACGTTTTGCGTGATCCAGCTCGCCGGCCTGCTTTTGGAACAGCGCGTCGATGTCGGGGTAATTGCCGTAGGCGTAGGAGCCGCCCTTGACGGCGAACGCCTCGAGCCGGGTCGCGGCGTTGCCGAAACCGGCGCTGCCACCCATGATCAGGCCGTTGTACTTCTTCTCGGAAAAGCTCTTGTAGAACGCTGCCCGCTCGATTGGCCGAAGATTCGCCCGGATGCCGACCTCGCGTAGGCTGTTCGCCATCGCCTCGGCAACGTTCGAGAACGCTGCATCGCAGTAAAGCGGGCCGGCATCAAGACCGTTGGGATGGCCCGCTTCCGCCAGCAGCTGCTTCGCTTTGGCCGGGTCGAAGGGCGGCGGCGGGGCCTTTCGATAGAAGGCGAAGTGCGCCGGCACGAAAGCGTTGTCATGCAACAGCGCATGGCCCAGCTGGATCGCCTGATTGATGTTGGGCCGGTCGAGCCCGAGATTGGCGGCCTGCCGCACCCGCAGATCGTGCCATGGCGATTTTGGGTCCCACTGCTCAGGGAAATAAAGCCATTGCGACGCGGTATGGCTCACCGCGAGCTTGAGGCCTGGAGTGCGCTGTAATTCTTCGGCGAGTTCCCCGGTGACCCAGTAGATGCCGTCGACTTCGCCGCGCTTCAGCGCCGCCAGCCGCGTCGACTCGTCGGGGATGCTCCGGATCACGACGCGCTGGATGGTCGGCGCCTTGCGCCAATAACCGTCGAACGCCTCGACCACCAGTTCGATGCCGGGGTTGAACGACACGAATTTGTAGGGTCCGGCGCCGATCGGCGCCTTTTTGAACCCGTCCTCGCCGACCTTCTCGACGTATTTCTTCGGGACGATCCAGCCCGCCCCGGTGGCGCTGCCGTAGAAGGTCAGGAAATCGGGCCACGGCTCCTTGAGCCGGAAATTCACGTGCTGCGCGTCGGGCGTTTCGATTACCGCGACGCGCGCCTTCATCATGTCGTGGGAGGCGCCGCGATAGCGCTCGAACGAGAACTTGACGTCCTCGGCGGTCACCGGCTCGCCGTTGTGGAACAGCGGGCCTTTGCGCAGCACGAAGTCGTAGCTGAGCCCATCCTCGGCAGCCGTCCAGGATTCGGCGAGGCTCGCCGCCAAAGCCTGGCCGGGCATCGGCTTCACCAATGCGTCGTGCAGCGCGTACAGCACCATGAACGGGGTGATGATCCCGGAGGTCTCGGCCGGATCGAACCAGGTCGGCGCCAGCGAAATATGCGCTGCCCAGGTCAGCTGCCCTTGCGGCGCCGCGAACGAGAGGGATGGCGCGCCGGCGGTGAAACCGAGCGCGGCAAAAGCGAGGAGATCGCGGCGGCTGATGCCGGGTGCATTGTGATCGAGTGACGATGTCATGACGCCTCCCAATATTTTTCGGCGCAGCAGATTGTTCATCAGACCGCATCCGCGGCTCTCAGATTTTGAGTGAGCGCTGTTCGAGAAGAGAGCGGATCTCGGGTTCCTTCTGGCGATCTGCTTTCGCGCGAATCTCGGCGAGAATTTTCTGTGCCATTTTGGTCGCGTACTGATGCGGTTGTGCATTTGGTGCTGGCAGCCCCCGCCAAGCTGAGAGCAGTATCCGGTCCGCCAAATCGCGTCCGAGAGCCTTACGTATATCCCAGAATAGACCTCCCCATGCCTCACCCACCTTATACATTGCCTCGTAATCCGTGGTGGTATCCGCTTCATTCAGCTTCGTGTTGTTCTCAAGATTAATCATTGCCGCCGAATCTGCCGATGCTTGTGCTGTACCTGGCTTGACAGGTTGGCGCCGGCCGAGTGTCGGTTCGTTCTGGTAACTACACGCAAAATAGCTTACCAGGCCTGTTTCAATTGCCTGCAGCGCGAGATCGTTTGCTGCGACCATGTCGAAGCCGAGGGAGTTGAGGGCGACATGGTGGCCGTATTCCCGAAACGCCATTCCGGGCTCGCCCGCAGCGCACAAGCTTAAGACGACACGTTGGTCGCCGCGGTGTTTGCCGGGATCATAGTAGGCAAACGTGCCCGATAGCATATCCGGCGGCTCGATTTCGAGCCTGGGTGATGGCACGTTTGCCGGAAATCCGATGTCTCTCATGTGTTTCTCGAACGCGCGCAGGGCGGTCTGCAACGCGGACTTTGCCGCTTCAGTTGGGGCCGCCGCCTTGCCGTAGACGCAATCCTTGAGGTTGTTTACGTCAGATCTCAGGTTTTCAGTTTTGCTATTAAGTTCCGCAAACTGTTTATCTGAATAAATTTTAAGATCTGCGACTCGCTTTTCGATTGTCTCGGCATTCGTATCGCCGCTTTAAGTGTTTCTTGTAGCTGGTTCTCTCCATTCTTGATAACAGTGTTCATATCCGAGACCTTTTCGATCCCGACTACCGTAAGGCCGATTATGATTATAGAAGCCGGGATCGCTATAAAAAACGCGAACACCTTAGTCCAGTTGAGCAGGCGATCTGCAACTTTAGAGGCAATCTCTACCTCAACCACGTCCTTATCTTTTAGCTTTTGATCCAGATATGATTCTACGGCGGTAGTTATCTCAAGAGAATAGCTTTCATCAACATCATATAGAGAGAGGACTTTTGAGAACTGATCGCTTGTCAACAGCTTGCGGAGGCTTTCCAATGCAGTAATAGCTCGTGCCTCAAGATCTGTTCGAAGTTTGTTGATCTCGGTGATGAGTGCCTGTATCACAGTTGAATCCGACGGCGCCTGAGTGAGCGCACGTGACAAATCAAGCTCACGACGGGCGAGCATTTGTGCCGTGGCCACTTCATTAACTTGCACTGAGCAGTAAAGCGAGGCGAGCCCGTCGACGGCTTCAGGCTGAAGCCTGAGTTCATCTTTTGCCGCCAGTGCTTTGCGGAGGATCGGCGCCACCGACAATCGAGCGGGGGCCGCCATAATGGCATTCATTGATATCTCTTGATTGGCAAGCGGAACAACTTTTGCCCAGCGCCGGAAACCCAAACTTACGCGGGGCTCAGCTCTTGATCGTGATGTCCTCATAGGGTGAGGTGTATGGGAACAGCGCGATCTTGCCGAAGCCGGACTCGCCGACCCGCGGCCCGGTGCCGTTGATAAACGCAAGCTGCCAGATCGGCGCGTAGATCACCCGCTCGGTCATGATCTGCTGGATCTTGTGCAGGATCGCCTCGCGCTTTGCGCGGTCGAGCTCGACCGCCTGCTGACGGTACAATTCGTCGATATCGGGGTAGCTGCCATAGGAGAACACGCCGCCTTTGACGAGATGCGCCTCGATCCGCGTCGCCGCGTTGCCGAACGCGCCGGGCCCGGCCTGCAGCGCGCTCGATCGGCCGCAATTTGGTGCGGATGCCGACCGCGGCGAGGTTGTCGACGACCGCCTCGGCGATATTCGAATAGGACGAGTCGCAATTGAAATCGCCGGCGTCGAAGCCGCTCTTGAACCCGGCTTCGGCGAGCAGCTTTTTCGCCTTTTCCGGATCGTGCTCGGCGGCCTCGGGCGGCGGCTGCCAGAAAAAGTCGTAGCCGTCCGGCACGATCGGGTTGCCGGTGACCTTGGAGTAGCCGAGCGTCAGCGCATCGTTGGTGCCCTTCCGGTCGATCGCCAGGCTGGCGGCGCGCCGCACCCGCGCGTCATGCCACGGCGATTTTGGGTCCCACTGGTCGGGGAAATAAATGCAGAAGACGCCCTGCACCATCGCCGGCTTCAAACTTAGCCCCGGCGTACGCTGCAGGTCCTCGGCCAGCTCGCCGCGAATCGAATAGGCGATGTCGACCTCGCCGCGCTTCAGCGCGGCAAGCCGCGTCGATTCTTCCCCGATGACGCGGAACACCAGGCGTTTCACGCTCGGCGGCTTGCGCCAATACTGGTCGAAGGCTTCCAGCACCAGCTCGACCCCGGGATTGAACGAGACGAATTTGTAGGGCCCGGCACCGACCGGCGCCTTCTTGAAGCCCTCGTCCCCGACCTTCTCGACATACTTTTTCGGCACGATCCAGCCGGCCCCGGTCATCGTCGCGTAAAACAGCAGAAAATCGGGCCACGGCTCTTTCAGCTGAAACCGGATATGCCGCGCATCCGGCGTTTCGACACTCGCGACGCGCTGCTGCAACAGATCGTGCGCGGTGCCGCGGTAGCGCTCGAACGAGAATTTGACGTCCTCGGCGGTGACGGGATCGCCATTGTGGAACTTGGCGCCCTGGCGCAGCACGAAATCATAGCTGCGGCCATCTTCCCCGGCGGTCCAGGACTCGGCGAGGCTCGGCGCCAAGGCCTTGCCAGGCATCGGCTTCACCATCGCGTCGTGCAGCGCGTAGAACACCATGAACGGGGTAATGATGCCGGACGCCTCGGCCGGCTCGAACCACACCGGCGCCAGCGAGACGTGAATGGCCCAGGTCAGCTGGCCATCGGCCGCCGCCCAAGCCGGACGAACCGGCCCTGCCGCCAGCCCCAACGCCGCCGCCGCAAGCACATCGCGCCGTGTGATGATCAGGCGGCTCTCGGGCGCCGCAATGAGCCCATCCCGTTCCGGCTTCATGCGCCCCCTCCGATGCGGCTCCTGCTTCGGGTGGAGCCCTGCGCCGAGTTTATGCGCCTTGGGCGGCGATCGTCACCACGCCAAAGTACCTTAGGCCGAAATTCTCGACGGGCAGGGCAGCCGGGGTCAGGCGCCCTGCGGTTCGGGGGCCCGCTCGACCGGGTCGCGCAGCATATAGCCAAGGCCCCGCACGGTTTCGATGTAGTCCTCGCCGCCGCTGGCTTCCGCCAGCTTCTTGCGCAGTTTGTGCACAAACACGCGCAGCTTGAGCTCGGCCTCCTCCTCGTCGCCGTACAGGTGCTCGAGCAGCACCTCCTTCGACAGCATCGCTCCCTTGCGCAGGCTCAGCAGTTCCAGCAGCGCATATTCTTTGCTCGTCAGGCGGACCGATTGGGTGCCCATCATCACGATGCGGCTGTCGAGGTTGATCGCCAGCTTGCCGGTGCGGATCGTCGATTGCGACAAGCCTTTCGAGCGGCGCACGATCGCCCGGATGCGGGCGACCAGCTCGCGGTGCTCGAATGGCTTCGTCAGGAAATCATCGGCGCCAAAGCTCAGCCCCTTGATCTTGTCGTCGAGCTCGCTAAGCCCGGACAGGATCAGGACCGGGGCGTTGACCTGCGCCTCGCGCAATTGCTGCAGAACGTCATACCCGTCCATGTCCGGCAGCATCAGATCGAGCAGGATGATATCGTAGGAATGCAATTTGCCGTACTGGATCCCGGTTTCGCCGCGATGGGCGAGATCGCAGATAAAATCCTCCGCTTGCAGCACGATCTCGATTCGTGCCGCTGTCACCAGATCATCTTCAACCACGAGGACGCGCATCGCGTTACTTTCGAAAGTGCTGGCCGCACCCCATTCAATTATCACAGGGAAAATAGCACAATCGGGCGAATCCCGCAGAAAACCCGATTCCGCCTTGTGTCATCTTTAGGATATCGCGTGTAACGGCAAGCTGCGCTGCGGTATCGGCTCGTGCTGTTCGCCCAACGACAGCTGCCCCGCCGCCTCGAACTCGGCAACAACCTGGGTGATCATCCGCACCGCCGTCTCGCGCGCCAGCGAGGCGGTACGGCTGGCGCGCACCCCCAATGCCAGCGTACGGAAGATCCCGTTCTCCGTGATGCGATGCGCGGCGAGCAACCTACGCGTGCATTCCCGCGCCACCGAGGAATAAGGCAGGATCGACGCGGCGGCGCCCTGCTGCACCATCAGCCGGATCGTCTCATGGTCGTTGACCTCGATCGCGACGTTGAGCTCGATGCCGCGTCCGGCCAGCAGCGCGTCCATCGCCGCGCGCAAGCCGTCGCCAAGAACGAGCGGGGTGCGGCTCAGCTCCTTGCCGGTGACGACGCCCTGCGGCCGCATGCCCGGCTGTGTCACCAGGACCATTTCCTCCTGCGCCAGCCGGGTCGAGAGGACCAGCCGGCTGCGCGACAGCTCCGACAACAGCGCGATATCGACGCGGCCGTCGATGACGAACTCCTCGAGCCGCACCATGCCGGCATGCACCGCCTTCAGCTCGATCCGCGGATAGTCCTGGCGCATGCGCAATGACAATTCCGGGACCAGCACCGGGCATAAGGTCGGGGTGATGCCAAAGATGATCCGGCCGCTCGGATGGGCGTCCTGCGCCCGGATCTCGTCGCCGGTGCGCTCGACCTCGCGCAGGATCCGCGCCGCGCTCTCGACGAGCTTCTGGCCGGCCTCGGTCAGCTTGACGCCGCGATTGGCGCGGGTCAGCAGCGGGACGCCGAGCTCGTCTTCGAGCCGCTGCACGTGCCGGGTCAGCGCCGGCTGCGCCAGATGCAGATGTGCCGCGGCGCGTGTGATGCTGCCGAGCTCGGCGATCCGGACAAAATAGGCGAGACTGCGCAATTCCATGGCCGGCCATGCTACACCAACTCGACCCGCCATGCCGACAAGTTATGGAGCGGATCAAACATCGGCATTTGCGGGATGCCGGGCCCGGGCCTAGTCTTTGGCTCGTTTCAAGGCCGAACGCTAGAGGAGCCGCCATGGAATTCGGCTGGTATCACGAATTTCATCGTCAGGTCGAAGGCCAAAGCGACGCCGATGCGTTCGAGCAGGGCTTCGAGCAGGTTGAGGCGGCGGACCGCTGGGGCCTCGACGTGTTCTGGCTCGCCGAGATCCACCAGCAGGCGCGCCGCTCGGTGCTGAGCGCGCCGATGAATGTCGCCGGCCAGATCGCCGCCCGCACCAAGCGGATCAAGATCGGCACCGCGGTCCATGTCCTGCCGCTGAACCATCCGCTGCGCCTTGCCGAGGAGACCGCGACGGTCGACCAGGTCAGCCGCGGCCGTTTCATCCTGGGCGCCGGGCGCAGCGGCAACCCGCGCGGCTACGCCGCCTACGGCGTGCCCTATTCGGAGAGCCGCGAGCGTTTTTACGAGACGCTCGAAATCGTCAAGAAGGCGTGGACCGAGGAAACCTTCTCCTATGAGGGCAAATATCACAGCTTCAACGAAGCCCGCGCCGTGCCGCGGCCGTACCAGAAACCGCACCCGCCGATCCGCATCGCCGGCGCGAGCGAGGACACCTTTCCGACCCTGGGGCGGCTCGGCTACCCGTTATTCGTCTCGGTGCGCAGCGGCTCTCTGATGGGGCTGAAGCCGGACCTCAAAGCCTACCGTGACGCCTATGACGAGGCCGGCCACCCCGGGCATGGCGAGGTTTATCTGCGCCTCTCGATGCATGTCGGCGACGACGACAAGCGCGCTCTCGAAGAGGGCGAGCCGAGCATCATGGCCGGCTACAAATCGCTGATCACCCGGCTCGAAGGCTCGCCGAACGCGCGGCGCCGCGCCGAGGTCGAGGAGGTACGTACCGCCACCTATGCCGATGTGGTCCGCGACAAGGTCATCGTCGGCGGTCCCGACACGGTCGTCGACCGGCTCAAGGAATTGGAGGCCGAGCTCGGCATCGACGGCATCCTGTTCGAGCTCAATTTCGGCGCGTCGATCCCGGCCGAGATAATGATGCGCTCGCTGCAGCTGATCTGCGAAAAGGTGATGCCCCACTTCAAATAGGGACATTCAAAGAGGCGGGGAGTTGCCGTGCCGCTCTATCGATTTCTTGCGATTCTGGTGCTGATCGGCGCCGCGATGTCGGGATCCGCGCAAGCGCAGGCACCAGCTCCCGCGCCGGGAAGCGCGCCCACACAGCCGCCGCCCGGCCCGGTTTACATGATCACGTTTTTCGAGGTCGGCACCGGGTCGGCGGATCAGACGATCGGCTTGCTGCGCGACTTCGCGGCTGCTTCGCGGAAGCAGGACGGCAATGCCGGCGTCCTCGCGCTGCATGAGATCGCCCGGCCCGGCCGCTTCGCCTTTGTCGAGCTGTGGCGCGACAAGCCGGCGCGCGAGGCCAACGCGCCGGCCGTCGCCTCGTTGCGCGACAAATTGCAGCCGCTCTTTGCCAGCCCGTTCGATGTCCGCACCAATTACGGTTTGGACGTCACCGGGCCGGCAATCGGCGCCGAGCCTGGCGTCGATAATGCGGTGTATGTGCTGACGCATGTCGATGTGTTTCCGGCCGGCAAGGACC
>Ga0209474_10005595_pt1 | contig 10688 bp, 14 predicted proteins | sample GraSoiAngelo_145_FD_185902 | JGI IMG/M metagenome (GOLD analysis project Ga0209474, IMG submission 185902) | Grasslands soil microbial communities from the Angelo Coastal Reserve, California, USA - 14_1009_05_20cm (SPAdes) (version 2) | ecosystem: Environmental > Terrestrial > Soil > Grasslands... | reverse complement strand
CCGAGGTGTCGACGACTACCACTCGTCGTTGTCGCGCATCTCGCGGACGAGCTCCCCGATGTCGACGCTGAGCTTTGCCGGGCCCCGTCGCCGGATCCGCTCGGTCATCTCTTCCATCGTCAGACGCTCCTCGTCGCGCTCCGCCATCCGCAAGAGGTAGTCGGAGAGGGAGACTCCGCGCTCGGCCGCTCTGATCTTGAGCTTGCGGTGCACGTCGTCCGGCACGTTCCGGATCTGGATCATCTTGGACATGTGTTGCACATTAACACATGTGCTGGACATGTCTCACAGGACGAGCATCGCGTCGCCGAACGAGTAGAAGCGGTAGCGCTCCTCGATCGCGAGCTCGTACAGGCGGCGCGTCTCCTCGACACCTGCGAACGCCATCACGAGCGCGAGCAGCGTCGAGCGGGGCAGGTGGAAGTTCGTGAGCAGCGCGTCGACGCGGCGGAACTCGAAACCGGGCGTGACGAACAGCTCCGTGCGCCCGGCGAGCGGGCCGCCGCCAGGCTGCGGGCGGCCGTCGCCACACGTCGCACGGGGCGGGAGATCGCCCGCGCGAGCAGGAACGAGGCGAGCGCCGCCAAGGCCGCTCCCGCGAGCCCGGCGACGAGGAGCCCTTCGAGGAACGGCCGCGCCGCGGTGGCGCCGAGCCGCGTCGGCCGCAGGAGCACGAGCGCCCGGTTGCCGACCTTGCGTGCCGCGTAGAAGTAGCGGACGCCCTCGATCCTGATCGTCCCCTGGACGCGGCGGCCCTTGCGTACGAGCGGTGCCTTGTCGGCCGGGAAGTACGGCGACGAGCCGTCGAGCTTTGCCTTCTCCGCGCGCTCGCCCTGGGGCGACAGGTAGGACTGGAGCGCGTCGAGCCGGTAGAGCGGGAGCAGCGAGCGCTTGCGCTCGTTCGTCGCGAGGAGGTCGGCCTGGTTCGCGAGCCCGCGCAGCGTCGCCCGCTCGACCTCCCGCCGCGTGAGCACGGCGCCCAGCGCGAGCGTGAGCCCGATCGAGACGACGACGGCGAGGAACGTCGCCGCGAACAGGCGCGTCCGCAGCGAGTCGAGCCGGGTCATGGCTGGACGGCCTTGTACCCGGCGCCGCGAACGGTCCGGATCAGATCCGGCCGGCCGAGCTTCCGCCGCAGCTGCGCCACGTGGACGTCGACGGTTCGCGTGCCGCCGTGATAGGCCATGCCCCAGACCCGGTCGAGGAGCTGCTCGCGCGAGAAGACGATGCCGGCGTGCTCGAGCAGCCACGCGAGCAGGTCGAACTCCTTGCTCGTCAGCTCGACGCGCTCGCCGGCCACCGTCACCTCGTGCGCGTCGCGCCGGAGTTCGACGTCGCCGAGCTCGAGCGTCTCGTCCTGCGGCCGGTCCTCCGTCCGGCGCAACACGGCCTTGATGCGCGCCGCGAGCTCGCGCGGCGAGAACGGCTTCGTCACGTAGTCGTCCGCGCCGACTTCGAGGCCGGCGACGCGGTCCGGCTCCTCGTCGCGCGCGGTCAGCATCACGATCGGGACGCTCGAGCCGGAGCGGATCCGGCGGCAGACGTCGAACCCGTCCATTCCGGGCAGGCCGATGTCGAGCACGACCATCCGCACGGGGTGGCGTGCCAGCTCGATGAGCGCCTCCTCGCCCGACCGGACCCAGATGACGCGGTAGCCGGCGCGCTCGAGGTAGCCGCGGACGAGCGACCCGATCGAGCGCTCGTCCTCGACGAGGAGGACGGTCGGCCCGAAGGACGGTGCGGCGCCGGACCCCGTGTCGCTCTCGACGGGCGGCGCGGTGCTCATCAGCGCCTCGAGGCCTGGATGCTGATCGCGGGTGCGCTCCCCTCGCGCATCGTCGTCGCCCGCATCCCTTTGCGGAGCGCGGCGAACGAGACGGTCTTGCCACCCAGCGTGACCCGTGTCCCGGAGGTGACGGGGATGGTGACGAGCTCGCCCGTGCGCTCGTAGAGCGTCACCGACGACGGCGCGAGCGCGCGGATCTTCCCCTGGTCGAGCCGGTAGTCGTGGAGGCCGGAGCCGTCCTTCAGCACGACCTCGGCCTTCACCATCTTCGGCCCGAGGAGGTAGGACGCGAGCCCGCCGGGCAAGGCCAGCCCGGACTGGACGAGAAGCAGCACGGCGTTCAGGGTCAGGAGCGCGGCGAAGGCCGCGAGGAAGAGGGTTCGCCGTTTCATGGCTCTCATTCTGCTTCGGCCGAATCAGCCGTCCGTGCAGCCCATGTTAGGCCGAGGTAAAACGGGGAAGCGGCGACCGGAGTTGCGCGAGCGCGACCGCCGTCGCCGCGACGCCGATCGTGCCGGTGACGAGGAACGCGAGCTCCGTGCCACCCCTCGCCGCGAGCCAGCCCGCGAGCAGGCCGCCGACGGGGCCGAGTCCGTTGAAGCAGTAGTAGTAGAGGCCGACGACGCGGCCGCGGAGGTGGTCCGGCGCGCCGAGCTGGAGCGAGGCGTTCGAGCTCGACGTCCAGAGCGTGAAGCAGGCGCCGATCGCGAAGAGCAGGACCCCGCACGCGAAGGCGGAATGCACCGGCGCGAGCAGGAGCTGGAGCCCGGCGAAGCCGCCCGTCCCGAGGAGGAGCACGCGCAGGCTCGCGCGGCCGATCCCGGCGGCGAGCAGCGCGCCGAGGAGCGCGCCGGCGCCGAAGCAGGCCGAGAGGGCGCCGAAGACAGCCGGGCCGCCGTGCAGCGTCTGCTTGGCGAGCACCGGGAGCAGCACGTTGAAGTTGAAGCAGAAGGTGCTCAGCATCAGGACCAGGAAGAGCGTCACGAGCACGCGCGGCGAGTGCCGGGCGTAGACGAGGCTCTCGCGGACGCCGCGCAGGAGCGCCGGCCGCGCGCCGCGCTCGATCGGGTGCAGCTCGTCGTCGCGGATCGCGAGCAGTCCGGCGAGGACGGCGAGGAAGCTCGCCGCGTTGAGCGCGAAGCAGAAGCCGACGCCGGCCGCGGCGATGACGGCGCCGCCGATCGCCGGCCCGAGGATCCGCGACGCGTTGAAGAGGCTCGAGTTGAGCGCGACCGCGTTCGGCAGCTCGGCGGGGCCGACCATCCGGTAGGTGAGCGCCTGCCGCGCCGGCGCGTCGAGCACTTGCACCGTGCCCTGGAGCGCCGCGATCGCGTAGACGTGCCACGGCTCGGCCGCGCCCGCGAGCGCGATCGCCGCGAGCGCCGCGGCGAGCAGCATGGACATCGCCTGCGTCGCCACCACCGTGCGCCGCGCGTCGAGCCGGTCGACGACGACCCCGGCGAAGAGGCCGAAGACCGTAAACGGCAGGAACTGCGCCAGCGCGAGGGACGCCGACCGCGACGGCCGAGTGCGTCAGCGAGAGGATGAGCCACGCCTGCGCGATCCGCTGCATCCACGTCCCCGGCAGCGACACGAGCTGGCCGGCGAAGAAGAGCCGGTAGTTCCGGTGCTTGCGCAGGCTGGCGAAGGTGCGCCGGTTGAGGCTGAGGAGCGTCGCCGTCAGTCGCGCTCCCCCTCGAGGAGGCGCGAGAGGGGCTCGACGGCCGCCTCGACGGCGGCGAGCTCGTCCGGCTCGAGGCCGCCGAGCCGGGTGGCGAGCCACGCGGTGCGCCGCGAGCGGACCGAGCGCAGGACGCGCTGGCCCTCCTCGGTCAGCTCGAGGCCGACGCGGCGCCGGTCGGCGCCCTCGGTGCGGCGGACGAGCCCGGCGCGCTCGAGCCGGGCGACGTACTTCGACATGCCCGGCGAGGACATGCGCTCGAGCGCCGCGAGCTCCCGGACGCCGATCCCGGGCGAGCGCCTGATCTCGGCCAGGAGGGAGATCTGGCCGCCGGTGACGCCGAGGGAGTGGGTCTCGCGCCGCAGGTGCCGGCTCAGCTTGTGCAGGACCGGCCGCAGGCGGTTCGCCACGACGACCGGATCGGTAACCACGGTACTCATATTCGGTAACTAGGTTACCAAATCGGCCGCGCGCTACGCTCCCGCCGTGGCGAATCCCCTGGAAGACGTGGCCCGCGGGTTGCGCGTCCTCGGCGACCAGATCAAAAAGAGCGTCGCGGCCGATCCCGCAACGGAGTGGATCGCCGATCGCATCGACTCGATGAGGCCGCCGGAGCCGGCGCGGTCGCTCGAAGAGCTCCAGGCCGAGCTCGACTCGCTCGTCGGCCTCGAGACGGTGAAGGAGCAGGTGCGCGCCCTCGTCGCCTTCCTGCAGGTGCAGGCGCGGCGGGCAGGTCACGGGCTGCCGGAGGTGGCGACCTCGCAGCACCTCGTCTTCCTCGGCAATCCGGGGACCGGCAAGACGACGGTCGCGCGGCTCCTCGCCGAGATGTATCGCGCGATGGGCCTGCTGCGGCGCGGCCACCTCGTCGAGGTCGACCGCGCGGGGCTCGTGGGGCAGTACGTCGGCACGACGGCGCTCAAGACCGACCGGGCGGTGCGGCGCGCGCTCGACGGCGTCCTCTTCGTCGACGAGGCCTATGCGCTCGCGACCGAGGCCGACCGGCTCGACTTCGGGCCGGAGGCGATCGAGGCGCTGCTCAAGCGGATGGAGGACTACCGGCACCGCCTCGTCGTCATCGTCGCCGGCTACCCGCGGCTGATGAACCGCTTCCTCGACTCGAACCCGGGCCTCCGGTCGCGCTTCGCGCGCGAGATCGTCTTCCCCGACTACTCCACCGACGAGCTTATCGCGATCGCGGAGCGGTTCGCGCGCGAGTACGAGTACCAGCTCGGCGCGGGCGCGGCCGAGGCGCTGCGGTCGATCTTCGAGAGCGCGGCGCGCGGCGAGGGGTTCGGGAACGCGCGCTTCGCGCGGACGATCTTCGAGCAGGCGCTGAACGCCCAGGCGCTGCGGCTGGCGGGCGCGGAGGGTCGCGAGCTCGGCGAGGTCGCGCCCGCCGCGCTGACGACGCTCGAGGCCGAGGACATCGTTGCCGCCGCGCGGGCGCTCGGCGAGGGTCCGGCCGGGGCGCCGCCGCCGCGGAACCCGTTCCGGCGCCGCCGCCGCTAGGCCCGATGGCGCGCGCGAGGATCGACGAGGTCCACGCCTCCGACCTCCGCGGCCTCGTCGCCGACGAGCGCGCACTCGACGCGCTGGTCGCGGAGTCCGATCCCGTCGTCTACCGTGTCGTCACCGCTCCCGGCGGCCTGGCCGAGGGAATCGGCCTCGCCGTCACGACGATCGAGCCCGGATCCGTGGGCGACGAGCTCTACATGACGCGCGGCCACGTCCACCGCGACTCGGCGGCGGAGACGTACGTCTGCACGGAGGGCCTGGGCGGCCTCCTGCTCTCCGACGGCGAGCGCGCCGAGTGGGTCGAGCTCGGGCCGGGCGACGTGGCGTCGATCCCCGCCGGCCGGGCGCACCGGACGGTGAACGTCGGTCGGGAGCCCTTCTCCTTCCTGGCCGTCTACGAGCTCGGCGCGGGGAACGACTACGAGACGGTGGCACGGCTCGGCATGGCCGCCCGCGTCGTCCGCTCCGGCGAGGGCTACCGGGTCGTCCCCACCGGCCAAAGATGACAGGCCGCCGGTTGACAATCCGTTCCGTAGCTGTTGAACATGCAGTTCGTGCGGGGGGTGGGCTCTCATCGGGCGGCACCGCGCTTACCGTTCGGGACGCCTCGCGACGCCAAGCGGCGGCGGCCCGAGCGCCTGCGGCCGAGCCGCTCTGCGCCGGGGATCGGCGTCGGCGTCGTCTCGCGGCAGGTGGTCGACGCGGCGGTCGAGGTCGCGGCCGAGACCGATCGCGAGGTCATGCTCGTCGCGAGCCGGCGGCAGGTCGACGACGCGCGCCTCGGCGGCGGCTACGTCGAGGGCTGGACGACGGCGTGCTTCGCGCGGTACGTGCGGTCGCATGATCCCGACCGGAGGGTGAAGCTCTGCCGCGACCACGGCGGCCCGTGGCAGCACGCGAACGAGCTCCGGCTGTCGGAGCAGGCCGCGCTCGAGTCGGCGCTCCGGTCGCTGCGGGCGGACGTCGACGCCGGCTTCGACCTCCTCCACATCGACACGAGCTGCGACCCGGCGGGGGACGTTCCCGACGAGGTTGCCGCCGCCCGGCTGATCGCGCTCTACGAGCAGATTGCCCGCTATGCCGAGTCGACGGGCCGTCACGTCGAGTTCGAGATCGGCCTCGAGCGGCAGGAGCAGACCGTCGGCTGCCCGGCCGCGCTCGGCACGCTCCTGCGCTCGGTCCTCGGCGAGCTCGACTGGCGCGGCCTGCCCCGGCCCCGGTTCGTCGTCGCGCAGACCGGGACCAACGTCGTCGAGACCCGAAACGTCGGCGAGATCACCGAGGCCGAGCCGGCGGACGTCGCCGACCGGCTCCACGCGCTCGTCGCGGTCTGCGACGAGTACGGCGTCGCGCTGAAGGCGCACAACTGCGACTACCTCGACGCAGGAAGCTGGCAGCTCCTCGCGCGCAGCCGCGTCGGAGCCGCCAACGTCGCGCCGGAGTACGGGGTGGCGCAGACCCGGAGCTTCCTCGAGCTGCTGCGCGCGCGCGGCCTCCACGGCCCGCGGATCCGCTTCCTCGAGCTCGCCTACCGCTCGGAGCGCTGGCAGAAGTGGCTCGCGAACCCGCCGACCGCGAGCCCGTACGAGCGTGCGGTGCTGGCTGGCCACTACGTCTTCTCCCACCCCGAGGTGGCGGCCGTCCTCCGTCCGCTGCACGCGCGGCTCGAGGACGCGGTGAAGAACGTCATCGAGCGGCACCTCGACCAGTTCCGGTTCGAGGCGGTTTCGTGAGCGAGGGGATTCACGTCACCTCTACGGAGGCGGCGAAGGTCGTCACGAAGGGGTGGGGCGAGGAGCGCTGGCTCGTCCACGGCGACGCGCCGTTCGTCTTCAAGCTGATCCGCCTGCGCGCGGGGATGCGGACGAGCCTCCAGCTCCACCGTGAGAAGGAGGAGGCGAACCTCCTCCTCGAGGGGCGGGCGGAGCTCGTGTTCGGGGCCGACTCGGACGGGCCGCTGGAGCGGCGCGCCCTCGAGCCGGGGGACGTCGTCCACGTGCGGCCCGGCGCGGTGCACCGGCTGGAGGCGGTGAGCGACGTCGTCGTCCTCGAGGTCTCGACGCCGGAGGTCGACGACGTCGTGCGCCTGAGCGACGACTGGGACCGGCCGGACGGGCGGATCGACGCCGAGCACGAGAGCTGACGTAGGCTCGCAGCCCTTGGCGCCTCTCCTGGTCTGCTCGCACCGGGGCCCGGTGACGTACCGGCGCGCGGGCCGCCGCCTCCTGCCGAGGAGCGTCGGGCCCGGAGGGCTCGTGCCCGTGATGACGCCGGTGCTGGAGCGCTTCGGCGGTCGCTGGATGTTCGCCGCCTTCTCCGCCGACGACCGGGATGTCGCGCGCGCGAGCCCCGACGGGCGCGCTCGGGACGGCTTCGTTCTCCAGGTGCTGGACGTGCCGGAGGCGATGCATCGCGGCCACTACGAGGTCGTCTCCGTCGAGTACCTCGGCCGCCTCTTCCACTACCTCTTCGAGCTCGCGCGCGCCCCCGTGTTCGACCGGCGGTTTGCGGGTGCTTGGCGCGACTACGCGCGCGTGAACGCGCTCTACGCCGAGGCCGTCCTGCGGGCGCCGGGCGAGGATCCGGTCTTCGTCGAGGACCACCACCTCATGCTCGTCGGCCGCGACATCCGGCGGCTGCGGCCGTCGTTCGCGCGCCCGCTCCTCTACTTCCACCACGTGCCATGGTGCGCGCCCGACTACTTCGCGCTCCTCCCGCAGGCCGTGCGCACCGAGATCCTCTCGGCGCTCCTCGCGCACGACAGCGTCGCCTTCCACGCGCGGCGTTGGGCCCGGGCGTTCCTCGACTGCTGCGACCGGTTCCTCCCGGAGGCGCGCGTGGCGGAGGACGCCGTGCGCTGGGAGGGCCGGTCGGTGCCCGTCTTCGCCGCGCCCGCGGCCGTCGACGTCGCCGCGCTCGCCCGCACGGCGCGCTCGCCGGCGGCGGATCGCTGGGCCGCGCGCTTCACGCGCCTCGCCGCGGGCCGGCGGGCGCTCGTGCGCGTCGACCGGGCCGACCTCTGGAAGAACCCGCTCCGCGGCTTCCAGGCCTTCGAGCTGCTGCTCGAGCAACGGCCCGACCTCGCGGCGGAGGTCTGCTTCCTGGCTGTGATGACGCCGACCCGGACCTGGGTGCCGGAATACCGGCGCTACCAGGAGGCGTGCGAGCGCGCCGTGGAGCGGATCAACCGGCGATCCGGGGGGCGCCGCGCGCCGGTGAGCCTGCTCCTCGCCCGCGACCCCCGGCTGCCCGACCACCACCGCGCGCTCGGGGCGCTGCGCGTCGCGGACGCGGTGCTCGTCAACCCGCTCTTCGACGGCCTCAACCTCGTCGCGAAGGAGGCGGCGGTCGTCTCCGAGCGCGACGCCGTCGTCGTCCTCTCCGAGAACGCCGGCTCCTACGAGGACCTGGCCGAAGGCGTGCTCGGGATCAACCCGTTCGACGTCACCCAGACGGCCGACGCGCTCGGCCGTGCGCTCGACATGCCCGCGCGCGAGCGCCGGAGCCGCGCGGCGACGCTGAAGCGCGCCGTTCGCGCGCGGACGCCCGAGAAGTGGATCCGCGAGCAGCTGCGGGCCGCGAGATGAGCGTCGCCATCGTCACCGGCGCCTCCAGCGGCCTCGGGCTCGAGCTCGCCGTCCGGCTCGCGGGAGACGGTCCGGTCGTCGGCGTCGCACGCAGCGAGCCGGAGGACCCGCGCTGGGCGGCGAGCGGCTGCCACTTCGTCCGCGGCGACGTGTCCGATCCGGATACCGTCGAGCAGACCTTCGGCGAGGCGACCGCGTACGGCACCCTGTCGCTCGTCGTCAACTGCGCCGGCCGCGGCGTCTTCGGCCCCGCGGGGACCGGCTCGCGGGGGGCGCTCGACGAGGTCCTCGCCGGCAACCTCGTCGGGCTCGTCCTCTTCTCGGAGGCGGCGTTCGCCCGCTTCCGTGACACAGGCGGGACGATCGTGAACGTCATGTCGACGGCCGCGAAGTCGCCGCGCGCGAACGAGAGCCTCTACTGCGCCGCCAAGTGGGGCGCCCGCGGGTACACCGAGTCGCTCCGGCTCGAGGCGGCCGGGTCGCAGGCCAGGATCGTCGCCGTCTACCCGGGCGGGATGCGCACCCGGTTCTGGCGCCGCGCCGCCGCGAGCCACGTCGACCCGGAGCGGTTCATGGACCCGGCCGACGTCGCGGAGGCGATCCTCGCCGCGCTCCCGCGCGGCGTGTCGGAGCTCGTGATCGCCCGCCGCTAGGGCTCGACGTCGAGCGAGACGATCGTGTCCGGCCGAAGGAACCGGCCGGCGACGAACGGCCACTCGGGCGTGTCGCCGGAGAGGGCGCGGGCGATCTCGGCGCCGCGCTCCTTCGCGCGCTCCGTGCGGTCGAACGTGCCGGCGTCGACCCGCTCGCCGCTCGTCAGGCGGACGAAGACCTTCACGCGCTGGCCTGTCGGGACGGCGGCCGGGGCAGCCGCAGGCTCCGGCTCCGCGACCGGCTCGGGCGTGGGGTCGGCCGCCGGTTCAGGCTCGGGCGCGGGTGCCGGCTCGGGAGCGAACGCCGGGCCGTAGGAGGCGACGCGCGCGAGCTGCGCTTCGTCGACCCAGCCGCGCTCGACGACGATCGTGCCGATCTCCTTGCCGGTGGTGGCCCGCTCGCGCATGGCCTCGGTGAGCTGCTCGGTCGTGATCAGCCCGAAGCGGAGGAGGAGCCCCTCGAGCGGAAGCCCGGCCGGCGCCTCGGGCTCGGCCGGCGCGGGAGGCGCGGGGGCGACGGGCACGACCGGAGCGGGCTCCGGTGCTACCTCGAGCACCGGCCGCTCGGCCGGCTCCGGAGCCGGCTGCGGCACCGAGGCCTGGGCCGCACTGGGCGAGGGAGGGCTGAGCGGCGGCTCGGAGACGAGGGTCGGACCCGCCACACCGACCGCCGAGACGCCGTTCGAGTTCTGGTTGAACACCGGATTCACACTCTCCTCACTTTCGTGACGTTTGCCGCAGGTCGCGACGCGGTCGTGAACCCGATGTCTGCCGCAGCTCGGGGTCGGCGCGCCACGTCGCCACGTCTCGTGATCGGCGCGGACGCCGCCCCGCGCATCGCCCAAACGGGGGTACCCGGGCTAGAAGGGCTTGACGGAACATCGTTGTGCCGCCCGGAGCGTGCTGCTCGCCCCGATGCGGCGTCCTCCGTCGCGCCCGTAGCCTCCGGCTACGAACGCTCCCTGCGTCCTTGCCTCGGAACGAGCATCACACTCCGTGCGACGAACGAAGTTCCGCCAATCCCTCCTCGTCGCGCGTGACGACCGCGCCCTCGGCGGGCCCGAGCAGCAGGCGCCCGGACACGCGCTCGCCCTCTCGGCCGCGAACCGTCGCGAGCGGGACCGACCCTTCGACCCCTTCGATCTCGACCGGCTCCGAGCCCAGGTTCAGCGCGACGACGACACCCGCGCCGCGTCGCCAGGCCCACGCGCCCGACGGCGCGGGCAGCTCCTCGTACGCTCCTCGACGCAGGTCGGGCAGCCGGCGGCGGAGCGCGATCAGGTCGCGGGTGAAGTGCAACGTCGACCGGGGATCGGCCCGCTCGTCCTCGACGTTCCGGGTCGTGTCCTCGAGCGGCAGCCAGGGATCCTTCCAGCCGCCGTCGCGCGTCCATGGCATCGGCGTCCGCGCGCCGTCCCGGGGCGGGTCGGCGACGTCGCGTACCCGCTCCGGCGGGACGTGTC
>Ga0209474_10005594_pt1 | contig 10690 bp, 5 predicted proteins | sample GraSoiAngelo_145_FD_185902 | JGI IMG/M metagenome (GOLD analysis project Ga0209474, IMG submission 185902) | Grasslands soil microbial communities from the Angelo Coastal Reserve, California, USA - 14_1009_05_20cm (SPAdes) (version 2) | ecosystem: Environmental > Terrestrial > Soil > Grasslands ... | reverse complement strand
CAAGCCCGCGCGGCGCACGCTCGTGCTTGCCACGCACGTCGCTCTTTGGACGGGCGCGTTCGTGCTCGCGATTGCTCTGCGCCTCGACGGCGCCGCTCGGCCGCAATTCGGTCCTGCCGCGACGTACGCCCTCGTCGCCCTTCTGGCATTTCGCATTGCTGCGTTCGCCGTCGCCGGTCTGTTCAGAGGCCTATGGCGCTATGCCGGATTTCCAGAGCTAGAGAAGATCGTCGTCGCTACGACGCTGTCGTCGGTGGCAGCCATCCTCCTCGACGCCGCCGTGTCCGCTCTACATGTGCCGCCGTCCGTATATCTGGTGGAATGGCTGGCTTCGATCGTCTTCACGGGGGGCGCGCGACTCGCGATGCGGTCAGTCGTGGAACGCCGGCACCGCCGGCGCGGCGGGCGCCGGACATTGATCATCGGCGCAGGAGATGCCGGCGAGAGCCTTGTGCGCGACGTGCAGCGCATGGTCGCCGGCGAGCGCTGGATGGCGGTCGGGTTTCTCGACGACGACCCGCTGAAACAAGACGCGTCGATCCGCGGCGTCCCGGTTCTGGGGGGAGCGGATGCTCTCTCTATCGAGCGGCACATTCGCGATTTCTCCATCCAGCTCGTCGTGCTTGCGATGCCCACCGCTCCGGGTCAGCGCATCCGACAGATCGTTCGAGTTTGCCAGCGCCTTGGCGTGGAGGTGAGAACGGTTCCGGCGCTCGTGACGCGTGTTCCGGGGCGGGATTGGGCCGACGAAGTCCGCAAGATCAACATCGACGACCTGCTCCGGCGCGATGCCATCCAGCTGGACGTCGCCAACATCGCGGAGTTGGTCCGGCGGCGTGTCGTGTTGGTGACGGGCGCCGGCGGCAGCATCGGAAGCGAGCTGTCACGACAGCTCTTGCAGTTCGCGCCGAAGCTGCTCCTGCTGCTTGACCACGACGAAAACGCGCTCTTCCACATCGAGCGGGAGCTGCGCGAGACGTTCCCGCAGGCGACGATCGAAGCGCTCATTGCCGACATCACCGACAATGGTCGCATCGAAGGAATCTTCGCAGACTATCGGCCATCGCTGGTCCTCCATGCAGCCGCGCACAAGCACGTCGCCATGATGGAGTCGAATCCCTGTGAGGCCGTGAAGAACAACGTCCTCGGCACCATCACGCTAGCGCAATCGGCGCACACTCACGGCGCGGGAGCGTTCGTGCTCATCTCCAGCGACAAGGCCGTCCGGCCGACCTCGGTGATGGGCGCCACCAAGCGCGTGACCGAGATGGTCATTCAGCAATTCGCCTGCACGAGCCTCACCCGCTTCGTGGCGGTCAGGTTCGGGAACGTCCTCGGCAGCGCAGGAAGCGTGATCCCCATCTTCAAGGAGCAGATTGCTCGCGGCGGGCCGGTGACGGTCACCCACCCGGACGTGTGCCGCTATTTCATGACGATCCCAGAAGCATCATTGCTCGTTCTCGAGGCGGCGACGCTGGGAAATACCGGCGAGATCCTCATGCTCGATATGGGGAAACCGATCAAGATCGTCGAACTCGCGCGCGACCTGATCGAGCTGTCGGGTGTGCGGCCAGACCGCGACGTCGAGATCGTATACACGGGACTGAAGCCGGGCGAGAAGCTGGCCGAGGAGCTGCTCCTCGAGACCGAAGCGTACGACCGCACGCAGCACCCGAAGATCGTCGTCGGTCGCATCGAGCCGATTGAGCCACCGGTGCTCGATCGCGCACTCGACGTGCTCCGGCGAGCTGCGGAAGCTCAGGACGAGCGCGCGGTGCGGCACTGCCTCTCTGCGCTCATTCCCGATGCCAACTTGATCATGCCGCCCGACGACGCGGGCGGCGTCCTGGAGGTCGAGCCGGAGGTGAAACTGCGGCATTCTCGCACCGGCTGAGACGCGCATGCACGCATCACGATTGATGGAAAAACTGAAACGCGGCGATGCGATCGTCGGGATCGTAGGTCTTGGTTACGTTGGTATACCGCTCTCGCTGGCCTTCGCGCGCGGGGGGCTGCGCGTCATCGGATTCGACGTCGATGCCGCCAAGGTGGAAAAACTTGTCACCAGCGGCAGCTGTCTGCGCCACGTTCCGCCGGAGCAAGTGGCAAATGCCGTGGCTGCTGGGCTTCTTGCGGCGACGACACGAACAGCTGTCGCACGCGAGTGCGATGCGGTGATCATCTGCGTGCCCACACCGCTGTCGAAAGCGCGGGAACCCGATCTGTCAGCCGTCACCGCCGCCGCCGGGTCTCTGGTGCCGCATTTGCGCGATGGCCAGCTCATCGTCCTCGAGAGCACGACGTATCCAGGGACCACGGCCGAAGTGGTGCGCCCAATTCTCGAGAGGTCCGGGCTGCGGGTACCGCAGGATCTGCTTCTGGCGTTCTCTCCCGAGCGTGAGGATCCGGGAAATGGTCGTTACGAGACGCGCACAATCCCGAAAATCGTGGGCGCTGACGATCCCCGGAGCCGGGCTGCGGCCGAGGCGCTTTACGGCCGGGCCGTCGATCGCGTCGTTCCGGTCTCGTCGACGCGCGTTGCGGAGCTGACGAAGCTCCTCGAAAACATCTTCCGTTCGGTCAACATCGCGCTCGTCAACGAGTTGAAGCTGCTCTGCGAGCGCATGGAGCTCGACGTGTTCGAAGTGATCGACGCCGCAGCGACCAAGCCGTTCGGCTTCATGCCTTTCTACCCAGGGCCCGGCCTTGGGGGTCACTGCGTGCCCATCGACCCCTTCTATTTGACCTGGAAGGCGAGGGAGTATGGATTTGCCACGCGGTTCATCGAGCTGGCCGGCGAGATCAACACCGCCATGCCGGGACACATTGTACGTCGTGTGCAGGATGCGTTGAACGATCGCGGCCTGGCTCTCAAGGGCGCTCGAGTCCTCGTCCTGGGAGTGGCCTACAAACCGGAGGTCGACGACGTCCGCGAGAGTCCGGCGCTGACCATCATCGAGCTGCTTGAGGCCAAAGGCGCACGGGCGTTGTTCCATGACCCCTATGTGCCGGAGATCTCTTGCTCCCATGGCTCGCTGTGCTCCGTTCCGCTCACGGACAGCGAACTGGCGTCGGCGGACTGCGTGGTCATAGCGACGCACCACAAGACGATCGATTACGGACGCGTCGTCGAGCTTGCTCGCGTGGTCGTCGACACTCGCAACGCCACCCGTGCAGTTCGCGAGGGACGAGAAAAGATCGTCAGCGCGTGATGGGTGCCCCTGGTACCATCGAGGCCTGCGCAGCCCGGATCTCCCCGTGGAGGCGTTCGATTGCAACGGTGGTCCTGGTCGCGTTCACGAGTTCCATTGCCTCTTCTGCGCGAGCCCAAGAGAGCCCATCCCCCGTTCCTGGTGCAGCGCTGCCACCGCTCGAGCCCGAGGCGGCGCAACGCGATCGCGAACGTGTCGCCGATCGCGACCGTGCTCTGGATCGCGAGCGACCCGCGCCGGGCACTTCTCAGCCGCTGCCGGTAGCGCTCGAGGCGCCGCTCGATGCCGACCGCTACGTCTGCGGTGCGGGCGACGTCTTCGAGCTGAATTTCTGGGGTGCGCAGAACTTCAAGCTGCGCGCGGCGGCCGATCTGGAAGGCCGCGCGTTCGTTGCGCGCATCGGCTATGTGCAGGTGGCAGGCAAGACGCTCAACGAGGTGCGCGCCACGGTCCGCAAGGCCATTCAGCGGTACTTCCCCGGGTTGAGTTTCGAGATGAGCCTGGCCGAACCCCGCACGTTCCTCGTCCATGTCGTCAACAACGTCGCGCATCCGGGAATGGTGCGCGCGACGCAGATCGAGCGCCTATCCACCGTCCTCGATCGTGCTGGCGGCCTTTTGCCCACAGCCTCGCGGCGCCGCATTGAGATCCGCCATCGCGACGGGTCGACAACCACCGCCGACCTGGTCCTGTACGCGCTCCGGGGCGAGACACGTACGAACCCGTACGTTGTCGATGGCGATATCGTCGAGATCCCATTCGAAGCCCTGACTGCGACAATCAACGGCGGCGTCAATCGCGCCGGCCAATACGAACTCGTATCGACGAAAGACTTCGACGAGCTGCTGAGCCTGGCCGGAGGATTCTCGTCGATCTCGACCCCGGAGTTGCCAATCGTCCTGATCAGGAGGAAGGAGGGCGGACGCGCGATCAAGACTGTCTTGCCCGCACCTCCCTCTGCCCGGCCGGTGCCGGAATCCCACGTCGAGCTCGGCGACGCTTTCGAGGTCCCCACCATCGCCGAGCTGCAAAAGACGGTGCTCCTGGTGGGTGCCATCCAGGGCGGCACGAGCAGTGACGAGGCGACGTCGGTCAGGCGGCTCGTCTACGTCGAGGGTGACACCGTGCGCAGCCTCGTGCAGCGTGCCGGAGGCGTGCTTCCCGGAGCCGATTTCGCTCACTGCGCCATCGTGCACGCGAACGGCGCCACAGAAGACGTGGATCTCGAGGCGCTCCTCGTGCGGCAGGAATTGAGCGCAGATCGCCCCGTCGCAATCGGCGACACCGTCATGATCCCGCTGAAGCGCCGCAGCGTAATCGTCGTCGGAGCGGTCTTCCGCCCGGGGACGTATTCCTACAATCCGCGGTTCACCATCTCGGATTACATCGCTGGCGCGGGGGGGCCCACCAGGTTCGCGCAGGCATTGGATTCTTCCCGGCTCATGACATCCGACGGTCACGTGAAGCAGTTCACCCCCACCTTGAAGGTCGATCCGGGAGATACTGTCGTTGTGCCCGAGCGCGACTTCTCCAGGCCTGAAATCGTGCAACTGGTCCTCGCGGGAGTGGGGATCTTGCTCAGCGGAATTACCATCGCGCTGACGCTGCGAAAGTGATGAGATGCAGATCCCGCGCTTCCAGATGGTGATCCCTTCGGCGACGGACAAGGATCAGCGTCCTGCCGTTCTGCAGCGCACTGTGCGCATCCTCGTCGGTGCCGCTGCCGCCGGCGCCATCCTCGCCGGCGGTTACGCACTCCTCACGCCGAGTTGGTACACGGCGCGGATCTCGGTCGTCCCCCTGAGACACACGTCACCCCGCAGTCTTCCGCAACAGGCAAGCGAGCTCCTCGATCTCGGTTTGTCCGTCCCAGGCCTCGGTTCCGGCGGTCCCGATCGCGTTGCCACGGTTCTGACGAGCGAGTCCGTTTCAAACGCCGTCATCGAGAAGTTCGATCTCCGGCGGCGCTACCGCCAGAAATACATGGAGCGCGCGCGGGAGGAGCTGTGGGAGCACTGCGCGGTGCGCGTCATCGCGAAGGGCGAGCTGGTCGTCCTCACCTGCGAGGACAAGGACCCGTCAGTTGCGCAGGCGATGGTCGCCTTCTTCGGTGAGCATGGAAATGCCGTCTTCCGGCGCGTCGACGCCAGCTCCGCGGGGGAGGAAGTGCGCTTCCTCGAACGGCATCTGGCCGAGATCCAGGAGCAGGCCCGTACCGCGCAGAAGCGGCTGAGGGAATTCGAAGAGCAGAACCGGATCGTCGATCTCGAGTCGCAGGCGAAAGCTGTCGTCTCGACGATTGCGTCGTTACGGTCGCAACGCGTCTCGAAGGAGCTGGAGCTCTCATACGCGAAGGGATTCGCGGCACGCGACGAGTCGGGCTCCGTCCAGCTACGGAGAATACTGGGCATCCTGGAGGACAAGTCGCGTGCTCTTGAGCAAGGCGGGCGGCGATCGGAGGTTCAGCCCGCCGCGCGTTCTCCTGCTGCCGAGGCCGATCTCTTTCCGACGGCGCTTGCGGTTCCGGCCCTGCGATCTCAGCTCGAACAACTGCAGCTCGACCGCAAGTTCTACGAGACGGCCGCGCTGATGACCATGCAGCGCCTGGAAGCCGCCAAGGCGAACGAGGCGCGCGAAGTCTCTGCCTTCCAGTTGCTCGATCCGCCGACTTTGCCGACGGATCGCACCCGGCCCAAGCGGCTCCTGGTCACGTTACTCGGGGTGGCGCTCGGTCTTCTCGCCGCCGCCGCCTGGCTGTTCGGCCCCCGCTACGTGCGATCGTTGTTCGAGACGCCGCCGGCGCGCTGAGGATCAACGGCCAGAGTGCGCTGCGCGAACGGCGTCGATGACCCGCTGCTGCTCCTCGTCGGTCAGGCTGCTCGAGCTCGGCAGACAGATGCCTCGGCGATGGACGTCCTCCGCCACCTTGCCGCCGACGCACTCCACTCCGCGGAACAACGGCTGCATGTGCATGGGTTTCCAGACCGACCGTGCTTCGATTCCAGCGCTGTCGAGCGCGCGGATCAATTCATCGCGATCGCATCCGAACCGGTCGGCATCGACCAGGAAGCAGCTCAGCCAGTTCGTATGCAAGCCGTAGGGTGCCTGCGGCATCAAAGAGATTCCCGCAATGTCCGCGAGCGCGTCCCGATAGTGGAACGCGATCTCCCGCCTGCGACGGACCCGATCGTCGAGGACGAGCAACTGCCCGCGTCCGATTCCAGCGAGCACGTTGCTGAGACGATAGTTGTAGCCCATCTCGCTGTGCTCGTAACCGATCCCCGGATCACGCGCTTGCGTCGACCAGAAGCGCGCCTTCTGCACTTTCGCTGGGTCTCGCGACACCAGCATCCCGCCGCCGGTCGTGGTGATGACCTTGTTCCCGTTGAACGAAAAAACGCCCACCTCACCGAACGTGCCGACCGGGTTCCCGCGGTACAGCGCGCCCAGCGCCTCCGCGGCATCCTCCAAGACGGCCACGCCGTGGCGGCGGCACGTCTCCAGGATGGGATCGAGATCGGCGCTTTGGCCGTACAGGTGAACGACGATCACTGCTTTCGGCAGCTTCCGTGTGCGCGTGCGCGACTCTAGGGTTCGCGAGAGCAGGTAAGGATCGAGGTTCCAGGTCTCGCGAGAGCTGTCCAGCAGCACCGGACGAGCGCCGAGATAGAAGACTGGATTGACGCTCGCGACGAAGGTGAGCGTCGGCGCAAAAATCTCGTCGCCCGGTCCAACCCCGAGGAGCCGAAGGCCGAGATGGATCGCGGCGGTGCCGCTGGCGAGCGCCACCGCGGACACGCCAATGCGCGCCGCGAACTCCTCCTCGAACGCTCCAATGTGGGGGCCGACGGTGCTCAACCAATTCGTCGCGAACGCTTCGCGAACGAAGTGCTCCTCACGCCCGCCCATGTGAGGGACTGAGAGGAGGATTCGTTTGCGCTCCATCAGCCCGGAACCTCGCTCGGTCCAAGTGCGAGGGCGCGCGCCGGCACACCGACCACCGAGGCTCCGGCCGGTACATCCTTCGTCACGACGGCGCCCGCACCGACGGTCGCGCCGTCGCCGATTGTGAGGTACTGCAGGATCACGGCGCCGGTGCCGACCAGAACACCAGGACCGACGTTCACGCCGCCCGAAATGTTCGCGCCGGGATTCAATACCGTGCCGCGGCCGATACGGGATTCGTGGCCGATCGTGCACGAGTAATGAACCATTGCGTGCGCCTCGATGACGAGGTTAACCGTCCCGACCACGTTCGGGCACAGGACGATCCCGTGCCCGAGCGTCGCGCTTTCGCGCTCGAGCAACACCGATGGATGCATGATCTCGGGCCACCATTCCGGACCGAACTCGCGCTCGAGCTCCGTCGCGATGTGCAGACGTGTCCCGGGTGAGCCGATCCCCATCGCCAGCCCGTCATAGCGATTGCGATGCGACCGGAGCCACTCGAGGTCCCCCAGCACCCGATCCCGGCTGTCGCGCGGTCCGAGGCGCGAGAGGTCGCTCACCACGAAGCCGGCGAATTCAAAGGATTTTCGGTGCGCTTCCAGCTCGGCCACAATCCAGGCGACCTCGCGTCCGCAGCCACCGGCGCCGACGACGACGATTCGCTGTTTTGCCATCGGCCGGCAGAGCTATCCCAGGGTGTCTCCGGCTGCAAGGACCCGGGCGTTTCCATTTGCCGCGCCCCGCCGCCATGGCTTACGACTCGCAACCATGTGCGGCATCGCCGGTATCTTCAATTACGCCGAGCCGGACAGGCCGATCGATCGTCTGCTGCTGGAACGGATGACGCGCGCGCTTGCGCACCGCGGACCCGATGGGGAAGGATTCCTGATCGACGGGTCGGTTGGTCTCGGCCACCGCCGCCTCGCGATCCTCGACCTGTCGCCGACGGGCGAGCAGCCCATGCGTGGCGATGCCGGCTCGGCGATCACGTACAACGGCGAGCTCTACAACCACGAAGAGCTCCGTTTGCGTCTGCTGGCCGGTGAAGCATTCCACAGCCGATCGGATACCGAAACACTCCTGCGCGTGCTCCAGCGGCACGGGCCCGCGGTGCTGCCGGATTGCATCGGGATCTTTGCCTTCGCCTTCTGGGACGCTGCCGCGCGCACGCTTCTCCTGGCGCGCGACCACCTGGGCGTGAAGCAGCTCTATTTCCATGATGACGGCCGGCGCCTGCTGTTCGCCAGCGAGATGAAGGCGCTTCTCCAGTCGCGTGACGTGGCGCGCGATCTCGACCCCGAGGCTCTCAACCAGTACCTCCACTTCCATACGCCTCTCGGTGACCGCACGTTCTTCCGAGCAATTCGCCAGCTGTGCCCAGGCGAGCGAATCGTGGTCGATCGTGGCGGCCGCAAGCATGCGCGATACTGGAACGTCGCCGAATTCGGCGGCGGCCCTGGCGACGCGGACGCGATCGCGGAGCTGCGTGAGCAGCTCGGGAAGGTCGTCTCCGATCAGCTGATGTCCGACGTTCCGGTTGGCGCATTCTTCAGCGGCGGGGTCGATTCCAGCGCCCTGGCGGCCTATGCCGCGCGCGCTGGGAAGCCGCCGCGCTGCTTCGGCATTCATTTCTCCGGCTCGTCGGTGATCGACGAGCGTCCCTTTCAGGAAGCCGCGGCACACGCTCTCGGCCTGGAGCTCGAGCTCACCACGTACGACGGCGCCCGCTTTGCCGACGACTTGCCGCGGCTCGTGTTCCAGCAGGACCAGCCCGTGATCGGCCCCGCGATGTTTCCGATGTTCGAGGTGAGCCGCCGGGCTGCGAGTCGCGTGAAGGTTTGTCTCGGCGGGCAAGGCGCCGACGAGATCTTCGGTGGGTATGCGCGATATGCGCTCGTGCACCCCTTCGAGGTCGCGCGCGAGATCGCGACGCGCCGCATGTCTCGCAGAGCCGCCGGAGCGGAGGGCGCGACCGCTGGCGGCAACCTTCTCCACGATTTGCGGGAACCGCGTACGTGGCGGCGATTGGCGCACGTGGCACGCAGCGCAATGGACTGGCGAGAGGCGTACTTCTCGCATTTCGCGACGGTGCCGGAGCAATCGTGGCACGAACTGTTCGCCGACCGCATCGTCTCGCGCGAAAGCTGTCGCACGGCCTTCTACGACGCTGTCGAGGCATCGACCGCGACGGATCCAGCCGACAGGGTTATGCACTGGGATACGACGACCTACTTGCCTGGTCTGTTTCACCAGGATGATCGCATGAGCATGGCCCACGGTCTCGAATCGCGCGTTCCATTCGCAGATCCACGGCTCGTGCGCTTTGCCTTTCGCGCGCGTTTCGACCAAAAGTTCCGCGCCGGCTCGAGCAAATGGATGCTTCGTCAGGCGATCGCCGACGTGCTCCCGCCCGACGTCCTGAACCGTCGCAAGGTCGGGTTCGACACCCCCGCCGAGAGCTGGTTGCGTACGACGCACAACAACTTCGTTCGCGAGCTGCTGCTCTCGTCCAGGGCACGCAGCCGCGGGCTGTGGAAACCGCGCGGGATCGAGAGGCTCCTGCGGGATCCGCAGTCGCCGTCGTGGTTCACACGGGTGTGGAAAGTGCTGTGCACCGAGACGTGGGCAACCGTGTTCCAGGACTCCGCTCCGGCGCGTGACGCCGCCCGTGTTCCCGAGTTGGTGGAGCGAACGCCGCCGGACCCGACCCTGCGGACCCTGGTCCAGGAAGTCCGCGAGTTGGGCCCTTTGGCCGCGGCCTTTCGCGTGCGCTGGGAGCTGGAGAATGCGGCTGGCCTTCACGCCGTCCGTGATCTCGCGGCGCGCGAGACCGCCGCCGAAGCGAGGCCGACGCCGCTTGCTTTGCCTGCGCCGGACGAGGTCCGCGCCGGTGTACAGGCGTTGCTGTCGGCGGCAGAGCTCGCGCGCCTGGAATCGCGAGCGGCCCAGGCGTGCCGCGGTCGCATCGTTGCCTTCGGACACCTGCCGCTCGATTACGGCGATCCGATCGATTGGCATCGCGACCCGCTGACCGGACGGCGCTGGCCGCGCGATCGGCACTGGTCGCGTGCTTTGCAGTCCGGTCCCGGCGACGTGAAGCTGGTCTGGGAAATCGCGCGGTTCCCGCACTTCTACGCGATGGTCAGATCCGCCGTGCTCGTTCCGGAATCGCGCCCCACGATGGCGGACGCCATCGCACGTCAGATCTCATCGTTTATCCGCGAGAACCCTCATGCCGACGGGGTGCACTGGGCATCGGGGCAGGAAGTCGCCTACCGCATCGTCGCGTGGACGTTGGCCTGGTCGACGCTGCGCGATGATCCAGCGATGGCCGCCGTCGCCACAACGCTGGCGAACGCGGTGGCCGAAGGTGCCTCGCACATTGAACGGCACCTCGGGTTCGCGGAGCGCGTGGTCTCGAACAACCACCTCGTTTCAGAAGCCGTCGGACTGCTGTTTGCCGTTCTTTTCGTGCCCTCGCATCCGCGTGCGGCGTCGTGGCGCGCGCGCGCAATGTCCATTCTCACCCG
>Ga0209474_10005591_pt1 | contig 10690 bp, 11 predicted proteins | sample GraSoiAngelo_145_FD_185902 | JGI IMG/M metagenome (GOLD analysis project Ga0209474, IMG submission 185902) | Grasslands soil microbial communities from the Angelo Coastal Reserve, California, USA - 14_1009_05_20cm (SPAdes) (version 2) | ecosystem: Environmental > Terrestrial > Soil > Grasslands... | reverse complement strand
CCTGCCAGGCGCGGGCGTGCAGGTCCACCGAATCCACCAGGGTGCCATCGACGTCGAAGAGAAGCGCCTCCGCGGGCATGAAGGGAATCTATACATCCACCTCAGCAGGGTTTCGCTCCAACGGCAGCGAACACGCCACCCTCACGTCCCAGGGTCTTCATCCACCCGACTTGCGCCAGTGCCCGCTCGAGTAGCCAGTCGTCCTCCTGCGCAAAGAGCTCGTTCGCTTCTCCGCCGAGCAGCGTGCTCGGATATGTGCGCACCCAGGTAAGCCCCGCGTCCCGGAACCAACCGCGCACCTCGCCGATGGTATGCCGGTGCTCCTCGACGTGCTGGTACTGATCGCGCACCCAGGCCTCACGCCGCCCGCGCTCGCTTTGCCGTTCGCGGAGCACCGGGTCGCCGGGGATCCAGCGATAGCCGGTCAGGCGCGCGACCAAGCGGCGCGCGCGCAGCGGCATCCGCGCGACCGCATTGTAGACGCCGACGACGATGATGCCGCCCGGGCGCACCAACCGCGAAAGCGCAGCGAACGAGGCGCCCGGGTCGGGAGTGTGGTGCAGCACGCCGTTGCAGATCACGACGTCGAAACCTTCCCTGCGCAGCCCGGGAGCGCGAACGTCGGTCTCGACGAACCGCGCGCCGATGACGCCGAATCGCTCCGCGGCACCCTGCGCGAGCTCCAGCGAGGCGCGGCTCAGATCCGCGCCCACCACCACGCGGTCCGCGCTCGCGAGGAACAGGCTGAGCTGCCCGGTGCCGCAGCCCATCTCCAGCACCGTGCCATCTCCGGGAATCGCCGCGTCCAGGCTGCGCGCAAACTCGCTTCGTGAGGCGCGAGCGCGTAGACCTGAGTAGGTCTCTTCGGGCGCGTAGCCCGGGAACGGCGCCGCCATGTAGAAGCCGCGAACTTGCTCGGTGCGCGCGTCGGCGGGCAAGCGGAGATCGGGGATTCCGCCTGGCGCGTCATATTGCGCGGGACAGGCATCGCAGCGCAGCGCGCGCAGCGGGCCGCCGCAGCGCAGGCAGGCCAGCAGATCGTCAAAAGATGGCATACAGGAACGGGGCCAGCGCCTCGACCGTGGCGCTGACGATCAGGATCAGTCCCGTCGCGCAGAGGAACACCAGGAGCGGCGTGAGCCACTTGCGGCCCGAGTCGCTGCGCCATAAGCCGCGCGCTCCATCGGCGATCGTCGGCGCCGCGTTTGCAAGCATGAGCCAGGTTCGCGCCAGCCTGTTGCGACGGCGAATCATGCGACCTCCGGAAGCGCTTCAGCGGCCCGACGCTTCGTCACCAGGGCATCTCCGGCGACCAGGAGATCGATGCCGCTACGCCGGAATGTGGAGTAGCCTTCGACGGCCCGATTGACGATGGGCTCGCCGGACAGGTTGAAGCTGGTGTTGAGAAGAACGGGGATGCCGGTCCGCTCGCCATATACCTTGAGCAGCTCATGGAAGCGCGGTGCCATCGCCGGATCGACCGCCTGCAGGCGGGCGGTGCCGTCCACGTGTGTGATCGCCGCGAGCTTCTCGCGCCATTGGGGCCGTACGGGAAAGACGCCGGACATGTAGCGCCCCAATCGCAGTCCCCCCGGCGGAACCGCGAAGTAACGATCCGCCTGCTCGATCGGGACCGCTGGGGCGAATGGACGAAATTCTTCGCGGTACTTGATGGAGCGGTTGAGCCGCTAGCGCATCGCGGGCTCGTGCGGCGCCGCGAGGATGCTCCGGTTGCCGAGCGCTCGCGGGGCGAGCTCGCAGGCCCCCTGCATCCAACCCACGATGCGGCCCTGCGCGAGCTCCTCGGCGACCCGCCTCAACAGCTGCGGCTCCGTGAGGCGTTCCGCTTCCAGGCCATCCTCTGCGGCGATGCGCGCCAGCTCACCGGCGTCCACCACTGGTCCCCAGTACGGATGATCGGGGAGCGTGGCGTGCGGACGCCCGAAATGAATCCGGTCGGCGTAGAGCGCCGCGCCCATTGCGCATCCGGCATCGCCTGGCGCGGGCGGGACGTAGAGATTGCTGAATCCGGACTCGCGCAGGATCCGCGCGTTTGCGACGCCGTTCAGCGCGACACCGCCGCCGAGGCAGAGATCCGGAAGGCCCGTCTCGCGCTGCAGCCGGCGGGCGAGGTCGACCAGGATCTCTTCCAATACCCGCTGCACGCTGGCGGCGATGTCGGCGCAGCGCTGGCCGTCGGGCGTCGAAGGGTCGATGGCCTGCCAGGGATGGCGCGGCGGTCCCAGCTCGGCGACGAGCCTGCGGGACCAGCTCTGCCGGGCGCCCTGGTGGAAGTCGAAATACGAGAGATCGAGCGCGATTCCGCCGTCCGCGGTGCGGCGTACGATACGCCAGAGCAGCTCCTCGTATGCCGGCCGCCCGTATGCGGCCAGGCCCATCACCTTGTACTCGCCCTCGTTCACCGGGAAGCCTAGATAGGCGGTGAACGTCGAGTACAGCATTCCGAGCGAGTGCGGAAAGCGGAGCTCGCGCGAGATCTCGAGTCGCGCTTGTCCCCGGCTGTCGATTTCGCCCCGGCCGAGTGTCAAGGTCGCCCACTCGCCAACGCCGTCAGCGGTGAGAATCGCGGCGCGCTGCACGGGAGCGGTGAGGAACGCGGCCGCCGCATGAGATTGGTGGTGCTCGCAAAACAGGATCCGTTCCGGGCGGATGCCGAGCTGCGAGGCGATGATTCCCTTGACCCAGAGCTTGCCGCCCAGCGCGTTCTGCATCGCGCGCGGAAAGCTGCGCCAGGTGCGGGGGAACCCGCGCAGGGCCATGGTCAGGATCCGGTCGAACTTGAGCATCGGCTTTTCGTAGAAGACCACTGCATCGAGCTGCTCGGGCTCGAGGCGCGCCTGTTCGAGGCAACATTCGATGGCGGAGAGCGGGAACGCAGCGTCATTCTTGCGGCGCGAGAGGCGCTCTTCCTGCACCGCGCAGATCGGAATGCCGTCGACCAGCAGCGCGGCCGCCGAGTCGTGATAGTGCGCGGAAATGCCGAGGATGCGCATCAGTACTGGCTCTTCAGGGGCGTCGGACGGCGCGCCGCGGCAAAGCCCTGCGATTCGGACCGCGCGGCGCGCTTGGCGAGGATCGCGAACGGCGGCAGGAGCAAGAAGTACTGCAGCAGCAGAAGAAGATGACCGAGCATTGCGGCGAGGTTCGCCGCGAGGCGCAGATACGCGCTCCAGACCCTGGCTGCGCGGGCCTGCCAGAGACGAAGACCCTGCTTGTGGGGAGCGAGCCGCGCCAGCTGCTTTCGGGTGTACGTCATGTGAAACGCCTCGTCTTCGAGAACGCGGGCGAAAAGCTCTCGGGTCTGCGGATCGGCGTCCAGCACCTCTGCGTAAGCGGCGAAGCGGCCTGCCGCCGCTTGCTCGGAGAGATGCAGGAATGCGAGGAGCGTCTCATCGGCTTCTTCTTCTACCCGCAGGTCATCGAGCCCGCGTTCGCCGGGAGCAAGCCAGTTCGCCTCGAAGGCCGGAGCGCCGGGTTGCACGGCCAGGAGCTCGCGGGCGCGGCGCCCGAACAGATCGGCGTGGCGCTGCTCGTCTCCCGCGTGGCGGAAGAAGAGCCGTCGCAAGATGGCGTCATGCGTCAGCTCGGCCGCGCGCGCCAGATCGCGGCCGCCGTCGGCCTCGGTCTCCGCGAACCGGAGCAACTTGCGGCCGCGGCGCCGGGCGTCCGCCCAGATCCAGCGATGCAGCGGCTTCAGCATCCGGTCGAGCGCCGACGGGGCTGGACGCACGCGGCGGACGGTAACACCGCCAGTCTCGCTCCGCCGCCGATTGTGCAGGGGATTGCTGTGGTTCGGACAGCCGCGCAGGGACTTGACGGTCGATCAGTGGATGCGCGCGGAGAGCCAGGCGCGCGCCGGACCGGCGTCGATGCCGAACGTCTCCAACCCCGGCAGGACCACTTCCTCCAGTGTGCGCGCGAAGATCGCTTTCTTCCTTGATGGAGGCAGGACGCCGTGACGCAAGAGATCCCGATCTTGTGGCGCCTCCAGGAACAGGGTCTCCTCGACCGTGCCGGAGAGCATCGCCGGAATCCAGGAAGAGAGAAACGAAACGTCGTAGCGGGCCGCTTCGCGGGCCAGGTGTGCCCAGCCCATCCTGCCGTGAGCGACTTCATCCCTGGCGATCGTTCGAAGCACTTTCTCCACGCCCGGCTCGACCTCCTCCGCGAGCAGAGTGGTCAACGTCGCGACACTCTCGGTCTCCGTGATGCAGCAGGCGGCGGCGACTTCGTAGAGGACGGCTGCGCGCCCTTCCAGACTTCGCGGCGCGATCGGCACGTCTTTCGCGAACCCGATCGCCGGTGTGCCGTAGATCGCTGCAAGCTCGAGGCATAGCGCCGCATGCCGCTGCTCGTCCTCGGCTGCGCGCCGCATCAACGCGGGCAGGGGCGATGGCGCGTCGAAACGCGAGATCGCCGTCGCCAGCCGCGCGAACCTGTCGGCCGCCTCCCGCTCGACCCCGGTGCGGAAGGCCCACGCTTCCGCCACGATGCGGCGCTGCGTCTCCGTCACCAGCCCTGGACTCCTCCGCCGGCGCCGGCGTCGGCCTTCGCCTCGGAGCCTTGCGGCGCGCCGGTGCCGCCGTCCATCGCCGATCGAGCATCCTCCTTCTTCTCGGTCGCCTGCTGGGCCTGCGCGGTGGAGCAGCCGGCGTTTGCACCGACGGCGGCGCCACCGAGCACGAGCATCCGGAACAGCTTGCGGAAGAGCATCGTTCCTCCTTTGGTACGTCGGCGCAGGATACGCCAAGGCCAGCGCGCCGCGTGTCACTGGTTTGCAATGGTGGTGCGTAGGCGCGCCTCCAGCGCATCGGCGATCCGGATGCTGCCTGCCGGACCCGGATGGCCCTCGGCGAGCAACTCCTTCTCCGGCACTTCGACTACGACGTAGTCCAGGGCGGCCGCCTCGAAGAGTTCATGCAGCATCCACTCCGGCGTCCGTCCGGTGACGAGGAAGATGCAGGGCGCCCCGCGCGCCTTGGCGAGCGCACCCATGTCGCGGAGAACCACTGCGAGCGAGCGCAGGCCCTCCTCGACCTCCGCGTCCGACCAGTAGAGGTGACGCCAGAGCCGGTAGATGCCCGAGCGCTCCACGAACGTCGGAGGCTCCGGCGGCAGGATCTCTACGCCCGAGGACGGTGATGGACGGGCACGCGGATGGCGTTGGCCGGCGAAGCTGCGGCCGACGAGGCCTGGCATGAAGACGGCAATGACTGCGACAGGATGGTCGAGTTCCGGCAGAGCATCCTCGAGCCGCAGCCAGGATTGATCGGCACGGTAGGCCGGGCTGCCGAGGTTGACCACCTGGAGGTGGAACCGCTCTCCGAGGAGCGCAGGAAAGGTCTCCTCCCACTGCAGGCCGAATCCCGCCACCGTGGACTCGCCGGTGAAGACCAGCGACGGCAAGGCTGGGTCGATCGGGGCGCCAGGGATCCGGCGGCCCTTGCTGTCCGTGCGGAAGCGGATCGCGCGCCCCGACATGGGCTGCACCCGATCGATGGCGGCGGCGAGAGTGAATCCGTATCGCGGGTGCGAAGCGGTGAGCGCGTCCATGGCGGCCAGCAACTCGGGGCGAATGAGGCGACGCGTGCGCCATCGAAGCAGGCCTTCGGCGGCGGGCAGCGTCAGCAGGAGGGCCACGAGCAGCCGGCGCGCTGAAGCGCCATGCGGCAAGCGGGGGACCAGCAGCAACAGGAGCGCGGCCGTCGTGGCCGCCGTGGTGCGAGCCCAGAAGACGATGCCGCGGCTCGCAGGGATGAAGAACTGCTGCGGCAGGAAGACGTGCTTGTCGAACCACGCCTCGTCGCAGTGCCAGGCAAACGCCAGCAGCGCCAATGCGGCGACGATGACTGCGCCCTGCCCGAGTCTGCGGAGCATGGTTAGTACGTGAGCTCGCCTTGCGCTCGCACCGCCGTCATCGCCGCGAGGTTGACCACGTCCTGCACGGAAGCGCCCTGCTGCAGGACGTTCACCGGCTTTGCCATCCCCATCAGCACCGGCCCGATCACCTCGGCGCCGCCCAGCCGCCAGAGCAGCTTGTACCCGATGTTCCCGCTGTTCAGATCCGGGAAGATGAGCACGTTCGCGTCGCCGCTCAGGCGAGCGAAGGGGAACTCCGTCTCGCGGACAGAGCGATCCACCGCGGGATCCACCTGCATCTCGCCTTCGACTTCCAGGTCCGGACGGCGGGACCGCACCAGCTCCACCGCCCGCCGCACCTTCGCCGGCGAGCCGCTCCGATCGGTGCCGAAGTTCGAATACGAGAGCATCGCGATCCGCGGCGTAAGCTCGAACGCCCGCGCCAGCTCTGCGGTGGAGATGGCGATGTCCGCCAGCTCATCCGCCGTGGGATCCGCGTTGACCGTGCAGTCCGCAAACAGCTTCAGCGATTCCTTGAACGCGACGATGTACGTGCCCGATGCGCGCCGGCCCTGCTGCGTGCGCACGATCTCCAACGGCGGCCGGATCGCCTCCGGATACGTCCGGGTCAATCCGGTGACCAGTCCGTCTACGGCTCCGTCCCGAAGCATCATCGCCGCAAACGTGTTCCGCTGCCGGATCCGGTACAGCGCCTCTGCCCAGGAGATCCCCGACCTCTGCCTCAGCTCGTAGAACGCGCGCGCGTACCCCTCGAGCCGGTCGCTGCGGAGAGGATCGACGATCTCGACGTCCTCGATGGCAGCGAGGTGCGCCTCGCGCGCCTGCTCGCGGATGTGGTCGCGGTTCCCCAGCAGCACCGGGGTGCAGATGCGTTCCTCCAGGAGCTCTTGCGCTGCCCGCAGGATCCGGGGGTGATTCCCCTCCGGGAACGCGATCCGCGTCATGCGCCTGCGGGCGCGCGAAACGACGACGCTCATCACTTCGTACGTGCGCCCCTGCCGGCGGCGCAGCGTTTCCGCATAGGTCGCGCGATCGACCCTCACGCGCGCCACTCCCGACTCGATAGCCGCCTCCGCGACCGCCGGGGCGACCGCGGTGAGGACGCGCGGGTCGAACGGTTTGGGAATGATGTAGTCGCGCCCGAACGAGAACACCTGCCCGCCGTACGCCGCGCTGACGCTCTCGGGAACGTCCTGCCGCGCCAGCTCCGCCAGCGCCCGGGACGCGGCCAGCTTCATCTCGTCGTTGATCGCCTTGGCCCGCACGTCCAGTGCGCCGCGGAAGATGCCGGGAAACCCGAGGACGTTGTTGACCTGGTTGGGATAGTCGCTGCGTCCGGTGGCCATGATGATGTCCGAGCGCACCGACTGCGCTTCCTCGGGCAGGATCTCGGGCACCGGATTCGCGAGCGCAAAGAGGATCGGGTTCGGGGCCAGCGTCGCCACCATCTCCTTCGAGATCACGCCTTTGGTCGAGAGTCCGACGACCACGTCGGCGCCCTTGATCACCTCGGCCAGCGTCCGCGGCTGCTTGCCCTGCGCGAAAACCCCTTTCCACTCGTCCATGTCCTCGGGGCGCCCGCGGTAGACGAGCCCGAACTTGTCGCACATGAAGATGTGCTCGCGCGGGATTCCGAGCTTCACGTACTGCTCGGCGCAGGTCACCGCCGCCGCTCCGGCGCCGACGAATACCGCCTTCACGTCTGCGAGCCGTTTGCCGGTGAGCTCCAGAGCATTGATCAGCGCCGCGCCGGTGATGATCGCGGTGCCGTGCTGATCGTCGTGGAAGACCGGAATCTGCATCTCGCTGCGCAACCGCCGCTCGATGATGAAGCACTCGGGGCTCTTCACATCCTCGAGGTTCACGCCGCCGAAAGTGGGCTCGAGCGCCTTCACCACCTTGCAGAAGGTGTCGATGTCCCTCGCGTCCACCTCGACGTCGAACACGTCGATGTCCGCGAACTTCTTGAAGAGGACGGCTTTGCCCTCCATCACCGGCTTCGACGCGTACGCGCCGATGTCTCCCAGACCGAGCACTGCGGTGCCGTTGGAGATCACCGCCACCAGGTTTCCGCGGGCCGTGTACTGGTAGGACAGGTCTGGATCCTGGGCGATCTCCAGGCAGGGTTCGGCGACGCCCGGGCTGTAGGCAAGCGACAGGTCCCGCGAAGTTGCCACCGGCTTGGTCGCGACGATCTCGATCTTTCCCTTCCGGCCACTGGAGTGGTAGTCGAGCGCGTCTTGGCGCGAGGGGCGTCCTTTGGTCTCGAACGTGCTGGCCATGGCGGCGTCTGTTTACCACGCATTGTCGCCGTGATAGGCGCACGGGTGGTGACGGACGAGCTGGAAAAACTGGTCGGGACCATGTTCCAGGCGCACCCCTGGCATGGCGTGGCGCCGGGAGATCCGGCCGGGGTGATACAGGCGTACATCGAGATCGTCCCGACCGATACGGTGAAATACGAGTTGGACAAGCAGAGCGGGCACCTGCGAGTCGATCGGCCACAGCGTTACTCGAGCCAGCCCCCGACACTGTACGGGTTCATACCGCAGACGTATTGCGGCACGCGGGTCGGGCAGCGTTGCTCGGATCGCTGCGGGATCGGCAACATCCGCGGCGACGGCGATCCGATGGACATCTGCATCTTCTCCGAGAAGGCGATGGCGCATGCCAACTTCTTCCTCCGCGCCCGGCCCATCGGAGGGCTGCGCATGATCGACGGCGACGAAGCGGACGACAAGATCGTGGCGGTGCTCGAGAACGATCTGGCCTACGGACGCCTGCGCGACATCGCCGACGCCCCGGAGGGGTTGATCGAACGGCTGCGGCATTACTTCCTCACCTACAAGCAGATGCCGGGCGAGCCCGCCCGCACCGTCCGCATCCCCGAAGTGTACGACCGCGTCGAGGCCGTGGAGGTGATCCGCCGGAGCCTCGACGACTACCGGGAGTGCTTCGGCGATCCGCACGCGCGCCCGATACAGCTCGCCCGCCTCATTGGGGAGCGCGAGGGCTGACGATAACTTTTTGCGGGGGCGACTCGCCATTGTCAGCATGATGGAAGAGCGTCAGTGATCCCGTATCCGCCGATCGAGCCGCCGCCCGTTGGGGTGCGCTTTCCCGAGCCGCGGCAGGGTGAGGACGTGGTAGCGGTGAGCCGGACCCTTTCGCCGGCGCTGGTGCTCGAAGCGTACAAGGCAGGCATCTTTCCTTGGCCGGTGCGGCAGGGACTGGTTCCCTGGGCCTCGCCGGATCCGCGGGCGATCTTTCCGCTCCAGTCGATGGAGCCCTGGCCGCGCACCGTCCGCCGCGCGCTGAAGGCCGGCTTCAGCGTCTCCTTCGACGAGGCGTTCGATGACGTCATGCGCGCCTGCGGCAAGCGTCCTGGCGAGGGCACCTGGATCACGCCGGACATCCTCTCCACCTACTCGCAGCTACACCGGCTGGGCTGGGCGCACAGCGTCGAGGCGTGGCGGGACGGCACGCTCGCGGGAGGGCTGTATGGCATCGCGATGGGCGGTCTGTTTGCCGGGGAGTCGATGTTCCACCGCGTCAGCGGCGCATCCAAGGTGGCCTTTGCCGCCTGCGCGGAGCGGCTGCGGGAGCGCGGATTCCGGATCTTCGACGTGCAAGTGCTCACGCCGCACCTGTCGCTGCTCGGCTGCCGGGAGATCCCGCGGGACGAGTACCGCGCCCGCGTCCGCGAGGCCTTGCACCGCTCAGCGCGCTTCACCTGATCCGGTTCACCTGATCCGGGACACAATACGCAACTCGTGCCAACCCGGTTGGCATGGGGAATTGCGTATTGTGTCCCCGGATCTATTGGTACACTGCGTTCATGCGGTTTGGCATCGATTTTGGCACTACCCATACGGTCGTATCCGTGGTCGATCGGGGGAACTACCCGATCGTTTCCTTCGAGCACACGGACGCCATCCCCTCGCTCGTCTCCCTCGACCCGCAGGGCGAGTTGCACTTCGGACGAGGCGAGCCGGGTTGGACGGTGCTGCGGTCCTTCAAGCGGCTCCTCGACGAGGGGCATCCGGAGGCGGAGGTGCGGATCGGCGACCGCTCCTTCGCGCTCGCGGATCTATTGACCCGGTTTCTCGCCCACGTCCGCGAGCAGCTGCTCCATCATTCCAACGCCGGCCTGCGCAAGAAGGACAAGATCGAGGCGGCGGTCAGTGTCCCGGCGAACGCGTCGACCGCGCAGCGGCTGATCACGATGGACGCCTACCGGCGCGCCGGGTTCGACGTGAAGGCGGTGCTCAACGAGCCGAGCGCGGCAGGGTTCGAGTACGCCCATCGGTTCCGCGAGACCGTGACCGCCAAGCGCGAGTACGTGCTCGTCTACGATCTGGGCGGCGGGACCTTCGACGCCTCGCTGATCCACATGGAGGGGCGCACCAACGAGGTGATCACCTCGAACGGCATCTCGCGGCTAGGCGGCGACGATTTCGACGAGGCCATCGCGCGACTGGTGCTGGCGAAACGGCGCAGCGGCTCGCTCACCCCCCAACTGCTCGATGAAGTCCGCGAGCAGAAGGAGTCGCTGAATCCGAACACGCGCAAGTTCGTCGTCGACGATACGGTGGTCGCTGTCGACGATGTCTACGACGCCTGCGCCCCGTTGATCGAGCAGACGCTCGCGGCCATGGAGCCGGCGATGCGCGATCCGCGCCGCGGCGCCGACGAGGTGGCCTGGACCGAGCTGGCGGGCATCTACGTCGTCGGGGGCGCCTCGGCGTTTCCGCCCGTCTACCGGAGGCTGCGCGACAAGTTCGGCGCG
>Ga0209474_10005589_pt1 | contig 10691 bp, 10 predicted proteins | sample GraSoiAngelo_145_FD_185902 | JGI IMG/M metagenome (GOLD analysis project Ga0209474, IMG submission 185902) | Grasslands soil microbial communities from the Angelo Coastal Reserve, California, USA - 14_1009_05_20cm (SPAdes) (version 2) | ecosystem: Environmental > Terrestrial > Soil > Grasslands... | reverse complement strand
CCGAATGAGCAGGGTGAGGATCAGCGCGACGAACGACACGATGACGGCCTGGGCCGGGCTGACCCAGATCGAGGCCAGCGACTCCAGCAGGCTGACGAAGATCGAGGCCAGGATGGAGCCGCCCAGGTTGCCCATGCCGCCGACCACGACGACCACGAACGCCCTGAGCGTGAAGTCGAAGCCCATCGTGTGGCTGATGCCCACCGTGGGGCCGAACAGCACGCCGCTGGCGGCGGCCATGGCGGCGCCGATCGCGAACACCACCGTGTGCACCCACGGCACCGGGATGCCCATGGCGGCTGCCATCGTCCGGTCCTGGGTGGTCGCGCGGATCCAGATGCCGTGCTTGCCGTGCTTCATGAACAGGTAAAGGCCGCCGATCATGGCCGCCGACATCAGCGCGATGAGAAGGCGATACCACGGGTACTCGACGTAGAAGAGCTGGAAGTGGCCGGTGACGGGCTCGCTGATCTTGCGGGGGACGGGACCGTACTGCCAGAGCGCGTAGTTCTCGATGATCAGCGAAAGCCCGTACGTGGCCAGGATCGTGGTGAGCGGATCGCGGCCGAGCAGCGGGCGGAGCGCGGTCGTCTGCAGGGTGGCGCCCAGCACGGCCATGACGACCATCGACACCACGAGGGCGAGCCAGAAGTTGCCGGTGGTGAGGAAGGCGGTGGTGCCGATGTAGGCGCCCAGCATGAAGAGGTCGCCGTGGGCGAAGTTCACGATGTCCATGATCCCGAAGATCAGCGTCAGCCCGGAGGCCACCAGGGCCAGGATCATGCCGTTCACCAGGCCGTTGACGATCTGCACGAGGATCTGGTCGACGGGAATCATGGCGGCTCAGACTCCCAGGTACTGGTGGATGACGGTGGCGTCGGCGCGGAGGTCAGCGGCAAGCGCGTGGTGACGGACCACGCCCTTCTCCATGATGTAGACGCGGTCGGAGACGGCCAGCGTCAGCGGCACGTTCTGCTCGACGAGCAGGATCGCCACGCCCTCGCCGTGGAGCACGTCGACGATCTCGCGGATCTGGGCGACCATGCGCGGCATGAGGCCCTCGGTCGGCTCGTCCAGCAGGATGATGCGCGGCTCCAGCATCATGGCCCGCGCGATGGCCAGCATCTGCTGCTCGCCGCCCGACAGCGTGCCGCCGGCCTGGTGGCGCCGCTCGGCCAGGATCGGGAAGCTCGCGTAGACCTTGTCGAGCAGCGCCTGGCGTCGCGCGGCGTCCACCTCGGGCCGATCGAGCCCGGTGCGGAGATTCTCCAGGACCGTCAACAGGCGAAAGATGCGACGGTCCTCGGGCACGTAGCCGATGCCGAGCCGGGCCAGCCGGTACGGCGCCATGCCGGCGATGTCGCGGCCCTCGAAGACGATGCGCCCCCGGGAGGGCCGCACGAGGCCCATGATCGTCTTGAGCGTCGTCGACTTGCCGACGCCGTTGCGGCCGAGGAGTCCCACGACCTCGCCGGGGCGAACCTCCAGCGACACGCCGTGCAGGATGTGGGACTTCGCGTAAAAGGTGTGGATCCCGTCCAGCGTGAGCATCAGGTCTTGAGGTAGACCTCCTGCACGCGGAGGTTGGCCTGGATCTCGGCCGGCCGGCCCTCGGCCAGCACCTCGCCGTAGTGCAGCACGGTGATGGTGTGGGCCAGCCCCATCACCACTTCCATGTCGTGCTCGACGATGAGGATCGTGAGGTTGGCGGCGATCCGGCGGACCAGCTCGACGGTGGCGTGGGTCTCGGTCACGCTCATGCCGGCCGTGGGCTCGTCGAGGCAGAGGAGCTTGGGCTCGGTGGCCAGCGCGATGCCGATCTCGAGGTTCCGCTGCTCGCCGTGCGAGAGGTTGGCGGCCAGATCGGCGGCCTTGTCGGCGAGGCCGACCGAGGCCAGCACGGCGCGGGCGCGGTCGATCACGTCGCGGTAGGCGCGGTGGTGGCGGAGCAGGCTCCAGGAGTGATGGCGCGACTGCACGGCGATGCGCACGTTCTCCAGCACGGTGGCGCCGGGCAGGATGTTGGTGATCTGGTAGGAGCGCGCGATCGCCTTGCGAGAGATGAGGTGCGGCGGCAGCCCGGCGATGTCCTCGCCGTCGAGCAGGATGCGGCCGCTGGAGGGGGCGAGGACGCCGGTGAGGCAGTTGAAGAACGTCGACTTGCCGGCGCCGTTGGGGCCGATGATGGCCCGGATCTCGCCGCGCGGCACGGTGAGGGAGACGCGGTTGAGCGCGGTGAGGCCCCCGAAGCGCATCGTGAGGGCCTCGGTCTGGAGGATCGGCGCGCCGGCCGACGGGCCCCGGCCGTCCGCGGCCGGGGCCGTCGTGCTTCGCTGGGGCGCGTCCGTCACGCCTTGGGGAAGGAGCAGGCCGGCGGAACGATCGTCTTCTCCTTGGGGATGACCTCGAGGAGCCGGTGCTTCCGCTCGTGGATGTCGAAGATGAACTGGCGCAGGAAGGCCTGGTGGTCTTCCTTGCGCAGCGTCTTGTCACCCTGGGGGAAGTCGTCGCCCTCCTTGACTTCCATGCCCTCGAGCGCCTCGATCAGCTTCATCGTGTCCTCGCGGCCACGGAAGCCGGACTTCTGGATGCCGAGCTTCAGGAAGTTCATCGCCTCGAAGTTGGACTGCACGTAGCGGTCGGGATCGGGACCGCTGGGGTCGATCTCCTTCAGCTTGACCCGCGCCTCGTCGAAGAACTTCTTGTGATATGGGGTATCGAGCGGCTTGGTCAGCACCGGGACGTAGCGGTTGACGCCCACGAACCCTTCGACCTTCTGCCCCAGGGCGGTCAGGTGGATGGACTCGGCCACCGCGCCGTCGCCCGCGTACTTCGCCTTCTTGAACAGGCCGAGATCGTAGGCCTGGTTCGTGAACTTCACGGCGTTGTCGCCGAACATGATCGCGAAGACGCCGTCGAAGTTGCCCTTGATGTTGGAGACGAACGCGCTCATGTCGGCGGTGCCGAGGGGAATGCCGGTGGTGCCGACCACCTCGCCGCCCTGCTTCTTGATCTGCTCCGTGTACGCGTCACGCGTCGACTGGCCCCACGCGTAGTCGAGGTAGACGAGGTGCCATTTCTTGGCGAGCTTGCTCACGAGGTAGGGCGCGAAGGCCGCCGCCTGCGACGGCGCGTAGTCGAACGGCCGGAACACGTAACGGCTGCAATTCTTGGTCGTGATGGTGGTGTCCAGGCACACGCCGATCATCCAGATGGTCTTGTGCTCCTCGAAGACCGGCATGCAGGCGATACAGACGTTGGAGAGGTAGCCGCCCTCGCCGATGTCCACCTTGTCCTCGACGAGGAGCTTCTCGGCCTTGCGCCGGCCCACGTCGGGCTTCGACTCGTAGTCGGCGATCACCAGCTCGACGGGCCGGCCGTTGATGCCACCCGCCTTGTTGATGCGGTCCGTGGCCAGCTGCGTGCCGACGAGCGCGGTCTTGCCGCCGGCGGCGGCGGTGCCGGTGAGCGGCTGCAGGACGCCGATCTTGTACGGCTTGGCCTGCCCGAACGCCTCATGCCAGGGAGCGGGCACCAGCATGGCGCCGCCGAGCGCGCCGGCCGCGGCGGCCGACAGCCCGAGGAACCGGCGCCGCGTCGTCTTGCCCCTCCACCAGATGTCTTTCGCCCAGGCTTCGTCCTGCCAGCGTTGGCTCATCACTGACCTCCTGAGATGCCCACGAGGCGGGCATCGCGCTGCGGGGAGAAATGTGCGGACTTTCTACACCGAACTGGTCCGATCAATCAACCGGGGGCCCCGACGTGGCCCCCAGACCCCCCATATGCTCGAGCCGCCCCGGCGGAGCCGCGGCGACCCTCGATTACCGTAGGCCGGCCGCCTCCACGGCCCGGCGGATGGCCTCACGCTCGGACGGGGACACCGGCGTCAGCGGCGGCCGAACATGCGCCGCCGGAATGCGGCCGAGGAGAACGAGCGCCTCCTTCATCCGGTTGTGCATGTCCACGAACGGCGGCGCGTACAGCACGCTCACGAGCGGTTCGAGACGCTCGTTGATGGCCCGGGCTCCCTCGAGGTCGCCCTTCTGGCAGGCCGCGAACAGCTCGGCCTGGAGGTCGGCGGTGACGCTGCCCATGCCGGAGATGGCGCCGTCGGCGCCGAGCAGGAAGGAGGCCATCAGCGACATCGTGAACGCCGACAGGACCGCGACGGGACGCCCGGTGGCGCGAATGGCGCGCAGGTTGCGCTCGAACGCGACGATCTCGTTCGACCAGTCCTTGACGCCGGCGACCTGAGGGATCTCGCACAGCCGCCCCAGCGTCTCCGGCGCGTAGCCGATGCCGGAGGCCGGTGGGTACTCGAAGACGATGATCGGCAGGTCGGCGCGCCCGGCGATCTCCGAGAAATGCCGGAGGACCATGTCCGGCTTGAGCTGGGCGCCCCACATGAACAGCGTCGGCGGAAACACCAGCACACCGGCAGCGCCGGCCGCCCGGGCGTCGCGCGCCAGGTCGACCGCCTCGGCGGTGCCATCGGCGTACACGCCGGCGACGATCGGGCAGGCGCCGGCGATCTCGTCGAGCGCGATCGCCAGCGAGCGCTTGCGCTCCTCGCGGGTCAGCGACGAGACCTCGCTGGCGTGGCCGTTCGCCACGATGCCCGTCACGCCGCGAGTGTCGGCCAGCCAGCGCAGGTGCCGCCGGTAGGCTGGCTCGTCGATCGACAGGTCGGCGCTGAACGGCAGCAGGTTGGCGGGCATCACGCCGGAGAATCGAAGCGGCTCGCTCATGACGTCACTCCTGGGGGTCGTCCGCCCTTGATCGCCGCGTTGTGCTCGCCGAGCGCCGGGGTGCCGCCGGGCAGTGGCGGGCGCTCGCCGTCGAAGCGCAGCGGCAGGCCCATGACGTCCATGTCGAGGCCCGGCACCTTCTGGATCATCTCGCTGGCGGCGGTCTGGGGCTCGGCCAGCACGTCCTTCAGCGTGTTGATCGGCGCGCACGGGATGCCGGCCTTCTCCAGGAGCTCGAGCCACTCGGTGGCCGGGCGCGTCTTCAGCACGCCTTCGATGTCGGCCAGCAGGATCTCCTTGTTCTTGTGGCGATCGGCGTTCGTCCGGAAGCGGGGATCGCCGGCCCATTCGGGATGCTCGAGCGTACGCGCCAGCGTGGCGAACAGGCGATCGTTGGCGGCGGCGATGACGATCATGCCCGTCTGCGTCTGGAATCCCTCGAACGGCACCAGCCGCACGCTGCCCGTCGGATGGCGCCGGGGGATCTCGCCGGAGATGCGATAGCTGGCGAACTGGCCGGCGTTCCAGGCCAGGGCCGTCTCGAACAGCGAGGCGTCGACGACGCCGCCGAGGCCGGTCTGGGCGCGCCGCAGCAGCGCGGCGAGGATGCCGATGACGGCCCACATGCCGCTGCCGACGTCGAGCGTCGGCACGCCGATGCGAAACGGCGGGGCGCCTTCCGTCCCGCTGACCCAGAACAGGCCGGCGAACGCCTGCATCATCGGCTCGTAGCCGGGCCGGTCCTTCAGGGGGCCGACGGGTCCGAAGGCGCTGAGCGAGCAGTAGATCAGGCGCGGATTGAGCGCGCGGAGCGCCTCGGCGCCCAGCCCGAGCTCTTCCAGCGAGCCCGGTCGCATGTTCTGCAGGACGACGTCGACGCCGCTCACGTATCGCTTGAGCCAGTCCACGTCGCTCGGGTTCTTCAGATCGAGCGTGATCGAGCGCTTGCCGGCGTTGACGCCGTGGAAGCCCGAGCCGACGCCGGCCAGGAACGGTGGGCCCCAGCCGCGCGCGTCGTCGCCCCCGTCCGGCCGCTCGACCTTGACGACCTCGGCTCCCAGCCGAGCCAGCGTCTCGCCGGCGAACGGCCCGGCCAGGTTCTGCGCGAGCTCGAGGACCTTGATGCCGCCGAGCGGAAGCCCGGTCATGGTGTCGGCGATGGTAGCACGGGCCGCGCGGGCGCTCAGTCGGCGGCGGCCAGCGCCAGCACGGCGAACGCCGTCGCCGCGTCGGACATGAACAGCCGGGGCCAGGCTTCGCCCCGCTCCCCACCGTGCTCGCGGTCGACGTTCAGCGAGTAGGACCGCCAGGCGGGATACGTTCGCTGGCCGACTGGAACGCCCTGCTGATTGGCGACGAGCCACTGCACGCCTCGTCTCACCGTCGGGTGATCGCGCGGGAGACCGCTCTTCCGGAGCGTGTACACGATCAAGCCGGTGGCGTACCCGTCCGACCTCGCCAGCAGCGAGGCGTCGGTCGTGCCGGGGGGCCTGGCCGCCCGGAAGAGTGAGGGGGTCTTGCTCCATTTCCAGGGACCGAGCGCCTGCAGGGACCAGCCGCCGTCGTCCCGCTGCGCCTTCAGGATCTCGGCGACGAGCGCCTCTCGCTCCGGTCCGGTCAGCACGTCCTTCCACCGGGTCGACGCCAGCAGCAGCGACACCCGGTTGAAGAGGCTTTGCTCGGCGTAGCGATCCTTCAAGTACCCCCGCAGCTTGTCCATGCCCGCCGCATCCGCGGGCGGGTCGGTCGAGAGCCCGGCGGTCCCGACGGCGAGCGCCGCCAGCGTGGCGCCGTAATACGCGGCATCGGCGCTCTCGAAGGGCTCGAGCCCGAAATCGAGCCAGTCCCATGCCCCGTCCGGACGCTGGGTCTCCCACAGCCGTCGCAGGGCCTTGCGGGTCGTCTCGCCGGGCGTCCGCCGGTCGTGATCGGCGTCGGCGCTGGCAAGGACGAGCGCGTTGAGCACCGCTTCGGTGCCCCGCGACTGGATCTGCTTGCGGTCGCTGACGTCGTAGAAGAGCTGGTTGTCGCCGTAGGTCTCCACGCGCCGGGTGATGCCCTGGAGGAGGCGGGCTTCCTGCGGCGTCGGGGTCGTCACGTGCGTGACGTGCCGCAACACCGGCCGCGCCAGCGCGTACGGAACCGCGGTGTGACAGGAGATGCACACCGCCCCGCCGCGACCCGTCTGCAGGGTCTTGCCCTTGACAAACCAGAGGTCCATCCGCTCGTCCAGGTACTTGGCGGCACCCTCCCGATTCCAGGAGCCGGGAGCCGCCAGAGCCGCCGGCCCGGTCTCCCCGGGCAGGGCGAGCGCGAGGAGCACGACGCAGGCAGCGAGCACGATCGCGAGTCTCATGGCTCCAGAAGGCCTTGCTCGAATGATACGACACGGCTATCGTCAGAGCCGCCATGGCGACCCGGCGGTCCACGTCGCTCGCACGATGGCGGCGCGATGCCGTCCGGCGCATGCGCGCCGCGCGCGCCGCCACGCTGGCGTTCGTCGGGCGGCTCCCGGAGGGCGACATCCTCCGGCCTCGCACCATCGATCGCTGGTCCGTCAAGGACGTGCTGGCCCACCTGATGACCTGCGACGAGGAGACGGTGCGCCGGTTGCGGCTCCTGGCGGCCGGCCGCGCCGACCGCATTCACTGGTTCGAGAGCATGGCCGACGCCGACCGCTTCAATGCGCGATCGGTGAACGGCGCGCGCCGGCTGGGCCTCCGGGCCGTGCTCCGTCGGATGGCGCGCGTGCACGCCGATCTCGTCGCGCGCGTCAGCCGGCTGCCGCTCGAGGCGCTTCGCGATCCGTCGCACACGTACCCCGTGACGGAGTGGCTGCCGGCGCCAGGCTGGAGCCACGAGCGCGAGCACCTCGGCGAGATCAAGGCCTGGTGGCGGACTCAGCACCGGCGGTGACACCCGCCCGTCGAGGCGTCAGCGCAGCGCCGGCAGGATCTCTTTCGCGATGAGCTCGACCTGCTCGGGCTGGTAGCGATAGGGGATCAGGATGAGGCGGTGCACACCGCTGGCGACGTGGGCGCGGAGCTGCTCGATGCACTCCTTGACGCTGCCACGGATCGCGTGTTCGATCGTGGATTCGCTCCAGGCCGCCACGTCCCACTCGGTCTGGTGCCACTGGCGCATCGGCGCCTCGGTCTCGGCGCGCGAGGTGCCCACCAGGATCGCGAGCTGGTTCGTCCCCGTGAGCCGCGAGGGATCGCTCCCGGCCTCGCGGGCGAACGCCAGGATCTTGTTCCACGACTTCGTGTAGCTCTCCGGCGTGTAGAAGTACGTCAGCCAGCCGTCGCCCCGGGTCGCCACCCGCTCGAGCACGGCGTCGACGTAGCCGCCGATGAGGATCGGCGGGCGCGGGCGCTGGGCGGTCTTCGGGCGCATGACGGCCTCGCGCAGGTTGAACTCGTCGGCCTGCAGGGTGACGCGGTCCTCGGTCCAGAGTCGCGTCAGGATCTCGAGGTTGCGCTCGAACAACCGGCCACGCTGCTTGAACGGCACGCCGACGGCGTCGAACTCGCGCGCATACCAGCCGGCCGCCACGCCGAGGATCAGACGTCCCTTGCTGATCACGTCGAGCGTGCCGATCGCCTTGGCGGCCACGGTCGGATTGCGCAGCGGCAGCACGAGGACGCCGGTGCCGAGCTTGATCGTCGAGGTGCGGGCGGCGAGCGCGGTCAGCGTGCCGACGGCGTCGAGGATCGGGAACGACGGCTCGACGCCGAGGACGACGTGGTCCCACGCCCACAGCGACTCGAAGCCGAGCGCCTCGGCGCGCTGCGCGTAGCGGTAGAGCTCGTCGATGTCGGGGGTCTCGGCGGGGCCGACGAAGTTCTTGAGGGCGAGGCCGACGTGCACCGGCATGGCCTAGCCCAGGAAGCGTCGCTCGGGATCGAGGGCCCGCAGCATCGCAAGCTCGTCGGCCGTGGGCGGCGCGGTGACGGCGATCTCGGGCGCCAGCAAGAGCTCGAAGCCGGTGTTCGCGCGGACCTGCTCGACCGTCACCCCCGGATGGAGCGCGTCGAGCCGCATCCGCTTGTGCTCGGGGTCGAAGCCCAGGATGCCGAGCGTGGTCACCACCCGCGAGACGCCGCCGAAGAGCAGGCCGGCGCGCCGGCGGCTGCCATCCCCGTCGAGCCAGGCGGGGCTGGTGACGAAATCCACCGTCGGCACGAAGCGGCGCTTCTCGTGCGCGGTCAGGATGATGACCTCACGGCACAGCGAGGCAATGTCGTTGGCGCCGCCGGTGCCCGGCAGGCGCACCTTCGGCTTCCAGTAGTCGCCGCCCACGACGCTGGTGTTGATGTTGCCGTGCTGGTCGATCTGGGCGCCGCCCATGAAGCCGTAGTCGAGGAAGCCGCGCTGGGCGAACAGGAAGGTGTCGGTGATGCCGGGCAGCATCTGCGCGCGGTGAGCCGCCCGCATCTCGTTGGTGGAGATGGGCAGCCGGCCGGGCTTGATCTGCGGCCCGATGATGCCGCCCTCGATGACCATCGTCAGCTTCGGCGCGTGCCGCTGGTGCGCGAGCACCGCGGCCAGCAACGGCACGCCGACGCCGGCAAAGACGGTCGTGTCGTCCTTCAGCTCCCGCGAGCCCATGACGGCGAGCAACTCGGCGGGCGTGAAGGTCATGCGTGTCGAGCGCCGGGGACCAGCTCGTGGGCGGCGTCCTGGGCGCGCTTGAGGCGCTCGCCGCCGAACAGCTCCAGATAATCCTCGAACGTCGCCGGAGCGTCGACGTAGCGGGCGAGGTAGTCGGCGAGCGCCGTGGTCACGCCGCGGGCGTCGATGTCGGCGGTGTACTCGGCGAAGTGCTCGAAGTCGGCGTGGTAGCGGCCCCACACCTCGTGCGGATAGGCGCCGAACGGCTGCAGCACCAGCGCGTCGACCAGGAATCCGGGAATCACCGTGCGGTCGGGTCGTCGTCGGATCTCGTCGTCGGTGACCAGTTCCTCGGTGGTGACGAGCACCGTGGTCGCCGCGCGGGCCATGTCGGCGTCCATGTGCGGATAGCCGTCGATCTGGCAGTTGCCGAACCGGTCGGCGCGCGTCACATGCAGCAGGGCCGCGTCGGGAAAGAGCGCGGGCACGGCCGCCAGCGTCTCTCCGGTGTAGGGGTCCTGGAGCGTCTTCGTGCCGCCGACACCCATGAGGTCGGACCCCAGCATCGTCAGCGTCGGCAGGAACGGCACGCCCATGCCCGCCGCCCGAAAGCGCAGGCCGAAGGCCAGGTGGCTCCACTCCTCCAGCGCGACCGCGCCGGACTCGACGTAGTGACGCATGACCTTCGACACGCCCCACGGCAGGCCGATCGACATCCAGGCGGTGACGACGCGCTCGACGGCGCCGGCGGCCATCATCAGCTCGCCCTCGGTGCACATGAGGTTGCGGGAGAGCGTGAGGCCGGTGCGCCGCTGGCGCAGGATCTCCCGCACGAGCGCCAGCGGCGTGCGTGTGAAGAGGCAGCCGCCGGCCACGACGTGATCGCCGTTCCTCACGCGGCTGGCGGCGTCGTCGAGCGTGGTGAGCTTCTCGCCGGCCGACTTGGGCTTGGCCTCCAGCCGCCGGCGCGCGGCGACGAAGTCGTACTCGGCGCGTGTCAGGTCAGGATCTCCCAGGCCGCCTGGTAGCGATCGAGATCGCGCTCCGTCCTGGGATCCATCGGGTGCTCGCGCTCCGGCACGTCGACCTTCTTGTCCTCGCCGCAGAGCGCGGTCGTGAAGTAGCGCTGCCCGGTGTCGTTGGCCATCGTGACGATCGAGGCCAGGTCGGGGTGGCGGGCTGCGAGCTTGAGCGCGGCGGCGACGTTGCAGCCGGTGGAGATGCCGCAGAAGAGCCCTTCCTCGGCGGCCAGGCGGCGGGCCATCGTCATGCTCTCGTCGGTCGTGGTCATGATGACGCCGGAGAGCTGCGAGACATCGAGGTTCTCGG
>Ga0209474_10005588_pt1 | contig 10693 bp, 13 predicted proteins | sample GraSoiAngelo_145_FD_185902 | JGI IMG/M metagenome (GOLD analysis project Ga0209474, IMG submission 185902) | Grasslands soil microbial communities from the Angelo Coastal Reserve, California, USA - 14_1009_05_20cm (SPAdes) (version 2) | ecosystem: Environmental > Terrestrial > Soil > Grasslands... | reverse complement strand
TGGAATCAAGGTCCTCGACGACCTCTTGTCCGGTGGTCTCCCAAGACCTTCAGCCGTCGGGCTGATCGGGGCTGTAGGCAGCGGCAAGTCTTCCCTGGTCAGACAGCTCGCGGTTAACATGCTCGAAAAAGACTTCCGAGTGCTCTACTATGCCATTGACGAGTCTGCGGAGGACGTGAGAGAAGGGGTCGCCACTTACGGAGTCAACGTCCCCAAGTATGAAGAGGAAGGACGACTAGCCTTCATCGACATCTTCGCCCTCGGCGTCGAGCGTTTAGCCGAAGCCTACCCGGTTGAAGAGCCAGAGAGAATCGTCGACAGCACATTCAAGTTCTCCGACCTCGTCGCCCAAGGCCGAAGCTTTACCCTGAAGCATCTCGGAAAGAAACAGTTCGTCATAATGGACTCCCTAACGCCTTTCTTCCTCATGGTTGAGGCAAAAAGGGTCTTCCAGTTCGGCCAAGTCCTAAAGTACGCAACACGCTTCGCAAAAGCCATCGGAGTCGCAACCCTCCACACAAAAGTGCTGGATGAGTCAATCGAGAATGCCATGGTCAACTTTGCTGATGTTGTCCTCGAACTCGAGAGGAGAAAAACTCCCGAAGGCATTAGCAGAGGAGGAACGTTGAGACTGGTGAAGCTGGGGAAGACTCAGATCCCGTCAAGAGGATACTATTACGAAATGACGCCCCAAGGAATAGTCATAAGCACAGCCCCTCCTATCTGACTTCATATCTCATTCTCCCAACCAAAGACCTATTGAACTCCAGCAAGTTCAGAATGCTAGATCAGAATCGGAATTTTTCTTGGGCAAGGCTAATCCAACTCATCGGCCTGGCCCTTTGCTGAAAATGTTCCGGGTCATGTCGCCTTCCCACCGACTTCAGAATATTCTCTCATCAAAGAGAAAGGTCCAACTAGCAGACTCCACTTACTTCTGGAGGTCATTCCCACGCCGATGAAATATTGCATGGAGAACCCGTCGTACCAAGCACCGCTCGAATAGTCACTGGATCATCCTTTCCGAAGCTTCTGGTCTATGAATTCCGACAGGACGATCCCAAAAAGTGCACTTCGGCCAGACTCAGAAAATCTCGGTTAGTACAGGGTCTCCCGAACATGAGACGAATCCCTTCCTCCGCCATAGTCTTGAATCCCACAAGCAGCAAAACGCTCTCTATCGAGGATCGGGAACTAATCGTACGCAACGGCCTAGTTGCACTGGACTGTTCTTGGAACCTCTCGGAAGGCGTTTTCGCTCGAAATATTCCGGGTAATAACAGGAGACTTCCAATTCTCCTTGCGGGGAATCCAACAAACTATGGGATTCCTAGCAGACTCAGCACGGCCGAAGCCATTGCGGCCGCGCTCATCCTGACAGGCTTTCGGCACCCTGCCGGAGTGATTCTGTCTTTGTTCAAATGGGGAGAAACCTTTCTCTCGCTCAACCATGACCCTTTGGAGAAATATGCAGCCGCAAAATCTTCAGAACTCTCGTTTTTGGAAGACGAATTTTTCGGTTCGCGCTAAGGGTAAATGTTTAAATCGGCTATTCGTCGCGTAGACCTCTTTGGTAGCATAGCAGGTCGAATAGTAGCCCATAGTCCCGGCGGCGGCGTCAATCCGACGCTTAGGGCGTTACGCCCGTGAATGACCGATTGACCTCCACTGTGGGCGAAAGAACATGCGGACCCAAAGAAACCCGGGCAGTCAAATACCCTGGAACGTTTAGGTCCAAGATAGGCTCGTAGCCACCTGCTAAACTCCAGCCGATTCCTGTACATATTATGGCGTCCGAAACTCCAATCGTTCTAAGACTCCGCTTGATCCTGGCGGACCCAACTGCTATCGGGATGAGACTAAGCCATGCGAGTCGCACGCTTCCTAGCCACGGTGGGAGCGTGGCGTACGGCTCAGTAACATGTGGCTAACCTACCCTCAGGACTGGGACAACTTCGGGAAACTGAGGCTAATCCCGGATGGACGGAGAGGCCTGGAATGGTTCTCCGTTGAAAAGGCTCTAGAGGCATGCTCTCTAGAGTTGCCTGAGGATGGGGCCGCAGCCGATCAGGTTGTTGGTGAGGTAACGGCTCACCAAGCCTATAACCGGTACGGGCCGTGAGAGCGGGAGCCCGGAGATGGGCACTGAGATAAGGGCCCAGGCCCTACGGGGCGCAGCAGGCGCGAAACCTTTGCAATGCGCGAAAGCGTGACAGGGTCATCCCGAGTGCCGTCCGCTGAGGATGGCTTTTGCCTGGTCTAACCAGCCAGGTGAATAAGGGGAGGGCAAGTCTGGTGTCAGCCGCCGCGGTAATACCAGCTCCTCGAGTGGTTGGGACGATTATTGGGTCTAAAGCGTCCGTAGCCGGCTGGAAAAGTTCTCCGTAAAATCCAACGATCCAATCGTTGGATCGCGGGGAATACTTTCCGGCTTGGGGGCGGGGGAGGTCGGCGGTAGTCCCGGGGTAGGGGCGAAAAAGGAAACGAAAAGTTTCCATTCGCAGTCTTATAATCCCGGGAGGACCACCAGTGGCGAAGGCGGCCGACTAAAACGCGCCCGACGGTGAGGGACGAAAGCTGGGGGAGCGAACGGGATTAGATACCCCGGTAGTCCCAGCTGTAAACGATGCAGGCTAGGTGTTAGGACGGGTACGGCCCGTCCTAGTGCCGCAGGGAAGCCATTAAGCCTGCCACCTGGGGAGTACGGCCGCAAGGCTGAATTCTCATATGGCAAGAAATCGTGCCGTTGAGACAGTTCACTTAAAGGAATTGGCGGGGGAGCACCACAAGGGGTGAAGCTTGCGGTTTAATTGGAGTCAACACCGGGAACCTTACCAGGGGCGACAGTTGGATGAAGGTCAGATTAAAGGTCTTACCGGACTAGCTGAGAGGAGGTGCATGGCCGTCGCCAGTTCGTGCCGTGAGGTGTTCTCTTAAGTGAGAAAACGAACGAGACCCGTGCCCTTAGTTGCCAGGGCATTCCCTCGGGAATGCAGGCACACTAGGGGGACTGCCTCCGCTAAGGGGGAGGAAGGAGCGGGCCACGGCAGGTCAGTATGCCCCGGATCCCCTGGGCCACACGCGAGCTGCAATGGCTGGGACAATGGGCTCCGACCCCGAAAGGGGAAGGCAATCCCTAAACCCAGCCTCAGTTGGGATCGAGGGCTGCAACCCGCCCTCGTGAACATGGAATCCCTAGTAACCGCGTGTCATCATCGCGCGGTGAATACGTCCCTGCTCCTTGCACACACCGCCCGTCGCTCCACCCGAGTCTGGTTTTGGTGAGGTGCAGCCCTGTTGGTTGCCTCGAACCTAAGCTAAGCAAGGGGGGAGAAGTCGTAACAAGGTGGCCGTAGGGGAACCTGCGGCCGGATCACCTCCTTAGACGCTACAGGGACGGTTGGAGGGCAAATACCGGCTACGAGCCTGACAAGATGCAGCTCCCAAGCTTGAAATTTGGGAGCGAAGAGAAGAGTGAGCCCCAGCGTAACGCTGGGGTCACGATGAGTGCTGTGCAGAGGGCTTCAAAACTGACGCAAATCGAATGTGGGTTCCTAAAGGGCTTGGCATGATACGCCACCTGACGGATGGCTCGGCTTGGGCGCTGACGAAGGGCGTGGCAAGCTGCGATATGCTCCGGGTAGGCGCACGCGGCCTTAGATCCGGAGATACCCGAATGGGACTTCCCACCACAGGTCATACTGTGGTACTCCCACATGGGAGGAGAAACCCTCCGAACGGAAGCATCCAAGTAGGAGGAGGAAGAGAAACCAAAATGGGATTCCCAGATTAGCGGCGAGCGAAATGGGAACAGTCCAAACCGAACCCTGACGAGAAACCGTTGGGGGATGTAGTGTTGTAGGGCCCGGCCGCTTTCTCGCAGTTGAAGTCGAAATGGCCTGGAACGGCCTGCCGTAGAGGGTGATAGCCCCCTATACGTAAAATTGCAGAATTAGGGCTGGAGTCCCTGAGTACCGCACCCCGGTTTGGGTGCGGGAATCTGGAAGAAAGCAACTTCCAAGACTAAATACGTCCCAAGACCGATAGCGCACTAGTACCGCGAGGGAAAGCTGAAAAGTACCCCGGAAGGGGAGTGAAAAGTGCCTGAAATCAGGTGGTTACAGACGTGTACGGTCCGTAAGGGTAGATCCTCCCTGAAGGAGGCTGTGGTGACGCAGCGTTACGAGGGGAGGGGACTAGGATTGTACGTTCCGTTTAGTACCATGGGCCGGGGAGTTCATCTTTGTGGTGAGGCTAAAGGCTGTATGGCCTGGAGTCGCAGGGAAACCAATTGTCCGTAGCGCGGATTCTCATGAAACGTGAGGGACAAGGTCTGAAAGGGCCTGTAATCACAGGGATGACACTAGAAACCGAGTGATCTAGCCCTGAGTAGGATGAAGCCGGGCGAAAGCTCGGTGGAGGTCCGAAGGGGTGTTGACGTGCAACTCACTCCCATAACTTGGGGCTAGGGGCAAAAGACCAATCTAACTCGGTGATCGCTAGTTCCCGCCGAAATATCTCTAAGGATAGCCCGGTTGGAGGCTGCTGGTGGGGTAGAGTCCTGATTGGGGAACAAGGAGCCGAAAGGCTCCACTCTCCATTCAAACTTCGAATCCATTAGCGCCGTAGAAGACCGGAGTCGGGCTTGGGGGGTAAGCTCCTAGGCCGCGAGGGGAACAACCCAGGCTTGGGTTAAGGCCCCAGAATCCTGGCTAAGTGTAGAAATTGAAAGCCGTCCTCAACCGGAGACAGCTGGAAGGTAGGCTTAGAAGCAGCCATCCTCCAAGCAGTGCGTAACAGCTGACCGGCCGAGGTTGGGGGCGCCGAAAATATACGGGACTAAGCCAGGTGCCGATACCCAGGGACACGGGGTCAAACCCGTGTCGGTAGGCGGGCGCGGCGTTCGGGCGGAAGCTGGGCCGTGAGGTCCAGTGGACCGTTCGCTGTTGCAGATCCCGGTGGTAGTAACAGCCATAGAGGGGTGAGAATCCCCTCCGTCGAAGGGGCCAGGGTTCCCCGGCAATGCGTCGTCAGCCGGGGGTAAGTCGGTCCTAAGACATGCCTTAACCGGCCATGTCGAAAGGGAAACAGGTTAAGATTCCTGTACCGGAGAGGTACACGCGGCAACGCAAGCCTCTGACCTGACGCTTCCGGATAGGCTGAGTGAGATCGTCGTCTCATCTAACCTCTGAAGCCTGGGGAGTACCGTAATGGTGAGAACCAGGCGAAGAAGGGAATGGCCTCCCGTCTTAGGGGGGTTCAGCTGATTCCAGGAGCCAAGGAAAAGGGTCAGGGGATGGACCCTCTCCGTCCGTACCAAGATCCGACACAGGTGCCCCTAGGTGAGAAGCCTAAGACGTATCGGGTGGAACTCAGGCGAGGGAACTCGGCAAATTAGCCCCGTAACTTCGGGAAAAGGGGTGCCTGAACCCCTAGCTCTGCTGGGAGTTCAGGTCGCAGTGACAAGGGGGAGGCGACTGTTTACTAAAAACATAGGAGGCTGCAAGCCCGAAAGGGTGTAAACAGCCTTTGAGTCCTGGCCAGTGGCGGTACCTGAAACCTGGGTACAACCGGGCTAAGGGCCGCTAAACGCCGGGAGTAACTCTGACTCTCTTAAGGTAGCCAAATGCCTTGTCGGGTAAGTTCCGACGTGCATGAATGGACCAATGACCTCCCCGCTGTCCCCGCCTGGGGCCCGGTGAACCCACTTTACCTGGACGAACAGTCCAGGGACACCCAGCGGGGCGAGAAGTCCCCGTGGAGTTTTACTGCAGCTTGTCGCTGGGATGTGATTGCGGGTACAGAGTGTAGGTGGGAGCCTTCGAAGCCGGGTCTTCGGGTCCGGTGGAGGCGCCAATGTAACACCACCTATCTGCGATTACATCTCTTACCAGGGTTGACTCTGGAACAACGGCAGGTAGGCAGTTTGGCTGGGGCGGCACCCCCTCGAAAAAATATCGAGGGGGCCCTAAGCTCGACTCATCCGGGACAGAACCCCGGAGTAGAGTGCAAGAGCAAAAGTCGGGCTGACTGGATCCTCAACGGCAAGGGATCCAGAGGCGAAAGCCTGGTCTAGCGATCCTTTATGTCCCCTTTGCTGGGGGCTGGAGGTGACAGAAAAATTACCCCGGGAGTAATTGGCTCGTCTCCTCCGAGAGTCCTCATCGACGAGGAGGATTGGTTCTCCGTCGTCGTCCCTTCCCATCCTGGGTCCGCAGCAGGACCCAAGGGCGCGGCTGTTCGCCGATCAAAGGGGAATGCGAGATGGGTTTAGACCGTCGCGAGACAGGTCGGCCTCTACCTGCTGGGTGTGTTGGTTGCCTGAGGGGAAGGCGCCCCTAGTACGAGAGGAACGGGGTATCGTAGCCTCTAGTTTACCGGTTGTCCGACAGGGCACTGCCGGGCAGCCACGCTATCGAGGATAAGGGCTGAAAGCATCTAAGCCCGAAACCTCTCCCGAAAATAGGCAACCATTCCAGTCCACATATTCCGGTACTGGCGACAGTATCGTGGGACTGTGACGAGTGCTCCCATAGAAGATGGGGTTGATGGAATCGGGGTGTACGCGTCAAGACTTCGGTCGAGACGTTCAGCCCGCGATCCCCAATTGCACAAGGTGTTGGGCCCATGTGGGGTCCACGTTCGGAGCGATATCACGTCGAGAAGCTCTCTGCACGGCACGTTCATGGTAATATCGTTGGGATAGGCGGCGAGCCGGTGAGCAGTCACAGGACCATGGTCGTGGTCTTGAGGAAACTCCACCCACATGGCGGAGACCGTTGTGGCCGTAAGAGGCGCCAGGTGAGAGCCTGAGCAGGGGCGCAGAAACGAGACCTTGCCCGGTCGATACATGACGATGATGCGTCCTCTCCCGGGGAACGTTGAGGATGCCGGTTGAGGATGAAACGGGTCCCTGCAACGGTGTGAAAGGGGCAGTAGACGTCTATGATCCTCCGCTGGAGGCGCGGGTTCCCCGATTAGACAGATGCTGCTTAAAACAGAAGGTGGGTTACAGCCGGGACACCGCCCCCAAAAACAACACTCTCGGAAAAACCGGATAGACCACTCTTGCGTCGCGAGGTGTGCTGTGCAAGACCTCCCCTTTTAGAGGAGAAAATTTTCTGTCTGGTAGTGATTATGGGCGAGACAGGCGATTCAGGGCACAGTCCAGGCTTGGATCAGATGGCGTTTTAACGAGTCGTCAAGAACGGTTTGCTATGCAATTAAGCGCACTGCCTACAGATTCGAGATCAGGGCTGATAATGGGCGATTTTCCATTTTGTCTCTCCACAAACCGTTCTTGCAAGCCGGAACTTTGGCTGCAAATTATTTGGAAAAACGGTCTTGGTGTGGACCCAGAATGTGACGGGACGATCCCTCTCTACATCCCTGTTATTCCGATGAGATCCTCGCGAGCCTGCTCACGGTTTTCCAGTTCCTGGTCGTCGCTCCGGCCGACAACGCCTTTTCTATAGCGTTGTTGGAAAGTTTGGTTCTCCCGTAACCATCAGGACAATAGAGGTAGATTTCTCGACCTCTGATACGGAATTGATCTGGGCCCGCCTTCAACGCATCTATCCTCTCCTTCGCGTTCTTCGCCGGCGGTGCCGCCAAGAATGTGATGTGAAGCTTGGAATGATCCAATCCTCTTTCGTTCAAGAACGGATTACCTTCAACGATTTTTGCTATCTCGTCTGAGGTTCTCACAACCACGAAAATTGGAAAACCAAAATCTTTCGAAATCTTCTCTGCGATGGTCTTAGACAGATCATCCGGGGAGGACTTCACAGCCTCGAAGGTGACATTTCCGCTCTGAACATATGTTCTGACCCGGCCGAACTCTAACGCCTCAAACGATGCCCGGAGATGCTCCATCCTGACGATTTTCTTACCCCCCACATTGATTCCTCGAAGCATCGCGATGTAGATCGGCAAGAGCTACATCTATCCCAGGCGTCGGTAACTGTTGTTCAGTCTGAATCGGCCTCCATCATCGAGCGGGGGAAGTGCGTGTGAGAAAAGTGCATCGCGCCCCGTGGCACCATCCAGGGTAATACTTTGACCGAGAACCGCCCGGCCCGGACTGCAGGATCCTGCTCCTTTAACAACCGAGCCTTTTCAGGTTCGACGTTCAAGATAGTCAGCCCGCGAAAAGCCTCGTCCGGTCCTCCGAGAAGAGGACCTGCCGCGAGCAAATAGCCAGCTTCATGAAGATCCGCGAGGTGAGCCATGTGAGCATCTTGCAACTCAGCCTCCGCTTCCTTGTCAAGACGCGGGCGATCAGGACAGAGCACTAACAGGGCTATCGAGAATCTGTCGAATTCCATATCTTCACCCCGTGCTGATGGCCAAAATAAGACTAGGGTTGGTCGCGGGAAGATGTGTGGATAATGTCGGATGCGATTGATCGCTAACCCGATGATTGGAAAAAGAAGGGGGGTAGTGGTGAGGTTCTAGTGTTGAGCGACTTGGAAGCATGCGACGTCGTATTGCGAGGCAGCTGCCGAGTTTGCCGGGGTTTGAGTGGTCTGTCCGCCGCCCGCGTAATTATTTCCTGCATTGGTGAACCCGTCGGTATTGAAGCCTGCGGGAGATAGGGGTCCGGTTGGGAAAACCGATTGACAGCTCTGGTTTGGCTGTCCCGAAGTGCCCGTATTAGTGTCGGCTGCGACCGGTCTCGCGAGGAATGGTATTGCTGCAAGAGATACGATTGCCAGCATCAAGAAAAGTCTAGATGAGGTCATTGTTTTTCGTCACCGCTGGCAAAGGCGTGTTGAGATAAAAATGTTACTATCGTAATAGCAGGAAAAAGAATTCTAGCACTCAGGAAACGGAGATAAACCGCTCAAACAAATGACCGGAAAAGACTTCCAAGCTTCCTAGGTAAGTGAGCCTGGGGGCTCTGGCAAATTCAACCGACTACTGATCAAAATCTCAGAATATCCACCTTGAAAACTCAATCTCTCCGGAATACAGATTGCTCAGTAGGCGCGGGAGGTCCGACAATCTGCCAAGAAACGGTCTGAGCTTGAACCGGTTTCTTCCGAGCCAACAGGATTCCGAGCGCCAAAGCTACGGCAAGCAGAAGACCGGCAACGGCAGCCACTATCAAAATCTCAAGCCTCATTTGATTTATCGAGTTCTGAAGAGTCTGAATCTGCTCGGAATAGGGATACACAGACGAATACGTGATTCCCGGAGGCAAAGAGTAAATTGTGACGGGATGTCCCGGGGGGGTGAAGCCTGAGGGATTGGCTAACCAATCGTAGACGTTCGATAACGCGTACATGTCCAAGGTCGAAGGCGCTTCCAGAGAATTCCTCGGATTGCCTACCGCCTGTCCGTAGGATAGGAACATCAGCTCGAAAGTTCCATCATCTGTTGCAGATGCGGTCGCGTGGTTCAGACCGAGAGCATGCCCAAACTCATGGCTGGCAATATTGATCATATCCGTATCGGTTAACTGAGTCGTGTTGGTCGGATCGTACGCCGCGAGTGTCGTGGTTGTTGGGGGCACGAAGGTTCCTGAATTCTGCTGAATCCGCACTGAAGTCAGCCCCAATCCTGCTGATTGCGACCCGAACGACTGGATGAACTGGACCCTGATGTTTGGAGTGCCGCACAACGTATCGTTGACACCTGAAACGCAGGTTACAAAGGTCAGTTTGCGAAGGTAGTACGAACCGTAGGAATCCGTGTATGCGATGATGGACTTGGCCCAGCGGGCAATCGCATAGTTCGCATCATAGGTGTATGAAGCCTTGAACCAAGGAATGTTTGATGCGGGAGTGATCACGATAGTGATGCTTGGGTTTGTCCAGGTGCCGCCTTCCGTTGGAATTTCCGCACCCGTGGCCGCATGAGCGTTGGATGCTGGGTTGAACCATATGGCCATGACAAGAAGAATTCCGATAAGAACGAGCGTTCTCAATGTTGGACCCGTTTCCACGTGACGGTGCCGTTCTGTTATGGGTGTTTGTAGAGATTTTCCTACTAGATCATCTCCGCAGAACCCCTTCTCCGCTTATGGAAAGGCCAATCACGCGAAAAAACGACTCATTTGGGATGACAGACGCTCCGATGATTGAGAGCAGGACAGGCAAACGATTGTCGGGTTAATTGTCTACAAACTGAACAACGGACTTATCTACAGCCCGACACAGGATACTATTCGGATACCCACGTGATGTAATGTCGGACAAACGTTTTGTCCAAGGGTCCGGTATCAACGCTTTCAACGGAAATGAGCTGATAGTAAAGGGAGCGCTTGAGAGCAAAGTCGGCTTAATGGCCGGCTATCCTGGCTCGCCTGTCGCAGAAGTTTTCACGATTCTGGAAGAGAACGCTGAGATTCTCAGAGAATGCGGATTATGGGGAGAGATGACGAACGATGAGTCTCAAGGCGCGGCAGCGCTGAACGGCGCGTTGGACGTCGGTGTTAATGCTGTTGCAGTAATGAAGAGCGTCGGTCTCAATGTCGCTGCGGACCCTATCAATATCATCAATTATGCTGACAAGCTTGGCTTGAGCGGGAAGAGGGGGGGTGCCCTCGTTGTCTGTGGCGACGATCCGCATGCTTCCAGCACTCAGGTCGCGGGTGATAGTCGCCAGCTTATGGAACATCTCAAGATGGCGATTATCGAGCCGAGCACTCCGCAAGAGGTCAAGGACTGGATCGGAGAAGGACTCAGGC
>Ga0209474_10005586_pt1 | contig 10693 bp, 10 predicted proteins | sample GraSoiAngelo_145_FD_185902 | JGI IMG/M metagenome (GOLD analysis project Ga0209474, IMG submission 185902) | Grasslands soil microbial communities from the Angelo Coastal Reserve, California, USA - 14_1009_05_20cm (SPAdes) (version 2) | ecosystem: Environmental > Terrestrial > Soil > Grasslands... | reverse complement strand
ATGCTGCCTGCGCGGGGCTCGAAACGAGCTTTCCCCGACTCCCCGGCGCGCAGGCCGAGGGCGGCCGGAAGGTGCCGCGCGAGACCGCCCGAGCCCACCCAGATGACGCGCGCTCGCAGCTTCGCACCCGCTTCCGCGATATGGCGCAGATCGGATTCGTCCTCGGCGTCGCAGACGAGCGCCTGCGGGCCCTCTGGGAGCTCTCCTTTGCGCACGGAGTCGAGATCGACCACCGCCGTCCGCAGACCGCTCTTGCTGAGCATGGAGGCAAGGTCCGCGGGGCCCGTCATGCCCGACTTGCGCCACACCTCGGTCTCCTCGAGCGCGGTGCCCGACACGAACAGCCGGCCACCGCGGGTGGTCCGCCCGATGGCGGGAAAGGCAGGGCAAGCGACGACGACCACCGGCTCCCCTCGTTGCGTCGTCACGCGAAAGATGCCGGTGGTCTCCGCTCCGACGTTCCCCCGGAGCGTGGAGTCGATCTTCTTGTAGATGGTCCGCGAGCCCCGCTCGCAGGCGCGCGAAGCGGCGGCGCCGGCGCGGGCCGCGGCGGCATCGGCGGCGAGGGCACGGCTGTCGGTATCGAAGGCCACGACGCGCGAGGCGGCCGGCGGGTTCTTCTCCCCGAACGCCACGAAGGGCGAAGGCGATACCGGTATCGGCGGCGCCGGTGAGATCGTCGGCGATGACCGCGACTTCCAGCATGGCCCTGGCTCGCCGTCCTCCCCGAAGAGGGGGGGAAAGATGCTCCGTCGCGGCGCGCCCGACAAGAGAGCGCCCCTCACGACCTCGCGGCCGGGATGCGCTCTACGCTAGCGGGAACCGCCGCCCGAGCCCGAGCTGGCCGAGGCAAGGATCGCGCGCAGATCGGCGTGCTGGCACCCGTCGGATCCGGTCTCCGTGCAGACGTTGGAGATGCGCACGGAGTAGGGCTGGAATCCCGGTTGCGCCACCACCAAGGAGCAAGAAAGCGGGAAGGCATTGGGCTGCTCGGCGCGCAACTCGCCCAGCGAGTCGGTGGTGCCGAGATCCTTCTGCTCGCCGCCGGGACAATCGAGCGCGACGCGCGCACCTTCCGCCGGGCGCAGGCCCGTGGCGTCGCGAGCGGCGCCGGAGGGCCGGGAGAGCACGCGAGCCGTCATCACCGAATTGAGATCGTGGGCACAAGCGACGCCGAGCGCGAACAGGGGAAGTGCCAGGAGCTGGCGAACGGGAACGGTCATTGGGGCCTCGTCGGGAGTGAGGTGTTCGCCTCACGCCGGCCGCAGCCCCGTATTTCAGCAGCCATCCCGCGGTGCGCCTGGCGCGTCGCAAGCGGATCTATGTATCAGTAGCCCCGGCCACGGATACGGTGTACGAGGATACCCGTACGGCACCAAAAGGGAGCTGGGGGACCTCTACTCGGCCTCATTCCGGCCCTTGGACGCGTTGCGTCCCGACGGGAGCGAACGATGCGCCGTCTGCGCGTTGCCGTCATCGATCTGGTCACCAAGGGCCCGACGCGGTCGCTCTACGCGCGGGTGATGCACGCGAATCTCGCCAGCATCATGCCCCAGGTCGTCGCGGTCTGGTGCGAGGCCGAAGGGCACGAGGTCAATTTCGTCTGCTACACGGGCCTCGAGGACCTGTCCGAGGAGCTTCCCAGCTCGGTCGATCTGGTCTTCATCGGCGCCTTCACCGAGGCCGCGCTCCTCGCGTATGCCCTCAGCAACCGGTTCCGGGCGCAAGGCGCGGTGACCGTCCTCGGCGGTCCACACGCGCGCTGCTATCCGGAGGACGCTCGCAAGTACTTCGACTACGTCCTCGGATTCACCGACCGTGGCGTGATCCGCGACGTGCTCCGGGATTGCTCCGCCCATCGGCCCGAAGGAGCGCTGGTGGCGGCGAAGCAGCAGCCGTCCGATCTCCCGGGCGTGCGCCAGCGCTGGAAGTTCATCGCCGACACGCTGCGAAAAGCGCCGCTCCTGAAGATCGTACCCATGCTGGGCAGCCTGGGCTGTCCCTATACCTGCAGCTTCTGCATCGACTCGGTGGTGCCGTACCAGCCCCTCGACGTCGCGGTCATGAAGGACGACCTCCGCTTCCTCCTGCGCACCGTGAAGCGGCCGCGGGTCGCCTGGCACGATCCCAACTTCGGCGTTCGCTTCGACGACGCGATGGACGCCATCGAGGAGGCGGTGCCTCCGGACAGGATCGACTTCATCGCCGAGAGCAGCCTCTCGCTGCTCGGCGAGGATCACCTGCGAAGATTGCGCAAGAACGGGTTCAAGGCGGTGCTCCCCGGGATCGAGTCCTGGTACGAGCTCGGGAACAAGTCGAAGACCGGCCGGAACGTCGGGATGGACAAGGTCGAGAAGGTCTCCGAGCACGTGAACCTCATCTTGCGCCATCTGCCGTACGTGCAGACCAATTTCGTCCTCGGCCTCGACTGCGACGAAGGAGCGGAGCCGTTCGAGCTGACCAAGCAGTTCCTGCGGCTCACGCCGGGCGCCTTTCCCGGTTTCTCCCTGCTCTCGGCTTTCGGCAGGGCGGCGCCGATCAACCTCGACCTGCAGCGCGAGAAGAGGGTCCTTTCCTTTCCCTTCCACTTCCTCGACAACAACCGGGCGATGAACGTGCGGCCGAGGAACTACTCCTGGCCGGAATTCTACGATCGGTTGATCGACCTCACGAGGTTTGCGTTTTCCTGGAAGGCGATCGGCCGCCGCTTCGAGGCCACCGAGGGCGCCATCCCCCGCTGGATGAACCTCGTCCGCGCCATCTCCTCGGAGGGGTTCGGCAGGATCCGGTACCACACGGAGATCCGCCGGCGCCTGGATTCCGATCTGCCGCTGCGCCGCTATTTCGAGCAGAAGAGCGACGAGCTCCCCGACTTCTACGTCGCGCACGTCCGGAACGATCTCGGACCCTTCTGGAGCTCGCTGCCGCCCGGAGCCCTGCGGCACGATCCGAACGCCTACGCGGCGTCCGAATCGCGCGCTGCGCCTTCGATTCCGCTCCGCCCCGCCCGCCGGCCGGCGCCACCGGTGTAGCGCGTCCCGGACGACGACGACTAGAAACTGATCTTCACGATTCTTCCCTGCGTCCCGACGATCCAACCGGCGTGGGGATTGTCGAAGGCGACCGCCCAGAAGTTCGCCAGGCCGGGCAGGGAGACGAAGCTGGCACCCTCGTCGGGGGTGAAGGCCGACCCGCCGGGGCCGGTGAACACGACGGTGCGCGCGAACCGGTTGCCGCCGCGCTCGTCGTCCCCCTCCTCGTCGTCATCGTCGCGTGCGCGGCCGCTGGCGTAGGCAAGCCCGAAGGTGGCCCCCGGGAACGGGGTGTGGGCGCCGGCCTGCCAGGTCCTTCCGCCGTCCCCCGAGCGGGCCACGTTGTCCGTGAAGGCGGTGGGATCGGCGCCGAGGTCGCCGCCGCCCACGATGCCGTGGGCGCCATCGCGGAAAGCGACGGTGAAGATTCCTGCCAGGGGCCCGTGAACGACGACGAATGCGGCCCAGGAATCCCCCCCGTCGGTAGTCGCGATGATGCGCGGGTCCTTTCCGACGCCGGTCCCGATCCATGCCCGCCTCTCACCCTGCGTCGCGATGCAGGTTCCGCTCGCCGCGAACGCCGACTCGCCGTCCTGGGCGCGGGGCAAGTTGTCGCCGATGTCCTTCCAGGTCCGCCCGTCGGTGGTCCGGATCACCGGGAAGCGGCCGTCGACGGAATCCGCCATGGTGATGCCCCGGCGGGGCGTGAAGAAGGCGAAGCAGTCGTAGAACCCGTTCGGGTCCTGGTTCTGGAACTGCAACGTCCAGGTATCGCCGCCGTCCTCGGTCTTGTAGATGCGCGAGTCGGTGCCGACCCCGGCGGAGAGCAGGTACGCCACCCTCTCGCTCACGCCTTCGACGTCGCGGAACTGCAACGTCTCCGCGCCCGGAACGACGCGCGATCGCCAGTGGACGCCGCCATCGGTGGTGAGGGCGAAGGTGCCTCGCACGCCGCTCGCCCAGACCACCTTCGCGCTCACGGGGCTGACCGCCTGCAGCCGGTTGACGGTTCCGCTCTGCTGCGGCGTGAGCGTCGGGACAGCCGGCCGGCGCAGCTCGGCGCTCGCCGATGCCGCGCCGTTACCGGCGGCGGAGTCCTCTCCGGAACAACCGGGCGTCGCCGCGAAAGCGGCGGCGAGCAAGGCCATGGAAACGGGCAGACGGAGCTGCATGATCTCATCCCTCCTCGGAATCGTGGATTCCCCCAGAACGCCGCGCACGCTGCCCCGTGCACGGCGGCTGCGTCAAGGGGGAGGCGCTCTCCTAGCTCGGCGTGTCGATCGAAAGCGGTTCGGGCGCGACCTGCCGCACTTCGACCGTTCCCGAATAAGCGCCGGCCGACGGCGCGAGCAGGTCCTGGAAATGGCAGATCTTCGGTCCGGCGCCGAGCGCCGTCCGATGCGACTCGCCGGGCCGCAGCAAGGTCGAGTCGAGCTCGGGACATTCCGGCGAGTAGATCTGATGGGGGCTCGAGTCGCCGTTGAGGAATGTGACCGTATCCCCCGACTCGACGCTCATCGCGGGCGAGCTGATACCGCTTCCGTCCAGCACCGCGATCGTTGCGTCGTGAAGTTGCGAGCGGAGGGCGGCGCAGGAAGCGGCGGCGGCGAAGAGGAGGGCGGCGATCCGGGAAAGAGCTTTCATTTGCATCTCCTTTGCGGGCGGTGACCGTTCGGCCATCCCGACCGCGAGGAGACGCGAGGCATTCCCCCGGGAATGAAATCGCGGCGCCGTCGTCAGCGCGGACCGTCGGCGTAGCGCAAGAGCGAGATCAGCTCGTCGCTCTCGGAAGCCGGCAGGTCGGAGACGAGGCGGTACGAAAGGTCGCCCTGCGTCCACGTCGAGATCCGGTACCCGCGCAGGGAAGAATCGCGGCGCGTCTCGTATCCGGAACCCTTCGCTACGAAGAGATTGAGCAGGTGCTGCCGCCTGCGATACACGAGCGCCGCCGCCGGCTGACCGGAGAGGACGTCGAGGCGACCGCCGACGAGCGCGAAACCGCGATCGGCGAAGTCGTGAGTGGGCACGGCGAAGTCGATGCGGCCCTGGAACCAGGGCTTCACCGTGTGCTGATCGGACGAGGCCACGTCGGTCAGGTGCTGCGCCTGCAGCGAACGGAGATGGGCGTCGACGATCTCCTCGGCGGCGGAATCGCGCGCGGGCCGCACGGTGGAAGTCGCCACGAAGGTAACGCACGCCGCGGCCAGAACCAGCGCCGGCCCGCGCCAGGGAATCCGGCGCTTGGGCCGCTCGACCGGGAGTGCAGAGCGGAAGAGCCTATCCTCCAGGCCCGGAGGCGGATCGAACCGCGGCAGCCGCTCGCGCACCGTCTCGCGCAATGCGGAGATCTCGCTCTTTTCTTGCGTGCACGCGGCGCAGCGGGCGAGGTGGCCCTCCACTTCGATCGCCGACCGGACATCCAGCTCGTCGTCGACGAAGGGGCCGATCAGGGGTGAAGCTTCGATGCAGGTCATGCGGTCTCCTTCCGTCTCTCCCCGGCGAGGAGCGTCCGCAGCTGCGCGCGGGCGCGCGAAAGCCGGGACATCACCGTGCCGATGGGAACGCCGGCGACGTCGGCGATTTCCTTGTAGGAGAGGCCCTCCATCTCGCGGAGCAGGAACGCTTCACGGAACTCCGGCGCGAGCGCGAACAGCGCGTGCTGCAGCGCCTCGCCGTCGGCCATGCGCAGGAGCCGCACCTCGGGACCGTCTGCGGGCAGGCCCACCACGGAGGAAGAGCCCTCGGCGATCGAATCCACGTCGACCGCTCCTTCCACCGGGTCCCGGTCGCGCTCCTTGCGCAGGTCGTAGCAGCAGTTCCTGACGATGCGCAGGAGCCATGCTCGCGGGCTCACCGGACGCGCCGCTTGCCAGGAACGGAAGGCCCGCAACACCGATTCTTGCAGTGCGTCCTCGGCATCGGCCGGCGTCCGCGTCAACCACCGGGCGAGATTGTGTGCGGCGGCGAAGTGCGGTCGCAGCGCTCCCTCGAACCCGTGGCCGGGATCCATCGTGCCTGGGGAGACCGTCCGACCCCTCCGGTTATTCCCGCCGGAACAACGGAAGGAAAGCCCTGTCTGCCAAGGCGCGTGGCGAGCGGCCGCGCAAGGAGGCCCGGAATGGCACAGAGGACGAGGCGCGAATTTCTCCAGCTGGCGGGGGTCGGGGGCATCGTCTTTGCCTCGGGACTGCTCGAGGCGTGCGCCTCGGCCAATCATCCCGGACCCGCCCCTTCAGAGGACTTCTACTTCGTGCAGCTCTCCGACACGCACTGGGGCTACAAGGGACCGGCCAATCCGGAAGCCGCTGTCGAGCTGCCCCGGGCGGTAGAGCTGGTGAACGCGCTCCCCCAGGCCCCGGACTTCGTCATCTTCACCGGCGACCTGACGCATACGACCGACGACGATGCCGAGCGCCGGCGCCGCATGGGCGAGTTCCGCGCGCACGCCGCGCGGCTGCGCGTTCCCGCCGTCCGTTTGATGGCCGGCGAGCACGACGCCTCGCTCGATCGGGGCCAGGCGTACCAGGAGAACTTCGGCTCTCTTCGCTATTCGTTCGACCACAAGGGCGTGCACTTCGTCGCGCTCGACAACGTCTCCGATCCGAAAGGGATCCTCGGGGACGCCCAGATCGACTGGCTGAGCCGCGACCTGAAGCCGCTCGCGAGACAGACGCCGATCGTCGTCTTCACCCACCGGCCGCTCTTCGACCTCAAGCCGGACTGGGACTGGGCCACCGGGGACGGATCGCGCGCCATCGACGTCCTCCACCCGTATCCCCACGTGACCGTCTTCTACGGCCACATCCACCAGGAGCATCACCAGATGACCGATCACATCGCGCACCACGCCGCGCGATCGCTCGTGTTCCCGCTCCCGGCGCCCGGATCGCAGCTGAAGCGGACGCCGGTACCGTGGGACGCGGCGCATCCCGGACGCGGGCTCGGCTTCCGGGACGTGGATGCCGATCCCCGCGCTCCCGACTACCGGCTGCGCGAGATCGCGCTCGCGAGCGAGGCCTGAGATGGGCCACGTGCTCCTCTCCCTCGCGCTCCTCGCGACGGCCGCGGCTCGGCCGGATACTCCGGCCTTCGGCCTCCGACCGTCGCCGGCAAAGCCGTCTCCTCCGACGGAACGCGTGGTCAAGATGACCGCGCGGAGGTTCACCTACTCGCCCGACACCATCGAGGTCGAGCAGGGCGTGCCGGTGATCCTGGAATTGACCTCGCTCGATCGCGATCACGGATTCACCATCCCGGATCTCGCGCTGCGGATCGACGTCGAGCCGGGAAAGACGGCCCGCGTCCGCTTCGTCCCGGAAAAGGCAGGCACCTTCCTCTTCCACTGCGACGTCTTCTGCGGGAGCGGGCACGAGGAGATGGCGGGAACGGTAGTCGTCACGCCCCGCAAGGAGGCCCGCGATGGACGCTGACGAGCTCGTCGTCGCGGGAGTCCTGGGCGGGGCGGCGATGCTCCTCGCGGAGATCCGTTTCGAGCACCGGGAAGTGGTCGGGGAGACCTGGGCCGCCTGGATTCCTCTCGCCTACGCGGCGCTGCTCCTTCTCGCCGGCGGCCTCGCGCTCCTCCGCTTCCGGCGAGGCGGGCGCGAAGTGCTGCGGGCGCTCTTCGCCGCCGGCATCGCCATCGGGGCGCTCGGCATCTGGTTCCATTCGGGCGGACACCCGGCGCGCAAGACGGCGCAGGTCCTTTCTGCGTTCGCCCTCGAGCCCGGGAAAGATGGCGGAATCAAGATCGGCAGCGAGCCGCCGCCGCTCGCTCCGGCGGCGTTCTGCGGCCTGGGGTTCATCGGGCTCATCGCTTGCCGTCGCCGGCAGCGTCGGGATCGGGCCCTTCCGCTGGAGGCAGGTTCTTCGCCTGGGCCGCTCCCCGCATCCGCGAGCGCCCTCGGACGGACCGCAGATTCGCCCCGGTGAAATCGGCGCCCGTGACGTCGGCGCCGGTGAGATCGGCGCCGCTCAGGTCCGCGCGGGTGAAATTCACCTTGCGCAGATTCGCGCCGGACAGGTCGGCAAAGGTCAAATCGGTCGAGGTCGCGTCGGTGCGCATGATCCCCATCGGCTGGTTTCCGCGATCGGCCCCGAGGTCCGCGTCGGCGAGCTTCGCGCGGGCGAGGCGGGCGCCGGCCATCGGCGCGATCACGCGGGCGCCGCGCAGGTCCGCATCGACCAGGATCGCGCCGGTGAGGATCGAGGCGTAGAGGCTGGCCTTCTGCAGATCGGCGCCGGTCAGGTCGGTCCGCTCGAGGACGCCGAGATCGAGCACCGCGCCCTCGAGGTCTGCGCCGCTCGCGGTCGCGTCGACGAGCCTCACCGCGAACATGCGCGCTCCCCGCAGGCGGGCGTGCGCGAGGCTCGAGCGCGACAGATCGGCGCGCTTGAAGTCGACGCCCGCGAGGTCGAGCCCGGAGAGATCGAGGTCGGTGAGGTCGGGTGGAGGATTGTCGCCCGTCGCCGCCAGGAACGCGCGCACTTCTTCGGCGCTCAGCCGCTTGCGATCGAGATGGCGCTTCGCGAACAGCGGATCGGCCGCCGTCAGCCGGCGCGCCATCGAGGGCATCGCCCGTGGAAGCAGCTGGGCGATGTTTCCCTTGATCTCGAGCGACTCGCTGCGCAGGACCTTGCCCGCCGCGACCTCCACGAGCGTCGCGTCTGCGTACCAGATGAGCACGCTCACCTTGATGATGGTCCCGTAGACGACACGCGAGGCCCCGAGCGCCTTGCCCGCCGCGAGCGCGCAGGTCGCTTCCGAGCACTCGCCTTGCACCGCCCCGGCGACGCGCGCGCGATCGACGAGCCGGTACGCGTCGTACGAGGCGAGCGCCTCCGCGAGCCAGTCCACGGGCGTCTTCCCGCTCGACGCGAGCGCGGCCCGGATCGCCGCCGGATCGGGGAGCGGGCTCCGATCCACCAACGCGAGGTCGAGCACCGCGAGCGACGGCCTCGCGGCGCCGTCCTGCGCGGCGGAGGGAAGGGCGATGCTCATCGCCAAAGCGATCCCGATTACCTGCCAGGTAGCGGTTCTTCGCGGCACGGCTCTCCAACATAGCGCGGAAACGGGCGTGGTAAGGTCCGCCGCCGGGACGTCGCCATGGCCCAACGATTCCATACCTGCATGCTGTGCGAAGCCGTGTGCGGCCTCGCGGTCGACGTCGAGGCGCGCTCGGTGCGCGGCGATCCGGACGATCCCTTCAGCCGCGGCCACATCTGCCCGAAGGCGGCCGCCATCTTCGACGTCCAGGACGACGCCGACAGGATCCGGGAGCCGCAGCGCCGGGAGGGCAACGGGTTCCGCGCCATCTCCTGGAGAGCGGCGCTACAGGAGGCGGGAGAGCGGCTCGCCGGGGTGCAGCGCAAGCACGGCCGCAACGCCGTCGGCGTCTATCTCGGGAACCCGAGCGTCCATTCCTATTCGGCGCTGCTCGCGACGCCTCTCTTCAACCGCGCGATGGGCACCCGGTCGCGCTTCTCCGCGACCTCGGTCGACCAGCTTCCCGCCATGCTCGCGTCGCTGGAGATGTTCGGGCACCAGCTCCTCCTGCCGATCCCCGACGTCGATCGGACCAGCTTCTTCCTCATGCTCGGCGCCAATCCCCTCGCCTCGAACGGGAGCCTGATGACCGCGGGCGGAATCTCGCGAAGGCTCGACGAGCTCAAGAAGCGGGGCGGTGAGCTGGTAGTGGTCGACCCGCGCCGCACCGAGACCGCGCAGGAGGCCACGCGGTACCTGCCCATCCGTCCGGGCACCGACGCGCTCCTGCTCCTCGCGATGCTCCACGTGCTCTTCGCCGAACAGCGCATCGGCCTCGGGCACCTGAAGCCGTTCACCGACGGTCTTCCCCTCCTGCAAGAGGCTGCCCGGCGGTTCCCGCCCGAGCGGGTCTCGGCGCGCACCGGCATCGCGGCGGACGAGATCCGCAAGCTCGCGCGGGACTTCGCCGCGGCTCCCTCCGCCGTCGCCTACGGCAGGGTGGGAACCTGCACGCAGCCGTTCGGCGGGCTTTCCGCGTGGCTCCTCGTCGCGCTCAACGCGGTCACCGGGAACCTCGATCGCGAAGGCGGATTCCTCTTCACCACGCCCGCCGCCGATCTCGTCGATCTCGCCACCCGCACCGGCGACCGGGGTCATTTCGGCGTGTGGAAGAGCCGGGTGCGCGGCCTTCCCGAATTCGGCGGCGAGCTTCCCGCCGCCACGCTCGCCGAGGAGATCGACACGGAAGGAGAGGGACGCATCCGCGCGCTCGTCACCTTCGCGGGGAACCCGGTCCTCTCGACCCCGAACGGAGCCCGTCTCGATCGGGCGCTTTCCAAGCTCGACTACATGGTCTCGATCGACCTGTACCGCAACGAGACCACGCGGCACGCGAACCTCATCCTCCCGACCAGCTTCGGCTTCGAGCGCGATCACTACGACCTCGCCTTCTACGCGCTGGCCGTCCGGAACGCCGCCCGTTACGCGAAGCCGCTCCTGCGGCCGCCCCGTGGGGTGCGCGGCGATTTCGAGGTCCTCCTCGATCTGGCGATGTCGGTGCGCCGACACGGCGGAGGCAGGCGCGGACGCGGACTCGGGATGACGCTGCGTGCGAGCCGGGTCATCGGCGCGAGGCGCCTGCTCGATCTGATGCTGCGCTTCGGTCCGCACCGGC
>Ga0209474_10005584_pt1 | contig 10698 bp, 7 predicted proteins | sample GraSoiAngelo_145_FD_185902 | JGI IMG/M metagenome (GOLD analysis project Ga0209474, IMG submission 185902) | Grasslands soil microbial communities from the Angelo Coastal Reserve, California, USA - 14_1009_05_20cm (SPAdes) (version 2) | ecosystem: Environmental > Terrestrial > Soil > Grasslands ... | reverse complement strand
TAGGCCGAGTACGAGCTCCACGGCGATCGCAGCGTCGATCGCGTTCCCGCCGCGGCGGATCGCGTCGTAGCCGGCACGCGCGGCGAGCGGATGCGCCGCGACCACCATGAAGCGCTGCGCGACGACGGGCTCCGCGTGGCCCGCGACGCACGCGAGCAGGAGAAACGACGCCGCTGCCGCGGACCTGATGGCCCGGGGAATCACGCCTTCAGCGTCCGGGAACGATGATGCGGCTGCCCTCGCCCGCCATCTCGAGCATCAGCTCGTTCATGCGGCGCACGAACCCGGCGGGATCGTCGAGCTGCCCGCCTTCGGCGAGGAGCGCCTGGTCGAAGAGCAGGTTCCCCCAGTCGGCGAAGCGCGTCTTTTCCTCGTTCAGGCGCCGTACCATGGGATGCGCCGGATTGATCTCGAGGATCGGCTTCACCTGCGGCCCCTTCTGGCCGACGGCCTTGAGAATGCGCGAGAGATTGCCCCCCATGTCGTGCTCGTCGGCTACGAGGCACGAAGGCGAAGCGGTGAGGCGCGAGGAAACGCGCACGTCCTTCACGCGGTCGCCGAGCGCATCCTTCAGTTTCGCGACGAGCGCCCGGTGCCCGCCCGCCTGCTTCGCTTCCTCCTTCTTCTCCTCGTCGGACTGGAGCTTGGAAAGGTCGAGCTCGCCTTTCGCGACCGAGGCGAGCGCCTTGCCCTCGTGTTCCGCGAGATTCGCGACCAGCCACTCGTCGACGCGCTCCGAGAGCAGCAGCACCTCGATTGCGCGCTTCCTGAAGATCTCCAGGTGCGGGCTGTTCTTCGCGGCGAGGAAGGTCTCCGCGGTGACGTAGTAGATCTTGTCCTGCCCTTCCTTCATGCGCGCGATGTAATCGGCGAGCGACACGCTTTGCTCTTCGCTGTCGTTGTGGGTGGAGGAGAATCGCAGGAGCTTCGCGATGCGCTCGCGATTGGCAGGATCCTCGCCCACGCCTTCCTTCATGACGCGCCCGAATTCCCTCCAGAATCCCGCGTACTTGTCCTTCTGGTTCTCCGCGAGATCCTCCAGCAGCCCGAGGACGCGCTTGGTGCTGCCGGCGCGGATCGCCTCGATGTCGCGGCTCTCCTGCAGGATCTCGCGCGAGATGTTGAGCGGCAGGTCGTTCGAGTCGACCACGCCGCGCACGAAGCGCAAGTACGCCGGGAGCAACTGCTCGGCGTCGTCCATGATGAATACGCGCCGCACGTAGAGCTTGAGGCCCTTGCGCTCGTGCCGGTCCCACAGGTCGAAGGGCGCACGAGCAGGAATGTAGAGGAGCTGCACGTACTCCTGGCGGCCTTCGACCCGGTTGTGGCTCCAGGCGAGCGGCGCCTCCGGGTCGTGCGCGACGTGCTTGTAGAACTCCCGGTATTGCTCCTCGCTGATCTCCGATTTAGGCCGCGCCCACAAGGCGCTCGCCTGGTTGATCGTCTCGTCCTCGTCAGTCGCCTTCTCCTCGGATTTTTCCTTGTCCCACTTCATCTTCTTCATCGCGATCGGGATCGCGATGTGATCGGAATACTTGCGGATGATCTCCTTCAGCTTCCAGTCGGAAAGCAGCTCGTCCTCCCCCTCGCGCAGGTGCAGGACGACCTCGGTGCCGCGCGTTTCCTTCTGTGCGGCTTCGACGGTGAATTCACCGCCCCCGTCCGATTCCCAGCGCACGCCCTGATCCGCAGGCTGTCCCGCGCGGCGCGTGAGGAGCGTGACGCGGTCCGCGACGATGAAAGACGAATAGAAGCCCACCCCGAACTGTCCGATCAGGCGCGCGTCCTTCGCCTGATCGCCGGTGAGCGACTGGAAGAACTCGCGCGTCCCGGACTTCGCGATAGTGCCGATGTTGTTGATGACTTCTTCGCGCGACATACCGACGCCGTTGTCCGACACCGTGAGGGTCCGCGCCTTTTTGTCGTAGGAGACGCTGATCTTGAGATCGGCGTCGCCGCCGTACAGCGCATTGTTCGAGAGCGCCTCGAAGCGCAGCTTGTCGGCCGCGTCCGAGGCATTCGAAATCAGCTCCCTCAGGAAGATCTCCTTGTTGCCGTACAAGGAGTGGATCATGAGGTTGAGCAGTTGCTTGACCTCCGCCTGGAAGCCCAGGGTTTCCTTCGCGACCGTTGCCGGCATGGCGCTCCTGACTGCGACGTTTTCGGGAAAGGGCGGGCTGCAGCCCGGAGCCGAGAATGAGGCTTGCGCCCGCGGAATTCAAGCCCACCCCGGTCGGCTCCTCCCGTACCAGATAGAATTGAACTTGCCCGCCCTCCGCCGGTCAAGAAGCAAGCCCGATGAACCTCCATCGATTGCGCCTCCTCGCCGCGCTTTCCCTGATTTTTCCGACGCTGGTCGCCGCCCAGCCGGCCGGCGCGGGTCTGCCCGCCGGGGTCGCGCGGGTCACCTCGGTCGAAGGCGTCACCGAATATCGCCTCCCGAACGGCCTGAAAATCCTGCTGATCCCCGACCGCTCGATCGACACGATCACGGTCAACGTCACCTACCTCGTCGGCTCGCGGCACGAAGGCTACGGCGAGACCGGCATGGCGCATCTGCTGGAGCACCTGATGTTCCGCGGCACGCCGCGCTTTCCGGACATCAAGGCCGACTTCCAGAAGCGCGGGGCGCGCTACAACGGCAGCACCTCGTTCGACCGGACCAATTACTTCGAAACCTTTCCCGCGAGCGGAAAAACACTGGACTACGTGCTCGAGGTCGAAGCCGACCGCATGGTCAACGCCTCCATCGCGAGGCGCGATCTCGACGCGGAAATGACCGTAGTGCGCAACGAGTTCGAGTCGGGGGAAAACAGCGCGCTCGGCGTGCTGCGCGAGCGCATGGCGGCGAGCGCCTATCTCTGGCACAACTACGGACACGCGATCATCGGGGCGCGTTCGGACATCGAGAACGTGCCGATCGAGCGGCTCCGGGCGTTCTACCGCCACTACTATCAGCCCGACAACGCGGTGCTGCTCGTCTCGGGCAAGCTCGAGGAATCGGCCGTGCTCACGCTCGCGCAGAACCACTTCGGGAAGATCCCCAGACCCTCGCGCGCTCTGCGCCGCACCTACACCGTCGAGCCGACCCAGGACGGAGAGCGCGCAGTCACGCTGCGGCGCGCGGGCGACGTGCAGATCGTGTCGGCGCTGTACCACATGCCTCCCGGGACCCATCCCGAGTACGCCGCAGTGGACGTGCTGGTTGCGCTGCTCGATCACGTACCCTCGGGGCGGCTGCACAAGGCGCTCGTCGAAACGGGCCTGGCGAGCTCCGTTTTCGGCAGCGAGCGCCAGCAGCGCGAGGCCGGCTTCGCCTACTTCGGCGCGAGCCTTTCGCAGAGCGCATCGCTCGAGGCCGCGCGCGACGCGCTGCTGCGCGTCCTGGAAGGATTCGCGAAAACCCCGGTCACCGAGGAGGAAGTCGATCTCGCGCGCCGGCGCCTGGTCAACGACATCGAGCTCACGCTCGCCGATTCCAGCGAGCTCACCAGCGCCCTCTCCGAATGCGCCGGCATGGGCGACTGGCGCATTCTCTTTCTGCACCGCGACCGGTTGAAGAAGGTCACCGCCGCCGAGGTCCAGGCCGCTGCGACGCGCTATCTGAAGTCCGCCAACCGCACGCTGGGAATGTTCATACCGACGCAGTCGCCCGACCGGGCGGAGATCCCGCCGGTGCCGGATCTCGCCGCCGCGCTCAAGGACTACCGCGGCTCGGCCCCGGTGGCGCAGGGCGAGGATTTCAACCCGACCCCCGCGAACATCGAGGCGCGCGTCATCCGCCGGACGCTCCCCGGCGGAATGAAGCTCGCGCTGCTCCCCAAGAAAACGCGCGGCGGCACCGTGGTGGCGCAGCTCACTCTGAGATGGGGCGACGAGCACAGCAAGCTGAACCGCGCGGCGGCCTGCGGCCTCGCGAGCGGGATGCTGCTGCGCGGCACGCGCAAGAACTCCCGCGAGCAACTCCGCAACCGATTCGACCGGCTCAAGGCGAACGTCGGCGTCGGCGGAGACGGGGGCTCGATCGAAACCGTCCGCGAAAACCTTCCGGAAACGCTGCGGCTCGTGGCCGAGGTATTGCGCCAGCCGTCTTTTCCGAACGAAGAGTTCGAGCAGCTGCGCCGCTCCTCGCTCACCGGCATCGATACGCAGCGAAGCGATCCGGGCGCGCTCGCGGGGCTCGCGCTCGCACGCCACCTGAACCCCTACCCGCCCGAGCACTGGCTCTACACCGCCACGCTCGACGAGCGCAGCGCCCGGCTGAAGGCGCTCTCCCTCGCCGATGTCAAGCGGTGCTACGCCGATTTCTACGGCGCCTCCGACAGCGAGCTCGCGGTCGTGGGCGATTTCGATCCGGGCGAGATCGCGCGCCTCGCCCAGGAGCTCTTCAGCGGCTGGAAGAGCCCGCGCCCCTATGCGCGCATCCCCCTGCGGGTCGCGGAGGTGGCGCCCGCCGACGACGTGATCAACACGCCGGACAAGGCGAACGCGGTGCTGCGCGCTGGCGTGCTGCTCCGGTTGCGAGACGATAACCCCGATTATCCGGCGCTCCTCCTCGGCAACTATCTTCTCGGCGGCTCATCCGACTCGCGCCTGGTGCGGCGCATCCGCGAGAAGGAAGGGCTGTCCTACAGCGTCGGCTCGTTCCTGTCGGCCGACAGCTTCTTCGAGCGCGGCAGCTTCGGCCTCTTCGCCATCTACGCGCCGCAGAACCGCGCGCGGGTCGAAGCCGCGTTGGCGGAGGAGCTGCGCAAGGCGCTCGCCGAAGGTTTCAGCGTGGAGGAAGTCGAAGCCGGAAAGAAGGGGCTGCTGCAGGCGCGACAGCTCGCGCGCTCGAGCGACGGGACCATCGCGAGCCGGCTCGCTTCCTACCTCGTGCTCGGCCGCACCTTCGCCTGGGAAGAGGAGCAGGAACGGCGCATCGCCGCCCTGGCGCCCCAGGCGGTCGTCGAGGCCATGCGCCGCTATCTCGATCCGGCGAAGCTCTCCGTAGTCAAGGCCGGCGATTTCACGAACGTCGCGGCCAACCCGGACGGGCCGAGCCGGGCGAACTAAAGACCCGCTACTTCAATTCCTCGTAGCGGATCGCCAGGACTTCGAGCCGCTCCTCCCCGGCCGGCGTGCTGAGCGTCACCGCGTCGCCCTCGCGCGCCCTGAGCAGCGCTCGCGCGATCGGAGAGACCCACGATACCCTGCCGCGCGCGGGGTCCACTTCGTCGGTGCCGACGATGCTGACGGTGTGTTCCGCGCCGCCCGCATCGCAGTAGGTGACGGTGGCGCCGAAGAACACGCGGTCCTGCTCCTGGTCGCGGGGATCGACCACCTCGGCGATCTCCAGGCGCTTGACGAGGAAGCGGATGCGGCGCTCGATCTCGCGCAGGCGTTTCTTCCCGTAGAGGTAATCGGCATTTTCCGAGCGGTCGCCGTTGGCCGCGGCCCAGGCCACCGTCTTCAGGAGCTCCGGCCGCTCGACCTCGACCAGCGCCTTCAATTCCGATTTCAGGCGCATATGACCCAGGGGCGTGATGTAGTTCTTCTGCCCCCGCGGAATCCGCGGCTCGACTTCGATCTCCTCGTCCGGCGCGCCGTCCTCGCGCGTGAATGCCTTGCTCATCGCCCCAAGCCCTTAGCGTAGCCGCTCCTCCGCCTCTACTATAATAGCCTCAAACAAGCTCGGGCCCGTGTAGGGAAAAACGTCATGAAGCTCAACAGCAGGCGGGTAAGGGAAATCGCGCTGGTCGTCCTGGTGGCGCTCGCAGCGACCCTCGCCAACCTCCCCGAGGAAGCGTTCGAGCGCCTCGATATCGATCGGGGTCTCCTGCTCGGCTCGCTCGCCCTCGTCGTATTCATCGCGCTCTTCCTGTACCTGAAGTTCCAGTTCTTCTTCCTGGTCGTGCTGCTGGCGGTCGCCGCGAACATGCCCGGCGAGGTGGCCGAGAGCCTGGGCATCTCGACACTGCCCCTGCTCATCGCCATGGCCACTATGGTGGGCTTTTCACTCATCAACTACGTGGTGGACCTGCTTCCGACCGGCCTCGAGAAAAAGCCGAAGGAGCAGAGCGCCGAAGGCATCAAGGTGCTGTTCTACGCCATCGAGAAGGGCAACCTCATCTACGCGCAGAAGGTCCTCTCCCAGAACTTCGACCCCAACCTCGTCGCCGAGAACGGCTATACGCCGCTCATGTACGCCGCGGCGCGCGGCGATTCGAAGATGGTGGAGCTCTTGCTCCGGAACGGCGCGGACGTCAACATGGTCAGCAACGAAGGCGACACGGCGATCGAGCTCGCCCTGCGGATCGGCTCGCAGGAGTGCGCCGACATCCTGAAGAAGGCGCGCGCCGACCAGCTGCTGCGCGAACAGGCCGCGCAGACCCCGCAGGCGAAGCAGGACTGAGGTCTTGCGGTAACAAAATGTCTCGGACCCTGAGCGGCGGGAACTTCGTCTCGCCTGCGCTGCCCAAGTTACCGAAATCATCGCAGGAGATTCCTATGTCAAAAAAGACATTCGCTGTAGTGCTGACCGTATGCGCGGCTGCGACGGTGCTCGGCTTTGCGGGCGGCAGGCTGACCACCATATCGAGCTCGCAGGCCCAGACAGCGCAAGTCCAGAGGCCCGCCACCGGCGCGCTTCCCGATTTCAGCGCCCTGGTCGAGCAAAACGGGCCCGCCGTCGTCAACATCAGCACCACCACCGCGCCCGTGCGCGTCCAGATGCAGGTACCCCAGATCCCCGGCGAGCCGGACGACCCGATCCAGGAATTTTTCCGCCGCTTCCAGATTCCCATGCCCCAGGGCGATGCGATTCGCAGAGGGGTCGGCTCGGGTTTCATCGTGAGCGCGGACGGCTACATCCTGACCAACGCGCACGTCGTCGACGACGCAAGCGAGGTCACGGTGAAGCTCACAGACAAGCGCGAATTCAAGGCGAAGGTGATCGGCGTTGACCGCCGCACCGACGTCGCGCTGGTCAAGATCGACGCGAGGGATCTCCCCATGGTCCGGATCGGGGACGCTTCGAAAGCCCGGGTCGGCGAATGGGTCGCCGCCATAGGCTCGCCTTTCGGCCTCGAGAACACCGTGACCGCGGGCATCATCTCGGCCAAGTCGCGCTCCCTGCCCGACGACACCTACGTGCCTTTCATCCAGACCGACGTCGCCATCAATCCGGGCAACTCCGGCGGACCTCTTTTCAACATGGCAGGCGAGGTGATCGGCATCAACTCGCAGATCTACAGCCGCACGGGCGGCTACATGGGATTGTCGTTCGCGGTCCCCATCGACGTCGCGATGAAGGTCAAGACCGATCTTCAGAAGTTCGGCAAGGTCAGCCGCGGGCGGCTGGGAGTCACCATCCAGGGCGTGACCCAGGAGCTGGCCGATTCCTTCGGACTGAAGAAGGCGCAGGGCGCCCTGGTCGCCGCAGTCGAGCCGAAGAGCCCCGCGGCCAAGGCCGGGGTCAAGACCGGCGACATCATCCTCGCGGTGGACGGACGCGCGATCGAGAATTCGATCGACCTGCCCCGCGTCATCGGCGAGTCCCGCCCGGGCACCGCGGTGACTCTCAAGATCTGGCGCCAGGGCGAAACGCAGGAGCTGCGCGCCTCGCTGGCCGAAGCCCCGGCGGAGAAGGTGGCAAAGGCGGATAGCGAACCCGGAACGAAGTCGGGCAAGCTCGGTCTCGCGGTGCGGCCGCTCACCGAGGAAGAGCGCAAGCAGATCGAAGCCGAAGGCGGGCTGCTCGTGGAGCAATCCGAGGGCCCCGCGGCTCGGGCGGGCGTCCAGGCGGGCGACGTCATTCTCGCCTTCAACAACCAACCGGTGAAAAGCGTGGACCAGCTGCGCCGCCTGGTGGACCGTTCGCGCGGCAGCGTCGCCCTCCTGATACAGCGCGAAGGCAACAAGATCTACGTGCCGATCCGGCTCGGCTGATCGGAACGGACCCGAAGAAAAACCGCGCTCCCGAGGCGCGGTTTTTTTACCGAGACCGCGCCTCACGTCGCGGTCTTTTTTTTCGCGTTCGAGAATCGCCGCGGCTGCTAGAATCGGCCGGACTCCGAGGAGGACGCCATGGCCGCACCCCGATCTCTCCAGTTCGACACGCTCAGCCTGCACGCCGGACAGAGGCCCGATCCGGTCACCGGCGCGCGCGCGGTTCCGATCTATTTCACCACGTCCTTCGTGTTCCGCGACGCGGACCACGCCGCGGCGCTCTTCAACATGGAGCGCGGCGGGCACGTCTACTCGCGCATCTCCAACCCCACCAACGCGGTGCTCGAGGAGCGGGTGGCGGCCCTGGAAGGCGGCGTCGGAGCGATCGCGACCGCGAGCGGCCAGGCCGCGCTGCACTTGGCGATCGCCACGATCGCGGCGGCGGGCTCGCACATCGTCGCATCGCGCGCGCTCTACGGCGGCTCGCACAATCTGCTCTCCTATACGCTGCCGCGCTTCGGCATCCAGACCACCTTCGTCGACCCGCGCGATCTCGCCGCCTGGAAAAAGGCGATCCGGCCGGAGACGAAGCTTCTTTTCGGCGAAACGCTCGGCAACCCGGGACTGGACGTGCTCGACATTCCTGCGGTCGCCGCGATCGCGCATGAAGAGAAATTGCCGCTCCTCGTCGATGCGACCTTCACGACCCCGTATCTGCTCAAACCCTTCGACCACGGCGCCGACCTCGTCTACCACTCGGCCACCAAGTTCCTCGGCGGCCACGGCGTGGCGATCGGCGGAGTGCTCGTGGACGGGGGCACGTTCGACTGGGAAGCCTCGGGAAAATTTCCGGAGCTCGCCGAGCCCTACGCGGGCTTCCACGGCATGGATTTCCAGGAGGAATCCAGCGTCGCGGCCTTCCTCCTGCGCGCGCGACGCGAAGGCCTGCGGGACTTCGGCGCCTGCATGAGCCCGGCGAGCGCGTTCCAGATCCTTCAGGGCATCGAGACGCTACCGCTCCGGATGGAGCGGCACGTGGAGAACACGCGCACGCTGATCGACTTCCTCGGGAAGCAGGCAGCGGTCGAATCGATCGCCTATCCCGAGCTGCCTTCCCATCCGGACCACGCTCTCGCGAAGCGGCTTCTCCCGCGCGGCTGCGGCGCCGTGTTCAGCTTCAACCTGAAAGGCGACCGGGCGGCCGGCCGGCGCTTCATCGAGGCGCTGAGAGTCTTCTCGCACCTCGCCAACGTCGGCGATGCGAAGTCGCTGGTGATCCACCCGGCGAGCACCACGCACTTTCGCATGAGCGACGCGGCGCTCGCCGAAGCGGGAATCGGCCCGGGCACGATCCGCCTGTCGATCGGGCTCGAGGATCCCGAGGATCTCATCGACGATCTCGCGCGAGCCTTGAGCGCCGCCAAGGCCTGAAGATGGAGCTCCGGGTCGCGGGCAATTGCGCCTACGCCTACACCGGCGGGAAGAGCTTCGACCCGAAACTGCGCGCGGTCCTCTTCATCCACGGCGGCGAACAGGACCATTGCGTCTGGGTGCTGCAGTCGCGTTATCTCGCGCACCACGGCTACGCCGTGCTCGCGGTCGATCTGCCGGGGCACGGCCGGAGCGAAGGCCCGCCGCTCGCGCGCATCGAGGACATGGCCGAGTGGATCACGGCTGTGCTCGATGCGGCAGGAGTGAAGGCCGCGGCGCTCGTCGGCCACAGCATGGGCTCGCTCGCCGTACTGGAATGCGCGGCGCGCTTTTCCGAACGCGTCTCACGCATCGTCCTGCTCGCCACCGCGTTCCCGATGCGCGTCTCGCCCGATCTCCTCGAGGCGACGAAAAGCAAAGAGTCCGACGCGCACGCCATGATCAACGCCTGGTCTCACTCCGCCTGCGCGCACTACCCGAGCAATCCGGGGCCGGGGTTCTGGGTGATCGGCGGGAACCTGCGGCTGATGCAGCGGCAGAAGCCGGGGGTGCTGCACGCCGACTTCGCCGCCTGCGACGGATACAAGGCGGGATTCGAGCGCGCCGCGCAGGTGAAATGCCCCGCCCTGTTCCTGCTCGGCGCGCGCGATGCGATGACCCCGGCGCGCGCGGGACGGGACCTCGCGAGGGCGGTTCCGAATTCGACCGTGGTGACGCTAGCCTCCGCCGGCCACAACCTCATGGGCGAAAAGCCGGACGAAGTGCTCGATACGCTGGTCGAATTTCTCCGCGCCTAGGCTGCGGTACACTTCGCGCATGACTGCGCGATGCATGGTTCTCGCTTCTCTGCTGATCGTTCCGATTGCGGCCTTCGCGCAGAACGCTGTGCCGGACTACGCGTGGATAGGCGCCGGCGTGCGCACGCGGCCCGCGTACGACGGCTCGGCCGCACAGCGAATCGATTTGATTCCGACGGTGAGATATTACGCAAAGCCCTGGTTCGCGCGCACCACCCAGGGTATCCTCGAGGGCGGCGTCAGGACGGCACTCGCGCGAGACCTCATTATCGGAGCGCAGCTCGCCTACGAAGGAGGGCGCCTCGCGAGCGAATCGGATTTCTTGAGGAGCAACAACGTCCCGGACATCAAGCCCGGCGCTTCGGTCGGACTGCACGTCGAATGGGACCAGAAGCTCGGCCCGGTGCCGGTCACGCTGCTCGCGCGCGGGCGCCACTTCATCGACAGCGATCGCGGCGCGCAGGCCGATCTGCGTCTCACCGCGATCGTTTTCGGCGGTGGCGCCGTCGCCGCCGCCGTATTCATCCAGGGAACCTGGGCC
>Ga0209474_10005581_pt1 | contig 10701 bp, 8 predicted proteins | sample GraSoiAngelo_145_FD_185902 | JGI IMG/M metagenome (GOLD analysis project Ga0209474, IMG submission 185902) | Grasslands soil microbial communities from the Angelo Coastal Reserve, California, USA - 14_1009_05_20cm (SPAdes) (version 2) | ecosystem: Environmental > Terrestrial > Soil > Grasslands ... | reverse complement strand
CGGCTTCCTGATCTGGTACAGCGAGCTGATCACGGCAGTGCACTGGTCCTCGACGTAGTCCAGGCCCGCCGCCTCGGCGATGCGCCGAGCTTCGTCTGAACGGATGTCCAGCTGCAGCCACAGCGCTCGTGCCCCGATCTGCACCGCCTGGCGCGCAATCTCGGGCGCGTCGGCCGCGGGCCGGAAGACGTCGACGAGGTCCACCTTCTCTGGGATTTCCAGTACCGAGCGATAGACCCGCTCGCCGAAGAGCTCGTCCGCGAAGGGATTGACAGGGATGATGCGAAAGCCGCGGGCTTGCAGCCCGAACGGCACCGACCCGCCGGCCTTGTTTGGGTCGCGCGACGCCCCGACCACGGCGATGGTCTTCGATCGCTCGAGGATCTCCTGCGGGCTTCTTGGGCCCTTTTGTGCAAAACCGACCATTAGCGGCCGCGCCTAGAGGCCCGTTTGTACAAAAGAGACGCGGTCAGGGGCATAGGTAGGTTACTAGGCCGCTTCGATCTTCGCCCGCTGCTCCGGCTCGAGCGCGTGCCTCAGCACGTCGTCGACCTGGCTGGCCAGGTGGAACGTCATCGCGTTGCGCACGCTCTCCGGCACATCATCGATGTCCTTCTCGTTGCGCTTGGGCAGGATGACCTCCTTCAGCCCCATGCGGTGGGCCGCGAGCACCTTCTGCTTGACGCCACCGATCGGCAGCACCAGGCCCTGCAGCGTGACCTCACCGGTCATGCCCACCGTGCTCCGCACCGGCCGCCCCGTGAGCAGGCTCACGATCGCGGTCGTCATCGTCACGCCGGCCGACGGCCCGTCCTTCGGGACCGCGCCCTCGGGCACGTGGATGTGGAACACCTGATCGATCGTCTTCGGGTCGATGCCGAGGTCCTTGGTGTGCGACCGCACGTAGGACAGCGCGATCTGCGCCGACTCCTTCATCACGTCGCCCAGCTGCCCGGTCAGGGTCAGGCTTCCGCCGTGCCCGTTGGACGTCGGCGTCGCAGTGGCTTCAACGAACAGCACGTCTCCACCGGTGACGGTGACGGCCAGACCCGTGGCCACTCCAGGCACCGCGGTGCGCACCGCAACTTCGTTGTCGAACTTCGGCTTGCCTAGGTACTCGCGAACGCGCTCCGGCGTCACCTCCACGGGCTCGTCCAGCTTCGCGTTGGCGACCTTCGTCGCGACCTTGCGCGTGATCTTGCCGAGCTCGCGCTCCAGGTTCCGCACACCCGCCTCGCGGGTGTGGTCGGTGATCACCTTCATGATCGCTGCGTCGATGACGCTCACCTCTTCCGGCTTCAGGCCCGCCTGCTTGATCTGGCGTGGGAGCAGGTGCTGCCGCGCGATCGCGACCTTTTCCTCCTCGGTGTAGCCGTCGAGGCGGATCAGCTCCATGCGGTCCAGCAGCGGCGCGGGGATCGTCTCCGAGACGTTGGCGGTGGGGATGAACAGAACGTCCGACAGGTCGAGGTCGACCTCGAGGTAGTGGTCGCGGAACGTGTTGTTTTGCGCCGGGTCCAGCACCTCCAGCAGCGCAGACGAGGGATCGCCCCTCCAGTCGCTGCCTACCTTGTCGATCTCGTCCAGCATCACCACGGGGTTCTTCGTGCCGGCTTCCTTCAAGGCGCGGACGATGCGTCCGGGCATGGCGCCGACGTACGTGCGCCGGTGCCCGCGGATGTCGGCCTCGTCGCGAATGCCGCCCAGCGAGACGCGGGCGAACTTGCGACCCAGCGCCCGAGCCACCGACTCGCCGAGTGAGGTCTTGCCCACACCGGGAGGGCCGACGAGGGTGATGATCGCGCCCGAGCCACGGCCGCCGAGCACGTCCAGGCCGCGCTCCTTGCGCAGCTTGCGGACGGCCAGGAATTCGATGATTCGGTCTTTGACGTCCGAGAGACCGGTATGGTCCTCATCCAGGATCCGGCGAGCCTCGGCCAGGTCGAAGTTGTCCTCCGAGCGCACGTTCCAGGGGATGTCCAGCATCCAGTCCAGGTAGGTGCGGATCCAGCCGTACTCGGGGTTCTGCTCGGAGGTCCGCTCCAGGCGGTCGATCTCACGCTCGACCTCGGTCCGCACGGCGTCGGGCATGCCGGCCTTGAGCACGCGTTCGCGGTAGGTCGAAACGACGTCGCCGCCACCCTCGTTGAGCTGCTTTTTGATGGCCTCGAGCTGCTGGCGGAGCAGAAACTCACGCTGGGTCTTCTCCATGCCTTCGGCGACATCGCTGCGGATCTTCTCCTTCAGCGAGGCGTCGGCCAGGATCGCCTTGTTCCAGTCGATCAGCTTTGTCAGCCGCTCCTCGACGTCCAGCGTCTCGAGCACCTCGAGCTTCTGGTCGGTGCTGAGGTCAGGCGAGTAGCCGGCCATGTCGGCCAGGTGGCCCGGAGTCTTGGCGCCGCGAAGGAACTGCACCAGCTGCGGGACGCCCCGCGACTCGAGCAGGCTCTCGATCATGGCGCGATACTCGCGCGCCAGCTCCACTGACCTCTCCGTCGGTGGGTCGGGCTCGGTGATCGGGTCGGCCTTCACCCAGAGGGCGCCGCCGATGTCCGCCTGGCCGCTGCCGAGCCGGGCGCGGTACTCGCCGCGGACCATGAAGGCCTCGGCGCCGGTCGGAAGCTCGGCCGAGTCGCCCAGCCGGCCGACGGTGCCGATGCTCCCGTACTTGCCCTCGAGGCGGGGGACGAGCAGCACGAGCCGGCTGCCCTGGCGGGCGGCCTCGATCGCAGCGCGCTGGTTGTCGCCCTCGACCGCGAGGGTAACTGTCATGTGGGGGAGGACGACCACGTCGTCCATGGGGAGGACTGGTAGGAGCTCGGATCGGGGGTTATTTGCCATCGTCAGGGAAACTTTTACCCGTCCGGCTGAATTCCCAATCAGGCCGCCCAGGAGAGCTAGACCCGGGTCACGCTCCCCGAGGTCGCGCCCCGGCGCGAGACCGCGTCGATGGTGACCGCCGCGATCAGCACCAGGCCGGTGACGACGTACTCGGCCTGCACCGGCAGCCCCTGCAGGAACATTCCGTTGTAGATGCCACCGATGACGAGGCCGCCGAGGACGCCGTGCAGCGGCTTGCCCCGTCCGCCAAACAGGCTGGTGCCTCCGATGACTGCCGCGGCCACCGCGTACAGGACGTACTGGCCGCCCTGGAAGTTGTTGTTGATGCCACCCAAGAGCGACGCATATAGAAGGATCGCGACTCCGGCGGTCACCGAGCACAGGGCGAACGCCGCCGTGCGGATCATGGCGAGGTTGAGGCCGGCTCGGCGCGCAGCCTCCGGGTTGCCCCCGATCGCGTACATGTAGCGCCCGTACCGTGTGCGCCCGAACAGCACTGTCCATATCCCGAGCACGCCGAGCACGACAGGGATCACCCACGGCACGCCCTCGAGAACGACCAGGGTCGCGCGGTTGGTGTTGCAGATCAGCACCACCACCACGGCGACCACCGCGATGATGCCGATCTTGATCAGGGTCAGGCTGACCGGAGGCGCAACCAGGCCGCTCTGCCTTCGACGGTGATCTCCAAACCAGATCAGCAGGCCCAGGGCTGCGACCACGACGCCGGCTCCGACCCACGAGATGACCGGGTCGATGTTGCCCCACATCAGCGCGTAGATCACCTGGAGGTTGTCGCTGAATCCGGCCAGGCTTGGATATCCGGAGAACGGCCCGAAAAGAAGGATCTGCAGGAAGATCCCGTTTGCGATCAGGTATCCGGCGAGGGTCACGATGAAGGATGGGAGCCGGAGCCGGGTCACCAGGGTGCCCTGGACGGCTCCGAACACCGCGCAGAAAAGCAGCCCGCCGGCGATCGCCGCCCACCATGGCCAGTTGGTGGTGAGCGGCTGCACCAGCTGGACCGTGATCGCGGCGCCGCAGGCGCCGACGAACCCGACGGAAAGGTCGATCTCGCCGAGCACCAGGACGAAAGCCTCAGCCATCGCCAGGACCATGAACACGGCGCTCTGCTGGAAGAGGTTCACCAGGTTGGTGGGCGACAGGAAGACGTGGTTGGGGCTGATGATCTCGAAGACCGCCATGATCACGACCATCGCAACGATCACCGGCAGGACGCCGCTCTCGCCGGCACGGATGCGGACGCCCCAGGCTCTGAGGTACTCGCCGAGGGTCTGAGCGATGATCTCCGGCGGGACTTCCGCCTGGGCGGCTTCGGGGGCCGCGGTCAGGTCGGCCGCGCCGGGTACCGGCTCTACGACCTCAGTTGGCTCTGGCTCTGCCACCGCCGCCAAACCCTCCGGTTGTCATGTACTCGACCACGCTCTGGCGGTCGAATGCCGAGGCCTTGTCCTGCGCGACCATCCGCCCGAGGTAGAGGACAGCGATCCGATCCGCCACCTCGAACACATCGTTCAGGTTGTGCGAGATCACCATGACAGCGAGACCGCGGTCGCGCAGTCGCTTGATCAGGTCTAGCACCATGCGGGTCTGCACCACGCCCAGTGCGGCGGTGGGCTCGTCCATGATCACGAGCTTCGAGTTCCACATCACGGCCTTGGCCACCGCCACCGACTGGCGCTGGCCGCCTGAAAGGGAAGCCACGGGCTGCCGGATCGACCTTACTGTCGTGACCCGGAGGCTGGCCAGGGTCTCCTTGGCCGCCCGCTCCATGTTGTCCTCGTCCAGCAGTCCGGTCCGGAGGCGCTCGCGGCCGAGAAACATGTTCTGCACGATGTCGAGGTTGTCGGCAAGCGCGAGGTCCTGGTAGACGGTCTCGATGCCAAGCCGTGCCGCATCGCGCGCGTTGCGCACGTGGACGGGCCGTCCCTCCCAGAAGACCTGTCCATGGTCCGGCTGATAGATGCCGGCAACGCACTTCGTGAGCACCGTCTTGCCGGCGCCGTTGTCGCCGCACAGCGCTGTGACCTGGCTCGATGGAAGCTCGAGGTCTACGTGGTACAGGGCCTGGACAGGACCGAAATGCTTGTCGAGCTCTTTGATCTGGAGCAGCGATTCAGAGCTCGAATCAGCCCGGGCGACTGCAGCCGTCATCGCATCTCCAATTATCTGCCCGGCTGGAAAGAGGCGACGCCGCCGCCTGAGGCGGCGGCGTCATTGTGGGTTGCCGTCAGGAAATGTTCGCAGCGGTGCAGGCGCTGGCGCCGGCCTTGCTGCACAGAGCGGTCTTGTCGATGAACTGGTCCTTGATCACCGTCGCAGCCATGTTGGACTTGTCGACCCAGACAGGAACCAGCAACGATGCCGGCTGCTGGTTGCCCGCCACACCTTGTGGAGGTGAGGTCGTGCCGTTGACCAGTCCGGTGGGCGGCGTCTGTCCGGCGCGAAGCACGGTGGCCAGGGCCACCGCGTCCTGCGCCTCGAGGTACACGGCCTTGTAGACCGAACCGCACTGGCGGTCCTGCAAGACGTTGACCATTCCGTCGAGGGTGGCGTCCTGCCCGGTGGTCGGGACCTTCTTGGCCGGGACACCCCTGTTCTTGAGCACCTGGACCACTGCGTTGCCGAGACCGTCGTTGGCCTCCACCGTGGCGTTGATGTTCTGGTGGGCGGTGAACTGCTGCTGGAAGATCTGAGCGCCGATGTCGTTCTTCCAGTCCGTGGCCACCTGCTCGTGCACGAGCTTCATGCCCTGGCTGTTGGTGGTGCCATCAGCGACGTTGGCTACCTTCTGGCTCCAGATCGCGTCGTTGTAACCCTTCGCAAAGTCGACCGCGTTCGGGTCCGAGTTCTGGCCGCCGTCGAGCTCGAAGACCTGCGGGCTCGAGACGCCCCAATCGGTCACGCACTTGACGAATCCCTTTCCGATCAGCTCGCCGACCTGCACGTTGTCGAAGCTGACGTAGTAGGTGTTGCTGCCGGTGAAGGTGGCCCGGTCATAGCTGATCACCTTCACGCCGTGCGACTGCGCGTAGGCCTGGATCTGCGAACCCACGCTGCTGTTGAGCGGGTCCATGATCAGGACCGTCGCGCCGTTGGTGATGTCAGCCTGCGCGATCGAGAGCTCCTTGGCCTCATCGCCCTGCGCGTTCTGGATGTTGAACTGCGACGAGCTGTAGCCGGCCTCGGTGAATGCCTTCTGCAGGTAGGGCGCGTCGAAGGCGGTGTAGCGAGCGGACGACGTCGTGTCCGGCAGGATGACTCCCACCGAGCCATGCCCCGCCGCGGCCAGATCCTTCAGCTTCGCCATGTAGCTGAAGTCGGCGGTAAAAGATTGGATGGTGAGGTCGGACGGCACAGTCGCTGCCGGCCCCGATGTCGTCGAGCTGCTGCCGCAAGCGGCGGCGACGAGCGTAAGCACGCCCGCGCACGCGCTCAACGACAGACGCTTGAGTTTCCGAAATGTCATATGGACCTCCTGTCCCCACACCGAGTGGCGCGCTTCCTGTTGCCTTCTTCCCGAGTCTGCCCCGGGGCGAGAGTGCGCCGGCAACCAGGTCTACTCAGATGTCCGCGGCTGACTATTGCTCACGACCGGAAGTTTGTCAAGAGACCGATCTGGTGAGCAGCCAGATTTGTTCAGTCTCTTGACAAACCCGACGCCCGGCCCATGATTGCCACTGCGCGCGATGTCGAAGAAGGGAGATGGGACGCTCGCGTGGCTCCGCGATCGCAACCGCCAGCGTGTGGTTGGTGTGCTGCGTGAGCGTGGGCGGCTGAGCCAGGCCGAGATCGCACGGGTCACCGGCCTGTCGCGGACAACTGTCCACTCCCTGGTCGCGGAGCTGAAGGGGTGGGCGATGGTCCAGGAGGTGGACGCCGTCCAGCCCGACGCGCGTGGAGGCCGGCCCGCGATTCAGCTCGTGCTCCGCGACGCCTCGCAGGCGGTGCTCGGGATCGATTTCGGGCACAGCCACGTGCAGGTCGCGATCGCCGACATGGCCCGCAACGTGCGCGCCGAAAGGCGGTGTGACCTGGATGTGAACCACCACGCCATCGAAGCCCTCGACACCTCAGCCCGGCTTGCGGCCGAGACCCTGGCCGAGTCGGGCTTCGAGCGGAGCAGCCTGGTCGGCGCCGGGATCGGCATCCCGGGACCGGTCGACCGCGAGCACGGGACCGCCGGCTCCGCGACCATCCTTCCGGGCTGGGTCGGTCTTCGCATCGCATCGGAGATGCAGCGCCGGCTCGGGATCCCTGTGGAGATCGAGAACGACGCCAACCTCGGAGCGCTCGCGGAGCTGACCTGGGGCGCGGGTCGCGACTGCTCGAACTTCGCCTACGTGAAGGCCGCGACTGGAATCGGTGCCGGGCTGGTCATCGACGGCCGCCTGCTGCGGGGCGCGTCCGGGACCGCCGGTGAGATCGGTCATACAACGCTCGACGAGGAAGGAGCGCTTTGCTACTGCGGCAACCGCGGGTGCCTGGAGACTGTCGCCTCGGGGCCGTCGATCATCAGGCTGGTAGCCAATGGCAGCGACGGGGCGGATGGCTCCGCGCTCACCCTCGAGCACGTGATCGAGCTGGTGGTTGATGGTGACGTCCGTGCGCGGCGTGCCGTCTCGGACGCTGGGCGCGAGATCGGCGTCGCGGTCGCGGGGCTGTGCAACCTGATCAACCCCGAGCGGGTCATCGTCGGCGGCATGCTCAGCCGAGCCGGCGAGGTGCTGCTGCAGCCGCTCCGCGAATCCCTGCGACGTCACGCAGTCCAGGCAGCGGCGGAGAAGGTAGAGGTCGTGCAGGCGGTTTTCGTCGAACGGGCCGAGCTGCTCGGCTCGCTCGCGCTGGCTCTGCGCGGCGCGCGGGCGCAGCAGATGATGCGCCAACCGATGTAGCCCTCGATTTTCGGATTGTCGTTGCGGACCTCATCGACAATTGGTCTTGTGGCGAGCTGGTTGGTGCGCGCGGGAAGGAATGGAGGGCCCGGTAGGTGAGTCGGGCTCGCATCGCGATCGTTGCGAGCTTGGTCATCGCATTCGTCATCGTGGCCGGCGTGCTCGTCTATGCGAATCAGTCCCATGGCGGCCAGAAGGTCACCATCGACGTGACGGTAACGAAGGCCGGCTCGATGACACCCAGCGATCTGACCGCGCACCGGAACGACACCGTGACCATCAACATCAAGAGCGACACCACCGGCGAGGTGCATCTGCACGGATACGACATACCGTTCGACTGCGTCGCCGGGCAGACCGTGTCCCATACGTTCACCGCTGACAAGACCGGCGACTTCGAGATCGAGTGGGAAGAAACGAGCACCCACCTCGGCCACCTCGTCGTGACGCCGTGATCCCTTCGATCGGGATCCTTCTGCACGGGTTCGGGCAGCGCTACGACCTGCCGATCTCGAGGTACCTGTACTTCGTCGCGGCGGGATTCGTGGTCGTGATCTCGTTCGTGCTGGTCGTGGTCTTTGCCGGTGAGAAGATCGGTGAGAAGGCGGTCCAGTATCCCCGCCGGGCAGTGCCCTGGCTCACCTCCCTCGGCCGCTCCCCGTGGCCTCCCGCGATCGGCGGCGTGATCGGCGTCCTCGCGCTGGCGGCGGTGATCGTCAGCGGCTTCCTCGGGTCGCAGAAGCACCCGGAGCTCAACCCTGCCGAGTACATCGTCTGGATCTACTTCTGGGCCGCGACTGTGATCCTGTCGGGCCTGATCGGCAACCTCTGGTACCTGCTCAACCCCTGGGCCGCGATCTATGACGCCGCCTCGCGATTCGTGCCGCTGCGGCCGGCCTACCGTCTGCCGGCGATCGCGGTCTGGCCGGCGGTAGCCCTGTACTTCTCCTTCGCCTGCCTGGAGCTGACCTCGGGCATGTCCAACCGGCCCTGGATCGTCGCCCTGGCCGCCCTCTCGTACACATGCCTGACTCTGGCCGGGATGGTGCTGTACGGCCGCGACGCGTGGCTCGAGCAGTGCGAGGCCTTCACCGTGCTCTTTCGAATCGTCGGACGCTTCGGCCCTGTCGAGTCCGAGCGTGACGAGTCAGGCCGGATCTCGGCCGTCTACATCCGGCCCTGGGGTGTCGGGCTTCTGAAGGACCCACCTGTGGGCTGGGATCGGGTCGTGTTCGTCATCCTCATGCTGAGCACGCTCGCGTTCGACGGCGTCATCGCCACGCCCGCCTGGCAGGACTTCGACATCGCGCTCGAGCCGATCTGGCTTCCACTGGGTGCGTCGGGCTTCTTCTTCATCAGGACCCTGGGACTCGTTCTACTCACCGTCGCGTTCCTGCTCGTGTTCATCGCCGTCATGCAGGCCGTCCTGTACTTCGGAAGTCGAAAGGTCGACCGCAAGGCCACGGTTTCAGCCTTTGCGCTCACCCTGGTCCCGATCGCGCTTGTGTACAACGCGGCGCACAACTACAGCTACGTGATGGTGCAGTCCCAGGGCATCGTCCCTGTGCTGAACGACCCGCTCGGCCTGGGCTGGCACCTCTTTCCATCGGTCGCCGGCTACACGCCGAGCTTTGCGCTGGCCCAGGCATCCACCGTCTGGTACGCGCAGGTGATCCTCATCGTGCTTGGGCACATCGTCGCCGTGTACCTGTCTCACCTCCGGGCGGGCGAGCGGTTCAGGACTATGCAGCGGGCGCTGCTCAGCCAGTATCCGATGCTGATCCTGATGGTGGCTTACACGTGGATCAGCCTGACGATTCTGGCCGCTCCCACGACCACGGGCGGATGATGATGTAACCACCATCGTCATCACCTGGCCGTTCGATCCGTCGGTTTACGCCGGCCTCGCGGCCCTCCTCCTGGGGCACGCGTGGCTGGCACGATCCAGCCCTGACGCCAAGCCGAGACACAGCTTTTATTTCGGCCTCGGAATACTGACCTTGTGGGTGGCGCTCGAGACGCCGATCGACACCATCGGCGACCGCTACCTCGACTCGGTCCACATGCTTCAGCACGTCCTGCTCGGGTTCGTGGGCCCGCCGCTGCTCCTGCTCGGTATGTCGCGCGAGATGGCCGCGCGCCTGGCTTCAGTCCAGGTGATTCGAATCGCCACCGAACCGGTGCTGGCGCAGGTCATCGCCGGCGCGGTCATGGTCTTGTGGCACGTGCCCTCCTTCTACAACGCCACGCTTCAATCTGAAGAGCTGCATATCGTCGAGCACCTGACGTTCATCGCAGCTGGCGTGGTGCTGTACTGGCCCGTGCTCGAAGCCACGTCCGCGCACTCCCACTGGCGGCTTTCGCCGGTCGCGAAGCTGCTCTACCTCCTGGTCGCGACCATCCCGCAGGACGGCGTCGCGCTGACCTTGCTCTTCTCGCGACAGCCGTTCTATGAGTTCTACGCCCACGTGCCGCGGCTGGTGCCTTCGATGAGCACGGTGATCGACCAGACGGTCGCGGGCGCAGTGCTCATGGTCCTCGGCAAGACTGCGATGGCGGTGGTCGCGCTGGCAGTGTTCTTCCGCTGGTTCGGCGCTGAGCAGCGTGCCGATCGGCGGCCCACACCTAGAATTCGGACAGGAACGTGAAGTTCTCCGAGAGCATCCTCGAGCTGGTCGGCAACACACCCCTCGTGCGGCTCCACAAGGTCGCAAGAGGTGTTCGGCCCGCGGTCCTGGCCAAGCTCGAGCAGCTGAACCCCGGCGGCAGCGTCAAGGACCGCATCGGATTGACAATGATCGAGGAGGCCGAGCGCACCGGCCAGCTCAAGCCCGGCGGCACGATCATCGAGCCGACCTCTGGCAACACCGGCCACGGCCTGGCCATGGTGGCCGCGATCAAGGGCTACAACATGGTCTTCGTCATGCCGGACAAGATGTCCGCC
>Ga0209474_10005579_pt1 | contig 10702 bp, 9 predicted proteins | sample GraSoiAngelo_145_FD_185902 | JGI IMG/M metagenome (GOLD analysis project Ga0209474, IMG submission 185902) | Grasslands soil microbial communities from the Angelo Coastal Reserve, California, USA - 14_1009_05_20cm (SPAdes) (version 2) | ecosystem: Environmental > Terrestrial > Soil > Grasslands ... | reverse complement strand
CCGCGCCAGGAAGATCTCGCGCTCGGCCTCGATCTCGCGGCGGCGCCGGGCGGCGTCGGTGAGCGCGCCGGCGAGCGCCGCGACCTCGTCGACGCCGCTGACCGGCGGCGCCTCGGGCAGCTGGCCCGCGCCCAGCCGCGCGGCCGCGCTCGAGAGGGAGACGATCGGCGCCGTCACGCGTCGGCCGACGAACACCGCCAGCACGAGGCCGGCGGCGAGGAAGAAGATGCCGCCGCCGATCAGCGCCCAGAGCGAGCGCTGCAGCACCGCGTCCATCGTCGTCGCGGGCAGGGCCAGGTAGACGGTCCACCGGGCGTGCTGCAGTCGGCTGAACACGGTGTGCCGGCGGAGGCCGTCCAGGCCGGGCAGTCGCGCGGCGCCGCCGTCGCGGCGCTCGGTGAACGCCACGTACTCGGGCCTGGCGGGCTGACCCGTGTAGCGGGACGACTCGGGCGTGCGCGCGACGATCACGCCGCGGCCGTCCACGATGCCGGCCGCCCACTCACCCGGCAGCTGCTGCGCATCGAGCACGCGCGCGAGCGTCGCCGCGTCGAGCGCGGTGAGCAGCGCACCGCGAAGGGAGCGCTCGCGCAACACCGGCACCGCCACCACGACATGCGCCCGGCCGGGCAGGCCGCCGGAGATCAGATCGGAGACGACGGGCATGCGCCGAGCGAGAACCGTCGCGATCGTGGTCGCGTCGGCCGGCGGCGGCAGCTCGGTGCCGGTGGGCTGAAGCGTGTTCAGCCGCTGGCCGCCCTCGGCGTCGACGACGGACACGCTGAGCCAGCCGGGCTGCCCCTCCAGCGCGCGCACGGCCGCGGCGCGGAAGGCGGGAAGGTCGCCTGCATCGAGCAGCTCCGAGGACGCGAGCACCTCGAGGGCGCCGATCGCCTTGTCGAGGGTGTGATCGACCGCCGTGCCGACGGCGCGTCCGGTTGCTCTGAGTCCGCGCTCGGTGGCGTCGCGCTCGCTATCGGCCGCCAGCGCCAGGACGATGGCCGAGAACACGAGCAGGGGCAGGACGGCCACCAGCACCAGCGTGATGAGGTGCGAGCGCAGCGTCATGCTCACGGAGTATAGGTCCTATTCGAGGATCGCGATGCGCACGCGGAACACGCCGTCGCCCACCGCACCGAGCGCGCGGGCGGCGCCGTAGGAGAGATCGATGATCCGCCCTGGTATCGCCGGGCCGCGATCGTTGATCGTCACGTCGACGGCCCGGCCGTTGGCGACGTTGGTCACGCGTATGCGCGTGCCGAGGGGCAGCGAGCGATGCGCCGCCGTGAGCGCGTACATGTCGAACGCCTCGCCGCTCGCCGTCTTCTTGCCGTGATGGGCCTGTCCATACCAGGACGCGGCGCCGGTCTGCACGACGCGCGGCGCGGCGGGCGCGGGACGCGCGACGACGACCGGCGCCGGCGTGGGCGCCGCCGTCGCGGACTCGCGGCGCGGTTGGGCGCACGCGGCCGTCACGAGCGCGAGCGCGATTACCGCCGGAGCCAGCCGCGGAAACGGTTCCACCACTCCTCCACGCGGTCGCCGAGACCGCCGTGTTCGCGACAGGCCTCGGGCTCCGTGCCCGTGAGAAATACCTCCTTGCCCGTGCGCGGGCAGAAGCGGTTCGCGGTCTTGCCGTTCGTGAGGTCGATCTCGACGAAGCTCACGCCCGCCGGCACGCTGAACGTCCGAGGCCCGCCGGCGCTGTCGAGGGCCGGCCGCATGAACTCCGCCCAGATCGGCAACGCGCCTTCCGCGCCGCTGAGCCCGTGCGCTTCGTCGCTGTCGTAGCCGACCCACACCGCGACGAGCAGCCCGGGGTTGCCTCCCACGAACCACGCGTCGCGCCCGTCGTTGGTGGTGCCGGTCTTGCCGGCGACGTCGCCGGTCACGCCGAGCGCGCGCGCGGACGCACCGGTCCCCGCCTTGATGACGCCCTCGAGCAGCGATGTCATGAGGTACGCCTCCGCCGGTGACATCACCGACGTCGACACTTCGTCGTCGGCCTCGACCGCGCCGCCGCTCAGCTGAAGGCTGCGCACGGCGTGCGCGGGCGGCGTGCGCTGCCCGCCGTTGAAGAACGGCAGGTACGCGTGCGCGAGCTCGAGCGGCGTCACCTCGAAGGCGCCCAGCGCCATCGCGGGCACGGGATCGAGACGGCTCTCGATGCCGAGCGCCCGCGCGCGCTCGACGATCGTCGAGAGGCCGACGTCCTGCGCGAGCCGCACGGTGGCGGCGTTCAGCGACTGCTGCAGCGCCTCGCGCACCGTGACGCGGCCGAGATAGCGGTCCTCGTAATTGCGCGGCGACCACGGCGCGCCGTCGACGGTGAGCGTGAGCGGCGAGTCGTCGAGGAACGTCGCCAGCGTGAAGCCGCGGCCGCCCGCGCCGGGCGCGGCCAGGGCCGCCGCGTAGACGAACGGCTTGAAGGCCGAGCCGGGCTGGCGATGCGCGAGCGTCACGCGATTGAACTGGCTCGACAGGTACCGGCGGCCGCCGACCATCGCGCGGATGTGGCCGGTGACCGGATCGAGCGCGACGAGCGCCGCCTGCAGACGATGGGCGTCGTCTGCGCCGCGCAGCCGCGGCCGCTGGGCTTCCAGGCGCGCCAGGCCGCGCTCGACCGCGCTCTCTGCCAGGCGCTGGAGCGTGAGATCGAGCGTGGTGAACACCCGCACGTCGCGTCCGTCGAGCGCGCCGCTGCCGAAGCGCGCCTCGAGCTCCTGGCGTACGTGATCGGCAAAGTAGGGCGCGGTCTGCGTCGCCGCCACGGCGCTCTGCACGCGCACGGGCTGGCGCCGCGCCGCCTCGTAGTCGGCGGCCGAGAGCCGGCCCAGCTCGCGCATACGGGCCAGCACGACGTCGCGACGCTCGCGCGCGCGCGCCGGGTTGACGCCCGGCGAATAGGTGTTGGGTGCCCGGATCATGCCAGCCAGCAGCGCGGCCTCCGCCACCGTCAGCTGGTGCACTTCCTTGTTGAAGTAGGCGCGACTCGCGGAGGCGACGCCGCGAATCGGGATGGCGCCGCGCTGGCCGAGATAGACCTCGTTGAGGTAGGCCTCGAGGATTCGTTCCTTGCTGTAGCGCCACTCGATCAGCGTGGCCAGCCACGCCTCGTCGAGCTTGCGCCTGAGCGTGCGCTTGGGATCGAGCAGGCGATTCTTGACCAGCTGCTGTGTGATCGTGCTGCCACCCTGGGCCACGCGGCCGGATCGCAGGTTGACCCACGCCGCCCGCAGCAGCCCGCGCAGATCGATGCCGCGATGATCGAAGAAGCGATGATCCTCGGCGGCCAGGACGGCTTGCAGCAGGCTGAAGGGCACGTCGCGCAGCCGCACGGGACGGTGATCCTCGCCGGGCCGGTCGCCCGCGCTCGCGAGAATCTCGGGCTCGAGCGAGGCCGCGCCGATGTCCTGACCATCGCGGGTCACCCGCGCGATGCGGTCGTCGCGCACCTCGACGCGCACGCGCTGCGCGCTGCTCAGCCCGGGGAGTCCGCGTAGATGGATGTCCCACGCTCCGCTCGCGCGGTGGAACTGTCCCGGCGCCTGCGGCTCGCCGCGAGTCTCGGTGTAGGACAGACGCGTGAGCGTGCCCGCGAGATCGGCGATCTTGATGTGCACCCCCACCGACAGCGCCTGCGGCATCGTGTAGATGAGCGCGGCGCGCCGCGCCTCGACGCGGTCGAAGCGTGCGAGCTCGACCGCGGAATAGATGACCAGCGCCAGCAGCGCCAGGCCGGCGACGCTGGCGAGAGCGAGGAGAACAAGACTGGTGCGTCGCCGGCGACGCGCCCAGTCCGCGAGCCCCGCCCCCCGCAGGGCGCGCAGGCGCGCGACGAAGCGAGACCACGATTCGAAGGTCACAGTCGATTATGCCCGGCGCACGAGCGGCATGCCCGGGTGTGTGGAAGAATTTTTCCTACCGGCCTCCGCGAGAGAGGCGAGACATTTTCCCTGCTCGATCGCCGCCGTGCTCGGCAAATGCGCGTGGTCCCAGGGCGGATGAGGCGAGGCATAGCCGTTGCACTCTGCGTGCGCATCACGAACGTCGGGAGGTTACGGTGCTGATCAGCCGCTGCGCGTGGCACCCTCGCTACCACGGCTATCCCCTCGTGGAAGGCGTCGCATCGTGGAGCGGCTGGGGCGTGAAGTTCACGGACGGCATCTGCGCCGACTGCGCGGTGCGCTTCCGCGACGAGTACCGCGCGTTCTTCGAGCGCCGCCGGCTCGACGACACGCACGGCCCTGAGGTCCGACGCCAAGTAGCCTGACGTTCGGACCCTCGTCTCGCAAACACATCCCTCCTCGGGTTGCCCGGTGTTTTGGTTCAAGGCCGGTGCCACCACGCTGTTGTTCTCTCGCGTCGTTTCTACAAAACGCGCCGATCCTTGCGGCCCTGACCGGTGCTCTGTATGCTCTTGACGCGCGAACTCGCGCCTATCCCGCGAGAGTGGCGAAACTGGCAGACGCTCCGGACTTAGGATCCGGTGGGTGTAAAAACCCTTGGGGGTTCGACTCCCCCCTCTCGCACCATTCGGAGCTTCGATGACCCTGGTGTACGTGGTGTGCTCGTGAAGGTCGCCGTCGAAGAGCTGGAGGCCTGCAAGCGGCGCTTGGCCGTCGAGGCGCCGGCCGACGTCGTTCAAAAAGAGTGGGAGCGCGCGTACGGCCGCGTTCAGAAGCAGGCGCGGCTGCCCGGCTTCCGCAAGGGTCACGTGCCGCGGTCGCTCGTCAAGCTCCACTTCGCCGATGACGTTCGCCGCGAGGTCGCCGAGCACCTGATTCCCGACATCTATCGGCAGGCGCTCAGTGAAGCGCGCCTGGATCCGGTCAACGAGCCGGATCTGACCGACGTCAAGCTCGAGGAAAACGCGCCGCTGTCCTTCGTCGCGGTGGTGGAGGTCAAGCCCGCCATCGAGCTCGGCGACTACAAAGGTGTCGAGGTGCAGCACGCGCCGAAGGCCATCACTGACGACGAGGTCACGGCCACGCTCGAGCAGATGCGCGAGCAGCAGGCCGAGTTCCGCGCCGTGGACCGCGCGGCGGCCACCGGCGACCTGGTGGTGGTCGACTACACGCTGCGACCCGACGAGCACGACCCGACGACCGCCAATGGCTATCACTTCGTCCTCGGCAGCGGCGCCGTCATGCCGGAGATCGACGCGGCCGCCGCCGGCATGAACGCCGGCGAGCAGCGTGAGGTGGTCCTGCATTTCCCCGACGATCACCGCATCGAGAGCCTGCGCGGGAAGGGCGGCAGCGCCACGCTGAAGGTCAGCGAGGTGAAGGAAAAGATCCTCCCCGCGCTCGACGACGACTTCGCGAAATCACTCGGCGAGTTCGAGACGCTCGACGCGCTGCGCGCGGAGCTCTCGCGCCAGCTCGAGGTCCGTGCGCAGACCGAGCAGCGACGCGAGCTGGAGGACAAGGTCGTGGGCGCCGTGCTCCAGCGTCACGACTTCACGGTGCCCGAGGCGATGGTGATGCGGCAGATCGCGCACCAGGTCGAGCACGCGCGCGAGCGGCTGCGGCGTCAGGGTGTGGATCCCGACAAGGTGCCGTGGGATGTCCCCAAGCTCGTGGGCGAGCTGCGGCCGGGCGCCGAGCAGGGCGTGAAGCGCGCGCTGCTGCTGGAGGCGATCGCCGACAAGGAAGGGGTTGTCGCCGGCGACGACGAAGTCGAGGGCGAGGTGGAGAACATCGCCCGCGCGAGTCAGCGTCCGGCGCCCGCCGTGCGGCGTATGATGGAGAAGAGCGGGGACCTCGAGGCGCTTCGCCTGGGGCTCCGCGAGCGCAAGACCCTCGACCTCCTGATCGAACACGCAACTGTCCGCGCGTAACCGCGTAACAAGGAGACGTAGTATGGCCCTGGTACCGATGGTCATCGAGCAGACGCCGCGTGGCGAGCGCGCCTTCGACATCTTCTCGCGCCTGCTCAAGGAGCGGATCATCTTCCTGCCGACGTTCATCGAGGACGAGCTGGCCAACCTTGTCATCGCGCAGATGTTGTTCCTCGAGGCGGAGGACCCCGACAAGGACATCTACCTCTATATCAACTCCCCCGGGGGCTCCGTGACGGCGGGCATGGCCATCTACGACACCATGCAGTACGTGAAGCCGGCGATCTCGACGATCTGCATGGGCCAGGCGGCCTCCATGGGCGCGCTACTCCTGTGCGCCGGCGCCAGGGGCAAGCGGTTCGCGCTGCCGCACGCCCGCATCATGATCCACCAGCCGCTCGGCGGCGTGCAGGGCCAGGCCACCGACATCGACATCCAGGCCAAGGAGATCTTGAGGATGCGCGAGGAGCTCAACCGCATCCTCGTGCATCACACGGGCCAGGGCATGGAGAAGATCCAGAAGGACACCGACCGGGACTTTTTCATGACCGCGGAGCAGGCCAAGGACTATAGAATCGTGGACGAAGTCATCTCCTCCAAGCCCACGACGCGAGCGGTCAGCGAACAGGCCGCGCTGGCGGCGGCGCAAGTCCAGAAGTAAGGAAGGCAGTGATGGCGGGTCGAGCGCGCGAAGGCAACGGCACCCTGAAGTGCTCGTTCTGCGGCAAGAGCCAGAACGACGTGCGCAAGCTGATCGCGGGCCCCACCGTCTACATCTGCGACGAGTGCATCGAGCTCTGCAACGACATCATCGCGGAGGAGTGGGAAGAGGAGAAGTCGCGCGAGATCCGCTCGCTGCCCAAGCCCGCCGAGATCAAGACCGTCCTCGATCAGTACGTGGTCGGCCAGGAGCGCGCCAAGAAGATCCTCTCGGTCGCCGTCCACAACCACTACAAGCGGATCGAGTCGGGCAACGACGCGGGCGACGTGGAGCTGCAGAAGTCGAATATTTTATTGATCGGTCCCACGGGCTCCGGCAAGACGCTGCTCGCCCAGACGCTCGCCAAGATGCTGCGCGTGCCGTTCACCATCGCCGACGCGACGACGCTCACCGAGGCCGGGTACGTCGGCGAGGACGTCGAGAACATCATCCTCCGCCTGCTGCAGGCGGCCGACTACGACGTCGAGCGTGCCGAACGCGGGATCGTGTACATCGACGAGATCGACAAGATCGCGAGAAAATCCGAGAACCCGTCGATCACGCGCGACGTGTCGGGCGAGGGCGTGCAGCAGGCGCTGCTGAAGATCCTCGAGGGCACGATCGCCAACGTGCCGCCCCAGGGCGGCCGCAAGCACCCGCACCAGGAGTTCATCCAGGTCGACACCTCGAACGTGCTGTTCCTCTGCGGCGGCGCCTTCGTGGGACTCGACAAGAACATCGAGTCGCGCGTGGGCCGCTCGGGGATGGGCTTCGGTGCCGAGATCAAGAGTCATACAGAACGCCGCGTGGGCGATCTGCTGGCCATGATTCAGCCCGAGGACCTGCTGCGCTACGGGCTCATTCCGGAGTTCGTCGGACGCCTGCCCGTCATCGCGACGCTGCACGACCTCGACGACGCCGCGCTGGTGCGGATCCTCAAGGAGCCGAAGAACGCGATCATCAAGCAGTACCAGAAGTACTTCGACCTCGAGAAGGTGCGCCTCAAGTTCACCGACGACGCCGTGGCCTGCATCGCGAAGGAAGCGCTCAAGCGCGGGACCGGCGCGCGGGGACTGCGGGCGATCCTGGAAGAGGTGATGCTCGAGATCATGTACGAGCTGCCGTCCATCCAGGGCCTCAAGGAATGCATCATCACCCGCGAGGTGATCATGAACCACGAGCGCCCCGTGCTGGTGTCCGAGGCCCAGGAACAGTCCGCATAGCCTGAGCGCCCGCGGCACCCTCTTCGTCGTCGCCACTCCGATCGGCAATCTCGAGGACGTCTCTGCGCGCGCGCTGCGCGTGCTGCGCGAGGTCGACCTGATCGCGTGTGAAGACACACGCCGCACGCGCGCGCTGCTCTCGCACTTCGACATCCACACGCCGACCGTGTCCTACTTCGAGCACAACAAGCTCGCGCGTGGTCCGCAGCTCCTCCGCCGCCTCACGGAGGGCGCGTCGGTGGCGCTCGTCACGGATGCGGGAACGCCGGGCATCTCGGACCCCGGCTTCCTGCTCGTGCGCGATGCGCGCGCCGCGGGCATCGACGTGGTGCCGGTGCCCGGACCGTCCGCCGTCGTCACGGCGCTCTCGGGGGCCGGCGTGCCCGCCGACCGCTTCGTGTTCGACGGGTTTCTGCCGGTGAAGCCGGGCAAGCGGCTGAACCGCCTCAAGGCGCTGCGCGAGCTGGAAACGACGATCGTGCTTTACGAGTCGCCGCACCGCATCGTCGCCGCGCTGGAGGCGATCGCCGAGGTCTTCGGCGAGACCGAGATCGTCGTCGCGCGGGAGCTGACGAAGCAGTTCGAGGAGATCGTGACGGCGGCGCCGGCCGCCCACCTCGAGCGACTGCGCGCCAACGCGCCGCGCGGGGAGTTCGTGGTGGTGATTCCGCGTGCGTGAGGCGGCGTATACTGCATGGGTCTATGACCGTTCCGAAGGCCCTCACCATCGCCGGGTCGGATTCCGGCGGGGGAGCGGGCATCCAGGCCGACCTCAAGACGTTCTCGGCCTTCGAGGTGTTCGGGATGTCCGCCGTGACCGCCGTCACCGCGCAGAACTCGCTCGGCGTGCTGGGCGTGCTCGATCTGCCGCCGGAGTTCGTCGGACGCCAGATCGATGCCGTGCTGGAAGACCTGGGCGCGGATGCGATCAAGACCGGCATGCTCGCGACGAAGGACATCGTCGGCACTGTGGCCGGGCGCCTGCGCGCGCATCGCGGGGCGCCCGTCGTCGTGGATCCTGTCATGATCGCCTCGTCCGGCGATCCGCTGCTGCAGCCCGGCGCCCGTGACGTGCTCGTGCGAGAACTCCTGCCGCTGGCGACGCTGGTGACGCCGAATCTGATGGAGGCAGGCGTGCTCGCCGACATGGCCGTGGACTCGGAGGCCGACATGACGGAGGCGGCGCGGCGCATCGCCGCGCTCGGGCCGCGTCACGTGCTGGTGAAGGGCGGCCACCTCAAGGACGCCGCGACCGACGTGCTCTGGGACGGTCGCACGCTGACGCGCTTTCCCGCGCCGCGCGTCGAGGGCCCGGCGACGCACGGCACCGGTTGCACGTACTCGGCGGCCATCGCGGCCGGGCTCGCACGCGGCCGCGCGCTGATCGACGCGATCACCGAGGCGAAGGCGTACGTGACCGTCGCCATCCGCGGCGCCATCCAGGCCGGCCGCGGCGCGGCGGCGCTGCGTCACTTCCCGGGAGCTCGATAGATGCCGTGGCGCTCCGTCGACGACAAGATGCCGTTCATGGAGCACCTCGGCGAGCTGCGCACGCGCATCGTGCGCAGCCTCTTCTGGCTGCTCGGCGGTACCTTCATCGCGCTCTTCCGCGCCGAACAGATCACCGATTACCTCGCGCGTCCGGTGACCAAGCTCGGCTACAAGCTCGTCTTCACGGCGCCGGCCGAGGCGTTCTGGGTGCAGATGAAGGTGGCCATCATCGTCGGGCTCTTCCTCTCGGCGCCCGGGATCCTGTGGCAGGTGTGGGCGTTTGTCGCGCCGGGGCTGCATGAGCACGAGAAGAAGTACGCGGCGCCGTTCGTCATCATCGGCTCCCTGATGTTCATCGCCGGCGGCGCCTTCTCGCTGTTCGTGGTGACGCCGTACGCGATCCAGTTCCTGCTCTCCTACGCGCGCGACACGCTGCAGCCGATGATCACGCTCGAGAACCACATCGACTTCCTGCTGAAGTTCACGCTCGCCTTCGGCCTCGTGTTCGAGCTGCCGCTGATCATCACGCTGCTCGCGCGGATGGGCGTCGTCACCAGCAAGCAGCTGGCGCGCAACCGCAAGTACGCGATCCTCGGCGCGTTCATCGCGGGTGCGGTGCTCACGCCGACGCCCGATGCCTTCAACCAGACGCTGATGGCGGGGCCCCTGATCTTGCTCTACGAGGTCGGCATCATCTGCGCGCGCGTGTTCGGTCGGCGTCCCGCCCCCGCGCCGCAGCCGTCGGAAGTGACCGGCGCCCCCTGATGGAGTTCTCGACTCTCGATCTGCCCGCGCCGGTCATGGACGGCATCCGCGACGCCGGTTTCGTGACGGCGACCCCGATCCAGGAAGCGGCGCTGCCGCTCGCGCTGCGCGGCAAGGACGTGGCCGGACAGTCGCAGACGGGCACGGGCAAGACGGCGGCGTTTCTGATCGCCGCGTTCACCCGGTTGCTCCGCGAGGCGCCGCCGCGTCCGGGGCACGGCTCGGAGCCGCGCGTGCTGATCATCGCGCCCACCCGCGAGCTCGTCGTGCAGATCGAATCCGACGCGCAGCTGCTGGGCAAGCACACGCCGTTTCGCATCCTCGCCGTCTACGGCGGCATCGACTACAACCGCCAGCGCGAGGCGCTCGCCGCCGGCTGCGACATGCTCGTCGGCACGCCCGGCCGCCTGATCGACTACCTCAAGCAGCACATCTGGTCGCCGCGCCGGGTCGAGGTCCTCGTGATCGACGAGGCCGATCGCATGTTCGACATGGGCTTCATCGCCGATCTGCGCTTCATCCTGCGACGCTTGCCGCCGCCCGAGCGGCGGCAGTCGTTCCTGTTCTCGGCGACGCTGTCGTTCCGCGTGCTCGAGCTGACGTGGGAGTTCATGAACAACCCGTCACAGATCACGATCATGCCGCAGCAGAAGACGGCCGAGCGCGTCGAGCAGACGCTCT
>Ga0209474_10005575_pt1 | contig 10709 bp, 8 predicted proteins | sample GraSoiAngelo_145_FD_185902 | JGI IMG/M metagenome (GOLD analysis project Ga0209474, IMG submission 185902) | Grasslands soil microbial communities from the Angelo Coastal Reserve, California, USA - 14_1009_05_20cm (SPAdes) (version 2) | ecosystem: Environmental > Terrestrial > Soil > Grasslands ... | reverse complement strand
CGGACCGAAGATCGCGTGGTATTCCTGAGCGCACCGAGCGCAGTGCTGGTCGATATCGACGTGCGCCTGAAGTTGTAGGCGGCTTCTCTATGCCGCGACAGTGTCGCTAGTTTACGTGCTCGAGGTGTTGCGCACTCGCAACACCAGAGAGTGGTGTTGTATGTTGCTGTATTAACTAGTCTTACGGCTCAGCGTGACGGGCCGCACAGCTTACCGGGCCGCTTAACGCGACTTTCAGTGTGCCCAGTGGTAGACGTGGTGGCGCGGGCTATGCAGGTGCCCGGCTCCCCAACACTGAGGCAGTCCCGCTGAGGCCGCCGCGCCCCTCCTCAGCCCTAAACGAGCTAGGAGTGACACGAATGCGAGCCCTCATAGTCTTGGTTGGTTTGGTCGCCACGCCGTTCCTGGCGGGCGTCTCCCAACAGGTGAAGACAAACAGCGGCGTCGGGCATGACGACGCGCACTGCGGGATGCGTTATTCCCTGCACCCGAGCGCCACGGACATCAACAAGTGTCCTCCACCCACGCCCACCGGTGGTGGGGGTGGCACCGGCGGCACCACCGGCGGTGATACCGGCGGCACTACCGGCGGCACCACCGGCGGTACCACCGGCGGCACCACCGGCGGCGATACCGGCGGCACTACCGGCGGCACCACCGGCGGCGATACCGGCGGCACAACCGGCGGTACCTGCGGGAGCTCCGCCACAGGCGGGGGTACCGCATCGATCGATGGCCAGGTGTTCGTGGACGCGGACCCGTGGCCCGGTCTTTCAGGCTGGTGCGTTCAGCTCACCGGCCCGGTCAGTGCATCGACGGTGACCGACGCCTCGGGCAACTACTGGTTCTCCGGCTTGCCAGCCGGCGATTATACCGTCTGCGAGACGGTGCAGGCAGGTTGGCATCAGAGCTTCCCGACGAGCGGCCCGAGCTGCGCGAGCGGCTCCGGCTGGACGATCACCGTCGCAGACGGCAGCGGCAACAGCTTCATCTGGTTCGGAAATCTCACCCCGTAGGGTGAGCGCCGGTTGAAGGGCTCCATCGAAGGCCCCGGGCTGGCTCGCCGGGGCCTTCCCTGTTATGACGGCGCGACCTTTGATGCCGCGACAGTGCCATTATGGCTTGCGACACCACCACCGTTCCTGTAAGCAACCGCACAGCTTCCCCAGTCGGCCAGAGCGACTTTCAGAGTGCCCAGTTAAGGGGGTAGCGCGGGTCTTGCGCCCGCCCGGCTCCCAACACTGAAGCAGACCTGCTGAGGCCGCAGCGCCCCTTCCTCAGCCTACGAGCTAGGGGTGATACCATATGCGAGCCCTCATCGTCGTGCTTGCCTTGGTGGCTACACCGTTCTTGGCAGGCGTGTCTCAAAGTTTGCAAGGCTCCAATTGCGACAACGGTCTGGGCGACGACCATCGCTCGCTTCAGGGGCAGTTGCATGCTCATAAGGGGCTATGCGCTACGCAGCCCCCACCCCCCGACGCCGATGGCGATGGGGTCCCGGACAGCCTCGACCAATGCGCCGACACGCCGCTCGGCACCACCGTTGACGCCTCCGGCTGCCCGGTCGCGCCACCCCCCGGCTGTGTGAACTCCGTGGGCACGGGGGGCGGGGCCGTCCTGGGGCAGGTGTTCGTGGATGATCCGGCCCAGAGTTTTCCCTATCTCGCGGGCTGGTGCGTCGAGGTCCGGGACGCGAGCGGCGCGGTGATCGCGACGGGCGTAACCAACGGCGCGGCCCTCGACATCGAGGGGAACAATTACATCATCACCGGCGTCCCGGCGGGTACGTATACCGTCTGCGAGGTGCTGCCGCCCAATACCACCTGGCATGAGACCCAACCGACGAGCGGGCCGGATTGCGGGGTGGCTTGTTCGGCTTGGTCGCAGTCGTGATGGTTGGGGGCGCCGCGGACTTGCTTTGGTTCGGGAACCTTCCGTAGGGTGACGACCGCAGCTCTCGTGAGACAGATCCAAGGCCCCGGGGTATTTCGCCGGGGCCTTGTTCTTGTAAGTTCTCCCTCTATGCACACGGCCCGACGCACCCACTCGTTCACGGAGTCGGTGATCCGCGGGATGACCCGGCTCGCGAGCGAGCACGGTGCCATCAACCTGGCCCAAGGGTTCCCGAACTTTCCCGCCCCCGATGTCCTGAAAGAGGCCGCGGCGCGGGCGCTTCGCGACGACGTGAACCAATACGCCATCACCTGGGGGGCGAAGCGTCTGCGGGACGCGCTCGCCCGGAAGTACGCGGATTGGTACGGGATGACGGTGAACCCGGAGACCGAGATCACCGTCACCTGCGGCGCCACCGAGGCGATGGCGTCGGCGCTGCTCGCGATCGTCGATCCCGGCGACGAGGTAATCGTATTCGAGCCGTTCTACGAGAATTACGGGCCCGACGCGATCCTGTGCGGCGCGAAGCCCGTGTACGTGCCGCTCGCGGCAGCCCAGGAGCTCGATCTCGACCGGCTGGCGGCTGCGTTCTCGGCACGTACCCGCGCGATCATCGTGTGCACCCCGAATAACCCGACTGGCCGGGTGCTGTCCCGGCGCGAGCTCGAGGCGATCGCCCAGCTGTGCCGGCGGCATGACGCCTACGCGGTGACGGACGAGATCTACGAGCACATCTATTACGAAGGGGAGCACATTCCGATCGCGACGCTCGACGGCATGCGCGAGCGGACCATCACGATCAGCGGCGCGTCCAAGACGTTCAGCGTCACCGGCTGGCGTATCGGGACCATCGTGGCTCCGCCCGATGCGACCGACGCGATCCGCAAGGTGCATGACTTTCTCACCGTGGGAGCCCCTGCCCCGCTCCAGGAAGCCGTCGCCGTCGGGCTCGAGACGCTGGGGGACGACTACTACGAGCGGCTGGCGCACGAGTACCGGGCGCGGCGGGATCTGCTGTGCCGGGCGCTGGTCGACGCCGGCTTCCGCTGTACACCGCCCCAGGGCGCCTACTACGTGCTGGCGGACTGCTCCGGCGTCTCGGAGCTCCCGGACGACGAGTTCTCCTTCTGGCTGACGAAGGAGATCGGAGTGGCCCCAGTGCCGGGCTCGAGCTTTTTCAGCCGCCCGGAGTTGGGCCGGCGCCTGGTGCGGTTCGCGTTTTGCAAGACGGAAGAGATGCTGGCCGAAGCGGCGCGACGACTCGCCCGCGTCAGGCGTCCCGCGCGCCCCGTACGGGCGTAGCGACCGGCGAGAGCGCGCCGGGCGTCGGCGTCGCCCGTCGCCGCACCTGCAGCCCGGCCAGCGTAAACAGCCACCCACCCAACGGTCCGCTCCAGAATCGCAGCCGCCGCTCGCCCTTCGGGTCGGTACGATGCTCGGTGCGCGCCCGCGCGACGACGGCGGCGAGGAGGGCCGCCCCGGCGACGACGGCAAACGCCGAGGGAACCCCCACCACACCCGCTAGCCCCGGGATCCGCTCCAGCGCCGCGACGATGCCGGCCGCGGTCGCGACGCACACGTAGCACAGCAGTCGCGAGGCACGCTCGAGCCGCGACGGCCCGTCTCCGTAGAGAAACGCCAGCTCCTCGCGGCGGTGCGACAGCTCCGCGCGGAGCGCATCGACGAGGTCCTCGCGCCCGTATCCCGCCTTGCGCAGCCGCCGCACCCGCGCGACCATGACGACGAGCGGCACCGCTGCGATCGTGGCGACGGCTGCGAGCGTCGCGGCCAGGGCCCGCGGCTCCTCCGGCCGGAGCAACCGGGCCACGAAGAGCGGCAGGGCCACGGCCGCGAACGCGCCGTAGAGCAGTGCCGTCGTCGAGAGCTGGCGCGCCTCCGTTACGAAGGCGCGCACGGCTACGGCCGCGCGGCGATCGAGCGCTGCGGCCAGCGCATCGGCGAGCGCTGCCCCGTTCGGGAAGCGCGCGCCCGGGTCCTTGGCCAGGCAGCGGTCGATGGTCTCGGCCAGGCGCGGCGGCACCGCGGGCGCCACCGAGGCGAGCGGGGGCGGCGGATCGCTTACGTGGCGGGCGAGCACCGTCATGTCGTCGGGGCCCACGAAGGGCAGCTCACCCGACAGCGCGAAGAATCCCACCACGCCAAGCGAATAGAGGTCGCTCCGCGGGTCCACGCGCTCGCCCAGCACCTGCTCGGGGCTCATGAACTCTGCCGTCCCGACGACGCGCTGGGGCCCCGTCGTGGTGCCCGAGCCCACGCGCGCGATCCCGAAGTCGGAGACCAGAGCGCGGCCCGTCGCCAGGTCGAGCAGGATGTTGTCGGGCTTCACGTCTCGGTGAACCACCCCGCGGTCGTGCGCGTAGGCCAGCGCCCGGGCCACCTCCTCGAGCAGCCGCGCGGCCGTGTCGTACGGCATCGGACCCCGTTTACGTACCCGCCGCCCGAGCGTGTCTCCGTCGACGTACGCCATCGCGAAGTACACCAAGTCCGAGACCTCATGCACCGCGAAGATGGGGACGATGCCGGGATGCGAGAGCTGAGCGGCGGTCCGGGCCTCGCGCAGGAAGCGCTCCCGCGCGGCCGGCTGGATTGCCCGGTCGGGCGGCAGCAGCTTGATGGCGACCTTGCGGTCCAGGCGCAGCTCGCGGGCGAGATACACGACCCCCATGCCGCCGCGCCCGAGGCGTCGTTCCAGGACGTAGCGCCCGGCGAGGGCGCGTTGGAGATCCGGTAGCAGGGGGTCCGCCGTCAGGGTCACGGGGCCTGTCTACACCGACGGGTCTAGACCAGGTTCCGCACGAAGTGCGCAGTTTGGTCACAAAGTTCGAAACAACACGCGAACGGTGCGACGGTGATGGCGAGCACACAGACGCTGGCCTCATACCTCTATCGCCGCTTGCCGGCCGTCTTCAGATTCACCCCCCATGGCCGACCACCAACCCTACATCCCCGCCTCCCAAGCACCCGCCGAGCTGACGGCGCGTGCCCTGGTCCTGGGCGTGCTGCTCGGGCTGATCTTCAGCGCGTCGAGCGTCTACCTGGCGCTCAAGATCGGGCTCACGGTGAGCTCCTCCATCCCGATCGCGGTGCTCTCGATCACGATCTTCCGTGCCCTCGGCCGGACCTCGATTCTCGAGAACAACATCGTGCAGACGACCGGATCGGCCAGTGACTCCGTGGCCGCCGGCGTGGTCTTCACGATTCCTGCAATCCTGCTGATGGGCTACGACCTCGACATCGGCCGGGTCGCCGTGCTCGCGACCGCGGGCGGCCTGATGGGGATCCTGATGATGATCCCGCTGCGCCGCGCGCTGATCGTCAAGGAGCACGATACCCTGATCTACCCGGAGGGCACAGCCTGCGCCGAAGTCCTGATCGCCGGTGAAGAGCGCGGCCTCCAAGCCAAGCGCGTCTTTCAGGCGTTCGGGGTCGGTTTCGTCTACAAGTTCCTACAGGCGGGGCTCAAGTTCTGGCCCGACGTGCCGGGCAAGGCGCTCGGCTTCTATCCCGGCGCCGCCGTCTTCACGGAGGCATCCCCGGAACTGATGGGCGTGGGCTACATCATCGGGCCCCGGATCGCCGGCTACCTGTTCGCCGGCGGCTGCTTGGCCTACCTGGTGCTCGCTCCAGCGATCAAGCTCGTGGGGTCGGGTCTCACGGAGCCGTTCGGCTTCCCGGCGGTCAAGCTGATCCGGGACATGAGTCCGGGCGAAATCCGCGCCAGTTTCGTCTTCTACATCGGGGCCGGCGCCGTCGCCTCGGCCGGGATCATCGCGCTGGCCCGCTCACTGCCGACGATCATGAGCTCTTTCGCCTCGAGCCTCAAGGACCTGCGGGACTCCCGGATGGGCCAGGCGGTGACCCGGCTGCGGACCGAGGACGACCTCCCTATCTCGCTCACCGTCGGCGGGTCGATCGCCCTCGCCGTCGTGCTTACCCTGCTGCCGCAGGTGGGCGTCAATCTGCTCGGGGCGGTCCTGATCGTGATCTTCGGGTTCTTCTTCGCCACCGTTTCCTCCCGCGTCACGGGGCAGATCGGGTCTTCGGCGAACCCGATTTCCGGTATGACCATCGCCGCACTGCTCGGGACGTGCCTGATCTTCGTCGCCGTCGGCTGGACCGGCGTGGATCACCGGGTGCAAGCGATCTCGATCGCCGCGGTCGTCGCCGTCGCGACCGCGAACGCCGGCAACACGTCGCAGGATCTGAAGACCGGCTTCCTCGTCGGCGCCACACCGCGTCGCCAACAGCTCGCCATCCTGGTGGGCGCGCTGGGCTCGGCGCTGGTGGTCGGTTGGACCCTGACCCTGCTCAACCGGGCCTACACCTACCCCGTCCCCGAAACACATCCTGCCTTCAGCGCACAGGCGCTGGCGCCCGCGGCAGGGGGGCGGGCAGCGGTCGAGGTCCGGTCCGAAACGATGTCGGGCTTCCGCATCGCAGCCACCGACTCGGTGGACCGCGCCACCTATCAGGTGGTCCGCGTGTACGTCGTCACCGAAGGCGTGGCGGCGGGGAAGTATCTGATGGACCCGGCGGCGCACGAGCTGCGCTACGTGATCGATCCGGGCATCGGCGGGCGCATTCACGAGTATCAGGGCAGGACGATTCCCAGGCTCGACTCGCCCAAGGCCACGATCATGGCGCTCATCGCCGACGGCATCCTGACCCACCAGCTGCCGTGGGTGCTGGTGATGCTCGGCGTGTTCATCACCATCGCCATCGAGCTCATGGGCGTGCAGGCGCTGCCGGTCGCCGTGGGCGTGTACCTGCCGATTTCGACCTCGTCGGCGATGTTCGCCGGCGGCGTCGTGCGCTGGCTCATCGAGCGTCGCGCGCAGGCCCGGCAGCAGTCGATCGCGGAGGTCGAGTCCGGGCCGGGCGTGCTGTTCTCGAGCGGCCTGATCGCGGGCGGCGCCATCTGCGGCATCGTGCTGGCGGCGATCGCCGGCGTGCTGGGCTCGGCGGACGCGCTGGCCGAGAAGGCGCCGTTGTTCCATGCGCTCGGCGGCCTCGCCCGCTCGAATCTGCTCGCGTTCGCGTTGTTCGCGGCGCTGGGCGTGCTGCTCTATCGCATCGGCCGGCGCAAAGAATGAGGGGCCGCGACCAGCGGTGTAGGGGCGCAGCATGCTGCGCCCCTACGCTTCCCATGCCCCTACATTTCAGCATTCCAGTCTCTCGGTTGTGACATGCGCATCGTATCGTTGCTGCCCGCCGCCACCGAGATGGTAGCCGCGCTGGGCGCGGTCGGTCGGCTGGTCGGCGTGTCGCACGAGTGCGACTTCCCACCGCAGGTGCGCTCGCTCCCCCGGGTCACCCGTACCCGGGTGGATCCCACCCTGCCGTCGGGCGCGATCGACCGTGCCATGGCGGAAGCGAAGCGCGCCGGTGTCTCGCCGGTGGAGGTGGACGTCGACCTGGTGGCGCACCTGCGGCCCGACGTGCTGATCGGCCAGTCGGTGTGCGATGTCTGCGCCGTGGGCCACCACGAGCTGGCGCGCGTGGTCACCACCCTGATACCCACCCCCTGGGTCGTCACGTTGCACGCGCATACGCTGGAAGAGGTGCTCGTGGACATCCGCAAAGTCGGCGAAGCGCTGGAGCTCCGCGACGAAGCGGACGAGCTCGACGCGGGCCTGCGCTACCGGCTGCGACGCGTCGGTGCCCGAGCCCAGAGGTCCGGACAGGTAGCGGCGCAGCGTGCTGCGCCCCTCCAGAAACCGCGCGTACTGGTGCTGGAATGGCTCGATCCTCCCTACGTGGCGGGCCACTGGGTTCCCGAGCTGGTGGCGCTGGCGGGAGGCCAGGACGTCGGCAGCGCACCCGGCGACCGATCGCGACCCCGTCCCTGGAACGAACTCGCCGCGCTTGCGCCGGACGTCGTGATCGTGGCGCCGTGCGGATTCGACATTCCCCGCGCCCAGGCGGAGCTGGCCGCCCTCACGGACCAGGAGGCGCGGCGGCTGCTCGGGCGGCGCGTCGAGTTTCTCGACGGCAACGCGTATACTTCCCGTCCGGGACCGCGCCTCGTGGATGCGGCCGAGCAGCTTTCCCGGTTGATACCCGGTTGACGGTTCGGACGAGGTTCTCGTGATCGGCGTGCTGGCCCTTGCGTGGAACGTGGCGTCGTGCAACGTGCCACTCAGGCTGCTTCAGCAGCCCACCGACACGCTCCGTCTGTACGCGGTCGGGGACATCAACCTGGGCCGACGGCTCGCGAAGCAGCGGCTGCTCGAGGGCGATACCCTCTACCCGTTCCTCGCGGTCCGCGACTCGCTCGCCGCCGCGGACATCACGTTCGGGAATCTCGAGAGCCCGATCGCCGCCGAGTCGAGTGCCGCGCCCGATTCGGCGGCGGTGTTCACCGCCCCCCCGGCAGCCGCCGTCGCACTGGCGCGCGCGGGCTTCGACATCGTGAGCACCGCGAACAACCACGCCTGGGACGGCGGTCCTGCCGCGCTGGAGGAGACGATGCGGCAGCTCACGCGCGCGGGCGTCCGGTTCGTGGGCTCCGGCTTCGGACGCGACATGGCGGAGCAGCCGGTGATCCTGGAGCGGCGCGGCTGGCGGGTCGCGTTCTTTGCGCTCACCCGCGCGTGGAACCCGGCGCCGTACACGTTCCACAGCCACGCCGGGTCGCGCTACGTTGCCTGGGGAGATACCGGCCGGATCTATCCGGCGATCCGCGAGGTCAAGGCGAGCGGCCGGGCGGACCTCGTCGTGGTCAGCATGCACGGCGGCACCGAGTACGCGGACGCCCCGCCCAAGCACATGCAGGAATTGGCGCGCGGCGTCGTGGACGCCGGCGCGGACCTGGTGCTGGCGCATCACCCGCACGTATTGCAGCCGGTGGTCTGGTACAAGCACAAGCCGATCGTCCAATCGCTCGGCAACTTCGTGTTCCTGCAGGACGACCCGTGGACCCGCCTGTCCGCGATTCTCCGGGTCGTGGTGACTCCCGACCGGCGGCTCCGTCTCTCCGCCATTCCAGTCCACGTCGGCCATCAGCCGACGCTCGCGACCGGCGCCGCGGCCGACAGCGTACGCCGCCGCCTTCGCGTGCGTCTTTCGCCCATACCGGTTCGCCACCCATGACCCGAGACACCATGGACTTCCTGAAACGACTCCTCGACACCCCCGGACCGTCCGGCTTCGAGACGGCGCCTGCCCGCGTGTGGCGCGACGAGGTGAAGACCTTCGCCGATCAGGTGTCGGCAGATGTGCACGGCAACTCCGTGGCGGCGGTGAATCCCAAGGGCGTGCCCCGCCTCATGCTGGCCGGTCACATCGACGAGATCGGACTGCAGATCACGCACGTGGACGACGAGGGATACCTGTATTTCGCGGGCATCGGCGGGTGGGACTCCCAGGTTCTCGTCGGGCAGCGGGTGGTGATCAGCGGCCCCAAAGGCCCGGTGCAGGGCGCGATCGGAAAGCAGGCGGTGCACCTGATGAAGCGCGAGGACATGGACAAGGTCTCGAAGATCACGGACCTGTGGATCGACATCGGGGCAGCGAGCAAGGCCGAAGCGCTCGAGCGCGTGCGCCTGGGAGACGCCGGCGTGCTGGACGCAAGCGTCCAGGAGTTTCCGAACGCGCGGATCGTGTCGCGCAGCATCGACAACCGGATCGGCGCCTACGTGGTGGCGGAAGCGCTGCGCCTGCTCGCGCAGGACCGGCCCAAACATGCGGGGGTGTTCGGCGTCGCGACCACGCGCGAGGAGATCGCGTGGACGGGCGGCGGGGCTCGTACCAGCGCGGTGGGGCTCGAGCCGAACGTCGCGCTGGTGGTAGACGTCACGCATGCGACGGATTGGCCCGGCGCCGAGAAGAAGCGCGCCGGCGAGCACAAGCTCGGCGGCGGGCCGGTGCTGGCGCGGGGGTCGGCGGTGAGCCCGGTGGTGTTCGACCTGCTGGTGGAGTGCGCCGAGCGGGAGAAGATCCCCTTCAGCATCCAGGCGGCCCCGCACGACACCGGCACGGATGCCGACGCCATCTACAATGCCCTCCGGGGGATCCCCACGGGACTCGTGAGCGTTCCCAACCGCTACATGCACAGTCCCAATGAGATGGTGGCGCGCGAGGATCTGGAGCGGGCGGCCAGGCTGCTGGCGGCGTTCGCGCGGCGGCTCGATCCCAAGATCAGTTTCATCCCTTCTTGAGGAGAACGCTCAATGGCCAAGGGCAAAGGCGCGATTCTGGTGACGGGAGCGACGGGGCAGCAAGGCGGCGCCGTGGCCCGGGAGCTGCTCGCGCGCAAACATACGGTAAGGGCGATGACGCGCACACCGGACAGCGACGCCGCCAAGGCCCTGGCGCGGCAAGGCGCCGAGATCGTGAAGGGTGACCTGAACGATGCCGAGTCGCTGCGGCGCGCGCTGCAGGGGGCGTGGGGCGTGTTCGCGGTGCAGAACACCTGGGAAGCCGGCGTCGAGGGAGAGGAAGCACAGGGTAAGCGGATCGCCGAGCTCGCCCGCAAGGCCGGCATCCAGCATTACGTCTACACCTCCGTCGGCTCGGCGCACCGCAAGACGGGCATCCCTCACTTCGACAACAAGTGGCGCATCGAAGAGACGGTGCGGGGGCTCGGCTTCCCGTCTCACGTCATTCTCCGCCCTGTGTTCTTCATGGACAACTTTCTCTCGCCGTGGTTCAAGCCGGGGATCGATCAGGGCAAGCTGATGATCGGCCTCAAGCCGACCACGGCGCTCCAGATGATCGCCGTGAAGGACATCGGGAAGTACGGCCTGCTTGCCTTCGAACAGGCCGAAGAGCTGAACCGCAGGGAGATCGACCTC
>Ga0209474_10005574_pt1 | contig 10710 bp, 15 predicted proteins | sample GraSoiAngelo_145_FD_185902 | JGI IMG/M metagenome (GOLD analysis project Ga0209474, IMG submission 185902) | Grasslands soil microbial communities from the Angelo Coastal Reserve, California, USA - 14_1009_05_20cm (SPAdes) (version 2) | ecosystem: Environmental > Terrestrial > Soil > Grasslands... | reverse complement strand
CAAGGGCTTGAGCTGATCACAGTTGGGGCAGAGCCACAGCGGAATGCCCTCCCGCTCGCCGTCAGGTTCAGGAAGCGCGACCGGCATATTGGACCCTCCATTCTCTCGCATCGTTTTAAATAATAGCTCAGGCCGAACTGATCCCTTAGGGACACTTGAGGATTTGGCTTGGTTGGCAGAGTTTCCAGGTTAGGAAAACTCGCACGCAAATGCTGACGCACCCTCGGGGAGTCGGGCGCTGAGGCGTTCACCATTCAGAAAATTGCCGGACATTCTAGCGCCGTGATCTCACAGCGCTACGCGCATCCCATGCTGGCGTTGGCTGAGAACGCATTCTCGCGCTTCGAAGCATACAACGCAACGAAGACAGCAGAGCTCGGGACGGAGCGCGTGCAGTGAGTCCCTACAATTTTCACTACAGTTACCGTTCAGTTAACCGGCTGCAAGTTGGGGAAATCTGTGTAGGTGTCTGAGAAGTATGGCGCGCCCTGAGAGATTCGAACTTGAGGTATTTTGCGGGCGTGAGCGCAAGCGGGCCCGGAAAGCGGCTCAAGCCAGGTGGAACAAGCAGAGGGGAAAGTGTTCGCGCGACACCGAGACCGTAAGGCTTCCAAAATTATTTCGCTAACCAGCACTCGCAACCGTGGTCACGCTGCGCCACTGACATAGGGCTCCACAGCGATTCCCCACTCCTCAAGCAGCCATTCCGGTATGTAGCACCGGTTCTTATTCCGCTCGCACCAATTCCGTAACGCCACTGAACGGGTACATGTCTGCTTCGTGAGTCCCAAGTGTCGGACTTGCGTTTCGAACTCGGTAGGAACAGCTGGAGCGGGCGGAAGCGGCCTTCCCCAGTTAGGATTTCCACGGCGACGCCTGACCGGCTGGATGAATGGTTTCACCATGCCACAGATGATACTCCGCCCTGCTTCAGCGGGGGTCTCAACGCGGCAGCGGCTCCGGCTGTAAACGTTACCTTGGGTAGCAAACTGGTAACACGGCGGGGCTGTTTTTAGAGGTAAGTCGCTGAAACCCTTGTAGATTGGCGCGCCCTGAGAGATTCGAACTCCCGACCTTCTGGTTCGTAGTGAGTTGAAGTCAACACTTAACTTACTGGTCTGGAATCGCTTATAAAAGAACCTACGCTCGGCTGATGCACCCAAGTTGCACCCAAGCAATCAACCAGCGGGCGGACTGCCGGATTCGGCCTCGCCAGTCGTACTCTGCACGGTCTGTTGTTCCGTCTTGATCCCAAATCTCTTCCATTGATTTTTCACAAAATCCACGAAACCCTCTCGCGGTTGTGCTCCAGAGAGCGGCGCCAGTTCCGCACCAGCTTTGGTAAGGAGAACTTGTCCAATAGGCAATTGATGCTTTTTCTGGCCTTGTGGGAACTCAATCCAAACCGGGTGTCCGAAGTAGTAGACGAAACCTTTTTGGCTGATACCAGTTCGATAATAGTCAGCAACGGAGAATTGAATTAAGCCTGTGCTTTCAAGATGCGATATGCCCCCGAAGTGTATTCCAGCGTCACTGTAGATTTTGTGATCTGTGTTGAAGATTAGGGGATCAAAGTTCTGCGCGATAGTGAACCCGAAGCCGCAGAGTCGCGAAAACAGCATGGCATCCGATTTATCAAGGCTCCCGACGAGATTCACTGTTCGCTTCGAGAATTTGCCTGGAGAGTTGGCTTCCCCTGCAAGAATTCTGGCCCACAAACTCTGCATCTCCTCGTCCGTCAAAGAAATTTGCAATCCAATCGTCCTCCACGTCGTCCGTTTTGGCCTCCCGGCCAACATCCGCAAGAGCTTTGAGCGTGATCGCCTCGATATTGTGCTGCTTCTTCGCTTCTTCGGCAAAGAGCCGGGATATGGCGCGGTGTTGAAGTTTGGTAATCTCAATCTGCGCCGCAGCTTGGATTTTGTCCGCATCCGCCTCGGCCTGTGCAACTCGCCGTATCTGAAAAGGCTTGTATAGCCCGCCGATGGCAGCGGAAATTTTCTTAATGAGCGTGTTTGCGGGTTTCGACAAATCGCCAAGGTTGATTAGCGAATACTTCGGGTCGCCCACGCTGGCCCTCCGGTAAGTGGCGCGATTCCAAAAATTATCTGCTCAAGGGTAAGTTTTTGGAAGGCTGCGGGGTCTAGTAACCGTATGGTTAACAGTTCCAAAAATGCTAAAAATTGTGTCCGAACAGATAGCTTTCTAGAGAGGCCAGGGGGTTTTTGGCCGCTTCGATCCTTGGCCATACCCCTCAGCGTAGAGCCCCCCTGTCGTCACCTGTCGTCATGCCTTGCCCCCTTCCCACCGTTGGCATGGCTCCCCTGAGTGAGCGAGCTTCGCGGATCGCTTCGCCTAGCTTGTGAGCAGGGCGGGTTACCTTTTAATGCGGGTTGCTCTAATCAGGTCATGGCAGCCGCTGATCGCTCGCCTATAACCCTTGTATCTCAGGTCGGCGATTTAGCGAACAGCAAAATTGATGGGCCAGGGACTTTCGCGGCGGCTAGGCTCGGCGCTCAATCGGGCTTCTTTGTTGTGGCATCAGAAGCCGCTTCGACCACGACATCTACTTTCGCGCCAGGCTTGAGATGGGCCTGCTCGCCATTCTCGTCAGTAACTACGTTCTCAATGCGAATCTCTCGGTACAAATCGTCCGCTTCGTCAACCCCGATCTGTGCTTTCTCTGGTGCGCCTGGAAAGGGGGACTTGATGACTTTTTGAACCGTGCCACGCAGCCTGCGCTTCTTCTTGCTCATCGGGGAACCTCCAACGCGACGCCAAAATTTTACGTCGGATTGGGCCTCAGAGTTCAGCAAAAATACAAGATGTACGGTATCGCACGAGAGCCAAGCGGATTTGTAGCATTAAGTGGGCATTAGTCCACGCGGGTTAGCTGTAGAGCGGGTTCTTCAAGTTGACCTGAAAGCCGCCCCCGGCCTGCCTTTTGGCTGAGTCCAACAAACGTCCAATCGGATCTAGATACCAGACTGGCCCACGCTCCGGGCTTTAAATGCCGGAGTTCGCCTTTGGCCGCTGCCAACCTTCCAGCTTCCTCTACCGCCACAGACCATGCTATCGTGCCGCCTGCGATTCCAGATCGGAGACGGAGGAAATGCATGTCTCGCAGGTCTGGTCAGAATGGCCGTATCGAGAGGAAAGGAAATGCACTCTATGCCCGGTTTTGGTTGGACGTTCCAGGGCAGCAATCACGCGCCTACAAGTGCGTGAGAATCTGTCCGGTGAGCGGGCCGGGATCACTCAATAAGTTCGAGCAGAAGCGAAGGGGCAAGGAGATCATCGCTGAGTTCGGAGCAAACTCCGAGGCTACGCTTCGAGAAGCGGAAGCGGTCAACCTTGGCACAACGTTCCAGCAGCAATCCGAAAGATGGCTTAAATCTGTGCAGACGCGGAAACGGAATCCAATCAAGCCGAGAACTGCGTTAACGTGGGCGAGCTATCTTTCTTAGATCGGAGAAATGCCGCTCTCCTCGGTCAACAATCTCACAGTGAAAGATTGCGTCATTGCGAAGATGGCTGCCGAGCTGAAAGACGGAGCGCCGCGATTCTCCCCAAAGTCCATTACCAACTACGTGCAAATTGTGAAGATGGTCGTAGCGTCCGCAGTCGATGAGAAGGGCGAGGAAATTTATCCGGTGAAGTGGAAGAACGACTTCATGGACCTGCCTGTAATCGAGGGCCAGAACAAGCCGAGCTTCACAGCCGAGGAAATCACTACGATTCTTTCCGAGGCGGAAGGGCAATATCAGCTCCTCTTCGCTCTGCTTGCTGGAACAGGTCTGCGGATCGGGGAAGCCTTTGCGCTGCGAGTGGAGGACATTCGAGGCGCAGTCATTCGCGTCCGGCACAGTCATTGGAACGGAAGGCTGTATTCTCCCAAGACGAAGAATGCCATCCGTGAGATTGACCTTCACTCCTCTCTGGCTGAAGCGTTACACGATCACATAGCGGGCCGAACGGAAGGCTTCGTTTTCGAAACCTCGGCAGGAACTCCGCTGCATCAATCTAATGTGCTGCGAAGGAGCTTGCATCCGATCCTGGAGAAAATTGGCCGGGAGACGTGCGGGTTTCATTCTTTCCGGCGCTTTCGCGTGACGCATCTTCGAAAATGCCGAGTGCCGGAAGACTTGTTGCGGTTCTGGATTGGACACGCGGACAAGAGCATCACAGATGGCTACTCGAAAGTGAAGGAAGATGTTGAGTTCCGCAGATTCACAGCGGAGCAAGCTGGCCTTGGTTTCCACATGCCCACAGTGGCACCGAAATTGCCAGTTGCACCCATTGCACCCAAAACTGAGGTTGGGAATTTCTTGGTAACCGCGTGAAAAGAATGGCGCGCCCTGAGAGATTCGAACTCCCGACCTTCTGGTTCGTAGCCAGACGCTCTATCCAACTGAGCTAAGGGCGCGTGACTTTATTTTAAACGCTTTGCAGAGCGATTGCGTCAGAAAACTTGTGAACACTTGTGAACATCTGCTGACATAAATCGAATCCAAGGCCCACTTTTTCTGCTACTTCTCTGCGACTCGAAAATCCAATCGGGGTTGTCGAACGGAGCGGCCCGCTTCAGGAGCGGCATTGGCTGGAATTGATGATGCACGCTAATTCAGAATAGCAGGTTCACTATAATCGTTCATGGCCAAGCGCAGAGGGAAGCGGCAAGCAAGTTCGGGTGCAGAACTGCGGGCGATCCGTCAGCAACTTGGATGGTCGATGCGTGAGGTTCACAGGGCAAGTTTGGCACTTGCGAAAAAGCATCGGCAACCTGCATTTGTGATTGCTCCCAGTCGTCTGCACGGCATCGAAAGCAAAAATAAGATTCCCAACATTCACCGCTTGTACGCGCTGGCACTCATCTATGGGCGAAACCTGAATGAACTCCTGTCTCTGTACGGAATTCCATTGTGACGCTATTTCGGCAAAGCGCAATTTGTTCGGTTTTCAGAACAAGTTTGAATGACCTGAAAACAACAGCAGCTTTGCTGCTATACCGTGTCTATTGTGAGTTCCGCGCCTGATGTTCTGTTGTTGCTCGGAGTGCTGATGTTGGGAATGGCTCTTGGAGCATTGCTGACGCACATTCGGCATAAGGCGCAAACCGCACGATTAGTGCAGGAGCTTAAGGCTAAGTTCGGTTTCAAGGCGGAGAGCGAGAAGCGTGATCCCACAAAGCCCAACGCTGCTGCATAAATTGAACGTATAGGGCGCTTGATAATCTGAGTCTTTGACAAAGGTAAGTAGCTGCCACACAATCCTTGATGGCGTGGGACGGCTCAAGGTTCTGTGGCCGTGTGCGCTTTTCGCCACTGCCCTCCCCTTCCCCCGTCCCCGCCATTGATTAAGCGATTCCCGCCTATCTCCTGCCTTTGATTTTGGAACAAATGGGATGAACTTCTGTGTTCAAGGCAGGTCAAACTGAACTTCATAATTCCGTGGAACGATTCAGCAACTTGTTTTGGGAAATGTCATGGCTCGGAAATGTCATGGCTCATGCCGTTGTCCGAGTGGGGTGAAAACACCCGTCTGACAGGGCATTCCGCGTCCTATCCGCAATAATTTGACTTGACACCAAACGTTTTAGGTGTAGAGTGATCCCGCAAAAAGGAGGTCGATATGCGAAGAAAGCTGACGTGGGTTGTGTTGTTGAGTGCCGCGATCATGGTCACGGCCCTTTTTCATGCAAGCCCCGCGTGGGCGACACCGGCCAACGGGTTCACAAGTACGCCCCTTGCCCAAGGCCAATTCGACCAGTTCAATATCTTTAACAGCTTTGTTCTGCCTGACTCACAGGTCTGGCTGTCGCGGCAGTGGACGAAGGGATTGTCAGACGGGGCTGTCCTGATCAATGTATGGCAGCTGGGAGGGAGCACCGGCTGGCACACGCATCCTGGCCATACCCTAATCTTTGTCACGGCAGGAACAGTGACACAGTATCAATCAGACGATCCTAACTGCACGCCGCACGTGTACACAGCGGGGATGGCGTTTGTTGACGCTGGTGGCGACCACGTGCACATCGTCCGAAATGAAGGCACCATCCCGGCACAAGTCATCGCTATCCGGCTCATTCCGGCAGGTCAGCCGGGTCGGATTGACGCTCCAGCTCCGGGGAACTGCCCCTTCTGACGAGGACGGACTATTCAACGCTACAGCGAGGGACCGTAGACGGGGCTGCCTTCGCTGCAACAGCCGCGAGAACCACGGCAGCGATGGCGTACCATTTCTTCATAATGCGGTTCTCCTTTCAACCATCATCAGCTTAAACCTTCGCGGGGTTGCTTTGCATCGGGGCGGCAGAGCAGGCCATCGCTCAACAAGAGTCAAGTCCAGACGTTACGCAACTAGAGCGTCGCAAGTTGACGGATGCCCGTTCAATGCTCGATATAGTCTGCAGACTGGAACCGCCCGCAGCTATCGAAGTTTCAGGCGAGCCGGGGATAACTATCCGCTGGGCCGCTGGACGCAACAACAGAATACAAAATGGGATGAACTTCTGTGTTCAAGGCAGGCGAGACTAAAACCTATAATTGCGTATGCCAATCTCTGCACGAAACAAACTCCGTGGAACTATTCAGCAACTTGTTTTGGGAAATGTCATGGCTCACGTGGTTCTCCGAGTGGGTGAGAACGTTATTGAGAGCGTCATCACCCGGCGCAGTGCGGAAGAACTGAAGCTGACGCAGGGCGATACCGTTACTGCGATCATCAAAGCAACCGAAGTGATGATTCAAACGGATTGAGGCAGGCCAGCAAAAAGCCCACCAGAAATTTATGCAACCGAAAGGCGAGCGCAAGGATTGGAAAGAACTGGCGCGTCGTGCAGCAAATGAGCACGACTCGGAGAAGCTCCTTGCCCTCATCGAAGAATTGAATGCGGTTCTTGCTGAGCAAGAGAACGAACTGCGCCGCAGACTTCCCTCAAAGCCGGGCGAACCTCCTCCGCCGCAACGAGAAATTAGTCGAAGCCTGCTTTTCGTAGACGATGAACCGAGCATCCGCCTGACCCTGCCGCCGCTGCTTCAAGAACACGGCTTTCGAGTTAACGTTGCCGCGAACGTTGCCGAAGCGCTTGAGGCGATCAAGACGAATGAGTTTGATGTTCTCATCTGTGATCTCAACATCGACAGAAAAGCGGATGGATTTGAGGTAATGCACGCCATGCGACAGGCAAATCCCGATGCGGTAGTAGTTATTCTGACGGCGTACCCGGCACTCGATACGGCGCTGGAAGGCATACATATCGAGATCGACGATTATGTTGTTAAACCCGCTGATATTGATTCGATGATCCGGACGATTGAACGGAAGTTGTCTGCACGCCGTGCCAAGCGGCTCTAGCGTTGAACTTTATTGCCTTGGTGTGCTCTGCTTTTTGTAAACCTCAGCGGTGCGCCGAATTCGGCGCTTGATGCCTTCCTGCTCTGCGCGTGCTAGGCGGGTCTGGCGTGAGATTTCATTTTCCGTGGGCATCCGGTTGTGTTCGATGTCGGCAATGAGTTTGAACCAGCGGCGAACCTCGTTGTCAGCATCTTTGCCTAGCGGATCGAGGCCGCCATAAAAAGGAAGGGATGTGAAATTGAAAACGTTGGGCACTTCGGAAGGCTTTCGGCGGACCATAAACCAACCCTGAACTTGCACCACCTAAGATGCAATTAGCTTCAGGAATGCTCGATACAGTCCATCCTGTATCCTTTCCGTACTCCATCAAACGTGGAGACGTTCCACAACACCGTCCCTCATTTGGCAGGTGCCTCTGTGCTCGCTTTAGAGGGTACTCTGGAAATACGGTACACACCGTATCGAACCTTAGGCCGAGTTTCTGGCATTCTCTTTAGCATAGTTGCTGCCAGCGCCGCGTCGTGCCCTCTCCCGCCCCAATATCGAATCTCACGAATCCGCATGACGAGAGTTTCCGTGACCACCTAAGCGATGAAGCCGAAGATTCCCTGCTAGAACGCTGGACGAAGCTAGGCGAGGCTGTGCTTGCCCACGGCGTTACGACCGAAGCGCACATCGGCGAAATGACCGCGCTGGCCCGTTCTGAGCAGGATCAGATCAAACGGAAGCTCAGGCGAACTGCAAAGGTTTTCCGGCACAGCCAATCGAAGCATTAGAGTTCTTGGTAGAATGCCCCCAATGTGTTCGGGGGCGTGGATTGTTCAAGATTATCGCTCCTGTTCTGAGCTGGATGTTTGCGATTGGCATGGCGGGCTGCCTTTTGGTCATTCCGATCACGGCGTATCGACTGTTTAGCGTACTGTTTGAGAAGGATCGCCCAGAGGAAATAAATCCCCGCCAGTGAGACCACCACGGCCCTCAGATCATGATCTGCTGTTCATTTAGTTTTCATTCGACGTTCACTACCAGCGAGTCCAAGCGGTCCTGTCTCGATTGCACTGTTTGTGAACATCTGTGAACATGTGATTCAGTGCTCGATTTTACTAAAGCGAAGTCAGTCAACGGCTTAATGAGATTTAACTTCTTCTTCGTAGCCAGACGCTCTATCCAACTGAGCTAAGGGCGCGTGACTTTATTTTAAACGCTTTGCAGAGCGATTGCGTCAGAAAATTGGGGAACAAGGGGAACACCTCAGAGTCTGAATTGAATCCAAGCCCCACCTTCTCTGTCACTCCTCTGCGGAAATTAACATCGGGTCTTGACCTTCGAATGCTCATCCGTCGGTTTTCGGAGCATGCCCGTTAGGTTGCTGGATGCCAGTACACGCGTTTCACCCCGTGCTGCGGTTGACCTTCTTTGCTGTCCAACCTAACATCTCCCCTCAACCGTCTTCCGCGAGATCGGCGTGTGCGGATGTACTTTTCGCTATTTAAGTTTTTGGCCGGAGGGCACGATGTGGCGAGAACGGGTGCTGAAGGTTGTGCTGGTGTTAGTGGGATTGCTCTTTTTGGCTGGCGTTTATCCCATCGTGATGTATCTATGGCGGCCAGGGAACGAGTCGCCAGGCGACGCGATGATGCTTAGCCTCTATGTCACACTCGGGGTTTTCCTTCTGTCAGCCGCCCGCAACCCGTCGGCCAATCGCAGCCTGATCGCCTTCACAGCCTGGTCGAGCTTTGCTCATGGCGCGGTGATGGCGGTCTTGGCATTCCAGATTGCGAGCGAATGCAGAGATCTGCTGATCGCAGTGGCTGTGCTCGTTGTCATCGGTGTAGCCCTGATCGTGCTGGCTCCGGCGAGGGCCTCAGTCGAGCGGCTATCGCCAGCCGGTGCGTAGGTCGCACTCTGGAGAAACAGGCCCTATCCAGAACTGGATCAGCCCCCCGACGTGCGTGGCCACTCTGGTAAACTAATCCCCCGCAAAGGAGTTCCCACAATGACCTCAGCAGAAAAGCCCTCCCTGTACGAAAGACTTGGCGGCGTCTACAGCATTGCTACAGTAGTAGACGACTTGATCGACCGAGTCATGGTAGACCCGAGACTGAACGCGAATCCTCTAGTTGACGAGGCGCACCATCGCGTCCCGCCTGCGGGGTTCAAGTACCTGGTGACCGAGATGGTGTGCTGGGCCAGCGGCGGTCCACAAAAATATACCGGCAAGCCGATGGCGGACTCGCACGCGCACTTGAAGATTACGAGCCAGGAGTGGGAAGCATTCATGGACGATTTTCAGCAGACGCTGGATAAATTCAAGGTGCCGGCTGAGGAGCAGGCACAGTTGAAGGCCATCGTTGACAGCACCCGGTCGGATATTGTCATTGACTCCGCCCTCCGAGCGGTGAGCTAGAAAATAAGCGGCCGCGAAGTCGTAGAAGTAAGGAATCCGGCGGATACAGTCGGCCTGGTTCTGTCAAAGCGTTCTGCCACCATGCGGCGCCAAGCTCGAAAGAGTATCTGCAAGTAGTCGAAAGAATTGGTGGACCTGGTCGGGATCGAACCGACGACCTCTTCCATGCCATGGAAGCGCGCTCCCAGCTGCGCCACAGGCCCACTTGGTTGAAAGGAGAAATTTTCCCCAGCTAATTTTCACCCACCGGAAGGCGATAGTCAAACCCAACAGCCGCAGGCCACCATCTATTCCTTTCGGCGCATTTTGCTAAAACGGCGAAAATTAGTATCCTGTTCCGGCATCTCTAAACACCTCGATGAAAAAAAACTCTGTGTATCTCCCGTGCGTTTTTCTGGCGCTGACGTTTGCGCCAGCGACCGCTCAAGTCGGCGGTGCCAGCCAGCAAGCATCGCCGGCACCTGTGCCATATGCATCCGTTAGCCAACTCAATATGCTGCTTTCGGAGCTCGAACAGGCATCGCAAGCGGCGCAGGCTGACTTGGCCAAGCTGCGGATCGAAAAGTGGAAAGCCGATGGTGGTACAAAGCGCCAGACACAATCGAACGTCCAATCGCTTGAGCGCAACCTACAATCGGCGCTTCCTGAAATTGTTGGTCAGTTGCGAAATTCCCCCGAGAACCTTACTTCTACATTCAAGCTGTATCGCAACCTGGACGCGGTATACGACGTCTTTAATTCGGTCGTCGAATCGGCGGGAGCTTTCGGCCCGAAGGATGAATTTCAATCTTTAGAGAATGACCTGAGCGCTCTCGAGCGTTCACGCCGCTCATTCGCGGAACGCATTGAGAATTTGTCCGGCGAGAAAGAAGTCGAGCTGAGTCGGCTTCGTACTGCGCTACAGAATGCCCAAGCGGCCAATGCACAGCCGCCGAAGAAAGTCGTAG
>Ga0209474_10005570_pt1 | contig 10714 bp, 14 predicted proteins | sample GraSoiAngelo_145_FD_185902 | JGI IMG/M metagenome (GOLD analysis project Ga0209474, IMG submission 185902) | Grasslands soil microbial communities from the Angelo Coastal Reserve, California, USA - 14_1009_05_20cm (SPAdes) (version 2) | ecosystem: Environmental > Terrestrial > Soil > Grasslands... | reverse complement strand
AGCCTCAATGTCGGGCGGAGGGCTGTGGGCGCGTGCCGTTTCTGCAGCAGCATGACGGATTCGTGCTCGACTCAGATGCGCTTGCCCCCGAAGCGCCTCCAGATCCTCTACGGCCTGATCTAATCGCAAATCGTACCGACTGATCTCGACCGGCAGCGATACCATCGTCGGTAGCAGCGCCGCTCGACCAGGTGTTGCGACTCACAAGACGACGCGCGCCGCCGGTGCCGGAGCTACGCGAACTCGAAGCGAAGTCGTGAATGACGAATTAGTGCGCGCGATTGTCAACAAGCGTCTCGTCGAATTCGTGTACAAAGCCGGAGGCTCTCGAATTGTTGAGCCTCATGACTACGGGATCCGACATGGCGTCGAATCCTTGCTCGGGTTTCAGATTGGTGGCGAGAGTCAGAGCGGTACGCGGCACGGATGGAAGCAGTTCGACGTCGATCAGATCAGCCATCTCCGCGTTCTCGAGCGTCGGTTCGTTGGTACTCGGGCCGATGTCGCACAACACCATCGCACGTGGGACACGCTGTTCGCGCGCGTAACCTGACGCGGAGTCCGCCATGTCCACTTGCGTCTGTCGCCCGTGCCCGTGTCGGCTGGCGCCCGTTGACGAACTGGAGCTGACGATAGCAGCGTCGTCATCGAGATGTTCGGGAAGCCGTCGGCGGCGTTGATCAAGGGGCTCCGGGACACAAGGGGATCACGATGGCAAAGATGCGCGACACGAAATACGCCACGGAACAGCGCACTAGCTGCGACAACTCTGATGTAGTCACATGTAGTACAATGTGGCCTCAGGAAACCTGGCCATGGGAAGGTAGAGCAGTTGGCTGAACGTCGAATCGGTATCCGCGAGCTCAAGTCGAAGTTGAGCGAGTGCGTGCGCGAAGTCAGGAACGGCCAGACGATCGTGGTCACCGAGCGCGGGCGCGCCGTGGCTCGCCTCATCCCCGACGCCACGTCCGTGCGCGAACGGCTGGCGGCGCTCACGAGCGCTGGTGGCATTCAGTGGAGTGGCCGGCGGTTGACGCGGACGAAGCCTGTCGCGCGCGTTCGCGGACGGCGCACCGTCGCGGATCTCGTCGGCGAGAATCGCGAGTGATCGCGTACTTTGACGCCAGCGCGTTGGTGAAGCGGCATGTCGACGAGCGGGGATCGCCCGAAACACTAAAGTTCGCGGCGCGCGCCGACGTCGTGGCAACCTCGCTGATAAGCCGAGCAGAGGTCGCGGCGGCGCTCGCCAAAGCCGTGCGTGCGAAACTCCTGGAGGCGGACGAGGCGCGAGAAGCACAGCGGGCTTTCGCAGCGCAGTGGCCCGACATAGCCAGAATCCCGGCCACGGAGGCGCTCGTGTCGCGCGCCGAGACGCTGGCTTGGGAGTATGGACTCCGCGGCTATGACGCGGTCCAACTCGCGTCGGCCGCCTGGTTTCAGGAGTCCCTTGGGACGCCAGTCAGACTGGCGACCTTCGACAAGCGGCTCTGGCATGCCGCGAAGCGTGCCGGATTTGAGCCTTGGCCGGAGAAAGCGCCGCAGTGAGCGCCGACAGTGATTAGCGCGAACTGAATTCTTCACGGCGGCGAAAAAGAGAGCATTCGAACGAGGAAAAATCTCGTCGCTCCGACATTCCGGACGGCCCTCTATCAGGTCGGACGGACTACGCACGTGCCTCGCGCGCTCGCCGGCCGCATATCGTAAAACCGCAATGAATCCACCGGTGTTGCTGTCGCCGCTCGCGGCACGCGGCTTGCCCCTTGTGCCCCCGGATCGGGCGACGTGGTTCCAAATGTGTCGCCGACTGGTAAGTCGAGCGGACGCCCGGCGGCTACCAATCCATGAAAGCAACGGGTCTCCGGCTTCTGCGGTTTACTGAGTGCGCGAGTTGGGCATGCGGCCTTGTCGGTGTGGTGTGGTGGGCCGCGTTTCAGGTTGGAGTGGCCACGTCGACGAGGCACGATCTGGACCGCTTCGACGCACTCCGCGTTCCGGCCGTGGAGGGCGGTACGCTGGACCAGTCCCTCTGGTCCGCCGAACGCGTCAGCGCCTGGCGTAAGGCGCTGCTCGAACCGGCTCCTGCTCCGCTCGCCGTGCTGCGGATCGCGAAGATTCGACTCGAAGTGCCGGTGCTGCCCGGCACCGACGACCGCACGCTCGACCGCGCCGTCGGTCACATCGCGGGCACGGCGCCGCCGGGAACGGACGGGAACCTCGGCATCGCGGGGCACCGCGACGGCTTCTTCCGGCGATTGAAGGACATCACGCCGGGTGACGTGATTGAGATCGAGACGATACAGGGGAAGGACGTCTATCGCGTCGATCAAACATGGGTCGTCGACCCGAACGACGTCTCGGTGCTCGACCCGACGCCCACGCCGGCGCTGACACTCGTCACCTGCTATCCCTTTTATTTCATCGGCTCCGCTCCCCGCCGGTTCATCGTCCGCGCCGTGCGTGCGGGCGACAGCGGTCGCGTCTTTCTCGTCGGTTCGCATCGCACATGACTGCGTAACGCGCTCAGAAATGGAGAGAATCTATGACACGTGTAATGAGTTGGATGATCCTGGCCGCGGTCGTATGTGCGACTGCCAGCGTGTCGCTGGCGCAACAGACGTCGACCGCGACGGAAACCAAGAGTTTCGAAGTCATCAGCGTGGTCGGCAACCAGCTGATCGTCAGGCTGCCGGAGGGTACGAAGGAGCTGGACGTTCCCGACGACTTTCGGTTCATCGTCAACGGGCAATCGTTGTCCGTGGGCCAGTTGAAACCGGGCATGAAAGGCACGGCCACGATCACGACGCGGACGACGGTCACGCCGGTGACGGTCACCGAGGTGAAGAACGGCACGGTCATGCAGCGCTCCGGTTCGAGCATCGTCGTACGAACCGACGAGGGAATCAAGATGTTCTCGCAAGGGGACGTGGACAAACGCGGCGTGAAGATGATGCGCGATGGCAACCCCGCGCAGCTGACGGATTTTCGTGAAGGCGATCGGCTGAGCGCAACCATCATCACGTCGAAGCCGCCGCGGGTCCTGACCGAGAAGGAAGTGAGCGCGACCGTCGCCGCGGCCGCGGCTACCGCCCGAGCCGCCGCTCCGGCCGCCGCCGCACACGTTCCGGCCGCCACCGCACGCGTTCCGGCGGGCGCAGCACCGGCAACAGCGGAACCGGTCCCGTCAACAACCACCCCCTCGTCCGCGGCCGCGCCGGCCGACCCGGCCAGGACGCTGCCGAAGACCGCGAGTTCGTGGCCGTTCCTCGTCCTCGCGAGCGTGCTATCACTCGCGCTCGCGCTCGCGCTGACCATCACGCGCCGCTTCGTCGGCTAGGGATTTTGCGGTTGATGTAGCGCGAAGGCTCGAGCTTCGGCTCGATCCTTCGCGCGATCCTTCCGCCTGCTCGCCGGCGAGCGTCAGAATCGCAGCACGAGACCGCCGGCGAACTCCAACTGCTGAAGCGATGTCTGGCAGAACCCGAAGGGATCGCAGATGTTCGAGGATGATTCGTTCAGGCGCGTCGGCTTGTATCGCAGGTGAGCCCGCGCACCCACCCTGGGCACAGGAAACCACTTGATGCCAACACCCGCGGTCCACGCGAGCTTGGTTTCGGTGGCGAATTCCCCGGCGCTGAGGAACGCCGTGCCAAGACCGCCAAACACGAACGGCCGCAGGCTGGCGCGCGCCTTCCCTAATTGGTAGACGACATCTCCAAGAACCTGATCCACCCTCATATCGAAGAGCCGCGCGCTGCCAGACGCCGTCGTCATCGTGGCCGCCGTCGATTGGCGCGTCCACATCACCTCGAAGCCGATGTGGTCGGAGACGAAGTAGGCGCCTTGTCCACCCCAGGTGAAGCCTGCATTCACGTCGATGTCCTGCACGCCGTCGGCCTTTCTGTCGATGCCGCCGGAGGTCGAATAGCCGGCAGAGGCGAACGGTGTGATCTCGAAGCGCTGTGCGGCGGCGGGTGTCGCCGACAGCAGAAGGACGATCGCGACCAGCCACATCATTTCTTGTCTCGCGGAGGAATAATGACCATGAAGCCCTGAAACGTCGTCGGACCGGCACCGTAGCCGACCAGCGTACGGCCGTCGCGAGAAACGCCTGTGATGAAACCACTGTTGATCCAGCGGCGGAACGCGTCGGGGTAACCATTCGCCTGCAGGTAATCCTTCAGGAAGAACAGTTGCCCGTCCAACCAGATCAGAGACTCGCTGTCCAGGCCGAACGTATACGCGCCACCGACCACACGTCCGTCGTCGCTCACGGCCCTCATCTGCGCGATGTAGGGAGCCGGTGGCAGCGACGCCGGACGCGTGACCGGAAAACACTGCACGCCCTTCGCCACACTCCATTGCCAGGCGGTGGTCTCTACTCGATCGTTGAAATTGCAAACCTGACCGACAATGATCGTTCCGTCCTGATTCGCGGCGTACGCTTCGCCGACCGCGCCGCCAGGTCCCTTGATCAACTCCTCGGTGCGATTCACCCACTTCGCGCCCTCGCGAGGGCCGAGGGGCGACTCCTGCCATCCGACGACAACCTTCCCATCAGATGAAACGCCATTGGCGCGGGTCGAGTTGGCGGTCGCGCTTCCGAGGTCGACCATCCCGGTCGCTTCCTCCCAGCGGAATGCGCGCGCGTAGCCGCAACCATCCCATCCCAGGCCAACGATCACGCGGCCGTCAGCACTCATGCCGTAGGTCGCGCTCAGGAGCTGATCGCATGGTCTCGCGCCAGCGGTGAGGCCGCCGAGCAGACGCCATTCCTTTGCGCCTTTCCAGATGGCGGCGTTCTCCACCCCGCGTGAGTCGAGGGCCCTGCCGGCGATCGTTTTGCCATCGCGGCTGATCGCGATCGCTATCCGCCCGCCGATCGCCTGATCGCCAGACGTCGGCATCCAGTAAAAGCCCCCGCCGCGGTAGTAGGTGCCGGCGACGGCGAATGCCGTTCCTCCCACTGAGACCGGCAGCACCTCCGGAGGCAGCTCCATGAAGAACACTCTGTCGTCTGCCGCAACGTGCCATCCTGCGGCGACGAGCAGCGACGCGACCAGGCCGGCGGCGCGAAAGACGTGCACGACGGCCGTTGACGGCAAAGCCGATGCCGAAGGCGGATCCCAACACGGCGCTGCCGTGGCGGACGGGAATGCCCGGGCATCGTCGCGGCCCGACATTTCAGAGTGGCTCCGAACGAGCGGAGCCCGGATTGCCGGGAACGGTGGCGGTGACGGTAATTCGCAGGCACGCGAAGCAGGCAGCGGGATTGCTCCGATCGCCCTCGAAGGTAGGGAGGGAAAGAGGTGGCGATCGTGTTGGTCCAACGAACAGTGCTTGCGATGTTTCTTCTGTTTCCCTCATTCGCGTCGGCGTCGAGGCCGCAGCTCGACGTGCGGGTGACACCGCGGTTCGCGCTCGCTCCCGCGGATGTGTTGATCCGCGTCGTCATCGACCCCGACGAGGACAACCGGCAGATCGAGGTGGCGATCGAGTCTCTGTTGTACTACCGGTCGAGCATGATCGATCTGGAAGGCGCACGGGCGCCCCGCGTGAACGAACTGTGGTTCAGGCAGCTCCGGGCCGGAGACTATGAGCTGCGCGTCCTGCTGTTGGACGCCGGCGGCCACCAGCGCGCGTTTGCGCGACGGTTCGTGTCGCTGTCGTAACGTGGGACGGTCTTACCGGCGTGCGGTGAAAATCGATTGCGAACTGGTCGACTGCGCCGTCGCGTCGGCCGCGATCGACAGTCGACGCTCATGGTGGGACGATCGATGCGCACAATAATCCCGAACGGGGCGCGACATTCACGGTCACGCTGCCCGGCGCGTAACGCCCTCAGTCTCAGAGCGGCGCCGAATGTGCATCCGCGTCGACAGCCAGGAGGCCTTCGATGCGACCACTGTTTTGTTCCGTCACAGTCGCGCTGGCTGTCACGTCGTCGGGATGCAGCGGTAGCACGGTGGTCGTCGCGCCGGCGGGCCCGTCGGCCGCTGCCCCAGTGGCTGTAACCATCTCGCAACCGAGCCATTCGCCGGAAGCTGCGTTCCGCGGCTTCGGGTGCCAGATTGGTTCGGTGATCACCGCGCCGTTCGACGTCGTGGTCGTCGCCACGGCCACCGTCGACATGCAGCACGTCACGCTGCGGCTGCTCGATGGATCGCACGTCGGAGGCCCCGCGATCACGTTTCCTCACGCCGAATTGACCAATCAGTTTCACGCCACCGTCATTGTCGGCGGCACGACTCGAGTGTTCCGACTGCAGCCGGTCGTCGCGTGCGGTGCGAGTCCCTGGCGCGCGGCCTCGGCCGACATTGCCTTCCGCGATCGCAGCGGCGCAGTGCACGTCGTCACCACCACCACGGCGCTGCAGTAGCGGATCGGAACGCCCGGCGCGTCGAAGCCCCCGACATTTCAGAGTGACTCCGAGCGAGCGGAGTCCGGATTGCCACGAACCGTGCCGGTCGCGGTGATTCGCCGCGAGCCCAACGGGCAGCGCGCTTGCTGTGATCGTCCTCGGATGAGGGGAGGGAAAGGAGTGGCGATCGTGTGGATACGTCGAACCGCGTTCGCGACGTTTCTTCTGCTTCCCTCATTCACGTTGGCCGTTGCGGTTGCAGCGACGGCGCTCGTATTCGCCGGCGAGAGCGTCTGGGCGGTGGGCGTCTACCCGCATATTTTTGTCGCGCAGGCACGGGCGACGGGCGTCGACGGTGACGATCCGGATCGATCGGCTGGTGGAGCCGTCGCGACGGACCCGTGTGCTCGACGGCCTGAAATACAACGGCTATCAGGGATTCATGAACGCACTTCGTCCGCTGCCGGTTATCGGATCGATCGCCGCGCAGAACCGCGAGGTCCAGGTGCGGTACGCGTGGGAGACGAAGGTCGAGGATCGCACCCGTCTCATCGTCGTTGCCGACACCGCGCTGTTCTTTCTGCCCGGTGACTCAGGCAAGGCGCGGGCGGGCTACGAGCTCACGTTCGTGGAACTGTTGCTCGACAGTCGCGGCGCGGGCAGCGGCACGATGGCCGGCGCCGCGCGCGTCAAGCCCGCGCCGGACGGGATCGTGCTCGAGGATTTCGCGACGGTGCCGGTGCAGCTGACGCTGGCCGCGCCGTCAAAGTGACGGCTGTGAAGGACATGGCGATGTCGGGGACGCGGTGGATCGTGGCGGCGCTGCTGATGGCCGGACCACTGGCGGCCGGCGGGTGTTCCGCGAAGCCTGCGACCAACCCCGTCGCCACCAACACACCGGCCGGGCGCGCGACAGCGACCGTGGCCGAGCCGCCCGCAGAACCGCCCGCAGAACCCGCGGAACTGCCCGACGATGGGACGATGCTGCAGCCGTGGGTTGGCGATCTCGACGGCATGGTCGAACGCCGCTACGTCCGGATGCTCGTCACCTTCAATCGGACCAACTACTTCCTCGACAAGGCCGAGCAGCGCGGCGTGACCTACGAAGCCGGCAAACAGTTCGAGACGTTTCTCAACCAGCGCCTGGGCACAAAGACGGTCAAAGTCCACGTGGCGTTCATTCCCGTCCGGCACGATCAGCTGTTCCAGGCGCTCGTCGACGGGCGGGGTGACATCGCGGCGTCCAACCTGACGATTACCGAGGAGCGGCAGACACTCGCCACCTTCGCGCGACCGTGGCTCACCGACGTCCGCGAGCTCGTAGTCCTGGCGCCGGGCCAGCCGGCCGTCGACACCGTCGAGGGTCTGTCGGGCCGCGACGTGCACGTTCGCCGGTCGAGCGCGTACTTCGACAGTCTGCAGGCCTTGAACGCGAGGCTCACCGCCGCCGGCAAGGCGCCGGTGCACGTCGTCGAAGCCGACGAGCAGCTCGAAGACGACGACATCCTCGAGATGGTGAACACCGGGCTGATGCCAGCGACGGTCGTCGACAGCCACATCGCGGACATCTGGAGCAAGGTGTTCGATCGGCTGCAGGTGCAGCCCACGGCGGTGCTGCGGACCGATGGTGAGATCGCATGGGCGCTTCGCCCCGGCTCGACCAAGCTGCTCGAGGCTGTCAACGCGTTCGGCGCCGTGAACGCGAAGGGGACCGCTCGGTTCAACATGCTGTACCGGAAATATTTTCAGGACACGCGGTTCATCAGGAACGCGCGATCGGAAGCCGACCTGGCGCGGTTCGTGGAGACGATCGCGTTGTTCAAACGCTACGGCGACCAGTACGAGTTCCCGTGGCTGCTCATCGCCGCGCAGGCGTACCAGGAGTCGGGCATCGATCAGAGCCGCCGCAGCTCCGCCGGCGCCGTCGGCGTGATGCAGATCAAGCCGTCGACCGCCGAGGGTCCGCCGGTCTTCATCAGCGGCGTGGATGAGAGCGCCGAGCGCAACATCAACGCGGGCGTCAAGTATCTCCGGTTCATCGCCGACCAACTCGACGACGAGCCGGCGCTCGGCCGCGTCGATCGCGCGCTCTTCGCGTTCGCGTCGTACAACGCCGGCCCGGCACGCGTCGCAGGGCTGCGCAGGAAGGCGGCGCAGCGCGGGCTCGATCCGAACAAGTGGTTCGGGAACGTGGAGATCGTTGCGGCGCGCGAAATCGGCCAGGAGACGGTGCAGTACGTCGGCAACATCTACAAGTACTACACAAGCTACACCTTGATTCAGCGGGAGTTGGCGGAACGCGACCGCGTGCGCACCGCCAGATGAACGGCATGACCTGCGGACATCTCGCAGCGGGGCGCGCGCAGCGCTTCGCGATCCTGTGCGCAAACGTGGCGCTGCTCGTCGCGGTCCCTGCGTTCGCGGCGGACGATCAGCCGGCGTCGGGCACCAAGAAATCCGTCGAGGTGATCCTCTATCCGATCCTCGTCGAGGCGCCGATCTTCGGCGCGACGATCGATCTGCCGTCGCTGCCCTCGGGCGGAGGAAGCGGTGGCGAAGGCGATGCGCAGTCGGCGTCGACCGACGTATCGCTGAACAGCGCCTACATGGCCGGCGTTGCGATCCAGGCGGACCGCTGGTTCGTCGAGGCTCGCGGGGTCTGGGCCGCGCTCGCGGCCACCCGCCAGACGCCGAGAGTCAGTCTCGACACCGATACGAGACTCTTCAACGCGCGCGGCGGAGTACGGCTGCTCGGCGGGCTGGCGGCGACCGGCGGCTTCCGCCGCGTGGCCGTTACCCTCGACGCGAAGCTGACGCTTCCGCTGCTGAACAGGGAAATCAGCGGCACGGCGACGCCAGTGTATTGGGATCCGCTGGTCGGACTCGACTGGCGGCAGCGCATGGGCCGTTGGGTCCTCGATGCGAACTTTCAGGGCGGCGGGTTCGGCGTCGGCGCCGACGTCGATCTCTCGGCGGAGGTCCACGCCAACTGGCGGCTCATTCCGCACACCGAAATTCGCCTCGGCTACACCGTTCTGTACTACAAGCTGACCGTCGCCGACGTCAGCATCGGTGCCTTCCAGCGAACGCTCGTCAGCTCGCAATCGCTGCACGGCCCGATCGTCGGCTTCGGCTTCGTCTTTTGAGGTTCCGATGAAATCGCACGCGCTCGCCGCCGGTGTTCTGCTCCTCGTTGTCGCCGTCCCCGGCCTCGCGCAGATGCCGAAGTACGGCGTGACGACGACGGCTGACAAGGACACTGACTTCTCGACATTCAAAACCTACACCTGGGAGCCGGGTTGGCAGACCTACGACAAGGCCGTGCACGCGCAGATTGTGGCGGCGGTCGATCGCGAGCTGGCCGCGCTCGGTTTGTCGAAGCAGGCATCCGGGCCGAGCGACGTCGTCGTCACCTACGCATCGCTGCGGCGCACCGACGTCGACCTCAATTCGAAGCCGACCGTCGGCCATGGTGGCCGGAAGCAGTACGACGTCGGCACCCTGGTGCTGCTGCTCCGCGAGCCGGAGACGCGCAAGGAGCTGTTCCGCGCCCGGGTCGACAAGCCAATCGAGGCCGAGCCCGCGAAGATGCAGGCGGTGATCGACAGCGCGATCGCCGAGATGTTCGCAAAGTATCCGACACGCCTGCGCAAGTAGCGGCACTCGCGCGAAGACTTCAGGCGAACGATTGCTGCTCGCCTGAAGGCGTCGCGCGAGGGCAGGACTCGATCTAGGTCTTCTCCTTCGGCGCCGGCGGATAGTTCTTCAGCATCTTGGTGACCGCCTTCGCCAGGTTCTTCTGCTGCTTTTCCGGCTTGGCCTCGGTGTCAAGGGTCTTGCTGGCCACGGTGCGGAACACCAGCGTCTTTGGCGACGAGGCATACATGTCGAGCGCGAGCTGCCCGATGTAGATCGTCGACGTCGACCCGGTCGTCATGCCGCCGCCGCCGCCGTACCAGCCGCGTCCGTACCCAGGGCCGTAGCCCCAGCCGGAATCGAACGAGGTGTACTCCTTTTCCTGGCCGATGCCTGCCTGGTATCCGATGTACAAGTCGGCGCTCTCGGCATCGGTCCTACTCAGGCCCTTCTTCACGAGCTCGGCATCGACCGCGGCCTTGACCTGCTTGTCGCCGAGATCGCTCAGTTGCGTCGCGCCCTTGATCACGACCCACTTGTAGGTTTTGAAGCCGCCGAAATTGGCGGACTTGTCGAAGTTGTAGCGGACGTCCTGAGCGGCCGCGCTCCCGGCGCCGGCGACGAACAGGAGCATCGAGAGGGTGAGCAGTCTCTTCATCGTTACTGTCCTTTCTGTGAGGTCTCGCTGACGCAGTGAAGTCCGCGGCGAGAAGTGCAAAT
>Ga0209474_10005569_pt1 | contig 10715 bp, 6 predicted proteins | sample GraSoiAngelo_145_FD_185902 | JGI IMG/M metagenome (GOLD analysis project Ga0209474, IMG submission 185902) | Grasslands soil microbial communities from the Angelo Coastal Reserve, California, USA - 14_1009_05_20cm (SPAdes) (version 2) | ecosystem: Environmental > Terrestrial > Soil > Grasslands ... | reverse complement strand
CTGAAGTTTATTGAGGATCCGGCGATCGCCTTCCTCGATTATCGAGAAATCGAAAGCTCCCTCGCGCTTGATCGGCAGTAGCTGCTGCTGCTTCTTTTCGCTCAGGTTATAGTGCTGAACCGAGACGAAAACGAGCGGACCCGTCTTTCCCTCCAAGCCGATATTGATCTCGTTCTTCTCAGAGTCGAACGTAACTTGCGGGTCACGCAGTTGCGGCGCCAGGTAGTTCTTCGCGATCAGCGCCTGCTTGATGCGATTTAGATCGTCGCCGAGCAAGTCGCGCGTGAATGGCGCGCCCGGTTGGAGTTTCAGAGAAGGCTGTACGGCAGCCGTATCGAACCCAGTGATACTGATCCCGAATTGCCCGATGTGCGCCTGCTCACCCGGCGTAATCGTGAAGACAGCGATGCGGCGCGTACCGGTAGGGTCGACAGGATCCGGATTCTCTTCATGATCGACGGTTGCTTTGTAGTAACCGCGATCGCGCAGGTAGGTTTGAATTTCATCGGCGTTGTGTTCGACGGCCGCGACCGAAAATCGTCGACCCGGCTCGAGCAAATTCAAGCGCGCGCGAATCTCGTCACTCGCTATTGGGGTCCCCGTCGTTTGGATCGGTTTAATCGTGACGCCGGAGATCACAATCTGCCGCTGTACGACAAACCTGATTCGAATCGGAGTTAGCCGGCCACCGCCCGGCTGGGTCTCATCGATTTCAACTCGCGCTGCTGCAACGCGACCTGAGGCAAACAGATCGTGCAACGACTGGCGCGTGCTCGCCGCTGAGTACTCGGTCCCAGCGACGACCTTGAGCATCGACTTGAATTCAGCTTGGGCCGACGCGTCCGGCGGCGTGCCCTCGAGTGTGACCTCGACGGAAGCGACCGGGCGGCCTTCGTAAGCTCCGACTTGGGCGAACACGAACGCTGATGAAAGGCAGTTAAACAGAGCTGCTAAGACAAGAAGGACTGGAAGAGACAAAATGAACTGGGCGGCTGCCGCGCTGGTCCGCGTAGCGGACAACTTGAAAATAGCCCAGCAGTTTACTGCTGGGTCAAGAGAAGGATAACCGTCTCCGAGCCCGTGAAACGGGCGACAGAAAATCAATCGATGCCAACCGTGAACCATGCGTCTGCCGTCCGCTTCGCGGACTATCGTTAGTTAATTCCGCCTGTTCCCCAGCGATAAATCGCTGGGCTATTTTCAATTCGTCCGCTTCGCGGACTGGCTGCCTTCTGCCTTCTGCTTTCTGCCTTCTGCCTTCTGTTCACTAGAACCGTTTCCTAAGCCTGATCTCAAAACTGTAGTTGTTGTTGCGCGTGCTCAGATTTCTCGTCGAACCTTGCTCGTACTGCGCCACAAACGAAATACGATTCGATACGCGATATTCGACTGCCAGGACCTGATTTGGATCGGATGCCAGGTTCGTAGAGTAAGTCACCGCCAGGTCTTTGGTGATTTGCCGCTTTCCCGTCAGACGCGCCGTCGGTGTCGAACTGTTGGGGGTAATCACCGGATTGATTGCCAGACTGAGACCGAACAACTTGTTTGTGGCGCGCGAAATCGGCGCGTTGATGAGCGCGTCCGTCAATAAACTCGCCGCCGTTCCCAAACCTGATTGCGCGAGCACCGAAGTGCTGGTGTCGGTCGATGAAAGCGTTCCCGTGAGAATCAAAGACACGACGTCGGCTTGCGGCAGCGCCGGTTCCGATCCAACGTTCGTCGTAGGATGCGTCAGCGGTCCTTCAATTAGCGCCGTCACGCGATAACCACGAATCACCGACTGCGCTTCGATGTTCAGAACCGGATCAGCGCCCAGGCGCGCCGGAAAATAGATCAGCCCGCGCGTGATTTCATATGGATTGTTTCTGAAGTTGAGCGTGCCGCGCGTTGCCGTGATGCGGCCTTCAATGATCGGCTCCTTCACCGGCCCATCAACCGTTAGAGAAACCGACGCCACCACATCGCCGAGGTTGTTGCGCATGATTAGTGCGTTGCGGCCTTCGACGTGCAGTTTGTCGAACACGGCCGTGTCAGCCAGCTTGAACTCGCCGCCTTCTTCAATCGAGGGCGCGGGCTTTTGATTGATGATCTCTTCCAGCCGAATGTCCTTCGTGTATTCGGTGCGATGGACCTCGACGTTGCCCCGAATGAATTGCGCCTGGCGATTGCCGCGCAGTTCGAGATCAGCCGTCACCGTTGAGCGAAAGTCTTCGGGATAATTCAACGTGACTTTGTCGCCGCGAATATTGAAAAGAAATTGCGAGATCGAAAAGCCTTCGAGTCGCGCGCCACCGCTGGCATTGATTGTCCCACCACCAAGAGTCCCTGTAAGACTTTCGATTTGGGCCTGGCTGGAATTGAACAGAATCGCTCCCTGAAGATTCGCGAGTGTGAGCCGCTGATTACCCAGGAACACCGACACCGACGCGTTGCGTACCGAAGCCCGGCCGGTGACTCGCTGATTCTCATAAGTACCGCCAACACTGATTGCCACATCGGCAAAGCCCGACGAGAACAAATCAGGCGAGACGCCGCGGAGAATTTGCAGATTTACCTGACCATTGATTCCCAGCGTGTTTCGTCCGCCGGCTGCGGTTGCGACCGCGCCCGCGATCGTGACGTTAGTGCCAGGCCCTTGGAATTGCGCCTGATGAAAATCTATTTCGTTCGGCTTGAAATCGATCATCACCGGCCCCGTGGCCGCGAATGCCGCGTCCTCGACACGGAATGAAAGTTCGGTGAAGGTCGCGGTTCCGGTAAGGCCGCGCCAGGAGAAGACCTCTTCGCCTTCTTCGTTTTCTGTCATCAGGTTGCCCGCGAGCTTGAGTGTCCCGCTCGCTCGACCGGTGACATTGACTGGCGTGGTTGTCTCCTTTGTTTTCGACGCGAGATAGATCTTCAGGATTTGCGACAGGTCGGCGTTGGTGATGTTTGATTCAATCGTGGCCGGTAGTTTTTCATTCGAGAGATCGACGCGCGCGCTAATCGTCTGTCCCTGATCGCCGAGTAACCCGGTTGTCGTAAACGTCACATTGAGCTGCTTATTCTCAGTGCGACCAATCAGTTTCACGTTGCCGGCGGAGCGGCCATCGATCGTGACGTCGTTGCTCTCTCCATCAAAGTTGATCTGATAGCTCGACATGTCTCTGAAGAGACCGGACGCCGTGACGTCGAGTTTCGCAGTGCCGGCGATTGGCAACCTCGGATGCGCAGTCAACGCGGCGAGACGTTCCAATTGAACTCGATCGCCGCTGGCGCGCAACTCAAACGCTTGAGTCTCTGTATCGAACTTGCCGCTACCGGCGATGTGTCCGGCATCGAACGTCGCATCCAGTTTATCGACCGTTACGGAAGTGCCGGCGAACATCGCGTGCGCCGTCAGATTCTGAAGCGGCTCACCAGCTAAGCGTCCTTTGCCAAATTGCAGGTCAGCCACGCCATTCATCGCCTTCGGGATGCCGCTGATTTTGATCGTGCCCGAGACTTCCGCCTGAGTATCGCCGAGTTGTTCGCGCGTCTGCTTGTTCAATGGGAGCGTGACGATCAAATCGCCCGCGTTCATCCGCGCGACGGTTGCATCAATCGAGATGTTGTTGGTGCCAGTGCGCGGAATTGTCAGGGCGAACTGGGCACCGCCACCGTTTGCCTGCGTCAGACGGCCCTCAGTCACGCGCGTCTCAGCCGCGGTCGATGAAATATTCGCCGTCAAGGATCCGAGGTCGCGTTGATTGATCAACAGTGAACCAATTTCCGCATGGCCGCTGACGATCGGATCTTTCAGCGCCCCGTTGATAGTTCCGTTGAAGGCGAGCTTGCCCGCGAGATCGATGCTGTAAGTTCGAAACTGCTCTTCGAGTTCCGGAACCGCGCCGGATGAAATCAACAGCCGCTGTAGCTCAGAGGCATCAGTTGAAGCCAGATTCACGCGCAGATTCGAAACAGGCTGATCGACTGAAAATTGTCCTGATGCAGTCAGCGTGGTGGCAGCGGTTCGCAGGTTCGCATTTTGAATCTGAAACAAACCGTTGGCGGCGGTCAGCGCGAAGTCTCCTGACAAAGGCGCGAGATCGCTTCCCGCCGGCGCAGCGCCGACAAGTTGAGCGTTAACGCTGCCAGTGGCGTTAGTGAAATCAGTTCCAGTGAAAGTCAGATCGGCTTTGCCGGTGGCTTTACTGGCAATCGGAACTGCGCGGCCCGCGATGACGGCGATCAATCCGCCTAGATCGAAGTTCTCGAAGTTCGCATTGACACGCGACGCGCCATTCTTCCGCAAAGATATCGTTGCGTTGCCGCTGGCGCGGCCATCGAGCGCTTCAGCCACGAAGTTGTTGATTTGAATCTGGTCGCTGCTCGCAACGACTGAAGCCTGCGCCGGCCCGAGCTTCATCGTTCCCAACACGCCGCCGCCTAAACTCAAATCCGCACTCGCGCGATAACGACCGGAAGGTTCGACTGTGAAGACCGGCCGCTGAAGCTTCACGTTTTCGATATTGCCGTCTTTTAGTTTGACGTTGCCTGCGTTGATGTCGTTCGTCGAGCCCTGCACGCGCCCGTTGCGTATCGCCAGTCGCACACCGGCGATGTTGATGCTGCCTGTTTGCGCGCCAAACGCATCGGCTTCGCCAACCTGGATTTCTTTCACCGTGACGTTCGTAACGTTGCCGTTACCTTTCACGTCTATCCCTTTGGCCGTGACGCCGTTGACGGCCGCGCCTTTCGATTGAATCTTTCCGGCTTTTAAAGTTGCGATTGTCGCAGTCGTTTTTCCATTGTCGACGCGCACCCGAATATCGTTCGCCTGAATTCCGTTTTGAACTTTGGCCGTTGAGGTCGTGAGACTGCTCCCGTTGAATTGAGGAGCCGAAGCTGTCAACACTCCGTCCTTGTAGTCAGCGCGCGCATCGCGAAGGATCAATCCGATAATGGTCGTGCCGTAACTCTTCTCGGCCGCGGCGCGCAGCTCGCCGACCCAGCGAAAATCCGAACCCTTGCCCATGACGCCGCCCGTGATTTGCACGACGTTCAATTGAAAGTCGCCCGCGGTGAGTAGTTGCGCGACAGCGCGACCATTGAAGTCGTATGACGAACCTTGGCCCGATCCTTTCGCGTTCAGATTCAAACCTTGTAGCCGCACCCCATCGGCCGCGAGTGCGTCAGACTTAATGCTGCCGTCGACCGTGTAGTGATCGCCGTCACCATTCACGGTGCCAACGAAGCTGCCCGCGCCGCGCAGCGTCGTGCTCGGCTGCAAAATTTCTGAGACCTGTGTGAGATCGACCGTGGAACTCACATTCACTGTGTACCGGAGCTTGCGCCAATCGCCCATCACGCCGCTCAGATGTGTTTCGGCGATTGGCGACCGTAAGGCGAGATCCTGAATCTCAGCTCGCACTTGGTTGACGCGACCATGCGCCTCGACGTCGATGCTGTTGATGGCTCGACCGTCGTAGACGAAAGTCGAATTCGTCGAGCTGAACGTGACTGTGTTCATCCAGCTTGAAGTTGGGGCATTTGGATCGTCCGGTTGAATCGTCGCGCGCAGGTTCCGGGCCTCGCCAGACAAGCTGTGCAGCGCATCGCCGTAATGAATTTGAGAATTCTTGAGTTCGACGTGCGCGGTAGAGTAAGCGAATAAGATTCGCTGGTTTGGTTCAGGCGGAGGAATGTGAATGTTGCGGAAGTTGGATCGGCCCTGCGAATCGAACGTCACCCATAACTCCAAGCCTTCGATCTGCAAATCCTTCAGGTTGATGTTTCGCCGAAGGTTCAGCGCGTAAAGATCCTCAATCCGCACCGTTGCCAGGATGCGATCAATCTTGCCAAGCTTCTCTCCGGACTGCGCATCGTAAAGTTCGACGCCCAGCATCTCGACAGTCCGCGGAGAGATAGAAGTATGGAAATTCTTAATTTCAGCGCGGACGCCGTACTTCGCCAGCGTGTCCTTCACCTGTGCCGCGATGTAACGATCGACATAGCCCAAGCGATACGCGATCAATCCAACGAGCAAAAGAGCGATCACCGCGCAGACTAATCCGATCGCAGCAATGATCGTGTTCCGCCGGGTAATGAAGCGACGCCGTCTCGCTGTCGGCGGCGACGATGCAGGTCGGTCGCTGGGTGGTGCTTGATTGTTATTTTGATTTTCTTCAGGCATCGATCACGCCGAGCGCGCTCAGAATTACCGACCGACGCGGCTCTTAAAAATTATTTACTTTCTTTGAGGGAAGAGCCCGAAAAGCAGATGCTAGAGGCTAGATGTCCGATGTCAACGTCGCGTTGCTACATCAAACATCTGACCTCCAACATCTGCTTTGTTTGTAAACCGAAAGCGGGGGAATTTCAACTTGGAAACCGGAGGCTAGAGATTAGAGGCCAGAGGTAAGAGGCTGGGGTCTAGAGAACGAACCGCTAGAAACTTTCGCGCGTGCTTGAATCATTTTGTTCGTCACATCCTGCATGAGAGTTCTAGCCTCAAGCCTCTAATCTCTAGTCCTCAGTCTCTAACCTCTAGCCTCTAACCTCTAGCCTCTAAAGCACTATCGATCGTTTCGCGAGTTTCATCTTCGACTGCGGGAGTTCCAAGCGGCACATTGCCGACAACTTCCAACTCAAAACCTTCGAGCGCGGTCACCTTTGGGGGATGATTCGTCAGCAAGAGAATGCGCCGCAGGCCCAACTCGTGAAGGATTTGCGCGCCGACACCATAATCGCGATTGAGGCCGTATCCAGTCTCAGCGCTCGCCTCACGTTTGTTCACGCCGCGCTCCTGCATCACGGCGTACGTGCGCAATTGGTGGATGAGATCCAGGCCGTGCTCGCTCTGACGAAGATAGAGCACTACACCCTGACCGCCTTCTGAAATCTTTTCCAAAGCCCGGCGAAGCTGCCAGCCCGTATCGTCGATTGTCGATCCGAACATGTCGCAGGTGACATTCTCGCTATGCACGCGCACCATCACCGGATCGTCTGTGCGCACGTCGCCCATCACCATCGCCAGATGTACGTCGCCATTGACTGTGTTCTCAAAAGCAATCGCGCGAAATGTGCCGTAGACGGTGGGGAGATCAGTTTCGACCGCTCGACGGACGAGCACTTCTTTGGTGATTCGGTAGCGAACCAGATCAGCGACACTGACTATCTTCAACCCGTGGACGCTGGCGAACTCGCGCAGTTCCGGCAGACGGGCCATCGTGCCGTCCTCATTCATGATTTCACAGATGACTCCGGCTGGATACAGACCCGCAATGCGCGCGATGTCGACGGCTGCTTCGGTTTGTCCTGGACGAACTAGCACGCCGCCCTTCTTCGCCCGCAGAGGAAACACATGGCCCGGTCGCGCGAGGTCGTTAGGCTTCGTGCGCGAATCGACAGCAGTGAGAATCGTCGTCGCTCGATCAGCCGCAGAGATTCCCGTCGTTACCCCACGACGCGCTTCGATCGAAACTGTGAATGCCGTGCCGAGTCGCGACGTGTTGTCGGCCACCTGTGGCGAAAGATGCAATTCATCGCAACGCTCTTCGGTCAGCGGCAAGCAAATCAGACCGCGCGCATGCCGCGCCATGAAGTTGATCTTCTCCGGCGTGATCATTTCCGCAGCGCAGACCAGATCGCCTTCATTCTCGCGGTCCTCATCGTCCACGATAATGATCATTCGACCTTCGCGAATATCGGCGGCAGCGTTTTTGATGGAGGCGAATGACATTTGAAATCTGGGGTTCTGAAATCCCGTCTTAGGATCGCTAAATTCTAGCGCTAATGTGATCATCTTGCGACATCCGACGATTTATTGGTTATTTCCGCTTACGTAGAATCTCGCAGGCTCGACCGCAAAATCTTCAAATGATGCGTCGGTGTAATTTAGCTTCGATCCTAAGAACCGTTCGAAGCGCTGCTTTTCATCGGCGGCCTGGGCGGGATTAGGATTTGGGCCCTGATTGATAACCGTAAAGCTAAGCCCATAGGGATTCGGACGATTAACCTGTATCCGCTTCAGCAGATACTTGATGTGCATGTCTGCATCAGGGAACGAGTAGCCACAGAATATGACGTGATCTACCTGGCGCAGATCCTGTTCTACCTTATTCCAAATAGTGCTCAGAAATACTCGGGACATGTCCTTGTAGAACGTCGGGGGAACAATGATCGGCGACATTATCGAAGCACAGGTGAGACATTTGAAGACCTCATCACGCGAGTTTGTGATGAGTTCGATCACGCCTTTCATTCCGGGTGTCAGAGTCAAGCTGTTGCAAGTGGCGCAATAAAGCCAGTTGAGCGAGCCGTGCAGCTTAAACAATTTGATGGCTTTCGGATCAGGCCGATACCAATATCGCCACTGTTGCGGCAACCCCTGGGGAAGGTCAAAATTTGTAAAATCGACGCCATAGTCCAGCCACCTGCCGGGAGTTTCATCATCCAGCCTTGCGACCAGCAATGCATTGTCGATGAGTATGTCGTAGTTCGTCGAAATGAAAGTTGTATCTGGCAGCAGATCTTGATTCTTCAGGTTGTTCGCCAGAGTGACGTGCAGACTCTTGATGTGCTGCAAGCTGTCAGCGATCGCTTTGGCCATGGCCAAAATCAGAAATTGACGAACCAAGCGAATGCGATTGCCGTAACGTCCGACATCCTCAAGATCAAAATTCTTAAGCGATTCTCGTCTCAATTCTGCCAAATCAAGAATTCCCAGCACTTCTTCAAAAATCGGGAAAGTAATTGTGTCAAGGCGGTCGTTACTCACCTGAGTGTCAATATTAAAGATCAACCGAAAAAACTCAGATAGCTCCCGCTTCATTCGAGTAACGCCGTCGTCAATTTGGCGTTCATCTATTCCTTTATCGATGGGCAAATGGGAAACCGATTTGAAGTAATCCCGGAAAAGATTCTTTTGTACAGGCGCGCCTTCTGCCGCCGAGGCGCCCGCGCCAAGGAAGATAGCCGTTTTCATCACTCACTCTCCGCTAGCGGACATCTGGCTCATGATTCGCTCCACATATTTCGCAATCACATCCACTTCCAAATTCACTGCGTCACCTGGTTTCAATTGAGAAAAGTTCGTAACCTCAAATGTCTTCGGAATCACGGCGATGTCGAAGTATTCGTCGGTGAGATTCGCAATCGTCAGGCTGATGCCTTCAACCGTGACCGAGCCTTTGAAGACAAGATACCTGGAAATTTCTCTCGGGTAAGCGAAGCGAAACGTCCACGATTCGCCGTGGTCTTCCGCACTCAGCAATGTTCCGCGCGCATCGACATGGCCCTGCACAATATGACCGCCCAGGCGCGTGGTAGGAGTAACCGCGCGTTCGAGATTTACCGGCGAACCTTCTTGCAAACTGGCCAGGGTTGATCGAAACAGCGTCTCTTTCGAAACATCCGCGCGGAATGAATCGGGCTTCACCTCCAGCGCCGTCAGACAGACGCCGTTGACGGAAATGGAATCGCCGTCATGCGATCCTTCAGTGACCGTGTGCGCCGCGACGATGATGCGCGCATCTTCGCCGCGTTTTTCAATTGAGCGCACGCGGCCGAGTTCTTCAATGATTCCAGTGAACATGGTACAGAACCGCTTGCGGTAGCAAGCGGGTTTTCAGTTTACCCCTGGTGTTGAACTCCCACGAGAGCGACCTGCTTGCTACCGCAAGCGGTTCTGCACCGACTTCGCATTAGCGAAAGAGCCAGAATGCGAGCAGGATTATTACACCAATCAGAGGCATACCGATTGAAAATACAACGATCCAGATCGCTTCGCGCTTAAAGTTAAACTCCAAATTTCTCATGCCGCTGCCCGCTCTCGCACAATCATCATCATCTTCGCGAACACATCATCTATGGCCATTCCGGTTGAGTCGACAATTATCGCATCTTCAGCCGCGATCAAAGGCGAATCCTCGCGCGTCGTGTCGCGGCGATCGCGCTCAGTGATATCCGCAAGGGTTTGTTCGTAGGTCGCCACCGGATTGATTTCACGCTCTTCTGCCAGACGGCGTTCCGCTCGTTCTCGAATATCCGCGTCAAGATAGAACTTCACGTCTGCGTCGGGAAAGACGACCGTGCCGATGTCGCGCCCGTTCATCACCGCGCCGCGTTTGCCCATCTCTCTCTGCCGCCGAACCATCGCGCGCCGCACGGCTGGAATGGTTGAGACGATCGAAGACACGTGCGTCACCTCTTCCGCGCGGACTCGTTCCGTCACATCTTTGCCGTTCAACGAAACTCGCAACGAATCAGGATCACCGCCCAGGTCGATATCGATGCGCTCGGCGAGCGCGCCGACTGCTAAATCATCACTCTCGTTGACAGTTGATTCGATCACCGCCAGCGCCACCGCGCGGTACATCGATCCCGTGTCGATGTAGAGCAATCCCAACTCGCGTGCGAGCATGCGACCCAGCGTTGATTTGCCGGAGCCTGACGGGCCGTCAATGGCGATAATCAGGGGATGATCCATTTCGCGATTCGCAGCATATCACTCCTCGCCAGACAACGAATATCCGAGTAGTTTCATCGTCATAAGATGGCGTGACTTTCACCGCAGTGGATCGATTTTGAAGTTTTGAAGTAGCAGCTACTTCGCATCGGGCGGCACCGCATTCGCGTTTCCGTTCAGGAAACGATCGAACCAATAGAGCTGCCAATTCAAGCTCTCAACCAGATGCTTCGGCTCGCCCGTGCGCGTGAGGTTGTGGTTCTCGCGCGGAAAGAAAACTATCTCA
>Ga0209474_10005568_pt1 | contig 10716 bp, 11 predicted proteins | sample GraSoiAngelo_145_FD_185902 | JGI IMG/M metagenome (GOLD analysis project Ga0209474, IMG submission 185902) | Grasslands soil microbial communities from the Angelo Coastal Reserve, California, USA - 14_1009_05_20cm (SPAdes) (version 2) | ecosystem: Environmental > Terrestrial > Soil > Grasslands... | reverse complement strand
TCCACCTTATCACGCGGCTCGGAGACGGCCGCCGCCGGTGCCGCTCGCGGAGCCGGTCACTTGCGGGTAGCATAGGCGCCACGAGAGCGGGAGCGTGATCGTCTACCACGTCGGCGTGACCACGGTCGAGGACTACGCGGCCAAGCGCGAGCCGCACCGCCGGGCCCACATCGAGCGCCTGCAGGGGCTGCGCGCGGTCAGCATCTGTCTCGGCGGCGGGCCGGCGCCGGACGGCCGCCGGGTGGACCTCGTCTATCGCCTGCAGCGCCCCGACCAGATCAAGAACGCGCTCGAGGAGGACCCGTACTGGCTGGGCGGAGCGTGGACGCGCTACGAGCCGCGCTCGTTCGCCCAGTTCGTCGAGCCGTGGGAGATGGTGCCGGTCGTGCTCGACGGCAGCCGCCGGGTCACGATCGTCGAGGGGCCGGTGGAGCAGCACGACATGGCGCAGTTCGCGCTGATCGAGCTGCGCGGCGCCGGCCGCCTGCACCTCGGCGGCTTCTTCGAGGACGGCCAGCTGTGGGCGCTGACCAAGACCGCCGACGCCGAGCAGGCGCGCAGCTGGTTCGCCGACACGGGGTTCTGGAAGACCGACGCGCTGACCACCCGTCCCCTGCTGCACGTCCTGTGAGAAGGAGGCGCGCATGACCGAGCTGCGTCCCGTGGTCGGCCTCGTCACGATCGGCCAGTCGCCCCGGACGGACGTCGTGCCGGAGATGGCGGCCGTCATGGGCCCCGGCGTCGAGGTGCGCGAGGCCGGCGCGCTCGACGGCCTCTCGCGCGCGGCCATCGCCGCGCTGGCGCCGACCGGCGACGACGAGATCCTCGTGACGCGCCTCGCCGACGGCACGCCGGTGTTCGTCGGCAAGCAGAAGATCGTCGGCCACGTCGAGGCGCGCATCGCCGGGCTGGAGCGCGCCGGCGCCGGGCTCACCGCGTTGCTCTGCACCGGCGCGTTCCCGCCGCTGGCCGCCACGCGGCCGCTGATCCAGCCGCAGCCGGTGCTGCTCGGCACGCTGCGGGGGCTGCGCTGGAGCGGCCGGCTGGGCGTGCTGACGCCGTCGGTGCCGCACGTGCCGCAGACCGAGGCCCGCTGGCGGCGCGACGGCTTCGACCCCGTCGTCTTCCCGCTGTCGCCCTACGAAGAGGAGGACGCCGCCGCGCTGGCCCGCGCCGCCGGCGCGCTACGCGAGGCCGGCGCCGGCCTCGTCGTGATGGACTGCATGGGCTTCCGCCGCAAGACGCGCAACGAGCTGCGCGCGTTGACCGGGGTGCCGGTGTTGCTCGCCAATCTGCTCGTCGCCCGCGTCATCGCCGAGCTCGCCGGCGCCTGAGACGCGGCCTCACCCGGAGGAGCCTGCCAATGAGAGACGGACTCCGCTTCGTCGACTCCGACATGCACATCATGGAGCCGCCCGACCTCTTCGAGCGGTACCTCGACCCGAAGTTCAAGCACCGGGTGAGCGTGCCGGTCGGCAGTGACGGCCGCGCCAAGCGCGGCGCCGCCGGCCTCGTCGTGATCGACGGCCTGCCCACCTCCGACATGGACCTGCAGCAGTACCGCAAGCGCGTGCGCCACAGCGGCCCGCAGAGCACGCAGCCGCTGTCCGGGTCGCGCCTGTTCGACACCGGCCGCCTCGACTTCGCCGTCGAGCGCGACTACGACCCGGTCGCCCAGGTCATGGGCATGGACATGGAAGGCGTGGACATCGCCGTCCTCTATCCGACCTCGGGCCTGGCGCTGCTGGGCCGCAACGACATGGACCCGCAGCTGTCGCTGGCGCTCTGCCAGGCCTACAACAACTGGATCCACGAGTTCACCCGGCACTGTCCCGATCGCCTCAAGTGGGTGGCCATGCTGCCGGTGCACGACGTCCATCTGGCCTGCCGCGAGCTCGTCCGCTGCGTGCGCGAGCTGGGCGCGGTCGGCTCGTTCATCCGGCCGAACCTCGTCAACGGCCACTACTGGCACTCGAACTACTGGGACCCGCTCTACACGATCCACGAGGAGCTCGACGTCACCTGGGGCTTCCACGAGGGCGTGAGCGCGCTCTACTCGCACATGATCGAGCTGTACGGCGAGAACCGGTTCTATCGTCACGTGGCCAGCCACTGGATCGAGATGCAGCAGGCGATGATCGCCATGATCATCGGGGGCGTCTTCGAGTTCCATCCGCGGCTGCGGGTCGGCTTCCTGGAGGCCCAGAACTCCTGGGTGCCGGGCCTGCTCTCGCGCATCGAGTGGGACTATCCGCAGTACCGCGACTCGCACGCGCCGTACCTGACGCTGATGCCGCGCGAATATTTCCGGCGCAACTGCTGGGCCGCCGTCGAGGGCAGCGAGCCGGAGATCGAGGCGACCGCCGGCCTCATCGGCGCCGATCGCATGTGCATCTCGACCGACTACCCGCACTTCGACTCGAACTTCCCCCACGTGGCCGAGAATCTGCTGAAGAACGTCCCCCGCGAGATCGCGGCGCCGATCCTGCTGGGCGGCGCCCGCCTCTACGGATTCACGGAGGCGCACTTCGCCAAGGCCGACGCGGCCGCCGCCGCCCAGCGCGCGGGGTGACGTCGGCCACGACCGTCGTCGCTCCGGCCGGCGCCCCCTGGCGCCGGCCCGGGCGACGCGCGGCGCAGATGCGGCTGATTCCCGCCGAGGCGCTGCGCGCGCTGTACGCGAAGTCCGACCGCCAGGGCGCCGCCCGCACCCTCGCCCACCTGGCCCTGCTGGCCGCCGGCGCCGGCGTCATCCACGCCGGTCGCGGTCGCTGGTGGCTGCCGGCGGCGCTGCTCGTGCAGGGCCTGTTCCTGGTCGCGCTGTTCGCCGCCATGCACGAGTGCGTCCACGGCTCGGCCTTCCGCGCGCGCGTGCTCAACGAGGTCGTCGGCCGGCTGGCCGGGCTCGCGATCCTGTTCGACGCCACCTACTACCGCCAGTTCCACTTCGCTCACCACCGGTACGCCCAGGATCCTCGCCGCGATCCCGAGCTCCTCACCGCGCCGCCGCCGCGCTCGCGCGCGGCGTACTGGTGGCGGGCGACGGCCCTCCCCTACTGGCAGGCGCGGCTGGCGAATCTGGCGACCCTGGCCCGCGGCCGCTTCGATGGCCTCGACTTCGTCCCGCCGCCGGCGCGCGCCGAGATCGTTCGCTCGGCGCGCGTGATGCTGGCGGTCCTGGCCACGCTGGCGCTGGCCTCGGTCGCGCTGCACAGTACCCTGCTCTTCTGGGACTGGCTGCTGCCGCTCGCGCTCGGGCTGCCCTTCCTGCGGCTCTATCTCCTGAGCGAGCACACTGGCTGCAGCGAGGACGACGACGGTCTCGGCAACACGCGCACGACGCTGTCGATCTGGCCGGTGCGCTTCCTGATGTGGAACCTGCCCTATCACGCCGAGCACCACCTCTATCCGAGCATCCCGTTCCATCGCCTGCCCGCCACCCATCGCCGGCTGCGGTCGCACCTGCGCGTCCTCGCGCGCGGCTACGTCGGCGTCCAGCGCGGCCTCTACACCGCGTTGCCCCGGCCGGAGCGCTGAGCGTCGGATGGCGTCCGCCCGGGCCGAGCCCCGGCCCGGCGCGCCGAGGTTGCTCGCGCGCGCGGCGGCGCTGCGCTGCCCTCAGTGCGGCCGGGCGAAGATGTTCCGCACCTGGTTCGCGCTGCACCGGCGCTGCGCGGCGTGCGGACTGTCCTTCGAGCGCGACGAGCGCGAGGACTACTGGCTCGGCGCCTTCCTGCTGAACTTCATCGTCACCGAGACGCTCTTCGCCGTCCTCGTCCTCGTCGTCCTCGTCGCCACCTGGCCGGATCCGGCGTGGTCGCTGCTCGGCTGGGGCGGGGCGGTCCAGATGGTGGCGACGGCGATCATCTTCTATCCCGTCTCGAAGGCGCTGTGGCTCGCGATCGACCTGATCTTCCGGCCGGCGAGCCCGGCGGATTTCGAGGACCCGGAGGCGGCCGACACCCGTTAGTCCGTCCCCGTCGCGCCGCGTGCGCGCGAGCCCGACGTGGCTGGCGCTGGGGTTGCAGCCCGCACGGTCATGCTCTCGCGACGCCCGCTCGAGCGCGGGATCGAGGCGGGGCTCGTCGCCTCGGTGCCGCAGGTCCTGCTGGCGAAGACCGAGGAGCGGCTGCTGCTGCGCCGGGGCGAGGACGCCGACATCGGCCCGCGCTTCATCGAGCGGCTGGCGCGGCGGGGGCGGTGGCGCCTGCGCGAGGACACCAAGTGGCTGGCCGCCTCGGCGTTCCACTTCGGGTATGCGACGTTCTGGGGCGCCGTGTACGCGCTGGCGTATCGGCGCTGGCGGCCGCACCCGCTGCTCGGAGGCGCGGCGCTCGGCGCGCTCATCTACGCGATCACGTTTCCGCACTGGGGCGGCGCAGTGCTGTCGGGCACCGAGCCGCCGCCTCACCGCCGCAGCTGGCGCCAGGAGCTGGTCCTCGTCACCGCGGCGCTGACGTTCGGCCTGGGCACGGCGTTGCTCTACGGGCGCCCGGCGAGCGGACACGACGACGCGTCCGACCGGCGGACCCGCGTCGGTGAGCGCGCGTCCTGACCCTCGGGACGCGATCGTCGTCGGCGCGGGCCCCAATGGACTGAGCGCCGCCGTCGAGCTCGCGCGGACGGGCGTGGCGGTGACGCTCTACGAGGCCCACGCGCAGATCGGCGGCGGGACCCGCTCGGCGTCGCTCACGCTGCCGGGCTTCCTGCACGACGTCTGCTCGGCGGTGCATCCCATGGGCGCGTCGTCACCGTTCTTCCGCCGGCTGCCGCTGGCGGCCCACGGCCTCGCGTGGGTGCAACCGGCCGCGCCGCTGGCCCACCCCTTCGACGACGGCACGGCGGTCGTGCTCGAGCGCTCGACCGCCGCCACCGCCGACACGCTGCGGCGCGCCGATGCCGCGGCCTACCGCCGGCTGCTGGATCCGCTCGTCGAGCACTGGCAGGCGCTCGTGCACGACGCGCTGGCGCCGCTGCACGTGCCCCGACATCCGATCGTCATGGCGCGGTTCGCCCGCCGCGGCCTCCGCTCGGCCCTCGGCCTCGCCGACGGCTGGTTCGAGGATGACCGCGCCCGCGCGCTCTTCGCTGGCATCGCCGCCCACACGCTGGAGCCGCTCGACCGGGTTCCCACCGCCGCCTTCGGCCTGATGCTCGCCGCCGCCGGCCACGCGGTCGGCTGGCCGTTCGCGCGGGGCGGGTCGCAGCGCATCGCCGACGCGCTCGCCGCCGTGCTGCGCGAGCACGGCGGCCGGATCGTGGTCGACGCCCCGGTGCGATCGCTCGCGGAGCTGCCGCACGCCGCGCTCACGCTGCTCGACCTCACGCCCCGCCAGGTGCTCGCGATCGCCGGCGACCGGCTGCCGCCGCGGTATCGCCGCACGCTGGCCCGCTACCGCTACGGCCCCGGCGTGTGCAAGGTCGACTGGGCGCTCGCCGAGCCGATCCCGTGGCGAGCGGCGGCGTGTGCCCGCGCGGGCACCATCCATCTCGGCGGCGGCAGCGGTGCGATCGCGTTCTCCGCGCGCGCGCCGTGGTACGGACGCGTGGACCGCCACCCGTTCGTGATCCTCGCGCAGCCGACCCTGTTCGATCCCACGCGGGCGCCGTCGGGGCGGCACGTGGCGTGGGCGTACTGCCACGTGCCGCACGGCTCGCCGGTGGACATGGCGGGCGCGATCGAGGCCCAGGTCGAGCGCTTCGCGCCGGGGTTTCGAGAGATCGTCCTGGCGCGCAGCGTGCGGACCGCCGTGGCCATGGAGCGCGACAATCCGAACCTCGTCGGCGGCGACATCAATGGAGGCGCGCAGGACTGGCGCCAGCTCTTTTTCCGTCCGCGGGTGAGCCCGGCGCCGTACGCCACGCCCGTGCCCGGCCTCTATCTCTGCTCGTCGTCCACGCCACCCGGCGGCGCCGTGCACGGCCTGTGCGGCTACTACGGAGCGCGGGCGGCGCTCCTCGGGGCGGTCGGGCTGCAGGGAGAGCTGTCGCTATCGAGGGCGGCCTGACGACGGCGCTGCGCAGGCGACGCGCGCTCACACTCCGGGAATCGGCCTCGCCCTCGACCTCGATGCGCACGCCCCCCGGGATCGTTGGCGACCGAGCCGGCGAGCCGCAGCGTGCGCGCCGGCCCGTGCACGAACGGGCGACACCCCACCCCCTGCACCACTCCCTCGACGCGGACGAGAAGCCTGTTCGCATGCGGCGGCCGAGCGCGCCGCGAGCCCATTGTCCGCCCGGCGAGAAGCCCCGCCGCGCGCGGTCAGCCGCGCGTCTTGGGATCGAGCAGGTCGCGCAGGCCGTCGCCGACGAGGTTGAAGCCGAGCACGGTCAGGTAGATCGCGACGCCCGGGAAGGCCGAGTACCACCACCAGGTCGGCAGGTAGTTGCGGCCGTAGCTGATCATCGCGCCCCACTCCGGGTACGGCGGCTGAGCGCCGAGACCGATGAAGCCGAGGCCGGCGGCGGCCAGGATCGCCGTGCCCATGTCCATGCTGGCCTTGACGACGATCGGCGACACGCAGTTGGGCAGGATGTGCAGGAACACGATGCGCGCGCGTCCGGCGCCACCGGCGCGGGCGGCCTCGACGTAGGTCTCCTGGGCCAGGGCCAGGGTCTTGCTCTGCACGAGCCGCACGTAGCCCGGCCACCACACGAGCGACAGCGCCAGCATGGCGTTGAGGATGCCGGGCCCCAGCGCACCGACGACGGCCAGCGCCAGCACCAGCGCCGGCACCGAGAGGAACACGTCGGTGACGCGCATGATCGCCTCGCCGGCGAGGCCGCCGACGTAGCCGGCCACGATCCCCAGCGGCACGCCGATCAGCGCGGCCACCACCGTGATGACGAGGCCGATCTGCAGCGACACGCGGGCGCCGAGCACGACGCGCGTGTAGACGTCGTTGCCGACCTCGTCGGTGCCGAACCAGTGCCCCGCGTCCGGCGGTCGCAGCTTCTGATCGAGGTGGACGGCGCCGCGCGCGTCGTCGGGATACGGCACGATCCACGGCCCGACCGCGGCGACGACGAGGAAGGCAACGACGATCACCAGCCCCGCCATCGACGACGCGCTGCGCGCGTAGGCCCGCCCGTAGCGCCGCCACTCGCTGGCGCCGCCCGCGCGCGGCCCGGCGCCCTCCAGCGACAGCACGCGCGCGCTCACGTCGGTCTCGCCGGGCGCAAAGCCGGCGCTCCGGTGACCGTGGCGGCTGCGCTCACGCGGGACTCCGCCGGCGCACGCGCGGATCGAGCCAGCCGTAGGCGAGGTCGACCAGGAGGTTGGCGAGCATGAAGTTGAGGCCGATGAGCAGCGTCACGCCCATGATCGGCTGGAAGTCCGACGACACGGCGGCGTTGACGGCGTAGAGGCCGATGCCCGGCCAGTCGAACACCGTCTCGACCAGGATCGTGCCGCCCAGCATCCAGCCGTAGCGCAGGCCGATCATCGACAGCGTCGGGATCATCGCGTTGCGCAGCGCATACCGCGTGACGACGCGGAAGCCCGAGAAGCCCTGGGCGCGGGCGGTGGTGATGTAGTCCTGGGTCAGCGTCTCCAGCATCTCGGCGCGGTTCACGCGCACGATCGAGGCCAGGGCCGGGAAGCACAGCGTGACGACCGGCAGCACCGCATGGGCGAGCGCGTCGCCGAGCGTGCGCCAGTCGCCCCTCAGCAGGGCGTCGACGAGCAGCAGATGGGTGATCGGCGCCGGCGGCGTCGCCGTCAGGCCCAGCCGGCCGCCCAGGGGCAGCCAGCCGAAATGCAGCGCCAGCAGGAGCTGCAGTATCAGGCCGAGCCAGAACGCCGGCAGCGCCACGCCCGAGACGGAGACGACGCGCGTCCAGTGATCGACCCAGGTGTCCCTGTAGACGGCCGACAGCATGCCGAGCGGCACCCCGAGCGCGACCGCCAGCAGCAGGGCCAGCGTCACCAGCTCGAAGGTGTTGGGGAAGTAGCGCCCGAGATCGTCGAGGACGGCGTTGCGGCTGCGCAGCGAGTCGCCGAGGTCGCCGCGCAGCACGCCGCCGAGGTAGCGCACGAACTGCACGCCGAGCGGTCGGTCGAGCCCGTACTTGGCGCGCAGCGTGTCGACCATGGCCTGATTGGCGTCGGGCCCAGCGGCCAGGCGGGCCGGGTCGCCCGGCATCACGTGCGAGATCGCAAAGGTCAGGCAGAGGAGCCCGAACAGCATCAGGCCCAGGAACGCCACACGGCTGAGGACGTACTGGGTCATTGCCGACGCCCACGCGGTGGCTTAGAGTCCAGGCCTCGCGACAGACACGTCCTGGCAAGGAGGCCGACATGGGTGGTCTCGACATTTCGCGTCGACATCTTCTTGGTCTGGCGGCCGCGACCGGCGCCCTTTCTCTCGCGGGCGGTGGGGCACCGTTCCTCGCCCAAGCGCTCGAGCGGACACCCGGAGAGATCCTGGGACCGTTCTATCCCGTCCTGACACCGCCGGATCCAGGCGCCGATCTCACGATTCTCGCCGCGCGACCGGGACGGGCCGCGGGACAGCTCATCCACGTGATGGGGCGCATCCTCAACGTCGAAGGGCAGCCCGTGCGGAACGCCCGGGTGGAGCTCTGGCAGGCCAACACGCACGGGCGCTACAACCATCCGAGCGACACGAATCCGGCTCCGCTCGATCCCAACTTCAACGGCTTCGCCGTCCAGACCACCGACACGGAAGGTCGGTACCGCTTCAAGACCATCAAGCCGGGTGCCTATCCCGCGACTCCCACGTGGATGCGGCCGCCCCACCTTCACTTCGAGGTGACCGGCCGGGTCAATCGCGTGATCACCCAGATGTATTTCCCGGGCGAGTCCCTCAACGACAAGGATCTCCTGCTGCAGAACGTCCGGGCCAACCGCCAGGGTGTGATCGCCAGGGTGCTGCCGCCGACGCCCGACCTCGAGCCGGAGTCCCTCATCGTCGTGTGGGACGTCGTCCTCGACAAAGGCTAGCAGCGCGCCAGCCACCGGCGAGGTCGGCCCCGCTACCTGGCGAGGATCGCCAGCGGGTAGAGATCGACCTCGCCGGTGAAGCGGACCGGGCTGAAGACGAAGCCCTTCACGTGATCGCGCATGCCCCAGCGGCGGTTGGCCAGCATGCCGAAGATCTCCGGCACGTCGGCGACGATGCGCTTCTGGATGTCGGCGTAGAGCGGCGCCCGCTCCTCCCACTTGCCCAGCGTGCGCGCGCGCTCGATCAGCCCCCACACGTCGGCGTTGGTGTAGAAGGACGAGCCGTAGTACTTGCCCCACGAGTTCTTGTGGTACTGGTACGCGACCGCGTCGGGATCGGTCGACAGCGGCGTGGCGAACACGGCCATCAGGTCCGGCGACGACTCGACCGTGCCGCCCCGCTTCATCATGTTCGGCCACGTGAGCGGCACCACCTTCACCTTGAGATTGAGCTTGCCGAGGTTGTCGATGAGAACGAGCCCCATCTTGCGCTCTTCCTCGAGCCCCTGGACGTAGACGTACTCGAGCTCGATACCGCCGTTCGGGTATGCGCTCCTGGCCAGGAACTCCTTGGCCCGGGCCAGGTCCTGGCGCGGCATGCCCGGCACCGCGAGGTGCCCCTTCGTCGCGTTGGGGAACGGGCTCGTCTGCAGCACGGCGTGGCCGTTGTAGATCTTCAGCAGCGCGTCGTAGTCGAAGGCGTAGGCGATGGCCTTGCGGAGGTTGGCGTCGTTCATCGGCGCCTTCTGCGTGTTCATCTTCAGCCCGAACGTCGTCATTCCCGGGAATTCGGGGACGACGATGCCCGGCGTCCTGGTCACCTGGTCGTAGTCGTCGGCGGTGAGACCCTCGACGATGTCGGCCTCACCGCGCAGCAGGGCCGCGCGCTGGATCGCCGCCTCGCGCACGATCTTGAGGATGACGCCACCCACGTGGTCCTTCGACGGCCAGCCCTTCCAGTAGCTGTCGACCGCCTCGATCTCGTACAGCACGCCCTGCTGCCAGCGCTTGATGCGGAACGGCCCGCTGCCGGCCGCGTTGTCGGTCAGCCACTTCTGGCCGAGGTCGCCGCTCTGCTCGTGAGCCATCACTTCCTTCGGGTTCATGACGTACCACCAGGGCACCCACGACAGGAACGGCCCGTAGGTCTGGGTCAGCGTGAACTCGATCGTGTGGTCGTTGACCACCTTGATGCCGTCCTCCTTCAGGAAGTCGGACAGCGTCCAGGCCGGGCCCTGGTTGAGTCCACGTCCGACCGTCGGGAGAAACGTCCCACCGCTCGGCCAGCCACGGCACGATCTCCGGCGGGTTGCCGACGTACTTGACCAGCCCGTCGTAGAGCGCCTGCTGCATCATCCGGATCGACCAGTCGTACTTGATGCTGGGGTCGATGGTCGGCACTTCCTGGCGCCCCGCGAACACCAGGATCTTCTTGTCGCCGACCCGCTCGAAGGCACCGGCCGGCGCGGCGAGGAGCGCGAGGAGCGCGAGGGGGAGCAGGGCGGACAGCGCGCGCGTGGTCTTCATGGCAGCCTCCGCGGCGGCAGGATAACATACGCCTCCGATGGCCTCGCTCCGCCCCGTCTCCGCCGAGGAGATCGAGTCGCTGGCGATCGGCGCCTGGATCCTCGGCACCGGCGGCGGCGGCAGTCCCTACCTGGCGCTCCTCAACATGCGCGCGCTCTACCGCGACGGCGCGGTCGTGTCGCTGATGGATCCGCTCGACCTCGCCGACGACGACCTCGTCGCCG
>Ga0209474_10005567_pt1 | contig 10717 bp, 9 predicted proteins | sample GraSoiAngelo_145_FD_185902 | JGI IMG/M metagenome (GOLD analysis project Ga0209474, IMG submission 185902) | Grasslands soil microbial communities from the Angelo Coastal Reserve, California, USA - 14_1009_05_20cm (SPAdes) (version 2) | ecosystem: Environmental > Terrestrial > Soil > Grasslands ... | reverse complement strand
CAGGTTCAGCGTCAATGCCGGATCGCCCGGTGCAATTTCCAGCCCTCGCCGGTAGCGCGCCTGCGCCTCGCCGTGCTGGTCGACAAAATCGTCGGCGACGCCGATCAGCATCAACAGTTTGGGATCGTTCGGCGTGCCCTCGAAGGCAAGCGCCAGCGGCTGCCCGGCAAGCTCGGGGCGGGCGGTTCTCAGATAGGCGCGGGCGACGCCGCGCAGCGCCTCCGGATTGCGGGCCTCTCGCGACAACGCCGAATTGAATGCGATGATCGCTTCATCGGCCTGACCCATTTCAATCAGTGTATTGCCGATCGCGATAAACGGTGCCGGCGGATTTGATTCGAGCGAGGCGGCGCGGCGATAGAGGCTGAGTGCGTTCGGCAAATCTCCGGCGGCACGCGCCGCTGCGCCGAGCCGCATCAGCGTCTCGTAATTCATCGGAACGTCGCCAGTGCGGCCATTGACCGACAGAACGTCAAGTCGATCGAGACCCCAACGGTCGGGATTCCAAGGAATGTCCTCGCACCCGGTCAGCGCCAAGCTCAGCGCGAACAGCGCGCAAGCCGTGGCCGAGGAGCTCTTTGTTTTCAGTGCCATAACCCCCTCATCCGGAACGATGGCAATCCCCCATCACCACGACCGGTATCGGGCACGAATCATGAAAGGCGCTGCACGTCTCGTCGATAGGCACAGAAAGTTTTCAGGAAATTCAGTAGCTTATTAGTACATTCTAAGTAATTTTAGGAATTTGGCAGCATTGATTTCATGCGAATCGGGGTGGCTCAACCGCAACTGTCAGTGTGTCTTCTGCGCCACTTGGCCGTCCACTTGCTCGGACAAAACCCGCTCGACCGCAGCCAGTGCCGCTTCGGCATGTTCCGCCGCCGGCCCGCCCGCCTGGGCCATGTCCGGACGCCCGCCACCCCCCTTGCCGCCGAGCGCGGCGGCGCCGACCCGCACCAACTCGACGGCATCGAAGCGGTCGGTCAGATCATGAGTGACGCCGACGACGATCGCGGCCTTGCCCTCGGCCCGCGACACGACCGTCACGATGCCCGAGCCGATGCGTCGTTTCAGATCGTCGGCGAGCGAGCGCAGATCGCGGCCCGGCACGTCGTCGACGACACGCCCATCGAAGGCAATCGTGCCGATCCGCTTGCCGTTGGGCGCGGTCTCGCGGTCGCCGCCGCGGGACGACGCGGCCTGACCGCCGACCGCCAGCGCGCGACGCGCCTCGGCCAGCTCTCGTTCGAGACGGCGGTTGTCGTCCATCAGGCGGCTGAGGCGGGCCGGCAGCTCGGAGGGGCTGGTGCGCAATACCGCCGCCGATTGGCGCAACAACTCCTCTTCATTGGCGAGAAAGGCCTCAGCCGCGGCGCCGGTCAATGCCTCGATGCGGCGCACCCCAGAGGCAACCGAGCTTTCGCCGACAATCTTGAACAGACCGATATCGCCGGTGCGGCGCACATGGGTGCCGCCGCACAGCTCGACCGAATAGGCCGGCGCCTCACCGCTTTCCGCTCCGGTCCCGCTGCCCATGGCGACGACGCGCACCTCCTCGCCGTATTTCTCACCGAACAACGCGAGCGCGCCTTCTGCGACCGCGTGCTCGGGGCTGAGCAGCCTGGTACGGACGCCGGCATTGGCCCGGATCTGGGTGTTGACCTCGGCTTCGATCGCGGCGATGTCCTCCGGGGTCAGCGGACGCGGATGGCTGAAATCGAAACGCAGGCGATCGGGCGCGACGAGTGAACCCTTCTGCGTCACATGCTCGCCGAGCCGGTGGCGCAGGGCCTGATGCAACAGATGCGTCACCGAATGGTTGGCGCGCAACCTGCGCCGCCGCTCGCCATCGACGCGCAACTCCACCGCGTCGCCGACTCGCAGCGTGCCGTGCGTCACTCTGCCGAGATGCACGAACACATCGCCGGCCTTGCGGAGCGTGTCCGTCACGGCGAACTCGCCGCCACCGGCCGAGAAGATCGCCCCAGTATCGCCGACCTGACCTCCGGACTCACCGTAAAACGGGGTCTGGTTGACGATGATGCCGATTTCATCGCCGCTCTGCGCTTCGACTACCCGTTCCTCGCCTTTTAACAGCGCCAGGATTACGCCCTCCGCGGTTTCGGTCTCATAGCCGAGAAATTCGCTGGGCCCGACTTCTTCTCGGAGGGCGAACCAGCTTGCCTCGGTCGCCGCCTCGCCGGAACCGACCCAGGAAGCCCGCGAGCGCTGCCGCGCCTCGTCCATTTCGCGGTCGAAGCCGGCGACATCGACCCGCAGACCGTGGCCGCGCAGGATGTCCTGCGTCAGATCAAGCGGAAAGCCGTAGGTATCGTACAGCGCGAAAGCAACGCTTCCCGCCAGGGTCTTCTTGTCCTTCAGCAATCCCGGGCCCGCAGCTTTGCCGTAATTGCCGGTCTGCTCTTCCAGCAGGCGCAGACCGCGCTCCAGAGTCTGCTTGAAATTGGCTTCCTCGAAACGCAGCGTTTCGGCGATCAGCGGCTGAGCGCGCAGCAGCTCGGGGAAGGCCGCGCCCATCTGCTGCACCAGGGCCGGCACCAGCCGCCATATCAGCGGCTCCTTGCAGCCGAGCATATGGGCGTGGCGCATCGCCCGCCGCATAATGCGCCGCAGCACATAGCCGCGCCCCTCCTTGCTCGGCAATACGCCGTCGGCGATCAGGAAAGAGGCGGCGCGCAGATGGTCGGCGATGACCCGGTGCGACACCGCATGCGGACCATCCGGGGCGACCCCCGACGCCTCGGCCGAGGCCATGATCAGCGCGCGGAACAGGTCGATGTCGTAATTGTCGTGTTTGCCTTGCAGCACCGCGGCGATGCGTTCGAGCCCCATGCCGGTATCGATCGATGGGCGTGGCAAATCCAGCCGCTCGCCGCTCGGCAGCTGCTCGAACTGCATGAAGACGAGGTTCCAGATCTCGATAAAGCGGTCGCCGTCCTGATCGGGGCTGCCGGGCGGGCCGCCCGGGATCCCCTCACCATGATCGTAGAAGATCTCCGAACACGGACCGCACGGGCCGGTATCGCCCATCGCCCAGAAATTGTCCGAGGTCGCGATGCGGATGATCTTGTGCTCGGGCAAGCCGGCGATCTTGGCCCATAGCCGCGCCGCGTCGTCATCCTCGGCGTAGACCGTGACGAGCAGCTTCTCCTTCGGCAGACCGAATTCCTTGACGATCAGGTTCCAGGCCAGCTCGATCGCGCGGTCCTTGAAATAGTCGCCGAACGAGAAATTACCGAGCATCTCGAAAAACGTGTGGTGCCGCGCGGTATAGCCGACGTTTTCGAGATCGTTGTGCTTGCCGCCGGCGCGCACGCATTTCTGTGAGGTGACGGCGCGCCGATACGGCCGCTTCTCGATGCCCGTAAAAACGTTCTTGAACTGGACCATGCCGGCGTTGGTGAACAACAGGGTCGGGTCGTTGCGCGGCACCAACGGGCTCGACGGCACGATCGCGTGATCGTTCCGGGCGAAATAGTCGAGAAAAGCGGCGCGGATATCGTTGGTGGTCTGCATCACTCGATTGTGGGAGTTCCGCGCGGCCATGCAAGGGGTTCGCGGCCCATTGTCCGGCGGGGCAAATCCGCGTTTGCTGCATTTGCAGCGCGATTTGCAGCAGATTGGGCGCCCCTCACCCACTGGTCCGTAACGCGACGGGTTCGTCTCCCCGCGATGTGGGGAAGGGTGTTAGCGGATCCGCCGCGGCTTTCGCGAGGTAGTTTTGCCGGGTGGCCGGGGGACGCTATTCCTCGGCCGCGAGCTCGCCCGGCGCAGCCATCATCGCGTCGGCGACGGGGCCGGCGTTGCCGCGGATCGCCTGCTCGATCAGGTCGCCGACCTCGGGGTGTTCCTTCAAATAGAGCTTGGCATTCTCGCGCCCCTGGCCGATGCGCTGACCGTCATAGGAGAACCAGGCACCGGATTTTTCGACCACCCCGGCCTGCACCCCGAGATCAATCAGCTCGCCACGCTTCGAGATGCCCTCGCCATACATGATGTCGAAATCGACCACCTTGAACGGCGGCGCCATCTTGTTCTTGACCACCTTGACCCGGGTCTGGTTACCGATCACCTGATCGCGGTCCTTGATCGCGCCGATGCGGCGGATGTCGAGCCGCACCGAGGCATAGAATTTCAGCGCCTGACCGCCGGTCGTCGTTTCCGGGTTGCCGAACATCACGCCGATTTTCATGCGGATCTGATTGATGAAGATCACCATGCAGCGCGAGCGCGAGATCGAGCCCGTCAGCTTGCGCAGGGCCTGACTCATCAACCGGGCATGCAGCCCCATATGGCTGTCGCCCATCTCGCCTTCGAGTTCGGCGCGCGGCACCAACGCCGCCACCGAATCGACGACCAGCACATCGATCGCCCCCGAACGCACCAGCGTATCCGCGATCTCGAGCGCCTGCTCGCCGGCATCGGGCTGTGAGATCAAGAGATTATCGACATCGACCCCGAGCTTTCTGGCATAGGCCGGATCGAGCGCGTGTTCGGCGTCGATAAAGGCGCAAGTGCCGCCGGTCTTCTGCGCCTCGGCGATGACATGCAAAGCCAGCGTCGTCTTGCCCGAGCTTTCCGGTCCGTAGATCTCGACGACGCGGCCGCGCGGCAAGCCGCCGATGCCGAGCGCGATGTCCAGACCGAGCGAGCCGGTCGAGATCACGTCGATGTCGGAGGCCGCCTCGCGCGAGCCGAGCTTCATGATCGAGCCCTTGCCAAAGGCACGCTCGATCTGCCCCAGCGCCGCATCCAAAGCCCGCTGCTTGTCCATCATATCTCTGTCCAATAGGCGCAACGCGCTCTGCATGATCCCGCTCCTCCTTATTCCATAGGCGGCCCCACTGCGCAACGCACCGCCTGGACCTGATGTACTCTTTTTGTTCTCATAATGCAACCGCGGAATTAAAGCCGCGTCGGAGATCGCCGGAAACCCGCGGAACAGGCTTGATTCCGCGCGCCAAAACCCCATGCTTAAGGCGCCTCGTCTTCCTTAAAGCCGCCGCGGAGCCCCCCGATGTTCATTCAGACCGAGCAGACGCCGAATCCGGCCACCCTGAAATTTCTGCCGGGCTGCACCGTAATGGAATCGGGCACCGCCAATTTCACCGAAGCGGGCTCGGCGGCGCGCTCGCCGCTTGCCGAACGGCTGTTCGCATTGCCGGAAGTGACCGGCGTGTTTCTCGGCGCCGACTTCATCACCGTCAGCAAGAACGGCGACAGTGATTGGCATCAGCTGAAGCCGGCCGTGCTGGCCGCGATCATGGAACATTTCACCGCCGGGCGGCCGGTCATCCTGGCCGATGCGGCGGCGGCAGATTCTGCTGAAGGCGACGGGGAAGAAGACGAGGTCGTCAGCCAGATCAAGGAATTGCTCGAGACTCGGGTGCGACCGGCGGTGGCGATGGATGGCGGCGACATCATCTTCCACGATTTTGAGGACGGCGTTGTCTACCTGCACATGCAGGGCTCGTGTTCCGGCTGCCCGAGCTCGACCGCGACCTTGAAGGCGGGGATCGAGAACATGCTGCGCCATTACATTCCCGAAGTCCGCGAGGTGTGCGCGGTCTAGAGGGATCCCCGGCCGGATCCGATCTTTTGTGACATCGAACAAAAGCACCGGCCCTACCCTGCTTGCGATCGATACGGCCGGCTCGGCGTGTTCAGTGGCGCTGGGCCGCGGTGCCGTCGTGCTTGCGGCCGAGCGCCGGGAATTGCGCTACGGCCATTCCGAGGCGCTGTTGCCAATGATCGACCGGGTCATGCAAGCCGCCGCGCTGGAGACCGCTGCGCTCGACGCGGTTGCCGTGGCAGTTGGGCCAGGCGGCTTCACGGGCATCCGTGTCGGGCTCGGCGCGGCGCATGGCATCACGCTGGCGCTGCAGGCGCGGCTGGTCGGCGTCACCAGCTTTGCCGCGATTATCTCAGCGCTCCCTGATAAGACTGGGACTCCCGGAGCCGTGCTGGTCGCGCTCGACAGCCGGCGCGATGATCTCTACGTGCAGCTGTTCGACCGCCCGAGCGCCGAGCCGGTCACCGGACCGGCTGCGGTTCTGCCGGAAATGCTCGTCGATTATGTCAACGCCGCCGCCGGTGCCGCGCCGCTGTTGATCGCCGGCGACGCAGCGGATGCCGCGGCGGCGGTGCTCCGCGACCATTTCGATGTCGAGATCGCGGCCGATTCGGCACCCGATGCACGAGGCGTGTTGCTGGCCGGGTTGCATCAATTCGCGCGCGATCCGGCCGGCAGCGGTGCGCGGCCGCTTTACCTCCGGCCGCCCGACGTGACGCTGGCAAAGCGACGCGATCCGGCTGCTGCGGCGCGCCGGTGAGTTGCACGATCAGCCGATTGGCGACGGGCACGGGTGAGCCGCTCGCCTTGCTGCACGCCGGCTGCTTTCCCGAGGATCCGTGGGATGCCGAGGCGCTTGGCCGCATTCTTGCGCTGAGGGGCGCGTTCGGCTTTGTAGCCTGGCAGGCCGACACGCCGGTCGGCTTTGCGTTGGCCCGCGATCTCGGCAACGAAGTCGAAATCCTGTCGCTCGGAGTGCTGCCGGATTTTCGCCGGGGCGGTGTCGGGCGAGCATTGCTGCGCGCCGTGATCGACGAAGCGGTGCGACGTGGCCTGCCCTCGGCCGTGCTCGAAGTCGCCGCCGACAATGCCGCCGCACGCCGTCTCTACGCCGCGGCCGGCTTTGCCGCGGTCGGCCGCCGCCCCCGCTATTACCGGCGCGGGGGTGAAACGATCGACGCGTTGCTGCTGCGATGTCCAGTAACCAGGGAACGGCGCCCGATTTGAACTGATCTGATTGGCAACTCTACTCGCTTATTGCTGCGGCTCGCGTTAACGGCAACTTGCGATGCTCTTGCGAACGGGAAAAGATTGACCAAGCAATGGTATTGCACTGGCAGCGGCCATTAATTACATTCGCCAGTCACATAAATTCCAGGAACAGAAAGATGGAAAGCACGGAACAGGCCAATGATTTGTTGGCCTTGACGACGGAAATCGTGGCGGCGCACGTGTCGAACAACAACGTGGCTGTTAACGATTTGCCGCAGTTGATAAATCAAATCTATAGCTCGTTGGCCAATATCGGCACCGCCCCGGCGACTCCGGCGGCGCGGCCGCAGCCGGCGGTCAGCGTCAAAAAGTCGGTTCAGCCCGATTACATCGTCTGCTTGGAAGACGGCAAAAAGCTCAAGATGCTGAAGCGGCACTTGAAGACCGCCTACAACATGACCCCGGAGGTCTATCGCGAGCGATGGGGTCTGTCCTCGGATTACCCGATGGTCGCGCCGAATTATGCGCGCCAGCGCAGCCGGCTGGCCAAGGAGATCGGGCTCGGGACGCGAGCACGGCGCGGCCGCGCTTGAGAAACCGGGAGCGATCGGCGATTGCCGATCTCGCCATAGGCCGTCCGACTGGTTTGGGCTATACTACCGCCGGATAAGCCGCGGTCGGATCGCGACGCGATGATCTCACGCCTCGAGCAACTCTGTCTCGACAAAGGCTTAAAGATGACCGATCAACGCCGCGTGATCGCGCGCGTGCTGTCGGATTCGGCTGATCATCCCGATGTCGAGCAGGTCTATCGCCGTGCGACCGAGATCGATCCGCGCATCAGCATCGCCACGGTGTATCGCACGGTACGGCTGTTTGAGGAGGCCAACATCCTGGCGCGGCATGATTTCGGCGATGGGCGCTCGCGGTACGAGGAAATGCCGAGCGCGCATCACGATCACCTGATCGATTTGCAGAGTGGCCGGGTCGTCGAGTTCCGCAACGAGCAGATCGAGAAACTGCAGCAATTCATCGCTGACGAGCTCGGGTACGAGCTGGTCGGTCATCGTCTCGAACTTTATGCCGTGCCGCGGCGCGACACTGCCAAACCGGATCGGGAATAATGCCGAACTTTTGCCGGGCGCGGCATCGCGCCGTGCCGCGAACGCCTGCGCCGCTCTCGCCTGTTCGGTCTCTCTGCCGGAGCGGTTCGACGTGATTACCGGCACCGCCGCCGAACCGGCCGCCGTGGCAGTCGAGGCGCCGGCCGCGCTGCACCCGACCACCGCCGCGGCCAGCCGCGTCGTCGATATCACTTCGGGGCCGTTGCAAGTGCGGCTAGCGCAATGCGCCGCCGACATCGATGCGGCGCAAGCCTTGCGCTATCGGATTTTTTACGAGCGGCTCGGCGCCCGGCCGCTTCCCGGAATGGAACAACAGCGCCGCGACAGCGACGCCTTCGACCCGATCTGCGATCATCTGCTGGTGCTCGATCATAGCCGCGGCAGCGGGCTCGATGCCGTCGTCGGCACCTACCGCCTGATCCGGCGGGCGGCGGCGGCCCGCCACGGCAGCTTCTACTCGGCCGCCGAGTACGACATCGCGCGGCTGATCGCCTATCCCGGCGAGATCCTCGAACTCGGCCGTTCCTGTGTCGATGCTGGCTACCGCGCGCGGCCGGTCATGCAATTGCTGTGGAGCGGCATCGCCGCCTATGTCTCTCACTATGACATAGCAGTGATGTTCGGTTGCGCCAGCCTGCCCGGCACCGATCCCGACGCCCTGGCCGTGCCGCTGTCTTACCTCTACCACCATCATTTGGCACCGCCTGCCCTGCGGGCTCGAGCGTTGCCGGAGCGCTATGTCGACATGCGGCGGCGCGAGATCGGGGCTATCGACCCGGTGCGCACGCTCGCGGCATTGCCGCCACTGATCAAAGGCTATCTGCGGCTGGGCGGTTTCGTCGGCGACGGTGCGGTCATCGACGAGCAATTCAACACCACCGATGTCTGCATCGTGGTCAAAACCGACCTCGTCGCGGAAAAATATTCCCGCCATTACGAGCGGCAATCGAAAGAAACATGGGCGGCGTAGAGCGCATGGGCTCGACGACGCTGCGGTTGTGGCGGCTGGCCATCTATTTCGCCTTCACGCTGCTGCTGATGCCGGTGCAGGCCGTCGGACTGATGTTGCGGCAGTCTTGGGTCGTGACCTTTCCACGGTTTTATCACCGCTGGTGCTGCCGCATCCTCGGTCTCAGGGTGCGGCGGATCGGGCATCCGACAGCAACGCGTCCGGTGCTGTTCGCTGCCAATCACATCTCCTATCTCGATATAACGATTTTCGGGTCGCTGATCGCCGGCTCGTTTATCGCCAAGCACGAGGTCGCGGCGTGGCCATTGTTCGGCTGGCTCGCCAAATTGCAGCGCTCGGTCTTTATCGACCGACAGGTGCGCAGCACTGCGCAGCAGCGCGACAGCATCGCCGGGCGGCTCGCCGCCAAGGAGGCGCTGATCCTGTTCCCGGAGGGAACGAGCGGCGACGGCAACCGCGTTCTCCCGTTTAAGAGCGCGCTGTTCAGCGTCGCCGATCATTCGGCAACCGGCCCGGTCACGGTGCAGCCCGTCTCGATCGCCTATACGAGGCTCAACAGCATGCCGATCGGCCGCCGCTACCGGCCATTGTTCGCCTGGTATGGGGCGATGCCGATGGCGCCGCATTTGTGGCGGCTTCTGGGCCTTGGCTCGATCGAAATCGTCGTCGAGTTCCACCCGGCAACGACGTTGGCGGCTTGCGGCTCGCGCAAGATGCTGGCGCGCTATTGCGAGGATCGGGTCAGAAGCGGGCTTGCCGGCGCGCTGACCGGGCGTCGTCGGCCGCGCTCCGCAGTCCCGCCTGAAGCGGGGCGCCGGCCAGCCGCCGCCGATCTTCCGGCTCCCGCGCTCGGATGAGCGGGACCCCTGCCGCATCACAGGTGCCGATGCAGAAGCGTCTGTTTATCAAGACCTTTGGCTGTCAGATGAACGTTTATGACTCGGCACGAATGGCAGATCTGATGGCGCCCCTCGGCTATCTCCCGGCGGCGAGCGCCGACGGTGCCGATCTGGTCATCCTGAACACCTGTCACATCCGCGAAAAGGCGGCGGAGAAGGTGTTCTCGGAACTCGGCGCAATCCGCCGCCTGAAACGGGCGCGCGAGCGGCAGGGCGAGCGAATGCTGGTCGCGGTGGCGGGGTGCGTCGCCCAGGCCGAGGGCGAGGAGATCCGGCGGCGGGCGCCGTTTGTCGATATCGTGTTCGGTCCGCAAGCCTATCATCGGCTGCCCGAGATGGTGGCGCGGGCCCTCGACACGCTCGACGATGGCGTTCTCGACACGAGCTTTCCGGCCGAGCCGAAATTCGATTCCCTGCCCGAGAGCATGACCGCGCCCGGGGTCAGCGCGTTCCTCACGGTGCAAGAAGGCTGCGATAAATTCTGCACCTTCTGTGTCGTGCCCTATACCCGCGGCGCCGAATATTCGCGACCGGCGGCCGAAATCATTGCCGAGGCGCGGCGGCTGGTTGCGGCGGGGGCGCGCGAGATCACGCTGCTTGGCCAGAACGTCAACGCCTATCACGGCGCCGTGCCAGCGGATCAACAAACACATGGCGGCGAGTGGGGCCTCGGCGAGCTGATCCGCGCCCTGGCACGCCTGCCGGGACTCGACCGCATCCGCTACACGACCTCGCATCCGCGCGATGTGGATGATGGGCTGATCGCGGCGCATCGCGACGTGCCGCAGCTGATGCCGTTTCTGCACCTGCCGGTGCAGAGCGGCTCCGACCGGGTGCTCGCGGCGATGAACCGGCGCCACACCGCCAACCAGTACAGGCGGGCCGTCGAGCGGTTGCGCGCGGCCCAGCCGGACCTCGC
>Ga0209474_10005565_pt1 | contig 10719 bp, 9 predicted proteins | sample GraSoiAngelo_145_FD_185902 | JGI IMG/M metagenome (GOLD analysis project Ga0209474, IMG submission 185902) | Grasslands soil microbial communities from the Angelo Coastal Reserve, California, USA - 14_1009_05_20cm (SPAdes) (version 2) | ecosystem: Environmental > Terrestrial > Soil > Grasslands ... | reverse complement strand
GTTGCGCGCGTACTAACGAGATCGGGGAGAAAAAGGCGAACGCGATTTTCGATTTGCTGGAAAAATTTGCCGGCTACGGATTCAACAAGAGCCATAGCGCGGCCTATGCGCTCATCAGTTATCAGACAGCATTTTTGAAAGCGAACCACCCGGTCGAATTCATGGCTGGTTTGCTCTCGAACGAGATCAATAATACCGAAAAAATCTCGGTACTGGTGAGCGAATGCAAACGGATGGGCATTACGATTCTGCCACCGGATGTGAACCGGAGCGGGTTGAAGTTTGTGCCGGAGGCTGCTGCAGCGACGTTCTATGACCGCCGGGCGCAAGAGAGCGAATTTGAGAACGGCGGTCATAGACCGCCGCTACAAGGGAATGCCATCCGCTTTGGCCTGGCTGCGATCAAGAATGTCGGCCAGGGGGCAATGGAGCTTGCCATTCGCGAGCGCGAGCGCGGTGGCGACTTCAAGTCACTGGAAGATTTCTGCAGCCGGCTCGATTCGCGCATTGCCAATCGCAAAATGTTGGAGTCTCTGGTCAAGTGCGGCACGTTCGATTTTCTGCGCCGCGAACGAGCGGAGCTTTTTGCCTGCATCGATGATGCGCTCGCCTCCTCAGCTGTAGCGCATCGCGATCGAATGGCAGGGCAAGTATCGCTTTTCGGGGATACCCACGAGCATGTTGCGCCGGCACGGACGCGGACCGTCATGCCATGGAGCGATCGGGAGAAAATGAGCTGCGAAAAGGAGTTGCTGGGTTTTTACGTCACGGGACATCCGCTTGATGCCTATGCTGACGTTATCGCGAACGGAAAATATCAATCGATTGCGGCGCTGAATGAACTTTCCGATCGCGCCACATTCCGGGTAGCGGGCGCGATCACGCAGGTGGACAAGAAATTTACCAGAAAAGACGGCAAACCGTTCGCCGTCGTCTGGCTGGAAGATTTAACGGGCACGCTCGAACTGGTGGTTTGGAACGAGCTTTATCTCGAGTGCGCGGAAAAGTTGCTGCCGGGAAATGTCGTTGGAGTCAGGGGTAAACTCGATTTGCGAGATGAATCATTGCGCGCGACGGCGGAGAAACTGCGTCTTCTTTCATTGGAAGTTCCGCGTAATCCAAACCCGAACCGCGTTGAGACGCCACCTCTTTGTCTGCATTTTTCGCCGGATACAGGCATCGATGAACTGCGAGAGGTTCGGGCCCTGCTCGCGGCCTCGCCGGGTCGCCGGCCCGTGCAACTGATTTTCGAGACAGCGGAAGGAGAAACCGTGCGAGTCGATGCCGGCGCAGCATTTTACGTGTCGGTAACGGTCGAGCTCGAAGAACAATTACGGCGCTGGCTGATTACGGCGGTGGAGGAGCGGGCGAGGGAAGTAGAGCGGGGGAGGGAGACGGCGGCGGCGGTTCCGGGCGCTTTGGAATATTGATCTGGACCGGTTGACCTGGCTCACCTTCGTCGCAGAGCTTGATTGATTGTGCGACGGCAGAGGTAGAAGATTGACGTAGCGTCAGATTTCGTCCGTCGAGCGTAATCTCGGAGAACGGCAATCCGCTTTCACCCTCGTGTAACTCAAGACCGTTCCCACAACCGTTGTCGGCAAATGGCCCATCGCAGCGCAGTTCGTTCGCTGAAGAAAGATTCGCGCGAAAATGTTTTGGATCGGTGAGATCGATTGTTCCTTTCACTTCCGCTTCGGCGGTGTCGCTCAGTTTTATTTTGAGTGAATTGATGGCGATGGCATCACTGCGCCAGTTGCTTTGCGCAGAAAATGAGAATTGATCGGTTTGTCCGGAAACCGTGCTGCTGAAACTGTTTTCGTCGCCGGCGCCAGTAAGCTTGGCTGAAAGAGCGCCTGACAACGTTCCGATGATGGGGAATTCGAGGGCGTAATCACCCAATTCGCGGCACCAACTTTCCGCTGAAAGCGTGAATGATTTTTTTTGCGCCAGATCGATTTTTCCCTGCGCGCGCAGAAAATCCTCGCCCCGCTTCAATTCCAATTGATCCACGTGCGCTCGACCCGACTCTAAACCAATTCGCGCCGTTAAGGAATCGACCGGGACCCGAAAAATTTTCAAGGCGTCGCCGGTGAGAGCGAGATCGCCGTCAACGGTTCGCTCGTGAGTATGCATGCGACCGCGAGCGGCCACTTTACCGGCGAACGTATCCGGCGAAGCGCCGAAGAGCTCTGCGAATTGACCGAGATCATTAATTGATGCGGAGACGTCCCCGCGAAAATCAGAATTAAGCCACTCCGTCCCGATCGCGGTTTCGCCGCTCAGGGTCAATTCGTTGCTGCGTTGTTTAATAAAGAGCTGCTGTAACTGGACGGTGTGTCCGTAAAAATTTGCGCCCAGCATGATGACGTCGGCGTTGCGCTCGCGCCAATTGAACCCGGTCAATTCCGTCCAGATTGAAGCCGTGGCGTTGAGGAAGTCGCGTGGATCGCCGCGGAAAGTGAACTTCGATGCGCGGACTATTCCTTGGACCGGCTCCGTCAAGCCCAGAGCGCTGGCGAGTTGTGGAAGTGAAATTCCTGAAGCAGTGCCGGCCGCTTCCCAGAGTCGTGTTTTGCCGGGCCGCTCAGTAGCAATGTTCGCGCGCATTTTGCCACCCAAAACGGAAACGCCAAGATCAGTGCCGACGCGTCCGATCCGCAAACCGGTGAGATCAATTACCAATGAATCGATGGTGAAACCTTCCAGCAGATTGACCGAACCAATGGAAAGGCGGTCATCCTGCCAGCGCGTCACGCCTCGAACGTGCGCGAAGCGTCTTTCCAAAAACGGCGCACGCATTTCGACCGCGCCAATGGAAAGTATCCCGCTGTTCCCTTTACTCGCAGAAACTTTTGTATCCTGAAATGCCAGCAAAGAAAACGGTTGCTCGAGTCGGAGTTGATCCGCAAAAATCTCGAAACGTTCCGGCAAAAGTCTGGCCAGCGCAGTCCAATCAACGGGACCGGCAGAGAGTGGCGCGCGGCCACGGATGAAGAATTTTGCATGCTCGACGCGAAGTGAGGAGAGAAGGTGTGACTTTTCCGATCCGCCGAAAAATGCGGCAAAACTAAGACCGGCTTCGATCCGTCCAGCGTCAAACTCGACATGATCGGCATCGAGACCGGCCCCGACAATCTTCAACTCGCGGATTTCAACTGGACGAAAGAGTGGGGCGTGAATTTCGGAAAAGCTGACAACGAGTCCGGAGCGTCGCACTTCATATCGGAGCCAGGCTGCGATGCTGTGCTCCATCAGCGGCGGCACAACAAAGGTCAGAACAACGAGCGCGAGCAGAACAAAACCGAGCGCAAGCAGCGGTTTTTTTCGTAGCGCCATGGCGAATGTCTAACGCGCAACAGCGTCGCCGGAAAGGCGCATCAATCGGACCTCGGCGTTTGGTAAAAAATCACCTGCACTGGCGGGGTATCGCCAATACGGGCTTTCAATTGTGTCTGGAACGATTCTTCGGCTTCGGCTGCAAGATTCCGAGCAGCCGCGCGATCCCGCGCGAGTTTGGCAAGAGAAGCCAGCTCCGTTTGCACGTCCGCGCCAGAAATGGGATTCCAAAATCCATTCTCGTAGGCCAGCAGTTCGATCGCGTTTTGTTCCACACCGAGAATTTGTGCGTGCGGCAAACGAACAATGGTCTTTTCCGGCGTAACCGTGACACTGAATTCCCTGCGCAAATCGAAGCCGGCTTTGGCGGTGTACGTGCCGTGCAAACGCAGGCGTTTGGTGCTTCCAGCCCAGGTGTGAAGAAATTCGTGCTCGACTTCGATCGTTTGGGAAATGAGCGCCAACTCGGCGATCGGTGAGTTTTGTTCAAAATAGATGCGATTACTGATGGTGACGCGCGGTTGCAACTGTGTGATCTGCACAATCGCGTCGCGCACATCGCGCCCAACCCGTTCCATTTGGTCCACCGTTTCCTTGGTCGTGCGCCCGGGCAGTGAGATGCAGCGGTTAAGGACAAAAACTCCCGCGGCGATCATACTCAGCCCAATAATCGTGAACGCCAGCGTCCAGTTGAAATGTCGGGAAAAAGATGGCGGCACCGTCAACAGAAGGAAGTACCGCCCCCCACGCCCGAAAGGACGCGAAGGGCGGCTGTTCCCCCCAGAACAATCTTGGAAAACTTCTCGTCCAGTAGATGAGCTTGGCGTGGCCCGCAACAAAATTTTAGCCTAAATGCATTGCCGTTGTCTAGATGCCATAATCAGACAGATGAAAATCGGAGTTCGATACGAAACAATTTACCGCTACGATCGGGCGGTCAGGTTCTCTCCACACGATGTGCGCCTGTTTCCTCGAACCGATCGATTTGTGCAGATGAGGCGGCTCGATTTTCGGACCCAACCGGAAACGACGGTGCGCTTCGGACGAGATGTTTTTGATAATGTCGTCGCCTCCTGTTTTTTCGATCAGCCGTCAGAAATGCTGGAGTTGCGGCTTGCCATCGATGTGGAAGCGGCGAAGAAAAATCCCTTCGATTTTGTTCTGTCGCGTCGCGCTGTCCAAATCCCTTTCAACTACGAGGAAGATATCGCCTCGATCATTTGCGTTTATTGCAAACGTCAAACGGACGAGTCTATTTCGTTGCCAGGCTGGACGCCGCCTTCGCAGGAATCGCCGCGAGAGACTGTGGCAACGTTGGTGGAATTAACGAAGACTCTCCACCAAACAATTTCCTATGAGCGCCGCGAAGAAGGCACGGCTCAATCGCCGGCCGAAACTTTGCGTCGGCAACGCGGGGCATGTCGCGATATCGCGGTGTTGCTGGCGGAAATGTTACGCGATCTCGGTCTGGCCGCGCGAGTCGTCTCCGGATATTTAGCGGGTGGAAAAGATAGTCGCGCGGAAGGTTCGTTACATGCGTGGACGGAAGTTTTTTTGCCTGGCGCCGGCTGGATTGGATTGGACCCGACGAATGGCATCTTCTGCAATGACAATTTCATTGCGGCGGCGGTTGGATTACGTCCGGCGGATATCACCCCGATCAGCGGAAGTTTTTATCATCGGGATCGCGTCCCGGCAGAAATGAAGAGCCGGCTCGAATTGATCACGCTGTAAGGTGAGGCGTCGCCCCGCGCCAAGTATTGTCGTCCCGAGGCGCGCCAGACGGCGAGGGACCTATCAAATATGGTTGAGGGGTGCGAACTAGGCTGTGTGATCAGTACAGATATGTGAGATCCTTAGCTTGCGCGCGGGAGGACGGGCTTATCGATACCTTTTTGCAGCTCTCGAATCTTGCCCGGTTATCGAATGAAGAGTTTTGATCCCGGATAATGAGGATGACTCGGATCACCGGAACACAGACTTTCAGTCTGCGCGCCCAGCGGAGTTGCACTCCGCTGCGTTCGGGGGGACGCGGACAGGATGTCCGTCTCTCGATCGTATGTTTGGTTATCGTTCCACGATGACAAAATTTCCTAAATGCTGACAAATTTGCGACTGCGCAATTTCCGTTGTTTCGAAGGCGTATCGGTCGATATCGGTCCCGCGTTCAACTTGTTTCTTGGCGCCAACGGCGAGGGAAAAACTACGATATTGGAAGCAGCCTGCGTTCTTCTGCGTTTACAATCGCAGCGCTCTTCTTCGCTCGTACCGGTAATCCAAATCAGTAAGAAATTTTTCGAAGTCCGCGGCAGATTCGAAGAGCACGAACTTGAGTTTCGCTTCAGCGCGTTGCGGCGTCGGGTGAAGTTTGACGAGATCGAGCAGAGAACATTGCGCGAATATTTGCGCATCGGGCGCGTAGTTTCGCTGGCGAATGCCGACATCGAACTGGTGCGTGGTGGATCGGAAGGGCGCCGCCGGTACCTGGATTTTCTCGGCGCGCAAATCGATGGTAGTTATCGGCCGGCTTTGCGTGCCTACGAACGTGCCCTGCGCGCGCGTAACACGCTCTTGAAATCGCCAGTCCCGCGCGCGCGTGAAGTAGCAGCCTACGACCCACCTCTAATTGAACATGGTCGAGTGCTGCTGCGTCTGCGCGCGGAGTTAACAGAAATGCTCGCCCCGCTAGCGATTCACGCTTACCAGCACATTAGCGCCGGTCGCGAAAAATTCGAGCTCCGGTTTCTTCCGGGCGCGAGCGACGATTTCGGAAGCGATCTCGAGCGGTCGCATAGTGAATCAATCCGTTTACGTCAGACAATTGTCGGGCCACATCGCGACGATCTGGAATTGATTGTCGACCATTTGCCAGCGCCGCAGTTTGCCTCGGAAGGGCAACAGCGAACAATCGCGCTGGCGATGAAAATCGCGCAGGCGGAGACGCTGAAAAAATCGCGCGAGGGAAAAGCGCCATTGCTTTTAATTGACGACATTTTCGGTGAGCTCGATCACGAACGCCGCAACGCATTGCTCGATAATTTGCCAGCGGATTCGCAGAAGCTGGTTACGGCCACGGCGATGCCGTGGCGCGATGAGATCACAGCAGATGCCATTTACGAAATGCGCGATCGGCGATTACGGCGGATGTAAGTTTCGCGCCAGGACCGGGACGGCGCGTCGCCGAGGTTGCGGACCTGCCCATGCGCTTTTACATAAAAATCGTGCGCGAATTACCGCAGGAGAAAAGAGAAAGTTATTCCGGTTCGTTGCTGGTGGCGCATCCCAACATGCTTGATCCAAATTTTCGCCGCGCCGTCTTGTTCATTTCGGCTCACACTGCCGATGATGGCGCGCTCGGTGTGATTTTGAATCGGCCGCTTGAAAAACAGGTGAGCGAAGTGGTCACCGAAACGCCGCTGAACGCCTTGGAGAAGGTGCCGGTATTTTTTGGCGGACCAGTGGGTCGCGATCGTTTAATTTTTGCTTCGCTGGAGTGGAAGACCGGGGAAGGACTCAAACTGAATCACAATGTGGATGTTGAAGAAGCAAATGAAAGGCTTGGGAAAGATCCCAACTCGGTGCGTGCGTTTATCGGCTACGCGGGGTGGGGGGCGGGTCAGCTCGAAGCGGAGATGAAGCAAAATGCCTGGGTCATTCGCAAACCGGACCGCGCTACACTTAAAATCGATCGGTTGCCCAGGCTTTGGTACGACATCATGCGCCGGCTAGGTCCGTGGTTCAAGCTGCTGGCCGCAGCGCCGGACGATCCATCATTAAATTAAACTACGGCGGCTAGCGAGAAGAAGTCAGTTCAGAAATTACCGAGTTAACACTGAGGTGTGACACATGCGACACTCAAATGTAAACAAGCGCGGTTTCAAAATTAGTTGCAAAAGTCCGGAGACTTTGACCAACGAAGAGAAACATCGCAGCCGGAGCAATTCAGGCTTTAGTCACAGCTTCAAGGTTAGAAGCCTGTGCGAAACGATACCCATGGAGTTGGATTTCTCGGGCAAAGACACTTTCTACGATCTGGCGTTGCTGCGGACTAAATACTAATTGATACGGTGTACGATCGGTTCGGAAGTGGCCCTTTTTTCTGACCCCCAGGTCGCCGTCGAAGGGCACGTTCAAACGCGTAAAAATCTCGCCAAGTTCGTCAATCAAATTTTCATAACGAACAACTCGATCGACGATAATTCTTGATCCGGATGGGTTGGTGTAGCGCGGGTAATTGATCGGGAACTTGCCCCTGGCGAAGTATTGATCGAGGGAAAGGGCGCCGCCGAGGCGGTAGGCGTGCATGTGGTAATGCGATAAAACCTTATCCCATGGGTTGCGCTCGACGCAGAACTTGAAATAACTGTTCCAGATGCCGGGAGGGACGCGCAGCCGAACAAGCCAGGCCGGCATATGATTGTAAAAACGCTGACGTCGACTGAGGAGGCACCGCCAGGCTGACCGCGGTCCGAATGGGACACGCAGGATTTCAGAGATAGGGTTACAGAATCCTTCGTAGTTACGCGGCTGGTGTCCCTCGATAGGAGGGTCGAAAAGGGTAAGGACGTCATCTGGACCGCAATGCTGGGCGAGAAATACTTCAAGGCTTGTACCCGCGGTCTTGACCGTTTTAATAAAGATGAACCTGTGCTTGTGAGAAATGATCATCGACGGGTTTTGACTACCATTGCTGTGAGGCAACCAACTAAGATTGTTAGCTTTTGCCTTATATAGCGCAACCCGGAATTAGATGGCGATGTCGCGCTGAGAACCCGATCCGTTCAGCGTGCTGAGGGACAGGTCGGCCCCGAAGGTCCTTGGTAAATGACGGTTTGTGCCATCGTCCCGCCATCACGCCTGTCGGGGGTCGAACTGCTGGTGACGCAGGAATTGACTGGCAACTGTTCGCGCGATCTCTGCGCTTCTCAGCTTTTCAAAAGAGCTGAATACGTCTAGTTCGCTTTCGGCGAATGAATGTGCTCCGGCCTCGGGCCGAGGCCGATAAAGCGCGCCGGAAGCGAACGCAATGCCGGAAACCATTGGAAGAGCCTGATCAGAAGCGGAAGCGAATCTCCATTTTTGGATTCGCGCCCGGTCACTACCCGGCGATGAATGAAAGCCTGCATTGTCTGGATCACACGGGTTGGCCATTCACGACGTTCTTGCACCTGCTTCAAGTCAGCGACCGACACCGGTCCGGTCCTTAATTTCGCCGCCAATAAATTTGCGGTCGCGACTGCGTCTTGCAACGCGAGGTTGATGCCGACGCCACCGGCGGGCGACATGGCGTGGGCGCTGTCACCAATGCAAAGCAAGCCTTCGCGATACCATTTTCGCAGGCGATTAATCTGCACGGTGAGCAGTTTGATCTTTGTCCAATCATCCAGCTCCGTGACTCGATCTTCCAAAAAAGGTCCGAGGAGCACGATGTCCCGATGCAAGGCGGGCAAGCCGCGCTGTTTGATCGCGTCGAGCTCGCCTTTTGGGATAACAAAACCGACCTGAAAATAATCGCCTCGGTCGAGGAGCACGAGCAGTTTCCCGTGTCGAAAAAATCCAAGCGATTGGGGCGGGTCTTTTTCCCGTTTGGAAATACGCATCCAGAGGACATCGACAGGGACGCCGAATTCCTGGATTTCGAGTTTTCCTTTCGTGTGCGTGATTGAATGGCGACCGTCCGCACCAATGATTAAATCAGCTCGCATTTCGCGCTCGCCGGCTGGGCTCTTCACGCGGACCCCCATAATCTGGTCATTTTCAAGAAGCAGATCGATGATTTCATGTTGCATGGACAGAGCAAAGGTGGGGAAGTGCATTGCGCGGCGGGAGAGAAAGTCGAGAAAATCCCATTGCGGCATGAAAGCGATAAATTTGCAGCGCGTCGGCAAACGCGAGAAATCGGCGATGGGAACTGCATGACCATTAAATATTCCGCGTATCTCGCGTAGTTCCTGGTGGGGTAACCGAAGAAATTCCTCGAGCAATCCAAGCTCATGCAAAAGCTCGAGGGTAGAAGGATGAATGGTATCGCCACGGAAATCGCGGTTGAAATCCGCGTGTTTTTCCAGAACAACGACGTCCACTCCCGCCCGTGCGAGCAAATAACCAGTCATCATGCCCGCCGGCCCGCCGCCGACAACGAGGCAGCGAACGTGGATGGCAGGTAGCGCACTCATAGATTAACCGACTGTGGGCACGGCCGAGACATTTTAGATTAATGTGCGAAAAAAGTTGAAGCTAATCAGAGTTGTCTGCGCCAAAAAGAAGATGGCATAACATTGATGGTAACGTTCATTCCGCGTAATCGCGGCGATCACTAGTCCGGCGAAAAAGAGGATGCTGCTGATGAAGTAAAGCGGTCCCAATGCGACTAGATGCGAAACGCCCTTTAACAGGGTATCGACGAAATCGACCGGCGAGAATACTGCGAAGAGAACGAAGAATACGCGATGGCTGGAGTAATAGTGCATTTTGTAATTGACGAACTCATTCAAAGAACACTCGGGCGGAAAAAGGCCAAGTATAAGATGGTGGGTGAAATCAGGACAAAGATAAAAAGGCAAAATGTCCACGGCTGCTGGTTGGGCCAGCGATAGAAAATCCACCACGCCACCACCAAATACAGAAACAGGTTCACGACCCAGATGGCGTGTACCTAATCAAGCCGGCGGCGCGCGAGCGCGCCTGAAGCATCTCGCCGACGCCGGCAAGGACCCGCGTCATTCCCAAGGTCAGGATGATCGAAATGAGAACGGAGAGATAACTGGATGGATCCATTAGGACATGTTTGATGTATGAGGTTTGATGTTTGATGAAAAACGGAAACAGACGCGTAGAAGCGCGTCTCTTCGGCGTGATTCCGCGCGAGAAGAACACGCCGCTTACCCATGTCCTGCTTTGCCTTTTTCTGGTTGTTTAATCGATCATGAGCATGAGAATGACCATGAGCATGCTCAAATCACGATACGACGTCGTTATTCTGGGAGCGGGGCATAATGGGCTGGTGGCTGCGAGTTATCTCGGGCGGGCGGGTCTCAGCGTACTCCTCTTGGAAAAAAACGACTATATCGGCGGAGCGACTACTTCGCAGAAAGTCTTTCCCGATTACGACGCGCAACTGTCTCGTTACTCATATCTCGTTAGCCTTTTTCCTGAGAAAATTATTCGCGATCTGGGATTGAATCTCGAGCTGCGACGGCGGGCGACCGGATCGTTCACGCCCTACGCGAAGAGCGGGCGCCACGACGGCCTGCTCTTAAGCAATGTCGACAAGGAGGTGGGTCGAAAGTCGATGATTGATCTTACCGGCAGCGATAGCGAGTTTGAGCAGCTAAAGAAGTTTTATAACTTGTCGCGCGTTTTCGCCGAGCATTGTTGGGA
>Ga0209474_10005564_pt1 | contig 10719 bp, 10 predicted proteins | sample GraSoiAngelo_145_FD_185902 | JGI IMG/M metagenome (GOLD analysis project Ga0209474, IMG submission 185902) | Grasslands soil microbial communities from the Angelo Coastal Reserve, California, USA - 14_1009_05_20cm (SPAdes) (version 2) | ecosystem: Environmental > Terrestrial > Soil > Grasslands... | reverse complement strand
GGTGACGGCCGTGCGCGCCGGGTCGCCGAACGAGCTCGAGACACCGGGCGGGATCCTCCGCGCGCCGGAGGTCGTTCTCGCCACGAACGCCGCCTTGACGGGCTGGCGGCCGGCTTCGCGCAACCTGACCAACTTCGGCTCGTACGTCGTCCTGACGGAGCCGGCGCCCGAGCTGCTGGCGAAGATCGGCTGGACGGGAGGCGAGGCGATCGTCGACGGTCGGATGTTCCTTCACTACTTCCGCACGACGAACGATGGTCGCGTCCTCATGGGCAGCGGCAGCGGGCCGATCGGCTTCGGCGGGCGCATCGACGACCGCTTTTCGAGCGACCGGCCGACGGCCGCGCGGGCGGAGGCGGGGCTGCGGCGGCTGCTGCCGGGGCTCGCGGGCGTTCGCGTCGAGCGGGCGTGGGGCGGGCCGATCGACGTCTCGGCTGACCACCTGCCCTTCTTCCGCACCCGTCCGGAGACGCGGATCCACTACGGCGCGGGCTACTCCGGCCACGGCGTCGGGCCGAGCTGGCTCGGCGGCCGCATCCTCGCCTCGCTCGCGCTCGGGGCCGACGACGAGTGGACGCGGCTGCCGCTTGCCACGCGGGCCGTGCCGCGGCTGCCCAGGGAGCCGTTCCGCCGGGTGGGCGGCGGGCTCGTTCGCTGGGCGATCATGAGCTGCGAGGCGGCGGAGGAGCAAGGACGGAGCGCGCCGGTGGCCGCGCGAGCGGCAGCAGCGCTGCCCCGCCTGCTCGGGATCGAGCTCGGGACGCGCTAGCCGCGTCGTTAGGCTCGTCGGCGGTGGAAGTCACCGTTTGCGACGTCGGGCCGCGGGACGGCCTCCAGAACGAGCCGGACGTGCTGCCCCCCCAGACGCGGGCCGAGCTCGTCGAGCGGCTCGCGGCGACCGGAGTGCCGCGGATCGAGGCCGTGAGCTTCGTCCGAGCCGACCGCGTGCCCCAGATGGCGGACGCGGAGGAGGTCGTCGCGCGAGTGAGCCGGCGCGAGGGCGCGGAGCTGTCGGGCCTCGTCCTCAACGAGCGTGGCTGGGAGCGATTCGCCGCCGCCGGCCTCGACCGCGTCAACGTGACCTTCGCAGCGACCGAGACATTCAACCTCCGGAACGGGAACGCGACGCTCGCCGAGGCTGTCGAGCGGGCCGAGGCGATCCTCTCCGCGGCGGGCGAGACGCCGGGGACGGTCACGATCTCCTGTTCGTTCGGGTGCCCGTTCGAAGGGCGCGTCGACCCCGGCGTCGTCGCCGAGCTTGCTGCGCGGGTTGCGGACCGAGCGGAGGTCGTCCTCGCCGACACGATCGGCGTGGCGACGCCGTCGGCGGTGCGCTCGCTCGTGGAGCGGGCGCGGGCGGCCGGCTTCCACGGGCACAACACGCGCAACACCGGCTACGCGAACTGCCTTGCCGCGCTCGAGGCGGGCGCGCGCGTCCTCGACGCCTCGGTCGGCGGCCTCGGCGGCTGTCCCTTCTCCCCGCGTGCGACAGGCAATGTCGCGACCGAGGATCTCGTCTACCTGCTCGAAGGGGAGGGCGTCGAGACGGGCGTCGATCTCGACGCTCTTGTCGCCGTCTCGCGGTGGCTCGAAGGCGTGCTCGGCCGCACGCTCGAGGGCTACGTCTACCGGGCAGGAGGCTGGTCGCCGTGAGGCGACTCCCGTGGGAGGTGAGCGCGGTGCTCGCCCTCCTGGTGCTCGACGGCGTCGCGGTCATCGCGACGTATTCGCGCTTCCCGGCGGCGGAGCTGTACAACGTCCACCACAGCGGGATCGCGGCAGGGTTCGGGCGGGAGCTCGTCGCGCTCAACTTCCCGTTCGCGCTGATCGGGATCGCACTCGTCGGGCTCGCCTGGCCGCGGCTGCACGGCCCGCTGCGGACCGCGGGAGTCGTTGCGATCGCGCTCTGTGCCGTCGTCTATTTCGCGGTCGACCAGTCGAATCTCGACGCCAAGCCGCTGAACGCGGTGCCGGCGCTGGGCCTCACCCTCGCCGTCGCGCTCGTGCTCGCGGTCGGCGTCTCGTCCGCGCCGAGGAGCGTGCGCGGCGACCGGGTGCGGATCGCCCTCGCGGCGGTGCTCGTCTTCTTCGCGGCGCCGCTCGTCGCGGCGGAGCTCGGCTTCTTCCTCGACGGCGTGCCGTTTCTCGGCTGGTTCTTCGAGACGGGCAGGCTCGCGAGCCAGCCGGGAAATGCCGTGCTGCATCATGCCGTCCATCACGGCCAGCACCACGGGTGGGAGGCGACGATGCTCGCGCTGACCGCACTCGCCTTCTCGCGCCTGCCGCGGCCCCGGCTGCTTGACGCCTACCTCGCGCTCATGCTCGCCTACGGCGTCGGGAACCTGGTCAACGACGACTGGCTCGAGCAAGTGGTCAAGCGCGGCTGGACGAACGACGAGATGCCGAGCGTCCTCGTGCCGGCGGCCAACTGGGGCTGGGCGGTGGTCGTCGCCGGCGCAGCGGCCGTGTGGTGGCTGTGGTTCCGTCAGCCGAGGCGGACGACGCCGGCTCCGGCGAGCCCTGCGATCTCGTCCTCGGCGTAATCGAGCTCGCGGAGGATCTCCGCGGTGTGCTCGCCGAGCGCGGGTGGCGGTGCCCGGTGGCGCATCCGCTCGCCGTCGGCCGAGAGCGGGGCCGCGACCGTGACGAGGTCGGCGACCACGCCGCCCGGCAGCGACTGCAGAATCCCGAGCGCGTCCGTCTGCGAATGCCGGGCCGCCTCGCCGACGTCGTGGACCGGCGACGCAGGCACACCGGCCGCCACGAGCGCCTCGAGCAGCTCCGCCGACTCCCGCTCCTGAGTCCGCGCCTCGAGCAGCACGACCAGCTCGGCGCGGTTCGCCACGCGGCCCGGGTTCGTGAGGAAGCGCGGATCGCCGGCCATCTCGCCCACGCCGAGAACGTCGCAGAGCGCTGCGAACAGCTTGTCGTTCCCGGCCAGGATCATCAGCTCGCCGTCCTGCGTCGGAAAGACCTGGTACGGCACGATCTGCGGGAATCCGCTCCCCTCACGCCCGGGGACGACGCCGGTGCCGAGGTAGCCGACGAGCTGGTATGAGAGCAGGGAAAGCGAAGTCTCGTAGAGGGAGATCTCGAGCGTGCGGCCGGCGTCGGTGCGTTCGCGCTCGTACAGCGCGGCGAGCACGCCGAGCGCCGCCCAGACGCCGGTGCCGAGGTCGACGAGCGAGACTCCGACGCGCACCGGCGGCCGTTCGCCCTCGCCGGTGACGCTCATGATCCCCGACGCGGCCTGCAGCAGCGGGTCGTAGCCGGGCCGGTCGCTCAGCGGACCTTGCGCGCCGAACGCGCCGATCGAGCAGTGGACGAGGCGCGGGTTGCGCGCCCGGAGCTCGGCGGCGCCGAGACCGTGCGGCTCTGCGGCTCCGGGCCGGAGGCTCTGGAGGAACACGTCGGCGCGGTCGACGAGGCGCAGGACGATCTCGCGGCCGCGCTCGTCCCCGAGCTCGACGGCGAGCGAGCGCTTGCCGGCGTTCGCGGCGAGGAACATCGCGCCCTCGCCCTCCAGAAACGGTGGCCCCCAGGCGCGTGCGTGGTCGCCGGCGAGCGGCTCCACCTTGACGACGTCGGCCCCGAGCGCCGCGAGGAGCTGCGTCGCGGTCGGCCCCGCGAGGGAGGAGCTGACGTCGACGACACGCGCGCCGGCGAGCGGGAGAAGCTCGCTCACGCCTGCAGCGCGTAGAGCATCGCCGGCTTACCCCAGGGGACGATGTCCCGCTCGTACCGTTCGCCGATCTTCTCCGCGACGCGCACCGAACGCGCGTTGCTGTGGCCGATGATGGAGATGAGCCGGGTAAAGCCGCGCTCCGCGATTCCCCAGTCGCGCATCGCGAGCGCCGCCTCCGTCGCGTAGCCCTGTCCCCAGTGCTCGCGCGCGACCAGCCAGCCCAGCTCGACCTCGGCGCGCTCGCCGGCGTCCGCGAAGTTGGCGACCTCCCACGCCCCTCCGTCCCAGACGAGGAAACCCGAGCGCCCGATGACCCGTCCGTCCTCGTGCCGCTCCATGGAGAACAGGCCGACCCCGTTCGCCTCCCACCGCTCGAGCCAGAACGCGATGCCCTGCTCGACCTGCTCGCGCGTGGCGGTGCTGCCGTCGCCGATGTAGCGAACCGTCTCGGGATCGGCATAGGCGACGGCGAGATCGGCCGCGTCCTCGAGGCGGGGCTTCCGGAGCAGGAGGCGCTCGGTCTCGATCGTCGTCACCGCGGGTGCTCCCAGGCGACGTGCGGGCCGCCGTCGAACAGCTCGACCGTCTCGCCGGGAGTCGCCCCGAGCCGCTCCGCGAGGCGCTGCGAGCGGACGTTGGCGGGCGCGATCAGCGACACGAGCCGCTCGATACCTCGCTCGGCATAGGCCCACTCGCGCACCGCGAGCACGGCCTCGGTCGCATAGCCCTGCCCCCAGTGCTCGCGTGCGAGCGCCCAGCCGAGCTCGGGCTGTGCGTGCTCGCCGGCACTCTCGAACGTCGTGTGCGTCCAGGTGCGAACGTCCCACACGAGCAGACCCGTGCGGCCGAGCCAGCGCCCGTCCTCGCGCCTGAGGATGGAGAACGGGCCGCAACCGTTGTCGTCCCAGCGTTCGAGCCAGCGGCGGACGACGAAGCCCGGTTCGGTGCCGGCGTCGGGATGGACGCCGCCGATGAACTCCATCGCGATTGGGTCGGTGATGAGCGCGAGCGCAGGCTCCGCGTCCTCCGGCACCGGCTTCCGCAGCAGGAGTCGTTCCGTCTCGATCACAGCGGGAGCATGATCGCGCGCTCGAAGACGATTACAACTTCGTCGCGCTGGTTCAGGCCGCGTGAGCGCACGCGTACGATCCCAGAGCCTGGCCGCGACTGAGACTTCCGCTTCGAGAGCACCTCGGTCTCGGCGCGGAGCGTGTCTCCGGCAAACACGGGAGCGAGCAGCCGCACTTCGTCCCAGCCGAGGTTGATGCCGCGCTCGGACACGTCCTCGACCGACAGACCCGTGACGAGCGCGAGCGTGAACGTCGAGTCGACGAGCGGGCGTCCCCACTCGGTCGTCGCGGCGTACTCGGCATCGAAGTGGATCGGGTTCGTGTTCAGCGTGAGCAGCGTGAACCAGACGTTGTCGGCCTCCAGTACGGTGCGCCCGTGGCGGCTTCGGTAGACCGCCCCGACCTCGAGCTCCTCGTACGTGCGACTCACGCCGGAGATCATCGCAGCGATGCACGAGCTCGCCCTCGAGCAGCGGCGGGAGCTCGGCGCCCGCGCGCCGTGGCACGTCGGCGACGTCACGTGGGGGCTCCGCCAGCACGAAGGGCGGGAGGACGAGTGGAAGATCCGGATCTGGCAGGACGGCGGCCGCACCGTCGCCTGGTCGTGGCTGAAGGGCGACCGTGCGCTGCTCGAGTTCGACGTACGACGGGACCGGCTCGACCTGCTCGACGAGATCCTCGCCGACCCCGACGCGCGCACCGCCGTCGCCTTCGAGGACGACAACGAGGTGCGCGCTGCGCTCGGGCGCCACGGCTTCGCCCAGCCCAGCGAGACGAACGTGAACCGCCAGGGCCCGCTCATGCACTTCCTCGCGCGCGACCTGCCGGACGCTCCCGAGTTGCCGCCGCTGCCCGACGGCTTCCGCTGCCGGACGGTCGGGCCGGGCGATCTCGCGGAACGCGTCGCCATCCACCGCGACGTCTGGGCGCCGTCGCGCGTCACCGAGACGAGCTTCGCGAGCGTCCAGGCCTCCTGGCCGTACCGCCGATCCCTCGACTGCGTCGTCGAGGCAGCCGACGGCCGCTTCGCCGCGTACTGCCTGATCTGGCCCGACGACGAGAACCGGGTCGGCGAGCTCGAGCCGGTCGGAGTGCGGGAGGAGTTCCGCCGCCGCGGGCTCGGGGCGGCCGTCTGCACGTTCGCGTTGCGCCGCCTGCACGAGGAGGGAGGCCGGCAGGCGATCGTCTACTGCGTCACCGACCCGGCCTGCGGGCTCTACGAGTCGCTCGGCTTCCGCCGGCACGCGACGCTGGTTGGCTACTCGCGCTCGTCGCGTTCCTCGTCGAGCGCCGAATCGAACGCCGACTCGAGCTGACGCTCGACATAGGCGTTGATGCGTTCCGTGAACCGCGCCGTCAGGTCCTCCTGCCTTGACTTCGGCGACTCCGTCTTCAGCTGACGCTGGGACGCGGCACGTCCGTCGATCGTGAGCTCGTAGATGTGCTCGTGCTGGACGTCCTTCAGGTGCTGCTGCCCGAGGTCGTGGACGGCGACCCCGTCCGGGAGCTGGTTGCCGAGCAGCGCGCGCGTCGTCTCCGAGATGAGGATCTGCCCGCCGTGTCCGGCCGCTGAGATGCGCGCCGCGCGGACGACGTCGAGGCCGAGGTAGCCCTCCTCGCCCATGTGCGGTTCGCCGGTGTGCAGCCCCATTCGCACGAGCACCTCGCGCCCTTCCGGCCACTCGTGGTCGCGGAGGGCGCGCTGCGCGTCGACCGCGGCCGCCACGGCATCGCGCGCCCGCGGGAACGAGAAGAAGAATGCGTCGCCCTGCGTGTCGATCTCCGTCCCGTCGCGTGCGCGGAAGGCCTCGCGCACGAGGCGTCGGTGATCGCCCGAGACGCGGCCGTAGCCCTCGTCGCCGAGCTCCTGGAGGAGGAGCGTCGAGCCCTCGATGTCGGTGAAGACGAACGTGACGGTTCCGCCGGGGAGCTGGGACATCGCGCCTACGCTACCCCGGTGAACCGGCTGGCGCAGGAGACGAGCCCGTACCTCCTCCAGCACGCCGACAACCCCGTCGACTGGCACCCCTGGGGGGAGGAGGCACTCGGCCGCGCGCGTGCCGAGGGGAAGCCGCTGCTCGTCTCGATCGGCTACTCCGCCTGTCACTGGTGCCACGTGATGGAGCGGGAGTCGTTCGACGACACGACAACCGCGGAGCTCATGAACGAGCTCTTCGTCAACGTGAAGGTCGATCGCGAGGAGCGGCCGGACGTCGACGCCGTGTACATGGACGCCGTCGTGGCGCTCACGGGCCAGGGCGGCTGGCCGCTCACCGTCTTCCTCACGCCCGACGGCGAGCCCTTCTTCGGCGGCACGTACTTCCCGCCCGAGCCGCGGCACGGGCTGCCCTCGTTCCGGCAGCTATTGCGTGCCGTGGCCGACGCCTACCGGGAGCGGCCGCAGGACGTCACCGCGCAGGCGGAAGCGCTCGTCGGCGCCTTGCGGCGATCGGCCGAGACGGAGCAGTCGCGGGAGCCCCTCACCGAGGCGCTGCTCGCGGAGGCGGAGGCCGTCCTCCTGCAACAGCTCGATCCGCGCTGGGGCGGCTTCGGGCATGCGCCGAAGTTCCCGCCCGCGTCGGCGCTCGAGTTCCTCCTGCGGCGGGGCGCGCTCGAGCCCGTCCGCCTCACGCTCGACGGGATGGCGGCCGGGGGGATGTACGACCTCGTCGGCGGCGGCTTCCACCGCTACTCCGTCGACGCGCAGTGGCTCGTCCCGCACTTCGAGAAGATGCTCTACGACAACGCGCTCCTCGCCCCGCCGTACCTCCACGCGTGGCTGCTCACGGGCGAGGAGCGGTATCGCGCCGTTGCGGAGCGGACGCTGGAGTACATGCTGCGCGAGCTGCGCCTTCCGAGCGGAGGATTCGCCTCGTCGCAGGACGCAGACACCGACGGCGTCGAGGGGCTGACGTACACCTGGACTGCGGAGGAGGGTGCGCCCGCGGAGCTCCTCCAGCCCTTCGAGCACGGTCGCTCGATCCTGCGCGGCGAGCTCGACGAGGAGCTGCGCGCGCGGCTGTTGGCAGTCCGAGAGGAACGTCCGCAGCCGGCGCTCGACGACAAGGTGATCGCGTCATGGAATGGGCTCGCCCTCGCCGCACTCGCCGAGGGGGCCCGCCGCCTCGACCGCGACGACATGCTCGGGGCGGCCGTCGAGCTCGGAGAGCTGCTTGCGGTGGAGCCGCTCTGGCGGACGATGCGCGACGGGCGCGCCCGGTTTCCCGCGTACCTCGACGACCACGCGAACGTCGCGCACGGGCTCTACGAGCTGCACCTCGCCACCGGCGACCTCCGCTGGCTGCGAGAGGCGCGCCGGCTCGCCCTGGCCGCTGCCGAGCTCTTCGGCGACCCGGAGCGGGGCGGCTTCTTCCTCACGCCGGCCGACGGCGAGAAGCTCGTCGCACGGCAGAAGTCCTTCGACGACAACCCGACCCCGTCGGGGAGCTCGATGCTCGCCTTCGTCCTGCTGCGGTTCGCCAGGATCTGGGGGGACGACGGCCTCGAGCGGGAGGCGGTGGGAGCGCTGCGCCTCGTCCGCGATCTCCTGGCGCGGGCGCCGACAGCCTTCGGCTGGGCGCTCTGCGCGCTCGACCTCCACCTCTCACCGCCGCGCGAGCTCGCGATTCTCGGCGGCCGGGAGTCGGAGGTCGCCCGCGCCGCCCTGCGCGGCTTCGATCCCAACGCGGTCGTCGCCTTCGGGCCCGCGGACGACGTCCCGCTGCTCGAGGGCAAGACGCGCGTCGACGGCCGGCCGGCCGTCTACGTCTGCGAGCGTTTCGCCTGCCGCGCTCCCGTCACCGACCCGGGCGAGCTCTCCTGAAAGATGAGGGGGAGCCGGAGCTCCCCCTCGGGCGTTCAGTCGGGTACGGCCGCTTAGTGCAGTCCGCTGATGAGCTTGCCGAACGGGTGCCAGTCGCCGGACGAGCCCCCGCTCCACTTGGTCATGATCAACTGCTCCATCGGGAACGTGCGCTTCGCCGACGTCTGAAGCGTGATCCCCGGATAGAGGAACGGGTTCTTCGTCGTGTTCATGTGGCGCAGCGCCTTCATTAGGCTCGCCCTCGTAGGGTTCTTGCCGGCGTGCTTGAGCGCGTACACGAATGTCCACGCGGAGCCGAGCCCGTAGACGAGGTTCAGGTCGCCTGCCGCGAAGTCCTGGTCGAGGGACGGCGCGTACGTGTGGATGATGTTCTTCGCGAGCTTCATCCCCGGCAGGTTCGGCTGCAGTGTCTGGCTCGCGACGTAACCGGTCGAGATGACTCCGTCCAGGTTCGCTCCGCTTTGGGCGGCCTTGAGCTCGAAGATCCGGTTCGCTGACACGTTGTTCAGGAACGTCAGCGGGTTCCAGCCGATCAGCGTCTTGGCCACGAGCGACTGGATGCTCGCCGTCGGCGTCGCGAAGATGACGAACGTGTCCGCGCCGTGTGCCCGTAGCGCGACGATGTGGGCCGCGATGACCTGGGCGGAATCGCCGAGGTTGTAGGACTCGGCATCGACGATCTCGTTCGCGTGCGAGCCGAGCCCGGTCTTCAGGCCGGCGAGGTAGTTCTTGCCGTAGGCGTCGTTCTGGTAGATGACGCCGATCTTCGCGCCCGCCTTGTGCGCGAGGATGTAATGGGAGTAGAGCTTCGCCTCCCCCGGATAGTCCGGCTGCCAGCCGAGCGTCCACGGCTTCGTCGAGCCCTGGCACTTGTGGTGGACGCAGTTGCCCCAGTACGCGTCGCCGGTGGCGACGAGCACCTGCGGGATCTTCCTCGTGTTGAGGTAGTTCCACGTGGCGAGGATCGGCGCCGTGCCGAGACTGCCGACGACGGCGAAAACGTGGTTCTGCTCGACGAGCTTCGTGGTCTGCGGAACAGTCTGCGACGGGTCGTACTGGTCGTCGAGGACCTTGTCCACGATCTTGCGGTGGAAGACGCCACCGTGCGCGTTGACGTAGGCGTAGTAGGCCGCTTCCGCGGCCGGGATCGTTGCGTAGAGCGCCGCCGGGCCTGTGAGCGGGAACGTGCCGCCGATCACAATCTGCTTCTTCGTGACGCCCGGCGTGCCAGTGTGCGAGGCCGCCGCGGTGCCCGCTACGGCGGCTGTGGCGAGAAGAGCGCAAAGCAGCGCTCCGAGCTTCCTACGGTTGACAGCCATGCGCCCCTCCTGCAATTCGGTTGTGTCCGTAGAGACGAACTCCCGGGCAGTTTGATGGAGATTGACTCGCCCTTCAAGCACGGGCAAGCCGACGTAGCCGCTTGAGCAGGCCGGCGAAGCCGTCGGGGAGCAGGAGCATGACGAGCACTACCGCGGCGCCGAAGACGACGTCGCGGCCGTGGCTGGAGCCGATCACCGGCACGCCGCTCGAGACCGCCGGCAGGAGACCGACGAACGCAGCGCCGGCGAGGATCCCCCAGAGCGAGCCGAGCCCCGCCACCGCGGCGCCGACGAGGAGCTGGAGCGAGAGGACGATGCCGAACTCGCTCGGCTCCGCGAAGCCGTTCGTGGCCAGCACCAAGAGCGAGCCCGCCACGCCGGCATAGGCGGCGGAGATCCCAAAGGCGAGCGTCTTGTAGACGGGCAGCTCGATCCCCGAGGCGACGGCCGCGATCTCGCTGTCGCGGACGGCCCGGAACGCACGGCCGACGCGGCCGCGCAGGATCAGCCACGCGAGCCCGAACAGGATCGCGGACGCCGACCAGGCGGCGCCGTACAGCCAGACGTGGCTGACCGTCCGCGACGTCTGCACCCCGTCCCTGCCGCCGAGGAACTTCGACCACTTGAGTGGCAGCTGGGGCACCGAGACCGCGAGCGCGAACGTCGCGAGGGCGAGGTAGACGCCCGACAGCCGAAGCGCAGGCAGCCCGAGGATCAGGCCGAGGACGAAACAGATCGCGAACGCCATGAGCATCGTCACGACGAGGTTCGTGTGGTGGTCCTGCGACATGACCGCCGTCGTGTAGCCGCCGATGGCCATGA